>Ga0315907_10006955_pt1 | contig 11880 bp, 10 predicted proteins | sample LakEriMetagenome_3_FD_203525 | JGI IMG/M metagenome (GOLD analysis project Ga0315907, IMG submission 203525) | Freshwater fungal communities from buoy surface, Lake Erie, Ohio, United States - Buoy 12 MA123 | ecosystem: Environmental > Aquatic > Freshwater > Lake > Lake biofilm | place: USA...
ATGATTAAGTCAGCTTCTGTGGCTTTGATTATCTCTTCTACTGAAACGCCTGGTGCACGTTCTAATAATTTAAACCCTTTAGGTGTTACTTCTAAAACGGCTAATTCTGTTACTACTTTTTTCACACAGCCTACACCGGTTAAAGGCAGTGAACATTTTTTTAATATTTTTGATTCGCCTGCTTTATTTACGTGCATCATGGCTACGATAATGTTTTCAGCCGAAGCTACTAAATCCATAGCCCCTCCCATTCCTTTTACCATTTTTCCTGGAATTTTCCAGTTGGCAATGTCACCATTTTCAGAAACTTCCATTGCACCCAAAATGGTTAAATCTACTTTTTGGGCACGAATCATTCCGAAACTAAAAGCGGAATCAAAGAAACTGGCTCCTGGCAAAGTCGTAATTGTTTGTTTTCCTGCGTTGATAATGTCGGCATCTTCTTCTCCTTCAAAAGGAAACGGACCCATGCCTAAAACCCCATTTTCTGATTGAAATTCCACCGAAATATCCGTACGAACATAATTCGCTACTAAAGTTGGAATTCCTATTCCTAAATTAACGTAATACCCGTCTTTAACTTCTTGTGCGATTCTTTTTGCTATTTGATTTTTATCTAATGCCATAATATAATGTGTCAATTTGAGAATGTGCCAATATGCCAATTTAATTTGTCAATTTGAAAATGTTTCAATATGTCGATTGTTTTATTGACTAATTGGCTCATTGACTAATTATTTTTGTCTAACTGTGCGTTGCTCAATTCTCTTTTCAAATTTCTCACCTTGAAAAATACGGTTAACCATAATTCCTGGGATATGAATTTCATTTGGATTCAATGTTCCTGCTGGTACTAATTCTTCCACCTCAGCAATCGTAATTTTTGCTGCTCCTGCCATACATGCATTGAAATTTCTAGCTGTTCCTTTGAAAATTAAATTTCCCGCTTCGTCACCTTTCCATGCTTTTACGATTGAAAAATCAGCTTTGTAAGCCAATTCCATTACGTGCATTTTTCCGTTGAATTCGCGTGTTTCTTTCCCTTCTGCTACTTCCGTTCCGAAACCAGCAGGTGTAAAAAACGCAGGAATTCCGGCTTGTGCAGCGCGGCATTTTTCAGCTAAGGTTCCTTGAGGAGTTAATTCAACATCTAATTCACACGAAAGCATTTGGCGTTCAAATTCGGCATTTTCTCCTACATAAGAAGAAATCATTTTCTTAATTTGACGTTTTTGTAATAACAATCCCAATCCGAAATCATCGACCCCGGCATTGTTTGAAATGCAAGTCAAATTAGTTACATTTTTTCGAACTAATTCAGCAATACTGTTTTCGGGAATACCACAAAGTCCGAAACCTCCTAGCATTATCGTTTGTCCATCTTGAATTCCTTCAAGCGCTTCTTGTACGTTGTTAACTTTTCTTGAAATCATATTATATTTTTTATAATCCTTGAAATTCGTCCATATTAGGTTCGTCTGTTGGAACTTCTGTAGAATCAACTACTTTTTTAGGCGTCCAACAATCTACTTTTATAGATAAATTTTCAGGTTTTTCAAATGGTTCACGCGATACGTCTAAATCGCTATCATCATAACATTTTTTCATAAAAATTCCCCAGATAGGTAATGCTGTCGTAGCTCCTTGCCCCATATGTGTGGATCTAAAGTGAGCTGCTCTGTCTTCATTTCCAACCCAAACTCCTGTGGCTAAATTAGGTACCATACCTATAAACCATCCGTCGGAATTATTTTGAGAAGTTCCGGTTTTTCCAGCAACTGGATTAGCAAAACTATAGTCATATTGAATAAATCCGCCGCCGCCATATTTTAATCGAGCCCCAGTTCCTGATTCTTTTACGCCTTCCATTAATTTAATTACTGCATAAGCAACGTCTTTATTCACTACATCTTTTTGATAGGGAATCGGTTGATCAATGACTACTCCATTTTTATCTTCAATCTTGATGATGAAAGTAGGTTTAACGTATACTCCTTGATTCGCAAAAGTACTCATAGCGCCCACCATTTCTTCTACTGTAATATCCACTGCTCCTAATGCAATTGAGGGCTGAACTGGAATTTTTGAAGTAACTCCTAATTCTTTTGCCATATCCACAACTGCTTGTGGTCCTACTTGATCAATTAATTTTGCCGAAACCGTATTGATGGAATTGGCTAATGCTTTTTGCAACGTAATCGTTCCTCTGTAATTCCCATCAGAGTTTTTAGGTGACCAATCGGCATCAATTCCCCATTTGCCTTTTGGCATGGTAAAATAACTATCGATAACCGAATCACATGGTGATTTTCCTAGTTGTTCAATTGCTGTGGCATACACAAAAGGTTTAAAAGTAGAACCTACTTGTCTTGCCCCTTGTCCTACGTGATCGTATTGAAAATACTTATAATTTACACCACCAACCCATGCTTTGATATGTCCGTTTCTTGGCTCCATTGCCATCATTCCAGTTTGTAGCATGTGCTTATAGTAAATGATGGAATCTTTTGGTTTCATGATGGTGTCTTTTTCACCTTCATAAGTAAAAATTTTCATTTTAGCTGGTACCGAAAACGATTTGATGATTTCGTCTGCCGTTTTTCCGTTCAAATCCATTTTTCTCCATCGCTCTGAATTTTTCATCGCCTGCATCATGATTTGATTGGTTTGCTCGGGTGTAATGTCAACAAAAGGTGCGTTTTCTTTGTCTTTCATTCCTTTAAAAAATTCTTTCTGTAAATTTTTTAAATGTTCTTGCACTGCTTCTTCGGCATATTGTTGCATTTTTGAATCGATAGTCGTATATATTTTCAAACCATCGCGGTATAAATCATACTCTGTTCCGTCGGGTTTTAAATGATCTTTTACCCATTTTCGCATATAATCTCTAAGGTATTCTCTAAAATAAGTTGCGCTACCTTCGGAATGACTCTCAGGTCTAAAATCTAATTTTATAGGTAATTTTTTTAGCTGTTCTTGTTGTGCTTCGGTAATTACACCGTTTTTCACCATTTGTCCTAATACCGTGTTTCTTCGGTCTAATACCAATTGAGCTCTTTTTTTTCGGTTGGGATTATACAACGAAGGATTTTTTAACATCCCCACAAACAAAGCGCTTTCTTCAATGGTTAAATCTTTTGGTTCCTTGTTCATGTAAATTTTTGCTGCCGAACGAATTCCGACCGCACCATTTACAAAGTCTACTTGATTTAAGTATAAAGCAATAATTTCTTGTTTGGTATATTGTCGTTCTAGACGAATGGCAATAATCCATTCTTTTACTTTTTGAATGACCCTAAATAAAATAAATTTTGACCCTTCGCCGTGAAATAAATTTTTAGCTAATTGTTGCGTAAGCGTACTCGCTCCTCCGTCTCTTCCTAATTTTACTACAGCGCGCAACGTTCCTTTTGCATCAATTCCTGAATGTTCATAAAAACGTTCGTCTTCTGTTGCTACTAAAGCTTTTACAAGGTGTTGAGGTAATTCGTGGTATTTTACAGGCGTTCTGTTCTCTTTGTAAAATTTACCAATAACCACTCCGTCTGAAGAAATAATTTCGGTGGCCACATTAGAATCTGGATTTTCTAAATCATCAAAAGAAGGCATTTTTCCGAAAAATCCCCACGAAGCAAAAAGGAATAATAAAATAATTCCTAAAAAGCCATATTTAAAAAGTTGCCAAAACTTTCGAGTATATTCTGAATAATCGTTTGTAACTGGTTTCTTAGTCGCCATGTTATTTTGTTTTTTCTATTCGTAATCCTAATTCTGTAATTCCTTTAAGTTCTGCCACACCATTTACTTCTCCAGTGGCTCTTACTGCTTGAACTACTTCTACTTTATAATTTCCTATTCTATTAAAAACGTAGTTTTCTAAATACCACAATTTGCTCTCTTTAACATCGGTAAAACCTTCTCCTAAAAGGGTTCCGTCAACATCCGCCATTTGATATTCTAGGGTGTCTATTTTTATTGTAGGCTTTTTCCCTGGCTCTTTTAAGGAAACGATCAAATACATATTATTAAACGGATAATCATTGTTGTTTCTTACATTTAAAAACAAATTAAAAGGGTTAATGGTGTCTTTTTGTTCAAACGTAAAACGCAAAGTGTCGGATTTTTTCCACGAACCGTCTAATTCTTTATATTCGCTGTAAAACTGTTTTTTATCACACGAAGTAAAAAACAAAAACAACAATAATAAACCAATAAAATTAGTCTTTCTTAGGTGCATTTTTAAAATTTGTAGGTTTCTTCTTTTTATTTCTATTATTTGATTTTTTCTTCGGTTGATCAAAACGAGTTAAACTATCTTGACCGACTACATTTTCAAATTTTTTCTCTACTTCTTGAACCGTTTCCACCACATAATCTTCTAGTCCAGCAACGCGTTCTTTTTTCTTATTGATAGCTATAATTTCTTTAACTTTTGCTACTGGTAAAACCATCCATTGTGCTGGTGCATTGGCGTAAGAAAACCACATGATTTCTTTAAAAATGTCTATTTTCTGACAATAAGCATCGCCTTTTTCAGTATAAAGTTTGGTTTCCATGTCGGGCATGTCTTTCAATGCATCTAGATACGTGTCTAATTCATAGTTTAAACAACATTTTAGTTTTCCGCATTGACCTGCTAATTTTTGTGGATTCAACGATAATTGTTGGTAACGCGCCGCTGATGTATTCACGCTTCTAAAATCGGTCAACCAAGTAGAACAACACAGCTCTCTTCCGCAAGAGCCAATTCCGCCTAAGCGAGAAGCTTCTTGTCGGAAACCCACTTGCTTCATTTCGATTCTAATTTTGAATTCTTGTGCAAATTCTTTAATTAATTGACGAAAATCTACACGGTCATTTGCAGTGTAATAAAAAGTTGCTTTTGATCCATCGCCTTGAAATTCAACGTCCGAAATTTTCATTTCCAACTTCAAATTGATGGCAATTTCTCTGGCACGCATGCGCACTATTTCTTCTTTATTTCGGGCTTCGGTCCAAATGTCAATATCTTTTTGAGTAGCCTTTCTATAAATTTTTGATAATTCTTTATCTGGATTTTCATTTTTCTTTTTCATTTGAATTTTAACCAATTCGCCTGTCAAAGTAATGATTCCGATGTCGTGACCAGGAGAAGCTTCAGTAGCTACAATATCTCCAATAGACAAGGTTAATTTTTCGGTATTCCTAAAAAATTCTTTTCTCCCGTTTTTAAATCGGATTTCAACAGCGTCAAACGGCGCTTGACCACCTGGAAGTGTCATATTTGATAACCAATCGAAAACCGAAAGTTTGTTGCAGCTGTCGGTGCCGCAAGATCCATTATTATTACACCCTTTTGGTGCACCACCATCAGTGGTTGAACAGTTTGTACATGCCATAATTTCGATATATAGTGATTGCCCATTGCGGACTACGTTTCAAAACGTTTTTGAGCGTAAAGATATTGAATTTTTGTTGAATCTTTCAAATTCGATACTGGAAGTTTATCCAAAATAAAAAAACCTATCTCGTAATAAAACGAAATAGGTAAATTTATAGTATTTAAAATAGTTGTAAGAACTAATTTTATGTTCCTAATTTATACAATCGATCAGATAAACGAACTCTAAAAGGCACTTCAAACGTAACTTTATCGCCAATTTTTGCAACTGTATTTTCAGTTCCGTTGACCAACATTTTTTCTAAAACCAATTCCTGATTTCCTGTTGTAGGTCCCGAAATTATAATTTTATCTCCAATGGTTAATTCGTTATTTTCAATGATAAAAAGACCTACTTGTGCTTTGACATAAAAATGTTCTGCTTTACCAACAAGGGTTTTCTTTATTTTTATCTTTTGTCGGATATCGTTTGATTTTGTGACTGTTGCCAATGCCGTATCGGATAGTTCGCCCGAATGCTTGAACTTCAATTTCTCCGATTTCCCTTTTCGGAATACTTTATTACCTACTTGTTTGCCGCGACGCAATTTTACTTGTTCGGCTAAAGGCAAATGAGTGATTTCTTGACATTCATTAGAGCAACAATTTTCCATTGCTGCTTTGCATTCGTCACATTGGATGAACAATAAATGGCAACCATCATTCAAACAATTGGTGTGATTGTCACATGGTTTTCCACATTGATGGCATTGCGAAACAATATCGTCAGTAATTCTTTCGCCTAAGCGATGGTCAAATACAAAGTTTTTTCCGATGAATTTACTCTCTAAACCTTCTTCTTGAATTTGCTTAGCATAATTGATGATTCCGCCTTCCAATTGGAACACATTTTTAAAACCTTGATGTTTAAAATAGGCTGACGCTTTTTCGCAACGAATTCCACCCGTGCAATACATTACCAAATTTTTATCTTCTTTAAAGTTTTGCAATTGCTCATTGATGATTGGTAAACTTTCTCTAAAAGTCTCCACATCAGGAGTTATGGCGCCTTTAAAATGTCCAATTTCACTTTCATAATGATTTCTAAAATCGACCACAATGGTATTAGGATCGTCTAAAATTTCGTTGAATTCCTTTGCTTTCAAATGCACGCCGATATTAGTTACATCAAAAGTTTCGTCGTTCAAACCATCGGCTACAATTTTATCACGAACTTTTACGGTCAATTTCAAGAACGAATGATCGTCGTGTTCTACGGCTACATTCAAACGAATGCCTCGCATAAATTCATAGACTTCTAAAGTTTTGCGAAAGGCTTCAAAATTTTCGGCAGGAACGCTCATTTGTGCATTAATTCCTTCATTGGCAACATAGGTTCGACCAAGGGCATCAAGGGCATTCCAAGCAACGAATAAATCGTCTCTAAATTTTTTAGGATCTTCAATTTTGGCATACGCATAGAAAGACAAAGTAAGTCTTTGTTTACCAGCTTGATCAATCAGCTCGGCTCTTTCTTCTGCGCTTAAAGTGTTGTACAGTTGCATGCTATAAACGTTTAAGTGAGAAATTATATTGAACTCTAAATGGAAGAATTCGGCTACAAATATAATAAATTTGGATAATCAATATCCGTTTTCTTTGAAAAACAAAAACATATTAACATTTTTTGGAACAATTAAAAAAAGCTGTATTTTTACGAAAAATAATCTTATTATGAGTGCAGATAAAGAAGCCAAATTAAAAGCCTTACAATTAACGTTAGACAAACTTGACAAAACCTATGGTAAAGGGGCCGTAATGAAACTAGGTGATAGCGCCGTTGAAGAAATTGAATCGATTTCTTCGGGTTCATTAGGGGTAGACTTAGCTTTAGGTGTAAATGGATACCCAAGAGGTAGAGTCATTGAAATTTATGGGCCAGAATCGTCAGGTAAAACTACGTTAACATTACACGCCATTGCTGAAGCTCAAAAAGCAGGTGGAATTGCAGCATTTATTGATGCAGAACATGCTTTCGATCGATTTTATGCCGAAAAATTAGGGGTTGATATTGACAATTTAATCATTTCTCAACCCGATAACGGAGAACAAGCGCTTGAAATCGCAGAAAGTTTAATTCGCTCAGGTGCAGTAGACATAGTCGTGATTGACTCTGTTGCCGCCTTAACACCAAAAAGCGAAATTGAAGGTGATATGGGAGATAGCAAAATGGGATTACATGCCCGATTGATGTCTCAAGCGTTACGTAAATTAACCGGAACCATTCACAAAACCAATTGTACCGTTTTCTTTATTAATCAGTTGCGGGATAAAATTGGGGTAATGTTTGGAAGTCCTGAAACCACAACTGGAGGAAATGCCTTGAAGTTTTATGCCTCAGTGCGAATTGATATTAGAAAATCAACTCAAATCAAAGATGGCGACAATGTTTTAGGAAATAGAACCAAAGTTAAAATTGTAAAAAACAAGGTAGCACCGCCTTTTAGAACTGCAGAGTTTGACATCATGTATGGTGAAGGTATTTCTAAAGTAGGAGAAGTTCTTGACTTGGCCGTAGAATTTGAAATCATCAAAAAAAGTGGTTCTTGGTTTAGTTATGGTGAAACAAAATTAGGACAAGGTAGAGATGCTGTTAAAGTTTTAATTAAAGATAACCCAGAATTAATGGACGAACTAGAATTAAAAATTAAAGAGACCATCAAAGAAAATAATGGATAGTTAAAAAATCACGCTTTGAGCGTGATTTTTTTTTAATTTACAATTGGTTTGTTTAAATTTGAAATCTGTAATTAAACTAATTTAAAAATGAAAAAATTAATTTTACTTTTAAGCTTGCTATTTGTTTTTAGTTCTTGTGATAAAGATGAAACTAATTTTAGTATTGTGGCATTACCGGTTGAGTCAGTGGTTATTCCTTCTGCATTTGAGTTAGGAGAAACTTATGCCATAACTATGAGGTATTATAGACCCACAAACTGTCACTCTGACTATGGAATTTTTTATGATAAAGAACTAAATATTCGCACTTGTGCAGTTAAAAATATTGTTGAAAATAGAAATAATTGTGCTGAAATTCAAAATGTTTTAGTTGAAGAAACATTTAATTTTTATGTAACTAATACCGGAAATTATATTTTTAAATTTTGGACAGGAGAAGATGTAAATGGTAACGATACCTTTCTCGAATATGATATCCCGGTAAATTAATTTTCTTTGAGTAAAGATTGTAAAATTATTTCTCGAACTTGATTTTTTAATACGTTTTTATCTTCTTGTGTTTTTCCTTTAGTTTCTATAATTGGGAAAACTTTAGCTCGCATCTTTCCAGGGCTTCCACTAAAAAATGTATAGGAAAAGCGTTTTTTATTGTCAAAAAACACCATAGGAACAATTGGTAATTGGTGTTCAATGGCAATTCTAAATGCCCCGTCTTTAAATTCGTCTAAAACAATATGCTCTTCAGGCACACCACCTTCTGGAAAAATACAGATACTTAACCCTTGTTGAATTCTTTTTTGCGCGCGTTCAAATACTTGATACCTGCTTTTGCTACTGCCTCGGTCAACTAAAATAGAAACTCTTTTATAAATAAAACCAAAAATAGGAATTTGAGCTAATTCTTTTTTCCCAACAAATACAAACGGATGGTTTTTGACTAAAACCAGCATCAGCATAATATCGGTCATTGAAGTATGATTTGCTACTAACATATAACTTTTACCTTCTTCAAAAACTTTATCACCAGTGATTTTTATATTAAAACCCATTCCAATTAATATGATTTTAGACCATAATCTTGCTATTTTGAAAAAAAAAGGATACGTTTTTTCACTAATTATAGTAAGAAATATAAATGGTAAAAAAATAATTATTGGCACTAAAACCAACATATAAAACCAAATTCGATATAGTAATGTAAGCGGGTATTTTATAAATTTCATTATCTGATAAATTATAGCATCCCAAAAGTAATCATTTTAATAAAACCGATCTCTTTTTACTTTTCGGTTTTTAATTTACATTTGCAATTCAAATAACAACTTAGCAACGCTCAGCGTTAAAAAAACAATGGCAAAAATCTTAACCGGAATTCAAAGTACAGGCACACCACACTTAGGTAATTTATTAGGAGCAATTTTACCTGCTATTCAAATGGCAAAGAATCCTGATAACGAATCTTTTCTTTTTATTGCAGATTTGCATTCGATTACGCAAATCAAAAATGGAGCAGAATTAAGACAAAATACGTATAGTGTAGCGGCGGCTTGGCTTGCATGCGGTTTAGATACAAATCGAGTAGTTTTTTACCGCCAATCGGATGTGACTGAAACTACAGAACTTGCTTGGTATTTGAGTTGTTTTTTTCCGTTTCAGCGTTTAACATTAGCGCATTCGTTCAAAGATAAAGCTGACAGACTTGACGATGTTAATGCAGGATTATTTTCGTATCCGATGTTAATGGCTGCTGATATTTTATTGTATGATGCAAACTTTGTTCCTGTTGGTAAAGACCAATTACAACACATTGAAATTACACGTGATGTAGCTTCAAAATTCAATCACCAAATGGGAGAAACATTTGTATTACCTGAAGCAAAAATTGATGAGCAAATCATGATTATTCCTGGTACAGATGGCCAAAAAATGAGTAAATCGAGAAATAATTTCATCAATATTTTTGTGGACGATAAAACGCTTTTGAAACAAATAAAAAGTATTGAAACCGATAGTATACCACTTGAAGAGCCAAAAAATCCAGATTCTTGTAATGTATTTGCTTTATATAAATTGATAGGTTCTGCAGAAGAAATTGCCGATTTACGTGCTAAATATGAAGCTGGAAATTATGGTTATGGTCACGCAAAACAAGCCTTATTTGAATTGATTGTTGAAAAATTCAAAACCGAACGTTCAACATACAATTACTATATCAACAACTTGGAGGAAGTGGATAAATTATTATTAGAAGGCGCCTCAAAAGCAAGAAAAGTTGCTCAAGGCGTTTTAACAAGAGTACGAGAAAAGTTAGGTTACTAAATAACTATCAAAATCATAAAACCTCATTATTTAGCTGTCTATATTTTGAGGTTTTTTACTAAACCGCTTCAAAAATCTTTCCTGGCAAAGGGCGGATGACGCCTTTCAATTCCATATTAATTAAAATGGAAGACATTCGATAAATAGGGAAATCGCATTCTAAGGCAATTATATCCATCATTTCTTTTCCTGTTTTTTGAAGATAATCATAGATTTTTTGTTCTTCATTCGTTAAAGAAATAAATAATTGTTTTTGTACTGCTTTTTGTGATTTACGTTGTAGTTCCCAATTTAACATATACACCAAATCGGCTGCCGAAGTCATCAAATTTGCACGTTGCGTTTTAATTAAATTATTACACCCCTGACTGTATTTGTCTGAAACTCTTCCGGGAACCGCAAAAACATCTCGATTATAATCGTTGGCTAAATTAGCAGTAACTAACGAACCTCCTTTTTCAGCGCTTTCAATTACAACGGTTGCTTCACTAATACCAGCGACAATTCTATTGCGCTTGATAAAATTTTCTTTATCGGGTTTACTGGTGCTCCAAAATTCGGTTAAAAATCCGCCGTTCTGTTCCATTTTTGCCATATACTTTTTATGAGTCTTAGGATAAATTTGATTTAATCCATGTGCTAAAACACCAATGGTTTGCAAACCAAATTCCATTGCCATTTGATGGGCATAAATATCTACTCCATAAGCAAAGCCGCTAACAATTATGGGGTTTAATGGGGCAATTTCTTCAATTAATTTTTTAGTAAATTCCATGCCATAAGAGGTAATTTGGCGCGTGCCAACAATACTAATCATTCTACGGTTTTGTAAATTGATATTTCCTGCTTGGAACAAAAGTACCGGACTATCGTAACAGTGTTTTAATCGTTCGGGATAGCTTTCTTCTTGAAAATAAGTGGTGAAAATATTTTCTTGAGCTATGAATTGGATTTCGGCTTCCGCTTTAACAAATACAGATTTGTCTTGTAAATTTTTAATCACGACCGAACCGATTCCGTCAATTTGTTGAAGTTGGGATTTCTTTGAAGTAAAGACTGCTTCTGCGTTTCCGCAATGTTGGATTAGTTTTTTTGCAAGAACATCTCCAACTCCTTCTACTTGCAATAACGCAAGTGTGTAGTGTAATTCTGACTGTGTCATGGCGAATATAAATTTATTTTGGCTTATAATTGAAAACAAAAATACTTGTTTTTTGGAATAATGCAAAGGTATTTTTGCCTTTCATCATGTAAGATAACCTAATAAAATAGTATTTATGATACTAAAAATGCAATTGAAAGAAGATTTGACAAGTAATTTAAAAAACGCAACCTCTTTACTGTCAATTGTTTACAAAAAAAATTAAATTGTTAATAATTTTTGTTAATAAAATTTTGAAATTAGTATTGATTATCTAACTTTGTTATTATGCAAATAGAAAAACACATTTCCGACTTATTAT
>Ga0315907_10006958_pt1 | contig 11877 bp, 10 predicted proteins | sample LakEriMetagenome_3_FD_203525 | JGI IMG/M metagenome (GOLD analysis project Ga0315907, IMG submission 203525) | Freshwater fungal communities from buoy surface, Lake Erie, Ohio, United States - Buoy 12 MA123 | ecosystem: Environmental > Aquatic > Freshwater > Lake > Lake biofilm | place: USA...
CAGCTAACTCAGCATCGGTCTCCGCACGATCTACAGCGGTATAGGCCGCACAGTTGAGTACTGCTGACCATGGCCGGCTAGCGACCATTTCGGCGATGGACTGCTCATTCGTTAGGTCCATTTGCGCACGGTTTGGGGCGACTATCTCCAAGCCGCGTTCCTGAGCATGGCGGAATACAGCTTGCCCCACTTGGCCCGTCCCCCCGGTCAGAAGAATAGGTGCTGCGGACATCATTACGCGGTCTTCAAGCCAAGTCTTTCACCCTGATATTCACCCGACTGAATGGCCTCCCACCAAGCTCGGTTTTCAAGATACCATCTGATGGTTTTTTCCATGCCGCTTTCAAAGGATTCAAGGGGCCTCCAGCCCAGTTCGGTTTGAAGCTTGGTCGCATCTATTGCGTAACGGAAATCATGCCCGGGTCGGTCGGCGACGAACGTAATCTGCTCGCGATAGCTAAGATTGTCCGCCCTCGGCCGGATGCGATCTAAGGTGTCGCAAATGACATGCACAACTTCGAGGTTGGTGCGTTCGGAATTACCGCCCACCATGTAACTACTTCCGATAGCGCCGGTTTCAAACACTGTTTGCAGGGCGCGGACTGAGGCGCGCGAAACTTGGGCGGCCGCGGCAGGCCAAGGGAATGACGCGCGCGCATCTCGAGCAATGCCTCGCCGTCCAGCCCGACAGCCCGTGGGGATTACGCAATCGTGCACTGCTGTCGCTCGGGTTCGATCTCCTGACGCGTCGCTCGGAACTCGTAGCGCTGATGACGGACGACATCGAATTTAGAGCCGACGGCACACTGCGGGCTATGATCCGGCGCGGTAAGACAGACCCATTCGGCATGGGGCGTATTGGGTTCACCTCACGCCGGTCGGCGCAACTGTTGGGTGAGTGGCTTGCGTGGCGCGGGGATGATGTCGCGCCGCTGTTCTGCGGCATCTATCGAGGCAGGGCCATCAATCGGTCACTTGAGACGACTAAGGTAAAGCTCATCGTCAAGGAGGCGGTTCGGGCGGCCGGCCTACCCCCCGAAGAAGTGGCGGCGTTCTCAAGCCACTCGCTCAGGGTCGGCGCGGCGCAGGAGTTACTGCGCGCAGGGTTCGACACAGCGGCCATCATGCGCGCAGGCGGGTGGAGATCGACCAACGTGTTGGCACGGTATCTGGAGTATGCGGAACACAATGTGTGGGAGGCGGCATGAAGTGACGCATCGCGGCAAGCCACACGAGCTGCGCTTACCTGTCTGTGAGCGGCGCTTATGCGATCATGCCGCATGGCCGCGCCCTAACCCAACGGACAAAAATTGCGACAATTGGATGCAGTGATGCGGCCTATGATGTGTCAATCTCTCAGGAAGTTAGGCTACTTAATCTTGATCCTGCGCGTTTTGCCTCAGTATGCCGCACTTTCCCATTGGGAAAATTTTGTATGTCAGGGGCAACCTAGCCAAAGATTTTTGGCACCGGAAAAATAGCGCTGAAAAACAATGATGGTGACTCACAGGGGACAAAGCGTAAATCCGAAAGTTCCAACTGGAGAACCATCTTATCATCCGGACCATCTAGTCGGTGATTAATCAGAAGTTCTCTCGCCACTATAAAAACATGATATTGTAATCATGCTGGGAGCCTGTCTCTCATTCAAATTCGGCTGCGCTTTTTCAAAGCATTATTCATGATATGCATATTCAGCATCTCGGGCAGTACTGGGAAACCCAGCTTGCGCGCCACGGGTCTGTCGCAAAATCAAAGACTTTATAATGATAATTTTTTGAATATCTTTTCAGGGACGGCACGGATGATCATCATCACTACGCGCCAGAGGCCCAGCGTGTAAATAACATCGCTTTTCTTCTCATGTGCCTTTAGGATCGCGGTCGCGACCTGCTCGGGTTCGGCGGTCATAAACGGCGGCAACTTCATGCCTGCCGTCATCTGGGTCCGGACGAAGCCCGGTTTAACCGTCATAACGTGCAGCCCGGTTTTGGCATGGGAATTGCGCAGACCCGAGAGGAATGCCGTGAACCCAGCTTTAGCCGATCCGTAGATGAAGTTGGATCCGCGCCCGCGTTCACCTGCGACCGAACTAATTCCGATGATGCAGGCATCGGGAACATTGGCCATTCTCCGGGCAGCAGCAAGCAGATACTGCGCCGGACCATTATAGTTGCTGTCCATCACGCAGGCAGCAATATTATTGTCCGCCGCTGATTCGGATTGGTCGCCGAGCAGCCCCACAACCATCACCACCGTGCCGGGCACAACGCCCAGTGAATCGAAGAACGCATCTGCCGCACTATCGGTGATGTCAACGCCAACTGCGCGGACCTTCGCTTGGGTGCGCAGGACAAGGTCGGTAGCATCAGCGCTGATGTCACCGCGCGCGGCCAGAATGACCTCGCAGCCCTTCTCAGCATAGCTTTTGGCGAGCGCACGGCCGATGTCCGAACGGGCACCGATGATGAGAACCGGGGAAGCAAGCATTTTACAGACCCAATCTTTGTGAGAGTAGCGAGGAGAAGCGCTTGTCGAGGCCATATTTCGCACGAAGCGCGCGGAATTCGTTAAGCTTGGGATAGCCGGCAGCAAAGCGTTCGGGCGAGACCCGTGCATCTTTGGTAAGGTAGACGCGTCCACCATGGTCGGCGGTGATCGCATCGAGCCGTTCAAGTAGCGCGAAGTTGTCGGGGGTGGCGGGGAAGTCGAGTGCCAGCGTATAGCCCTCCATCGGGAAGCTGAGCATGCCGAACGACTGCGGCCCCATTCGCTTCAGAACCGCCAGGAAAGAGCCCGCGCCTACCGCTGAAATCGCCTCCAGCAGGCGGCGCAAACCCTTTTCGCTTGTCGCCAGCGGGAGTACGGATTGGTATTGTAGAAATCCCTGTCTGCCGTAGATCCGGTTCCACTCGAAGATCGCATCGAGCGGGTAGAAATAAGGGTCGAGATTGACAACAGCGTCGCCAGGACGCTGCATTCCGTAATACAGATGGTTGAACATCCGCACATTGAAGCCGCTGAGCGCAAAACTAGGGAAATCGATAGGGATCGTCTTGGGTTTGCGAGTGGGGCGGGCGAGTGGGGCGGAGCCGCGGAGCGGATCGAGTTGATCCCGCGTCGCATGCTCGCCCAGCAAGATTGCCGAGCGGCCAAGGCTCTTGCCCGTCGCCATGCAGTCGATCCAGGCGACCGAATAGGTCGAACTGTGCGACTGTTCGAAAACACTGAGCGCCTGTTTCAGATCGGGCACGCGGATGGTGCGCTGACGCATGTATCCCGTTTCAATCTTCAACATGCGGAAAGACGCGCGGACGATGATACCTGTCAGCCCCATCCCGCCGCAGGTCGCAGCGAACAGATCGGTGTTGTCGGTTGGAGAGCACCGCAGCACCCGGGCATCCCCGAGGTCGATGTCGAACCAGTCGACATGGTCGCAGAACGATCCTGCGACATGGTGGTTCTTGCCATGCACGTCACTGGCGATCATTCCGCCGATGGTGACCATCCGAGTACCAGGCGTCACCGGCGGGAACCAGCCGCGCGGAACCAAAGCTGCGACCAGATCGGAGAGCAGCACTCCGGCCTCGCACACCAAAACGCCGGTCACCTCGTCGAACGTGATCAGCCGATCGAGCCTGCGCATGTCGATGGTAGCATTGATATTCATGCTGGCGTCGCCATACGAGCGACCATTGCCCCGCGCGATGGTGCTGGGCAGAGGCGTCAGCATTTCGTGCAACGCATCTGCCGTAGTCGGCTGCCACACGGTGCACTCGCGGACCGGATAGCGGCCCCATCCGGCGAGAGGCGCCTGATACGGCATCAGATCGAGATCGCGATGATCACGGCGACGACAAGGCCGGTCAGCCAGCTGACCTTGTCAGTCATCGCAAAGATGATCGGATCGTCGTGCATTTCGTTTCGATTCGCCAGCATAAGCGCGCGGCTGATCCAATAAATCAACAGCGGACAGATCAGCCACATCCGCAAAGGATGAGCATAAAGCGAGACGATCTGGGGGCTGCTGAGGTACAGCATCACCACCATGACCGAGGCATAGCCGGCAGCCGCGCCGAGCGGCAGCAGCATCGCCAGATCGTTGATCGCATAGCCACGCCCAGGAGGGGCCGACTTTCCGGCATCACGCCGTGCTACCAGCTCTGAACTGCGCTTTACGATCGCCAGGCTGAGGAAAAAGAACAGGCAAAACATCAGCAGCCACTGCGACTTTTCTTCGCCCGTGGCGGCAATTCCGCCGAGCACCCGAATGGTGTAAAGCCCGCCTAGAATGATGACATCCACCAGCATCTGCCGTTTGAGGTAGAACGAATAGAAAAGCGTGAGCGCGACATACCCGAGCAGGATGGCGAGAAACTCCAGCGGCAGCAGAGCGGCGATCACGGTCGCAACAACCATAAGGCCAATGGCCATCGCGATTCCGCGCGGGATTGAGATCTGGCCTGCAGCAAACGGCCGCTTGCTCTTGCGGTGGTGATCGCGGTCGCCCGGCAGGTCGAGCAGGTCGTTGATGATATAGGCGCTCGATGCGGCGAGGCTGAATGCCCAGAACGCCATGAAGGCAGCAAGCAGAACAGTTAAGTCGCCGATGCTGTGGCCGGCGATCGCGGGAAGGAAAACAAGCGCGTTCTTAGCCCATTGATACGGCCGCATCGCCTTGAAATAGGGGCGGATCGGCGTCTTGGGGCGGGCGATGATCTCGGCGTCTGGGAAGCGACGCTTGACCGCGCGTTCGAGCCCGCTGCTCTGCGCGATGACGATCGGGCGCCGCGCGGCGTCCCACACCGGCATATCGACATGGTGATCGCCGATATAGTCGAAGCCCTTGTGACCGAAGCGCTCAACCAGCGCATTGGCCTTGTTAGCACCCGACAGGTTGGTGACCCCGTCCGAACCCATTACGCCATCGATCCCGCCGATCCGCGCGGCGATCTGCTCGACCCAGCGCTGGTCGGAGGCAGAAGCCAGCCAGACCGGGCGGCCAGCGGCCTTGGCGGCTTTGATCGCAGCCACGGTCTCGTCGCGCAGCGGCATGCTGCTGATATGCGGATCGATGGTATCGACGAGGTTCTTCTTCAGCGATGCCTTGCCACCCTTCAGCCAGGTGAGGAGCTTCCATGTGTTCCAGGGCTGGGTTGCAACCAACTGCAAAGCGGCCTCGAACAGCAGATCACCACGAATCAGCGTGCCGTCGACATCAACGATCAGCGGGGTCCGGTCGGTCGTGCTGCCCTGTTGCATCTGCTGATCGATCACGGCTTTGTCTTCTCGCCAAAGGAATAATGCTTGTGTGCGTAATAGCTAAGCACGACCGGACTGACCACGCCCAGTATATGCGCGATCTCCTCGGCATGCCAGTCCCAGCCGATAAACGGGAGCACCAGCCGCAGCATCCCGGCGCTGACCCCAAGCACGACCAGAAAGCTGAACGCGTTGACCACGGCAAAACGGCCATATTCAGCGAGCCGGCTGTCGCCGCTGGCCTTGAACACGAACAGCCGCGCCAGCAGAAAGGCCGTGGTCATGCCGAACAGATACGCGACCGATACCGCAGCTTCATAAGGCACGACATGGCTGAGCAGCCAGCGCGAGGCCAGGTTGACCAAAGCCGCGATGCCGCCAGTGACGATGAAGCTGGCAAAGCGCTTGCCCTCGCCGCCGCCATCGACCGCCGGCTCGGCGACCTTGTCCGACAGGCTGGTCATGCCCGAATGCTCTCCACCATCTCCTTGGCAAGCCGCGCGCTTTCAGAGATTCCGCGGTCCTCGGGATAATAGAAGCAAGTATCAGCCACCTGAAGCCCGGCAATCGGGGTCTGGATTGGCGGGATCCTGGCGGCAAAGCCCGGCTCGCAGATTGGCTGGGCATGGCGCAGACGGCCGACCTTTGTAGCGACGATGTCGTCGCGGGTGATCGCGGGGTTGATCTGCTGAATATACGAGAACGCCTCGTCCAGAAGCTTCTGGTCGTCCCACGAGAATTTCGGGTGGGTGACCGGCATGTAATAGGGCACGTAAACCACGGTTTCGCCACCGGGCACAGGCCGCAGGTTCGAAAATTCGATGATCCCGGGAATCTCGATGTCGGGTTCTATGATGTTGAGCCAGAAATTCGGCGTGACCGATTTCTTGAGGCGAAACAGCAGACAGCACACGCCGATGTTCTCGATCGCATCATACATCGCCTTCCACTCGCCGGGCAAATCAGGGATCATGTCTGACAGTAGCGGCGTCGGCACGGTCGAGATCACATAATCTGCCGGGTGGAAGCCATCTGCGGCCTCGACGCCTGTCACATTGCCGTTCTCGGTCAGCACCTTGCTTACCGGGTTACCGAGCGTAACTTTGCCCCCCAGCGCCTCGATGCGTTCGACGAGCCGGTCGACCAAAGTCTGACTGCCGCCCTCGATATAGCCCAGTTGCTCTTGGAAAATCGACCTGCGTGAGCGACCGGTGCGCTTGACCCGCGTCCAAATCCAGGCAGCGGAGACATTGTCGGCATAATGGAAGAATTTGAGATCGAACAACGGCTTCCACATCTTTTCGTAGACGCTCCTACCCGACCAAAGGGTTATCCATTCGCGCGCACTTTGCGTCTCCAGCGCGTCCCAGCGGTCGCGTTTGGTCGAAATGAAGGCTAGCACGCCATAGCGAAACTTCTCGATCAGGCTAAGGTGCGGGTAAGTCAGCAGCGAGAACGGATCGCCGAACTTGTGCAGCTTGCCACCGGCAAAATAGCCCATCGACGTGTCGCGCCAGCGCATCGCATCACCAAGACCGATCTCAGCCATCAAGTCGAAGGTCGGCTGGTCAGTCTTGCAGACGAAATGGTAAAAGCGCTCGATTGACATTCCAGCGAAATCGAAATGCGCAGCCATGCCGCCTGCATCGGGTGAAGCCTCAATAACCTCGACCTGATGACCGGCCTTGGCGGCATGATAGCCCGCAGTCAGACCCATGGCTCCAGCTCCGATGACGACGACACGTGACATTTCATTCTCCCAGCCCGCAACGCGGCAGGCCTCAATTTGATCCGACAACCTCGGCCCGGCAAATAGCCGTGATCAGAACTTCAGCGCAATTTTCGAATAAACTGGGTGGCCGAAGGTCTCTTTCAATGCTGCGTCCAGCGGCGTGGCCCGGACACCGAAAATTTCCGGCCAGTCGATGATCTCGAACACGTCCGGGGTAGACAGGGCTTTCATCTGCTTTTCGGTAAACGGAGGGTTATTGCTGAACAGCGCATAGGTGCGTAGCAGTATCGCGAACAGGCCGTAGGGAATTTTGACGATGACCGCACCCGCACCGGTCGCGCACTTCATTGCGCGGATCAGGTCAATATAGTCGATCCGTTCCTGCCCAGTGATGTTATATGCACCGGTCATATTGTTTTCGATCGCCGAGACGATAACTTTGCAGAAATCACCAACATAAAGCGGCTGGCGAAGATATTTGCCAGAGCCGGGGATGGGGAACACAGGCATCTTCTCCATGAAGCGCGCCAGCCAGCCAACGTGCTTCCGGTCAAACCATCCGAACATCAGCGTCGGGCGCAGCACAATCTGAGTGATCCCCGTTTGAGCAACCAGCTTTTCCTGAGCCTTTTTGGTTTCGGTGTAATCGTCAACCGCCAGAGAATTGACCACAGACGACGAGATGTTGACAACATAGGGTACATCGTAATGCTTGGCCGCAGCCATCACGCGCTCGCTTGCCAGAATGTTGTTTTTGACAAATTCCTGCGGAACCAGCCCACCAATCTGTGCATGGCCATGCACCAGCGCATCGCAATCGGCCAGCAAATGCTGCCAGCCATCCTCGCACGCCAGATCGGCTACGATCACTTCAATATCCGGGTGCTGTTCGCGCAGGATAGCAGAGTTTGCCACAGCCTTGTCGATGGATACGATCCGACTGTAGCCTCGCAGCTTGAGTTCGGCGACGAGGTTCTGGCCAACTAGGCCAGCGCCACCGGTGATGACGATTTTTTCTCCTTTTTTTCGCAACGGCAATTACTCCTAGCGCAGTCTGCAAACTGCTGATTCCATTTTGCATTAAGCGGGGTTTCGTGGTAGTGCAACAAGGTAATTACTCTGGCTTTATAAAGCTATAACAGACAGACTAGTTTCTACACTCCATGGCCACGGTTCCATTCCTTAAAGTCTGGCGATATTTTGTTCATTTGCTTAAGCATTGACTTCGTTTAAACAAGTTACGTGAATCTAGAATACAAGGAAAAAAATGAGTCCGTCATTCAAACGTATTGTCAAAAATTCATCGATCCTTGCAAAGCTCGCCATTCCTGTTTTGCGGGCACAATACGTGGTATTGTCGCATTTACCAGTTAAGGGCAGCATTCCGGAGTTCAAGGGTCGAGCGCGGATGGAAACCCACGTGTTTGAGAGTAAAGACGCGTTTGATGAGTGGTTTGCAAACAGTGGTGACGAGCGTGCAGCTGCTAAGGCAACTGATTCCAAAGCGGTGCCGCCCAACCTTTTTTCCTTTGGTACGGAAGGCTTTTGCTCAATCTGCAATCATCCGACAGTGTTTCTGACAAGTTTGGAGTACGCCGGCAGCGACGAGGATGGTCTCGCCGAGCCTAACTGGCGCGAACATTTAATCTGTATCGGCTGCGGAATGAGGAGCCGTGTTCGAGCTTGTTTGCAAATCGCGATTCAGGAACTTTGCATGAGCGAAGACCATGCTATATATATTACTGAACAATTCGGGCAGGCATACCGTTGGCTGAAAGGCCGATTTGCAAATGTCACAGGGAGCGAGTTTTTGAAACCAGGTTCGCCCTCTGGTTCGCGCCATTTGGGTATTAATCATCAAGACATACAAGCGCTGTCATTTGGCGACTCCAGCTTTGATGTGTTAATATCGTTAGATGTGTTAGAGCATGTCCCTTACAACAATTTAGCATTGCTGGAAATCGCTCGCGTGCTGCGTCCCGGTGGCTCGTTAGTTTTGACCGTTCCTTTCACTGTCAACAAGTACGAGACCACCGTCCGAGCTGAAATGGAAGCAGATGGTCAGGTCACGCACTATTTACCAATGGAAATGCACGGAAATCCGACCGATCCCATCAATGGAGCGTTGTGCTTTCGACACTATGGCTGGAGTGTCTTTGATGACCTTCGTAAGGTCGGATTTAGTAACGTAAAAGCCTATATGTATCACAATGCCGATCTAGGGCACCGAGGAGAGCATCAGTTAGTGATTTCAGCCACAAAGGCGTGTAACCTTGATAGCTCCAAAGCATCGACCTTGTCGAATTATCGCCCAATAGGTGGTTCGATTGAGCAGGAATTGTTGTGATGCCTTCGCAAAGCGACTTGCAGCAGACTGAGGGCAGTAATTGGGAGATCTTATTACGAACTGCGTGGTTCGGGCTGGGTGGCTTGACTGGAGTTCTTCTTCTCGTGATGATAGCGCGAACGTTTATTGGCGTACCCCATTGGGACAGTTGGGGTCTATTAACGTATGATCAGATCTTCGGTGGATTTTTCCAATCTCTTAATGGTCATGTCAGTATGGCCCCGCGTATCATTTATGCGGCGGATATATGGTTGGCGTCAGGTTCTTCGGGACTGAGTATGATGGCAACCGTTCTACTGCTGGTAGCTGATGCAGCGCTACTTGTATGGATATGTCGCAAGGCAGAGCTATCTTGGGTGTATCAAGGTTTTGTAGTTATTATGTTGCTTTGGGCTTACCCCGTAGCCAATTTCATGAGCGCGTTTAATGTTCAAATAATAGGGGTGTTTGTGCTCGCAACGTTTGCGTTTGCTGCACTCGCCTTCGGAAAAGGCGCAAAAGCCCTGTGGTTGTCAATTTTAATCGCGGCGACCGCTGGGGTCACCATGGCCAACGGCATGCTTGTGGGTATTCTGCTAGTGCCCTTGGCGTTTTTTCTCGGGCGATCAACTAAGATGATTGCCACTACTGCTGTCGGAGGTTTGACGATAATCGCAGTGTACGTCGCACTTGCGACTGGCAGCGAGGATGTATTGTGTACTAAGGTTTACGATACGCAGAAAGCGCAAAGTTATCTATCACTGCACAGTCTCGGATCGATGTTGCAGTATTTGGGCGTTTATCTCGGCGCGCCGATTGGGCGCCTCATTTTTCGCACGGCCAGCTTCACCGATACGACACTGATCATCACCGGTATATTGGGCTATATCGGGTTAGTGTTGGCAACGCTGATGCTACTTCGGACAGTGTTTGTAAAAGATTTGCGCGAACGACCCGCTATCGCTTTCCTGATAGCGCTGCTCACTTTTTTAGTCGGAACTGCCGCGGTCACCGCTTATGGTCGTGGCGTAGAATGCCCTGTCTTCTCGGCAGCCACCAGCCGCTACGGAACCTCGGCCAACATGTTCTGGATAACAGTTGTACTCTTAGCGGGTGCGCTTCCGATCACGGACCGCCCGTGGGCACGACAGATACCGGCGATCGGCACACTGTTATTCGGTTTAATTATCGCGGCGAGCCAGCCCTTTATAGTCAGGTCGATGATAGTGAGTAGTAGCTTGTCACCGGTTGCAGTCGGCAGTTCAGACCAGCAATTTTTAGGTGGCGGGCACCAGGCAGACCGTGTTGGTGCGCGGACGGCAATTTTGTCCAGCACGCTGGATGTTACCGCCCTGCGGGTGATAATGCTGGAGCCGGGGCCCCAAACGCTTGCAAGCTTCGATTTTCTGAGGCGCGAGCGGCTCGCGCCATTCCAGTTCGAATGGACGGCGTTGCTTAATAAGCGCCTGCCCGCAAAGTATAAATTTAACCACGACGGCTGTGCTGGCTCCGTTGGCAAGCCGGAGGCGCTGCCCAACAGGGGCTGGCGAATTGCCGGAACGCTCAGAGGTAGCAGCCCCCAGTTTGATCAAATCGTCGCAGTCAATCGCGCAGGCCTGGTGGCTGGCTATGCAATGCGAAGCCCAGGGCGGTCCTTTAAAGAGGCCTTGCGCAATAGCAACCCTGCTTGGCAGGGACATGTGCACCCACAAATTGGCGCAGGAGGCGTTACAATGTTTGCGATTGATCCCGAAGCAGAAACGGCATGTCGCTTTGCCGAGATTCCACTTCAGCCCTTATGATCTCTGCAGTCCTTCTGTTACGTGGAGAAAGAATTGGGTCAAATAGCGCATAATAGCAAAACCTCGAGCAATAGTGGTCGCTGAAACGCTACCAGACGCATTAGAGCGTTTTTCGAGCGGATAGAATCTTAGGGGATTCCCATTGTCTTGATTTTGTGATTCACAGTCCATTTTGGTGAAGGAGGCCAACATGGGTGGTTAATCTCTATCGATAGATTTGCGTTCGCGGCTTTTGGCGGCGGTTGATGATGGTATGAGCTGTCGCGGGGCAGCTGCCCACTTTGGCGTTGCGCCATCGACGGCGATCCGCTTGCACGTACAGCGGTGCGAGACCGGCGGCTTTGCAACGTGGCCTCCAGGTAGCTACATGCATTCGCGGCGGGTTGAAGAGGGCAGTGACGATATTTTGGCTCTTTGGAAGGCGCGCAAGGACATCACCCTTGAATAGTTACGCGCGGGCTTGGCCGAGATTGGCCTGACCGTCTCTGTGGCAGGGCTCCACCGCCTCTTTGTGCGCCGTGGGATGACACGCAAAAAAGACTGCTTATGCAGTCGAGCAAGATCGGCCGGATGTCCTGAAGCAACGGCACGACTGGTTCGACGGCCAGATCGATCTGGAACCCGAACGTCTCGTGTTCATCGACGGAACATGGACCGCGACCAACATGACCCGCAGCCATGACCGGTATGGTCGCGCCGATGGTGCTAGATGGTCCGATCAACGGAGACTGGTTCCAAGCCTATATCACCCAGGT
>Ga0315907_10006960_pt1 | contig 11876 bp, 9 predicted proteins | sample LakEriMetagenome_3_FD_203525 | JGI IMG/M metagenome (GOLD analysis project Ga0315907, IMG submission 203525) | Freshwater fungal communities from buoy surface, Lake Erie, Ohio, United States - Buoy 12 MA123 | ecosystem: Environmental > Aquatic > Freshwater > Lake > Lake biofilm | place: USA...
CGCCGCCAGCTGCTCCGCCGCCCGGCGCGAGCGCTGGCTCTTGAGCCGGTGCCAGTCGCGGTCACCGATCACCAGGCTGCGCTGCAGCGCCTCCGCCTGGGCGAGCGCCCCTTCGGGCCAGGCGCCTGGGCTGGTGCTCGGGGAATGGCCGGGACCCATGGTGATCGCAGAGATGTCCGGCACTGGACGATCGGCCGGGTTCGGCCCCATCCTGGCGGTGGTCGGTGCCGTCTGGGCCCGGCGCTGTCGCTGTTCTGCCCCATGGAGCGTCCCCGCGAGCCCGCCCGCCAGTCCGACCGCCGACGTCAGCGCCCGCAGCGGTCCCGTCGGCGATCCCCGCTCACCGGCTCCGGTCCTCTGGTGCAGCACCTGCCGCTGAGTGCCAGGCCCTCGCTGCTGCATCACATGGTGGCCGTGATCGACCTGGCCGGACGTCGGGACGGTGGTGGAGAAGCCTCAGCTCCCCAGCGCCGGCGCCGCCAGCGTCTGGCCCTGGCTCAGCAGCTGTTCGATCCCCTGCCCCCGACCCTGCGGCCTCTGGATCAGGCCACGGAACGGTTCTGGCAAGCCCTGCGCTGGGGTGGCGTCGGCTTGCTGGTCGCCAGCTGGCTGGGGCGCTGATCGACGCCTCGTGGTGACCTTCATGGCCTGCGGGTGTGGGACGGCACTCTGAAGAGCTGTGAACCCCTCCACCGCAGCAGTGGGCCGTGCGCAGAATGATCACAGCGCCCAGCACCGACGTGGGCGCCGGTCGTTCCCGTCACCCCGCTCGAGCCATGTCCGATCCCTCCGACGCCCAGCGGGCGGAGTCCCCGGCCCCCGACGCGCAGGCCGCCGCTCCCGAATTCGTGGCCTGGGCCACCGACCATGAGCGCCAGCAGCGTCTGCACGACGCCGGCCTGGCCCAGATCACCGAGCATCCCGATCCGGCAGCCGACAAGGATGCGATCGGCCAGCAGGAGGCGTGGGCCCGTCGGCAGGAGCACGAGAAGCGTCTGCACGACAGCGCCATTGCCCAGATGAAGCCCCACTGAGCCCCCGGCTCAGCCAATGGCCCAGCAACGACCCGGCGCTCAGGGCTGATTCCGGCACCAGGCGCCGGCGCTTGAGTTCAGGTACTGCTTCGTGGTGGCGTTGCCCAGCGCCGCCGCCCGGCGGAAGTCCCGGCAGGAGGCGTCCCAGTTGCGCATCAGCCCCATCAGCCGGCCACGGTTGTTGTAGGCGATCGCGTTGTTCGGATCGAGCGCCAGAGCCGCGTTGACATCCGCCAGCGCGCCCTGCCGGTCACCGAGCTGGTTGCGGGCGACGCCACGGTTGACATGGATGTCCGCCAGTCGGTTGGCGGGCGGGCGAGGGCGAATCGCCAGGGCCCGATCGAAATCGGCCACCGCTCCGGCGTGGTCGCCGAGTGTGTCCTTGAGCAGGCCACGGTTGTACCAGGCTTCGATCAACCCCGGATTGAGGGAGATGGCCGTGGTGTAGAGCGCCAGGGCGCCTCTGAGATTCCCTGCCCTGGCCTGTTCCAGTCCGCGGTTGTAGGCGTCGATCGCCGTGAGCTGCGCCACCGGCGGCAGCGCGACACCGGCGGTAGCCGTCATCGGCCGGCTGCCCTCCGCCAGCGGAACGACCAGCAGGGCCGCGAGCAGCCCCCAGAGGCGCGCCGCCCGTCTGCGGCACGGGGCTTGTGGCGGAGTGGTGGCGGGCATCGCGACCATCGGGAACGATGGCTGGATTCTGAGCCCATCCGCCGGGGCGCACCCTGCCCCTGTCCGGGACCCGCAACCCAGGAGGCCCTGGACAGCGACGCAAAAAAGCCCCCTCCAGGAGGGGGCCAGGGTGGGACTGACGGGGATCAGGCGTCGTAATACATGGTGAACTCGTGGGGGTGAGGCCGCTGGCGGAGCTGCTGCACCTCTTCGTACTTCATGGCGATCCAGTTGCTGATGAAGTCCTCGGTGAACACGCCACCGGCCAGCAGGTAATCCTTGTCGGCGTCGAGGGCCTCGAGGGCCCCGTTGAGGGAGGCCGGGACGGTGGAGATCTTGGCCAGTTCCTCGGCAGAGAGTTCGAACAGGTCGACGTCGGTGCCGTCACCGGGATCGATCTGGTTCTTGATGCCGTCGATGCCGGCCATCAGCATGGCGGCGAAGCCCAGGTAGGGATTGGAGAGGGCATCACCGGAGCGGAACTCGAGGCGCTTGGCTTTGGGGCTGGGCCCGGTGAGCGGAATCCGCACGGCCGCCGAGCGGTTGCCCTGGGAGTACACCAGGTTCACCGGAGCCTCGAAGCCCGGCACCAGACGCTTGTAGCTGTTGGTGGTGGGGTTGGTGAAGGCCAGGAAGCTGGGGGCGTGCTTGAGCAGGCCGCCGATGTACCAGCGTGCGGTCTGGGACAAATTGGCGTAGGTGCCTTCCCCGAAGAACAGGGGGACGCCGTCCTTCCACAGGCTCTGGTGCACGTGCATGCCGCTGCCGTTGTCGCCGAAGATCGGCTTGGGCATGAAGGTGGCCGTCTTGCCGTATTTGCGGGCAATGTTGCGCACCACGTATTTGTAGATCATCACGTTGTCCGCCGCGCTGATCAGCTCGGCGAACTTCATGCCCAGTTCGTGCTGGGCGGTGGCCACCTCGTGATGCTGCTTCTCGATCGGCACCCCGAGGGCCCCCATCGCCAGCAGCATCTCGCTGCGCATGTCCTGCAGGGTGTCGTTGGGGGCGACCGGGAAGTAGCCCTCCTTCAGCTGGATCTTGTAGGCCTGGTTACCAGCCTCCTCGACCCGGTCGGTGTTCCAGGGGGCTTCCACCGAATCGACCTGATAGAAGCAGCCGCCGTTGCCGCTCTTGTAGCGGACGTCATCGAAGACGAAGAACTCGGGCTCAGGGCCGAAGTAGGCGGTGTCGGCGATGCCGGTGGTGCCCAGGTAGTTGAGCGCCTTCTGGCTGAGGGTCTTGTGGCTGTAGAAGGGATCGATCCAGGCGGTGCTGGGGTCGGGCACCATGGCCATGTCCGACTCATTGATCGCCTTCCAGCCGCGGATCGACGACCCGTCGAAGGCGACGCCATCGGTGAAGGCATCGGCGTCGATCAGGTCCTTGCACACGGTCAGGTGCTGCCACTTGCCGTGCAGATCGACGAACTTCAGATCGATCAGCTCGATGCCGTCGTCCTGGATCTGACGCAGGACATCCTGGGCGGTCTTGGCCATGTACGGAAAGGGTCTGGAGGGGCGCCTGACAACGGCGCTGCAGACGGGAAGGTACGCAGCGCTACCGACTCGCCTGTGTAGCGGTTGCAACCGAACCGTGGGTTGGTCCCGCGTCTTCCGCTGTCATCGACCGGCTGCCGCCCGGGGCCCGGTGATGGCGGCGGCTCGCGTAACCGTTTCTGTCAGATCGCCGGAATCCAGGCTGTGGACAGGAATCTGACGGTTCACAAGTGCTAACTTCCGCTTCAGGTGCGTCGATCCCAACCTTCCATGCGCGATGCCATCACCGGCCTGATCGGCCGGTACGACCAGCTGGGCCGCTATCTCGATCGGGACGCGATCGAGCGGATCGATGCGTTCTATGGCGAGGCCTCCGTGCGGCTCGCCGCCGTGGCCTGCATCAACCGCGAAGCGGCGGCCATTGTCCGGGAAGCCTCCCAGCTCCTCTGGCTCGAAAATCCGGAACTGATTCTTCCGGGTGGCAACGCCTATACCACCCGTCGCCTGGCGGCCTGCCTGCGCGACATGGATTACTTCCTGCGTTATGCCAGCTACGCCCTGCTGGCCGACGACAAGACCATCCTTGACGAGCGCGTGCTCAACGGCCTGGACGACACTTACAAGAGTCTGGGTGTTCCCACCGGCCCCACTGTGCGCGGCATCGCGCTGATGGCCGACGTGCTCTGCGACAAGCTGCTGGAGGAAGGTGTCACCGACACCGCCGTCGTCCGCGCGCCGTTTGAGCATCTGTGCCGTGGTCTGGCGGCCACCAACGTCCGCGCCCGCTGAATTGCCGGGCCGGCCCGCGCACGGCCCCTGACCACCGTTCCCTAATCTCGGCCCACGCCCCGCCGCACCACCCTTGTCAGCCTCCGTCCTGCCCCCCGTCTCCACCACCCATCGTCTCGGGCTGGACCCCATCGCCACGCCGGACCGGCTGCTGCTCGGCCCTGGTCCCTCCAACGCCCACCCCACGGTGCTGCAGGCCCTGTCGCGCACCCCGATCGGCCATCTCGATCCCCTCTATGTGGAGCTGATGGGTGAGGTGCAGGAGCTGCTCCGCTACACCTGGCAGACCGACAACCGTCTCACGATTCCGATGAGCGGCACGGGCAGCGCCGCCATGGAGGCCACCCTCGCCAACACGGTGGAGCCTGGCGACAAGGTGCTGGTGGCGATCAAGGGCTACTTCGGCCACCGCCTCGCTGACATGGCTGGCCGCTATCGGGCGGACGTGGTCACGATCGAGCGGCCCTGGGGTGAAGCCTTCTCGCTCGACGAGATCGAGCAGGCCCTGATCACCCACAAGCCGGCCATCCTGGCGATAGTGCACGCCGAAACCTCCACCGGCGTCCTGCAGCCCATGGACGGCATCGGTGATCTCTGCCGCCGCCACGATTGCCTGCTTCTGCTCGACACCGTCACCTCCCTGGGCGCTGTCCCGCTGTTCCTCGATGCCTGGAAGGTCGATCTGGCCTACAGCTGCAGCCAGAAAGGTCTGAGCTGCCCCCCGGGTCTCGGCCCCTTCAGCATGGGTCCGCGGGCCGAGGCCAAGATGATGGGCCGGCAGGGCAAAGTTCCCAACTGGTACCTCGACGTCACCCTGCTCAATCAGTATTGGGGCACTGACCGCACCTATCACCACACCGCCCCGGTCAACATGAACTTCGGCATGCGCGAGGCCCTGCGCCTGCTGGCCGAGGAGGGTCTGGAGAACGCCTGGGACCGTCACCGTCGCAATGCCGAGGCTCTGTGGAGCGGCCTGGAGTCGCTCGGCCTCGAACTGCACGTTCCCGCCGAGCTGCGCCTGCCCACCCTCACCACGGTGCGCATCCCTGAGGGTGTGGACGGAAAGGCTTTCAGCCTGTACCTGCTCAACAAGCACGGCATTGAAGTGGGTGGTGGTCTTGGTGCCCTCGCCGGCAAGGTGTGGCGCATCGGCCTGATGGGTTACAACAGCACCCCCGAGAACGTGGAGCGGCTGCTCACGCTGTTCGCGACGGAGCTGCCGGCGTTCCGGGCCTCGGCTCCCGTTGCTGCCGCCGTCGCCTGAGGCTGCCGCGTCGGCCCCGGAACCACTCCTCCAACTGCCGGCTGGCTTCCTCTCCACGCACGCCGCCGATCACCCGCATGTGGTGGTGCGCGCTTGGATCGCCCGCCAGGTCAAGGCAGCCACCCAGGCCGCCCCGCTTCAGGTCGGCAGCGCCGAACACCACCGTGCCGACCCGTGCCTGGATCAGGGCGCCGGCGCACATCGGACAGGGCTCCAGGGTCACGAGCAGGGTGCAGTCGTTGAAGCGCCAGCTCCGCCGCGCGGCTGCCGCCTGGCGCAGCGCCAGCAGTTCGGCATGGCCCAGGGGATCGGCGTCGGTTTCGCGGCGGTTGCTGCCCCAGCCCAGAGCCCTCCCCCCGCCATCGAGCAGCACGGCCGCCACCGGAATCTCGCCCGACTGACCCACCCGCTCGGCCCGCCGCAGCAGGCGGTCCATCCAGGCCTGGAGCTGGGCGTCCGGTGGCGGGGGCGGGGGCTGCACCGGTGGAACGGCAAGGGAGCGCGCAACGGCACCACCCTGGCAGAGGGACCGGCGCTGCCGGATCGGCGGGCAGAATGCCCGCCATGCCATTGATGCCGTTGGCCAGCTCCTCCCCCTGCGTGCACCCTCCGGCCCCGGTGGATTCCCTGCCTGCCTTTCCGGATCCGCGTCATCACGATCCGGCGCTTGAGGCCTTTCTGCAGGCGGCCTCCAGCCAGCTCTGCCGCTGGCTCGGCCAGGCGGCCGCCAGCTCCCCCCTGCCGGCGCTGGCCCGGATGCCGGCGGTGGCGCCCGAGGCCGGCGGCCTGGGCCCCGAACGCCTGCTGGCGGATCTCCAGTTGGTGATGGAGGGGGCCTACAACCCGGGTCATCCTGGCGCCATGGCCCATCTCGATCCACCGGCTCTGGCCTCGTCGCTGGCGGCCGATCTGATCTGTGCCGGCCTCAACAACAACCTGCTTGCCGAGGAGCTCTCCCCCAGCCTCAGCCGGCTGGAACAGGAGCTCTGCGCCTGGCTGGCCCGCCGCCTCGGCCTGCCGCAGGGAGCCGGTGGGGTGGCCGCCAGCGGCGGCAGCCTCAGCAACCTGATGGCGCTGGTCACCGCGCGCCGCCGGAGCCAGCTGCACGGCTGCAGTGAGGCGGTGGTCGTGGCCAGTGTCGATGCCCACGTCTCTCTGGCCAAGGCCCTGATGGTGATGGGGCTCTCCCCCAGCGCGCTGGTGACGGTGCCGGTGGATGCCGAGGGTCGCCTCGATGCCGAGGCCCTTGCCGACACCCTGGCCAGCCTTGAGGCCTCCGGACGGCCGGTGATCGCGGTGGTGGCCACCGCCGGAACCACGGTCCGCGGCGCGGTGGATCCCCTGGTGGCCATCGCCCGGCTCTGCCGCCGCCACGGGATCTGGCTGCATGTGGATGGGGCGATCGGGGCGGTGTTCGGCCTGGCTCCCGACCAGGCCGGGCGGGTGGCGGACCTCGGGCTGGCCGATTCACTCACGGTCAACCCGCAGAAGCTGCTGGGGATCACCAAGACCTCCTCCTTGCTGCTGCTGGCGCAGCCTTCCCTGCTGCTGGACACCTTCGCCACCGGTCTGCCGTACATGGAGTCGAGCGTGGGCGCAGGGCACGGCGGCGAGGCTGGGCTCCAGGGCACCCGGCCGGCGGAGATCCTCAAGCTCTGGCTGGGGCTCCGCCATCTCGGGGAGAGCGGCATCGCCGCCCTGGTTGACGGGGCGATCGCCCGCCGCCGCCGGCTCGCGCAGCTGCTGACGCCCCTGACCGACCTCGACCTGCTCAACGGGTCCCTGCACCTGCTGGCCTTCCGGCCGCGGGGCCTTTCGATGCAGGCCTGCGAGCGCTGGAGCCTCGACACGCGCGAGGCTCTGCTGGCCCGCCAGCTGATGCTGTCCCGGCCGTTCCACCACGGCCGCCACCACCTCAAGGCCGTGCTGGGCAATCCCCACACCGGCGAGGATCAGCTCCAGGGCGTGGCCGCTGTGGTGGCTCGCAGCCTGCGCAGCCTCTGATCACGTCGCTGGCATCAGCCTGCACCGCCGGCACCCCTCGCGCCCGACCCCCTCGCCTCGATCTCTGTCCGTGGCCGACTCCCCGAACCCACCACCCACCTCCGGGCCCACCGGCCCGGCTCAGGCGCCGGCCGGCAACCCAACGCCCGGACCCACGGCGACGCAGGCCGAGGGGGGCCGCCCCCGCTGGGTCGCGATCGTGACCGGCGCCCTCTCGATCCTGATCGGCCTGCTCTACCTCGCCATGGTCATGGTGCTGGATCGCTCTGGTCCTCTTCAGCCGCCACCTCCGGAGGCTCTGGCCGACGCCCCGGCCGCCGGCTCCCGCCCGGCCGGGGTGGCAGGCGCAGGCCGGGCTCCCGCTGCAACGGCTCCACCACCCGTCGCAACGCCGCCTGCAGGAAGCTCTGCAGCGCCCCTTCGCGCCGGTTGAGGTCGTATTCCCGCTGGAGCACCTCCGGCAGCCCTCCGTCGCCCCAGTCCTGGTCCTGGCGGAAATAGGTGATGAAACTGCGGCCCGCCACCCGGGTCAGCCAGGCGGCGCTGACCGCCTGGATCGCGCGCGCCACCACCAGGGCCGGCAGTGAGAGGCTCAGGGCGGTGCTGAGCACCGTCACGCCCCCCTTGACCAGTCCCAGGCCGGCCAGGGTGCGCCCCACCGACACGGCCAGGTCCTGGGCCGAGGCCCGGCTGAGGCTGACGCCATAGATCCGGCCGATCTCCAGCACCATCTGGGCATTGACGGCCGCGGTGCCGAGCAGATCCACCCCGGGCAGCGGCGTGACCATCACCACGCCGGCGCCGATCCACATGAACCGATCGACCACCGCTTCGGCATCCTGGCAGCGCTGGCGATCGAGCAGCTCGCGGCTCGCCTCCCCCAGCCGGCGGCACTGCAGCAGCAGGTTGTCGGCGATCAGCTCCTCACCGTCGGCATGCAGCACCGCGGCGATCCGTCGCAGCAGGGCTTCCACCTCCGGCTGGGGTTGCAGCGGTCGGCCGCCGGGCATCGGCACGCTCTGGGGGGCGGCGGCGGCCGCGATCACATCCTCGGCAGCGACCCGCCCGCTCACCCGTCCGCGCAGCAGGGCCAGCAGCCGCTCCTCCTCCCGTTCGCCACGCAGGTCGCACTTGTTGAGCACCAGCAACAGCCGCTTGCCGAGGGAGGACAGGGTGTCGAGCACCTCCAGTTCCGAGGCCCGCAGGTCGCCATCGACCACCAGCAGCAGCAGATCGGCCCGGGACGCCTGCCGCCGGGCGCTTTCCTCTCGGCTGCGGCCGTCGCTGCCGGCCTCCAGGATCCCGGGGGTGTCCTCCAGGATCACGGCCCGCTCCAGCCCCTTCAGCCGCAACCGGTAGCGGGCCGAGGTGCGGGTCGAGCCCATGGCGGCTCCCACCTCCCCCACCAGCTCCTGCAGCAGGGCGCGGATCAGCGAGGTCTTGCCGGCCGAGCCGCTGCCGAAGACCACGATCAGCAGATCGCCGCGCTCCAGTTCGCTCGCCATCCGCTGCCGCTCCTGGCGCAGGGCTTCCCGCTCCACCGCATCCCGCACCCGCTCGAGGGTCCGGTCGATGGCCTCCAGGTTGCGGGCGGCAGCCTCCCGACGGCTGGAGGGGGCCTGGGGTGGTGTGGCCCGGGCCGTGCCACCACCGGGCCGACGCTGCAGGGCCTGCCACCAGGGCCAGCCGATCTGCACCACGGCGATCAGCAGGGCGGCCAGCAGCAGCAGCAGCAGCGGGCCCACCAGCCAGCCCGGCAGCCAGTAGCTGAGCTGCCAGAGCAGCTGGTTGACGGCCTGCAGCACCAGCCCCAGCACCAGCAGGCCCGCCAGGCCAAGGCCGATCCAGAGCCAGAGACGTCGGCCGCCCATCAGTCCGGTGCCGGGGCGGAGCGCATGATCTCGCCCCAGAGAGCGGCGGCCAGGGCGCTGCTGGCCCGGGTCGGGCTGTTGTCGTCGTTGCCCAGCCAGATGCCCATCACCCAGTGGCGGCGGGGATCGAAGCCCACGAACAGCAGATCGCGGGCATCGTTGGTGGTGCCGGTCTTGCCGCCGACACCGCCGGGAATCCAGGCTGCCGTGCCGGTGCCGCCGTTGACAACGGCCCGAAGCATCGACTGCATCGCCCTGGCGGTCTCCGGGCGCAGCACGCGCCGACCCGGGGTCAGGGCACTGCGCCGCGCCGCGGCCGGGCTGCGACAGTCGCCGCCGCGTTGCCGCTCGCCGGGCGCGACCCTGGCGCTGTCCTGGCGATCACAGCGTTCGGCATCGGTCAGCCGGCGGATCGTGGTGGGCGCATGCCAGACCCCATCCGCAGCCACCGCCCCGTAGGCGGCGGTGAGTTCCAGCAGCGTCACCTCGCTCTGACCCAGCACCAGACCCGGCACCGGCAGCAACGGACTGGTGATTCCCAGATCCCGTGCCTTTTGCACGACCGCGTCCAGCCCCACCTGCCTGGCGGTGCGCAGGGCGGCGGTGTTGCTGCTGATCGCCAGGGCCTGACGCAGGCTGAGGCTGCCGCCGCAACCGCTCTCGAAGCGCTGCCCCTGCCACTCCAGGCTGCCGCAGCGCACCGGATCCCCGGGTCTGGCGCCCCGTTCCAGGGCCACCAGGTAGGGGATCAGCTTGAAGGTGCTGCCCGGCTGGCGCAGGGCCATGGAGGCCCGGTTGAACTGGCTGCTGCCGTAGTCCCGTCCGCCGGCGATCGCCAGCACGCCGCCGTTGCGGCTGTCGAGCACCACCACGGCCCCCTGGCTGATGCGGGCATCCGGGTTGCGCTCCAGCCGCTGGCGCAGCAGACGCTCCACCAGCTCCTGCAACGCCGGATCGAGGTGGGTGTCGACCAGGAAGTTCCCTTCCGCGGCCACATCCGCCCCCACCAGGGCGTCGAGGTCGCGCCGCACCTGGTCGCTGTAATACGGGGCGGCGCGGCGCTCCGCCACGCGGCAGGCGCCGGGAGCCAGGCGGATCGGCCGGCGCCTGGCCGAGCGCCCCGCATCAGCCGACAGCCGACCGGTGTCCACCATCTTGGCCAGCACCCGGTTGCGGGAGCGCAGAGCCGGCTCGGGGGCGACGCAGGGATTGAAGCCGTTGGGGGAGGGAAGCAGGCCAACCAGCAGGGCGGCTTCATCGCTCTCCAGCTGGGCCGCCGGCTTGGCGAACAGACGCCGGGAGGCATCCTCGAAGCCCCAGCCCGCCCCGAGATAGGCCCGGTTGAGGTAGCTGAGCAGCAGATCGTGCTTGCTGAAGCGGGCCTCCAGCTGCAGGGCCACCAGCAGCTCACGCCACTTACGGCCCAGGGTCTCGCCCTGGCCCACCTGGTCGGGATACAGGCTGCGCGCCAGCTGCTGGGTCAGGGTGCTGCCCCCCTCCAGAACCCGGCCGCCCGCCAGGTTGACCAGCAGGGCCCGGGCGGTGCCCACCGGATCGACTCCGGGGTGCTGCCAGAAGCGGCTGTCCTCACTGGCCAGCAGGGCGTCGACGAGCACTTTCGGGTAGTCGCCGAGCCGTGCCAGCTCCCGGTGGCGGCGGTCGTCGGCGGAGGCCATCGGCCGGTCCTGGCGGTCGTAGAGCACCAGTGGTCCACGCACCGTGGCGAGACTGCCGCGGATTGGCAGGGTCAGCGCCGAGAGCAGCAGCAGCAGACCACCGCCCGAGACCGCCAGCAGGGACAGCAGCGTCAGATCCAGCAGGCGCCGACGCCGCGGCGCGCCCTGCTCCTCGAAACCCAGCTCCGGCAATCCCGGCTTCGGGATCGGGCCGAACTGCACCCGGTCGCCGGAGCGCAGCACCAGCTCCTGCACGCGCCGACCCTGCCACCAGAGGCCGTTGGTGGAGCCGTTGTCGCGCAGCAACCAGCACGGGCCGCGCCGCTCGAGCAGGGCATGGCGGCGGCTGACGGCGCCATGGTCGATCACGACGTCGTTGGAGCGATCGCGACCGATGCGGTAGCAGGCCCCGGGCAGGCTCTGTCGCTGGGGCTGCTGCTGCGACCGGTGGATCACCAGCTCGGCAGGCTCGGGCGGTGGTCGTCGCCCCAGCCTGCGGACCAGGGACTCAAGCATCGGCCGCGCGGGTGGGGCGGAGCAGGTCGATCAGGAAGCAGAGCACCGCCAGATTGATCGCCACGTCGGCCACGTTGAAGATCGGGAAACGCACCGGCACGAGTTCCAGGAAATCGACCACCCATCCCAGCCGCCAGCGATCGAGGCCGTTGCCGAGGGTGCCCCCCAGCAGGAAACCGGCCGCCAGGGTGGTCCACAACCCGCTCGGTGGCCGCAGCAGCAGCCAGCCCGCCAGGCCGAGGCTGGCCACGGCGCTGATCAGACCCAGCAGCGCGGTGTTGCCGCTCAACAGGCTGAAGGCGGCGCCGGTGTTGGCCACCCGCTGCAGCTGCAGCAGTCCGGGGATGAAGGGCTGGATCACCCCCGGGCCGAGTTGCTGCAACGCCCAGTGCTTGCTGGCCTGGTCGAGGAGCAGCACGGCCGCCGCCAGCACCCAGGCGCGGCGGGCCCGGCTGGGTTGGGCGCCGGAGGCGCGCCTGACGCGATCGCTGGCCCCGCTCACGATTCGATCAACAGCAGACGGCGCATCAGCCAGGCCAACAGCCCCACGG
>Ga0315907_10006965_pt1 | contig 11870 bp, 10 predicted proteins | sample LakEriMetagenome_3_FD_203525 | JGI IMG/M metagenome (GOLD analysis project Ga0315907, IMG submission 203525) | Freshwater fungal communities from buoy surface, Lake Erie, Ohio, United States - Buoy 12 MA123 | ecosystem: Environmental > Aquatic > Freshwater > Lake > Lake biofilm | place: USA...
TCTTCTGTCAATTAAAGTTAAAAGTTCCACTTCTGATGGTCTTCCGAAAGACTGAATGGCAGTTAACGCTGCATTAATACTTCTTCCGGTATACAATACATCGTCAATGAAAACTACTTTTTTATCTTCTACTAAAAAATCGATTTGAGTTTTATTTGCTTCTAATGGTTTTTCGCTTTTTCTAAAATCATCTCTAAAAAAAGTAATGTCTAAAAACCCTAATTGAATTGCAGAAACTTTATATTCTGTTTCTAAAATTTGTTTGATTCTTTCGGCTAGGAATTTACCTCTTGGTTGTAAACCGATTAAAATAGTGTTTGAGAAATCTAAATGATTTTCAATTAGTTGGCAAGCTAATCGATGCAAGATGATGTGTACTTCTTTTGAAGTGAGCAAAACTTTTTGACTCATAATGTGTTGTTTGTACAAATTTAGAATTTATATTTCTAATAGCAATCGTATTATAAAAAAAATCCCGTTACTACAACTAGCAACGGGAATATATTAAGAATACATTTTTTTTCTTAATTCTTTGATTTTGTCATCTTCTAAATATTCGTCAAATGTCATGTATCTGTCGATGGCGCCATTTGGTGTTAATTCTAAGATTCTGTTTCCTACGGTTTGTGCAAATTCGTGGTCATGTGTAGTGAACAATACCGAACCTTTAAAATTATTCAAGGAATTATTAAAAGCTGTAATTGATTCTAAGTCCAAGTGATTAGTTGGTTCGTCTAACATTAGCACATTTGCTCTAATCATCATCATACGCGATAACATACAACGTACTTTTTCTCCTCCAGATAAAACGTTACATTTCTTCAAGGCTTCTTCTCCTGAGAAAATCATTTTTCCTAAGAATCCACGAACATATACTTCATCGCGCTCTTCTTCGGTTTTTACCCATTGACGCAACCAGTCTACTAAGTTTAGATCAATCCCATCAAAATATTCATGATTGTCAACTGGTAAATAGGATTGTGTAGTGGTAATTCCCCAATCAAAAGTTCCGGCATCGGGTGTTATTTTATTGTTTAAGATTTCATAAAAAGCAGTGGTTGCCCTTGAATCTTTAGAGAAAACTACAATTTTATCACCTTTAGCCATGTTTAAATCTACATTTTTAAACAAAGTTTCTCCATCAACTGAAGCGGCTAAATTTTGCACGTTCAATATTTGGTCTCCTGCTTCTCTTTCTACATCAAAAATAATGGCAGGATATCTTCTACTCGAAGGTTTGATCTCGTCTAAATTTAATTTTTCAATCATTTTCTTACGAGAAGTAGCTTGTTTTGATTTAGCCACATTCGCACTAAAACGACGGATGAATTCTTCTAATTCGGCTTTTTTCTCTTCAGCTTTCTTATTTTGTTGTGCTTTTTGACGGGCAGCTAATTGTGATGATTCATACCAGAATGTATAATTACCCGAATAATGTGTAATTTTTCCAAAATCAATATCCGAAACATGTGTACAAACTGCATCTAAGAAGTGACGGTCGTGCGATACTACTAAAACGGTATTTTCATAATTGGCTAAGAAATTCTCTAACCAACCAATGGTTTCAAAATCCAAGTCATTAGTAGGCTCATCCATAATCAACACGTCAGGATTTCCAAATAAAGCTTGTGCCAATAAGACACGAACTTTCAATTTTCCATCTAAATCAGCCATTGATGTATAATGGTATTCAGCACCAATTTCTAAGTTTGACAACATGGTAGCTGCATCACTTTCTGCATTCCAACCGTTCATTTCGTCAAACTGTAATTGCAACTCTCCAATTCTATTGGCATTTTCATCGGTATAATCGGCATACAAAGCATCCATTTCTGTTTTAATAGCATGCAATACTTTATTTCCCATCAATACTGTTTCTAAAACCGTATGCTCGTCGAATAAATTGTGATTTTGATTTAAAACCGACATCCTTTTTCCTGGCTCAAGAATTACACGGCCAGAGGTAGGTTCCATTTCTCCTGCAATAATTTTCATGAAGGTAGATTTCCCAGCACCATTAGCCCCAATGATTCCGTAGCAATTACCTTGAGTGAAGGTTGTATTTACTTCATCGAATAAAATTCGTTTACCAAATTGAACCGATAAATTTGAAACTGTTAACATTTTTGTATTTTTTATAAAACTGTTGCAAAAGTAGTAAAAATAGTAGATTTTTGAATGGTTTATTGATAATAAATATTGGGTTTATTTTAACTGAATGTTAACAAGTTTGTTTGAATAATACTAATACATTTGTTATTGAATAAAATAATCAAGTACATGGTTAAAAATTACGTTAAATACACTTTACCCCTATACATACTGATTTTTTCTTGTTTCACCTCTTGTAAAAAGGGATTTGAAGCATCTGATTATGTTGCTTATTTTGGTGGTGAAGTGCAAAATCCACAAACGAACTATGTACTATTCTTAAAAGATAACGCGGTAATTGATACGATTTATTTAGACAAAAATAATCGTTTCATGCACAAATTTGATTCATTAGCTCCTGGCTTATACACATTTAAACACGAACCCGAATATCAATATGTTTATTTTGATAAAAACGATAGTTTGATGGTTCGAATGAATGCTTTTGATTTTGACAATTCTATTGTTTTTTGTGGTCGTGGCGATGAAAAAAATAATTTTTTAATCGAAATGTATTTGAAAAACGAAGAAGACAAAGGCACTATGTATGATGTTTTTGATCGCAATGTGAAACAATTTATAAAAAACATAGATTCTAGTTTTGCCCTTCGCAAAGCATTTTACCTGAAACGCAAAGCAGAAATTGGTTGGGATGAAAAATTTGATGCAGTTGCAAAAGCCGGTCTTGATTTTCATCATATTACCAAAAAAGAAATCTATCCCTATGCACATCAGTTTAGAACAGGTGAAAACATAAGAAAAACTTTACCTTCGAATTATTATGCCCATCGAAAAGAAGTAAATTTTGAAAATCATGAATTAATTAATTATTCACCTTTCATTAAATATGTAAGCATGATGCTCAACAATATGGCTTATGAAAAAAACAAAGGTGCGCTTAATGAAAACTCGATTGAAAATAATATAGAAAAGTTAAACATTACCAATAAAATTATTAATAATGAAAAGGTACGAAATGTAGTGTTGAATAATGTGGCGTTAATGTATTTATTAGAAGATCAAAACATGTATAATAATGCCAAATTCATTGAGCGATATTTACAATTATCAACTGATTCTGCACTTGAAAAAGAAATTAGAACGATATACAATTCGGTACAAAATTTAAAAGTAGGCAATCGACTTCCCAATATTAATCTAGTGGATGCTGATAATAATCCGATTTCTTTAGATAAAATAATTACAAAACCTACTGTATTGTATTTTTGGACGACACACGCAGAATCACATATGGCAGTTGCACATCATAAAATTGATGATTTGAAAGCAAAATATCCAAATTATGATTTCATTGCCATAAATATTGATGATACACAACCCAATTGGAATAATGCTTTAAAAAAACACAAATTAAACCCTTCTTATGAATTACACGCTGATGACTTTGACGCGATTCGAAATAAGTGGGTGATTACAAAGGTGCATCGTATTATTATATTGAATGCCGATGGCACAATAAAGAATGGATTTGCGAATCTATTTGACGTGAATTTTGAATCTAACCTATAATAAAAAAGCGCTCTAATGAGCGCTTTTTTATTGGGTTTTATTTATTTCCTTTTTCGTAATCTGCAATAAACTGTGCAATTCCGATATCCGTTAATGGATGTTTCAATAAACCAGTAATTGATGATAAAGGACCTGTCATTACATCGGCTCCAATTTTAGCACAATTAATCACGTGCATGGTATGGCGCACAGATGCTGCTAAAATTTGAGTTTCAAATCCGTAGTTATCATAAATTTGACGAATTTCATCGATTAAGTTTAAACCATCTGTTGAAACATCGTCTAATCTTCCTAAGAAAGGAGAACAATAGGTTGCACCTGCTTTAGCCGCTAACAATGCTTGTCCGGCAGAGAAAATCAAAGTAACATTGGTTTTAATTCCTTTGTCTGAGAAATATTTACACGCTTTTACACCTTCTTTAGTCATTGGTAGTTTAACAACGATTTGCTCGTGTAATTCAGCCAACTCCTCACCTTCTCTAATCATTCCTTCAAGGTCCATTGCATTTACTTCGGCACTTACATCACCATCTACTATATTACAAATGTCTACGTAATGTTTTAAGATATTGTTTTTTCCAGTAATGCCTTCTTTAGCCATTAAAGACGGATTTGTAGTTACTCCATCCAAAATACCTAATTCTTGTGCTTCTTTAATTTGCTCTAAATTAGCGGTGTCAATAAAAAATTTCATCTTTTTAAGTTTTAAAAAATTGTGTGTTGTTTGAAATGCAAAAGTAAGAAAACCAATTAGAATAAAAAAACCGCTTCAAATTAATGAAGCGGCTAACCAAAAACTAAAAAATTGAACTACGATTTAATCATTCTTTGTTGATTTAACCGCTAGGTTATAAATAACCAATCCAAACCCAATCTTGTTGATAGCATCAGCAATGTTATATACTATATCCATCATTTCTTTAGTATCTTTTGGATCTCCAAAGAAACTTGAATACCAACCAGTTGTTCCTAACATATATCCTAAAGGATAAATTGACCAACCAACTAATACGAACCAACATAAAATTTTGTGAGATGATAGTACATTACCTCCAGCAGCTGCAGCTAACTTAGATGCTTCACCAAACCAAATTTCGTAAACAATTACAAAATAAGCTAAACCAGAGATGAATCCCCAGATGTCAGCACTACCTTGATAAACTGCTTCACCTATATAACCGGTTACCAACATAACAATTGAAAGAAAAATCATTTTCCACAATAAATTTTGTTTAGCACCAGCTACTTTAAGGATTAAATAAAACTCTAAGCACATCAACGGCACAGTTAAAGTCCAGTCAACATATCTAAAGAACGTTGGCGAAACATGGAATGCATTCCAATAATCACGCATGTAAAAATAATGTACCGCAGCAATAAAAGTTATCAATCCCGAAACCAATACTGAAGTACGCCACTTTTTATCAAATTGATTTAATGATAAAAAGAAAAAAGCTGAAGCTGCCATCATAGCCATGCTTCCAATAAAAAAGGTAAAACCCACATAATCATTAGGTAACATTTTTGTCACACTAGATGAAAGAAACATTAAATTTGTCATAATTAAAATAGTTTAAATTAGTTTGTTTAAGTAAATTTACAAAATTATAAACAAAATAAACAAACTTTTTTTGATTTTTTTTTCAAAAAAAATAATATTTTATTTAAATAAATCATTAAAAATGAGCAAATTATCAATAATAACAAGCTTTGCGGGCTTATGGCTAACTTCTTATTTATCAGACACAAACCAATTGATTTTTGGGTTTATATTGATTTTTACCTTCGGAATTTTACATGGAGCGAATGATTTGGTACTAATTAATCAAATTGAAAACACAAAAAAAATGGCATTTTTAAGAATAATATCCTTTTATATATTAATTGTGTTATCCTCGGTTGTTTTGTTTACATTACTACCATCTTTAGCATTACTTCTTTTTTTATTGGTAAGCGGTTATCATTTTGGAGAGCAGCATTGGGCATCTCTTATTGAGAATACCTGCCAATACAGAAAGCCATTTGAATTACTTTATGGTCTTTTCATTTTATCCCTTTTATTATTCTTTAACGCTAATGAAGTAACGAAAATAATTTTTGAGATAACTGGAATTCAATTAATCACACTTACCTATAAAGTATTTTTAATTGCAACAGGAGTGTTATTAGTTTTATTTTCTTATTTAATGACTAAAAAACATGTTGATTTTAAAAATAACATTATAGAACAATTATTTTATCTTGTTTTATTGTGCGTTATTTTTAAAAGTTCTAGTTTGATTTGGGGATTTACTATATACTTTATTTTTTGGCACAGTATTCCGTCGCTTAATGATCAAATAACCTTTCTATATGGTAAATATAGTTTTCATAATTTCAAGCAATATTTTAAAACCGCATTTTTATATTGGTTGTTGTCTCTTGTCGGAATTACACTACTTTATTATGTAGCGAGAGATTTGGTTGTTTTTGATGCACTGTTTTTTTCATTTTTAGCCTCAATAACTTTTCCCCATGCATTTGTTATATTAAAAATGTTCAGAAAGTAACTATAACTTATAATGATTCATCAACATTTTTTCATAAATCACATCTGGTAAAATGCGTTTTAATACAATGGAGAACTTTTGCATGAAAGCCCCTACTTTATAATGTACTTTAGGACTTTTAGTTTGTATTATTGTATAAATTGCAGCTGCCATTTCGTTTGGATTACTCCCGCTATCTACATGCGAATCCATCTCTTTTAACGTATTTCCATATGAAAGTTCATAAGCCGAACCTTTGATTACAGGGGCATGATAACGTCCAGCAGCAATATTAGTAGCAAAATCGCCAGGGGCTACATTAGTGATTTGAATTCCGAACGACTTTACTTCCATTCGTAAAGCTTCGGTAATTAATTCCAATGCGCCTTTTGAAGCAGAATAAATTCCCCGATAAGGCAAACCCATATATCCGGCAATTGAAGTAATATTGATAATTAAACCCGATTTTTGCATACGCATTTGTGGCAAAGCTGCCTTCATTACTTCGATAGGACCAAACAGATTGGTTTCAAAGTTGTTTCGAATTTCTTCGGTAGGAATTTCTTCAATGGGCCCCGTAATACCTACTCCAGCATTATTAATTACAACATCTAATTGACCTTCTTTTTGTATGACTTCGTTTAAACAATTCATAATACTATTAGTATCACGAACATCTAAAGCTAGAAGTGGAATGATAGAATCTGATATTTTATCAGGATTTCTACTGGTTCCATAGACCACAAAACCTTTTTGATGTAGAAATGCTCCTATTGATTTTCCAATTCCGGATGAAGCTCCTGTAATTAATACTACTTTTTTCATTTACATTACAATATAATATAATACGAAGGTAAGAAACTTTTAGGCATAAAAAAATCTCCCTAAGGAGATGCAATAAAAAATGGCAAGCGACCTACATCGCACCGCTACAACCACATACCTTTGCTGTGTTCCCACCCTGGAGGAGTCTGCAGGAGCTGGTCGTGTAGGACTTGCCGTTGCAAATATACAATCTTTTTATATTTTTACAAGGGTAATTGTAGGTATAAAAAATCATTGTATATTTACCTTATAAAATATTTCAAGCATGTTAAAACTTAAGCTGTTCGCTTTCATTGTATTAAGCGTTATTTCAAATTCATGTAAAGACGATGAAAATGCATTAAAAAATTTATTTTCAATTGAAAATGCTACCCTAAAACCTATACTTAAACTTGAAGAAAGCGTTGATTTAGTGCTTCAGAACAAAGAAAATAAAAATATTGACTCAGTTATTTACTACATTAATGATATAAAAGTAGGTGCAGTAAAAGGAAACGAAAAATTACCATTTGCATTAAAAAATCAAAAATTAGGAAATCAAACCATCAAAGCATTAGTATATTTTGAAGGAAAAAGTATTGATATATCTTCTGGATTTTCAATCTATGCAAGTACTGAACCGAAGATTTTAAACTATAAGATAATCAAAACCTATCCACATGATATCAATGCGTATACGCAAGGTTTTGAATTCTACAATGGTGTTTTATTAGAAGGAACAGGTCAATATAGTGAATCAACATTAAGAAAGACCGATTATAAATCAGGTAAAGTTACCGAACAAATTAAGTTAGAAGACAAGTATTTTGGTGAAGGAATCACTGTGTTAAAAGACAAAATCTATCAACTGACTTGGAAAGAAAAAAAAGGCTTTGTATATGATGCCAAATCTTTTAAACTAGAAAAAACATTTTCGTTTGAAACCGAAGGCTGGGGAATTACCAATGATGGTGAGAAATTATATATGAGTGATGGAACGGAAAAAATTTATATTATAGATCCTGATACTTTTAAAGTTGAAGATTTTATTAATGTATATACTAATGGTGCTAAGATTGAAGCGGTTAATGAAATGGAATGGATTAATGGAAGAATTTGGGCCAACATCTATCAAAAAGATGCTATTGCTGTAATCAATCCAAAAACAGGTGCCGTAGAAAATGTTATCAATTGTAGTGAATTAAGAAGTAAAGTAACACAACATCCAGAACTTGATGCGTTTAATGGAATTGCATTCAATCCTACAACAAAAACGTATTTTGTTACGGGTAAAAATTGGGATAAAAGTTTTGAAATTGTAGTTGACTAAATTACGAAACTAAATTACTTACAATATCCTTAACCGGTAATATTGCTTTAGTATTTTCAATGGTTGGACCCGCTACCCATACCGTTTTATAAGTTACTTGAGTAGCTGCTTTTTCGGTAGCTTTCATACCAATATAAAAACGAACCATTTTGACCCATTTTTTTAAGGCTTTATTCTTATTTAATATAGTTTCTAACCAAGTTTGCTTTGTTCCTACTTTTTGAACATAAGGGGTATTGATTACTGTACAAGGTGTTCCCGAAATGCGTTCAGTCATCACAATGTCTTTTGCTGAATAATCTACACAAGCTTGTTTATATTCTAGCGAAACATCTGATTCAACAGAAGCTATAAACGGACTTCCAACAGAAACTCCAACAGCTCCATAACTGATCATTTTATCCAAATCGGCCTTACACCCCACTCCACCTGCTGAAATTACGGGTAACGAAGTGTTTTCATTCAATTCCTTAATTAAAGTTTCTGGATCTAAATTTCCTCGATGTCCACCCGCAAGATTATTGACCGCAATTAAAGCATCGGCACCTAAGCTTTCTACTTTTTTTGCAAAAGACAAATCGGTAACATCGCAAAAAACTTTGATACCTACTTTATGAGCCTCATTAATGGTTTCTTCGGGCGAACCTAAAGAAGTTATGATAAAATCTACCTTTTCTTCACATAAAATACGCAATTGTTCTTTGTACTTTACATTGGATTTATTGACAATTAAATTATAGCCAAAACTTCCACCAGAAACTTTAGCTACTTTTAATTCCCTAATCGAAGCTTGTAATTCTTCTAATGTTCTATAATTTAATGCAGGAATACAACCAGCAACACCGCTTTTCATTCCTTCAATAACCATTTTTGTATTGGAAACTAAAAACATAGGAGCCATAATTACAGGGTGTGTAATTTGTAAAAGAGACGTTAGCTTTTGTTTTTCCATGGTGTAGATTTTTTTCAAATATATAAAAAAATAATACTATGCGCGCATATAATCACATATTATCAACTAGAATAATCAAAAAACAGATGTTAAAAATGTTTCAAAAACAAATCTTTCAAATAATAAAATTTATATTTGAGCATTAATCAAACATAAAACCATGATAAAACATTTAACACTAGTAGGTTGTTTTTGTCTTTTATTCTTTTCTAACAGTTTAACCGCTCAAAAAAAGAATGATACCAAAAAGAAACCTACAACAGAAGCTGCTCCTGCGGATGCAAAAAAACCAGAAGCCAAAAAGGAACCAAAACCGTACAAAAAAGTAATTGATTCTACAGCGGTTACTCAAAAAGGTTTAATTGATGTTCACAAAGTAGGCGAAAAATATCTTTTTGAAATTTCTGATGCCTTAATTGGTAAAGAAATCATGACCATTACTCGATATTCAAAAACACCAGCTGGTGGTGGAATTTTTGGTGGTGAAGAAATTAATAGACAAGTAGTTCGTTTTGAAAAAGGAATGAACAACACCATTTTATTACGTTCTATTACTTATGTAATTATGACTCCAGATGAGGACAAACCAATAACTAAGTCAGTAAAAAATTCAAGTGCCGATCCGATTATTGGTATTTATGATGTTTTAGCGTATAAAAAAGACGAATCAGGGAAAAATAATGTTGCTAGCGTTATTGATATGACTTCGGCTTTCGATTCTGATTTACAAACGTTTTCTTTGAATTCAATTAACAAGCAAATGTTAAGCATTCAGGCGTTTCAAAAAGACAAATCGTTTATTCAATTTGTAAAAAGTTTTCCAATCAATACGGAAATTAGAACTACCAAAACCTTTTCTACAGTAGCCCCTCAAATTTCAAGAAATCCAACACCAAAAATAGGAATTGATTTACCCGCTGGATTAGATGCTGGAGTGGTTACAATGGAATTAAATACGTCTTTTATTTTGTTACCTGAAAACCCAATGCGCAAGCGAGCATTTGATAAACGAGTGGGTTATTTTGCTAATGGATACGATGTTTTTGAAGAAGATTCACAAAAGGCAGAGACAGAAATTTTCGCTGTAAGATGGCGTTTAGAACCAAAAAATGAAGAAGATGCTCAAAAACAAAAAAATGGCGAATTAATTGAACCAAAGAAACCAATTGTTTATTATTTAGATCCTGCAACACCAGACAAATGGAAACCATTCATCAAACAAGGTATCGATGATTGGCAAGAGGCTTTTGAAGGTGCCGGTTGGAAAAATGCCATTCGTGGAGAATATTGGCCAGAAAACGATCCAACGATGAGTTTAGAAGATGCCCGTTTTTCGGTATTAAGATATTTTGCAGCCGAAATTCAAAATGCTTACGGACCTAATGTTCACGACCCAAGAACGGGTGAAATTATGGAAAGTCATATTGGTTGGTATCATAACATTATGAGTTTATTACGCGATTGGTATTTAATTCAAACAGCTGCGGTAGATCCCCAAGCCAGAAATAAAAAATTTGACGACAAATTAATGGGCGAATTAATTCGTTTTGTGGCGGCTCACGAAGTTGGTCACACACTTGGATTACGTCATAATATGGGAGCAAGTAATGCTACTCCGGTAGAAATGTTAAGAAATCCAGAGTTCCAAAAGAAAAACGGACATACATCATCAATTATGGATTATGCACGTTTCAACTATGTAGCACAACCAGAAGATAATGTAAAAGATTTATTTCCAAGAATTGGAGATTATGACAAATGGGCTATCAAATGGGGATATTCTTATTTTAAAGATGCTGCCGATGAAAAAGTGGAAAAAGCATTGTTAAATGAAATGACTAAAGATGCTTATAAAAACAGAAGACTATGGTTTGGTACAGAAACAAATCCATACGATCCACGTTATCAAACAGAAGATTTAGGAGATAATTCTATGAAAGCGTCTGCTTATGGAATTAAAAATTTGAAAAGAATTTTACCTAATCTAACAGAATGGAGCAAAGAAAACGGTGAAGACTATTCAGAATTAGAAGGATTATATAATTCTTTAGTGGGTCAGTTTAGAAGATATATGGGACATGTAACTAAAAACGTAGGTGGGGTGTATGAAAATCCAAAAACCTATGATATGGCTGGAAATGCTTACGAAGTTACACCTTCTGCTATTCAAAATGAAGCAGTAGCATTTTTAAACGAGCAATTATTTAAAACACCAACTTGGTTATTAAATCAAGATATTATTTCTAAAATAAAAGGTGATGTTGGTGTGGATGCCATTAAGAGTATGCAAGATGCAACATTGTCAAGTTTATTATCAAATGATAGATTGGTTCGATTAATTGAAACATCTTCTTTGAACAAAGCAAATTATTCAGTTGATGAATTAATTTCAGATTTAAGAAGAGGTATTTTCTCAGAATTAAAATCGAATGCAGCTATTGATATGTTCAGAAGAAATCTTCAAAAAGTATTTGTAAGTAGAGTTATTGATGTTGCGTTAGCTGATAAAACCGCTACTGGAAATTTTGATGGAAAAAGAATTAGTGTTTTAGATACCGATATTCCTTCTATTGCT
>Ga0315907_10006967_pt1 | contig 11866 bp, 8 predicted proteins | sample LakEriMetagenome_3_FD_203525 | JGI IMG/M metagenome (GOLD analysis project Ga0315907, IMG submission 203525) | Freshwater fungal communities from buoy surface, Lake Erie, Ohio, United States - Buoy 12 MA123 | ecosystem: Environmental > Aquatic > Freshwater > Lake > Lake biofilm | place: USA...
GGCATCAGTATCTCCGTAAAAAGTCCATTTTCCAGATTTAGATTTAACTTCCACCACATCCCTAGCATAATCAATAAATTTGTGCCCTTCTAGTGGTTAAGTACGTGACTTTAGAAAGTACAATTCAATGGTGAAACTGATTTCCCGAATTTACCTCAATCAATCTATTTTTCTGATCTTTATAGCACTTATTGGCTTATTGATTTCTATATTGTCTCCGTCACCATTCGTGAATTTCACCGTGTTACTAATCTCAATTTTTGCTCTTTCTGGAGTTATGCCATCGAATTACAGCAATCTTCGCATTGTTTATGCTTTTGCCTATTTTGCAATTGGATTCGGCTTCTACTTAGTACTTAGAGGATTATTTCCAACTGGTCCACTTTCAAAATACGACTTCGCAATTTGCATGTCTCTGCTTGGCATCTTGGCTTTGTCACCAAAATTTTTCGCAAGAAAAAATGGGAGTGTTGACTTCAAGCCTTTGCAATTCAGTTTCATAACTGGGTCAACCGCACTGGTTTTTTGCTTAGCTTTTGGCACTTACTTAATGTCAAAAGGAATTGGCTATTTCTTGGCTTGGAGTGGCTCGGGTGATAGTCGGAATCATGTGCAGACCATTTATAAAATCATTGCTAATCGTGGCCACCTTGACCTAATTGAAGTTGGATCGCCACTCTTGCCACATGCGATGTCTGCCATGTTTAATTCTGGATCTCCTGTTGGGTTAGGAAATGACTCAAGTTCCAGGCTTCTGTCGGATTGGACGAGCCATTCATTAACTTGGGCGTTGCTGATTTCGGTTCTGGGGTACGCATTTGCAGCAGTATGGGAAGTCGTATTACCGCAAACTTCAAAAAAATCTGTTTTTTTCTTACTTGCTCCTGCTTCAGCCCTTGCTTTGACATCTTTATCGCTGGGAACATTTTTACTTGATGGATTTGTAACTGCTACCGCTGGTGCCATTTCTGTTGCATTCGCAACGGCGCTTCTGTTTGAAAAATCCTCTGCGAGTTCAAATACCAATCTTCTTTCTCTATTTCTGATTCTCACTCTGGCACTATTCAGCTGGACTTTTATAGTAATCCCAGTATTTATAATGATGTTGCCGACATTTATAAAGTGGCTGGATTTGCCAAGTAAGTCATTTTGGATGTGGGTTCGAGTACTTTTGACAATAGTTGGAGTAGCGCTTACCTGGTATCGTTTCACAACTTACTATGCAGACTATTTCTTCAAGGCACTTGCTGCTACAGGAAGTATATCGCCCGCCGCACCCAAATCCTTCAAGATTTTATTGGTCGCTATTGCGCTATTGGCTGCATTGGGTTCAAAGACAAAATCTCCAACGATTTTACAATTAAGTCTCGTAGCATTTTCGGCTACCTCATTTATTTTGTTTTTGAATAAGGCTTCAGGAATACCGCTTAATGATTTGAATTATTACAGCACAAAAGCAATGATGATTCTGTTTGTTGGGCTTTTGCCCACAGTACTCATCTTCATTCCAGTTTTCTTTCGAATAATTCATCCGAATGGCCAATACTCAGCACTCAGGATTGCGATTGCATGCGTTCTGATTGGAGTGCTGACACAGATGTCAGCTCAGTACGTGAGTCCATTTCCAAGAATAATTGGTCAGATAAACGATGGCTGGCAGGGCCCAAATGCCAATACCGTTGAGCAGGTTCTATCTTTGCCTAATGACCCACTTAACCCCGTAGTTTTTTTCGACTACCTTCCCCCTGAGACAGGTGAGAATAGGCTTGCGAATTTTTGGCTTGGAGCTTATTCCGAACCGTGGGCGTATCATGTATCTTGGTCTTACTTTGGGGATCAAACAGGTGACTATCCTGCATTTTGTTTCATGAATCGTGGCTACCCACTTATGACTGTCTACACCAGTGACGAAAATCTAAGGTCAAAGATGCGAGTTTATTGCCGTAACGAAAAAATGATCATAAACGTCATTAAGTAGTTTCGGTTTGGGCACCTGAAATTACTTTGTCGCAATACCGGAGTTATTCGCTCGTCGAGGCTCGATGAGAGCGATACGGTGTACGCCCTAGGCGTTACTGAATTTTTGTCAAAAGGGAATCATTACCCAACTTAACAACTTTGTATACCGAATTTTCTTCGACAATTCCTTCCTTAAACAATGAAGAGAATTCATTGATAAAACTTTCAGTTGAGTTATATAAGACTACATAGTCAAAATCAAGTAGCGTTTTGGACCACTTCTCAGCATCCACAGTAGGATCTGTCCAAGCGTCTCCGGATTCCGCAAATGGGCTTCCAATGCTAAAAGGTACCGCTGCAAATTGAGCACCGATCATTTCGTATCTAATTACGTAGTATTCATACCCAACCTTGTGTTGAGTAATTATGTAAACTTTTGCACCCTCAGGTATGTTTGCAGCTTCGATCGCAGCTAGCAATGGAGTGAATGGAGCCCGGGATTCAAATCCCTTGTCCTGCGGCGCTCTCAACATGTCTATATAATGAGTGGGCGTAGAAATTGAACCAATTGCAATTAGGGCTATTAAGAAAATACCTAATTGACTTCTCTTCTCTTGATGTGTTGATGTCAGATCTGTTATCAAATTTGAATCAATTTCGCGAAATGTGGTGAACTCATTCAAAATGAGCAAAACTAATGCGAAAAAGACGCCTTGGTACCAAGTCCCAATATATCGATCATATGAGGGCATAGCACCAGCCTCTATAGGAGAAAATACCGTTAAGTAGGATAAGAAAACAACGCAAAAGTATCCGATAGTAGTGATTACCAACATAAACCCAATGAATATGTTTCTTTTGCGATTTTGGTAACCGTCCAAAGACGCCCAGATAACAAATAACATCGCACATATAATCGTCCAAGTGCTAGATGGCATTGCAAGCGAAGTCGAAGGCAATTTAGTCTGGGAAAAAGCCCCAATGAAATTGGATATTGCCTCCTTCTGACTCTCAAGACCTTGGATAGTGTTTAGGTATGCACCGAAGGATTCAGAATATATCCCAAATTTCGATGTGTAGTTGCCCCAGGCAAACCAACCTGCTCCGACCGTTATCAGTGCCGCAAGTGATGGGACAAAAGCTGAAATTACCTTTCGACCAGAATTGAATTTCACAGTGAAAACGGTCGCAACAACATTTAATAGGATTGCGCTTAATGCAAAATAAATCCCCACGGGTTTCAGTAATGTTAGAAATCCGGCAGACAGCGCAAGTATGATTCCCCATCGGCCGTCAAGGTAAGAAGCCTTGATAGCTACTACTATTAAGAAACCAAAAGTAAGAGCAATGATTCCGTCCTGATAAATAGTGTTCCAAACATTTAAGAAATTTGGTGAGCCAACAACGAGGATGGCTGAAGAGGCAATAAGGGCAAGAAAGAGCTTTAGAAAAATTTCAGAAGGGTGCTTATAAGTGCACTTAGCTAATGCGGCCACAATTACAGAAATCACCAAGAGGTGCATTGACCAAAAAAGCAGTCCTTCTCGCCAACTTTCACTAAATTCCAATACAAAATATTGAAACAGAGGTATCCCAGGTGGATAACTTGCATGCCACAGGTCTACCGGAGTGGCAGGGGCAAGTGCGTCGTAGCGGTACATAGCTTTAGTGAAGACACCCCAATGGCTTAATTCGTCCCAAATTGATAAAAGCCAATCCTTTGACTTATGCAGCGAAATAATTGAGAGTGTGACGAATGCGATAGTGCTAGGTGCAAACAAGTTTTTTACTACTTGACTCCTAAAACTGGCGCTTTTTACTAAAGCAACAAAGAGTGTTATGCCTGTGCAAATTAGTAGAGACTTCATTCCTAGATACAAATAACCAAATAATCCAAAGATAAACTCCCAACCAGCTATAAAGAATATTGCAGGAGCAAATAGATAAGCGATATCGATTTTTGTAACCCAAGCCAATAAAGAGGCAACAAGTACAATGATTCCAATTACGAGAGATACTTCGATCTGAAATCACCAATTTCTACGTAGAACAAAAAGTTGCACTAAAACACGTAAACTTAATTATAGTGAAGCTCAAAATGTGCCTCATTCCATTACTCAGAAATTATTATAAGTATCGCTAAATACTGGCCAAGATGGCACTAGTTTCCCCAGAGCAGGCGGCATACATGTCAGTATCTAGAATGAAATGCGCGGTCAATAGCTCTGCACTCAGGCGTACCGCTGCCAACCACAGCAATCAGGATTTGGTGGCTCTAAGTGTTTCAAAAAGAAGAGCTGAAAACATAACTTGAATTCCAATTACAACGAGCGTTACTGCAGGTAAAAGTAATTTCATAAATTGATCTGGTTGTAATTCGCCAAATCCAGATTTGTTCCACATAGAAAATGAAATTAGAAATCCGATAAATCCTAATCCAGTGAGCACAAAGCCGAGAAAAAGAATCCTGTCTAGAATTTCACCTTGCTGCATTCGCGCTACAATCGATGAAACTTTCACCTGTATTGCGATGCTGATAGCTAACTCTCCAATAAATGATGAGAAGATAGCTTGGACTCCTGAAATCATCAAGGCTGATCCAATTAGCGCCGTATGAATACCAAAATCAACCTTGTCCCATATCGTGAAAGGCACAAGTGCCAAAATAGATAGCAAGGCCCCAGAAAGCAAGAGAAAAATTCCAGGTATGCGCATCGCCCACTTGGGGGAGTATGAAACCATGAGGCGTAAATGTCGCCACCCATCAGGAATTGGCCTTAAATGAGGTGCGCGTGAACGCCCATCCGGTCGCAGGTCCGTCGGAACTTCAGAAATTATGAGGCTGGAAAGACTGCTTTTGATGACCATCTCACTTGCAAACTCCATACCAGAAGAAGAGATTCCGAGTTTCAGCATTTTTCGTCGGTGAAAACCCCGAAGCCCACAATGAAAATCTCTAATAGTGATGTTGAAGAAAAGTCTTCCAATGTATGAAAGTACAGGATTGCCTACATACTTATTGAGGCGTGGCATCGCGCCAGGGTAAATTGTTCCGGCAAACCTGTTTCCCATAACCAAATCAGACCCCGCTAGCAACTCTGCGTAGATGTTATCTAATTTGTCCCAGGTGTAACTTCCGTCTGCGTCCCCCATGATTACGTGTTTTCCTTTTGCAGAAGCGATACCGTGTTGCAGAGCAGCTCCGTAGCCCTTTTGCTCAACGTTCACAACCCGAGCACCGAGCTCACGTGCGATATCTTGGGATCCATCCGTTGAGCCGTTGTCTGCGATTAAAATTTCGCCAGATATCCCAAGCCTGCTAATTGAATTCTGTGCTTGCCTAATACACAATTCAATTGTCTCTGCTTCATTTAGGCATGGCATTAAACAAGTTAGGTCAAATTCAGATATGAGTGCAGGATCTTCTGTTTCTGCAACGCTGTCTAGTTCCAAAACCGGTTCCTTGCTTTAGGTCGTTCGGATATGCACATCAATTTATCACAACACCCTACTTGATTGAAATGAGTTGATCAGGCGGCTTATTGTTACTAACAGAGTTGTCCAAAGGTACTTAGAAAATTTCCGCAAAATGCTCGACAATAGAATAGTTCTACAAGGTATCAATAAGAATTGACACAAAGTGATGAATTCATGTGTGGCCTCGGCATGATTCGAACATGCGGCACATGGTTTAGGAAACCACTGCTCTATCCCCTGAGCTACGAGGCCAGAGTCCTAATGCTATCAATCAAGTTATTGAGAAGGCTGGCTCGATTTCGTTTTCGAATAAAGTCAGAGCGGAAGCAATTGCCATATGCATGTCCAAATACTTGTAACTACCTAAGCGTCCGCCAAACCAAACATTCGCCTCGCCTTTGATTAGGTCGCGATATTTCGAAAGAGTCTCGCGATCGCCCTCAGTATTTATTGGGTAATAAGGTTCATCATTGACACTTGCAAAGCGAGAGTATTCCCTCGAGATATAGGTCATCTCATCTTGGTACCTTCGCTCCGGATGCAGATGCCGGTACTCATGAATTCGCGTGAATGGGACATTTGCATCCGCATAATTCATAACTGAAGTCCCTTGAAAGTCGCCAACTGCAATAACTTCTGACTCAAAATCTAAAGTTCGCCAGCCAAGTTCGCCAAACTCATAATTGAAGTATCTATCGATAGGACCGGTGTATACAACCGGAAGTGAAATTTGATTAGTTGTTATAAATTCGAAGTAGTCCGCATTCAATCGAACTTCAATGTTTGGATGATCTGCAAGATTCTCTATCCAATTCAAGTACCCACCTTTAGGTAAACCTTCGTACTTATCTGAGAAATATCTGTTGTCATCAGTAAATCGAACTGGCAGTCGACTGATTATGTCGGCTGGCAGCTCCCTTGGATTCGTCTGCCATTGTTTCTCGGTGTATCCCTTGATGAATGCCTCGTAAAGGGGCTTCCCAATTAGAGCGATGGCGCGATCCTCAAGATTAGTTGCGCTTGCTGCAGCACCCGAATCTGTTTGGATTCCTAAATAATCTTCTGCTTGTTCCGGAGTAAATTCTTTGTGAAAGAACTTGTTTATAGTCGCCAGATTGATGGGCATTGAAAAAATCTCATTGTTGTGTTTTGTCCAAACACTGTGTTTGTAATCTGTAAAGGATGTGTGTTGATTTACATAATTCCAAACGCGCTCGTTTGAGGTATGAAATAAATGCGAACCATAAACATGAACTTCAATTCCCGTGACTGGATCAAATTGCGAGTATGCATTGCCGCCAATGTGCGGTCGTTTCTCTAGAACGAGAACTTTCAGACCTAGTTTTTCGGCAGCTTCACGGGCAATTGTCAGTCCAAAAAACCCAGAACCAACGACGACTAAATCTGTCACAGTAGTTCCTTATCTCGAAGGCAAGTTCAACATCAATTGTTGATTCATCAACTAGGCTACTTTAAGACGGACAGGAGCACTTTAGTGAAATTCGATATTGCCTTACCTTTCTATGGTGATGTCACATTTTTAAAGGAAGCAGTTGCCAGCGTCATAGCCCAAACCAACCCAAATTGGCACTTATTGGTTGTCGATGATGGCTATCCAGATGAAACCCTGCCCGCCTGGTTCGCTGGGTTAGCGGACTCTCGAATTTCCTATCTGCGGAATGTTGAAAATTTGGGCGCAAATGGAAATTTTCAAAAATGTTTGAGCCTTGTGACAAGTGAGTTTTGTGTTGTTATGGGTGCAGACGACATTTTGGAACCAAATTTCATTAATGTCGTAGCAAACACAATCTCAAAATATCCAGAGGCCTCAATAATTCATCCAGGCATCAAGATAGTGGATGAAAATAACAATGAAATTTCAACAAGATCAGAAATGGTTAAGTTAAAGATAAGAAGTTCGCTCCAAACTAATCAGATTTTATTTGGTGAGGCACTGGCTACATCTCTGATGAAGGGAAATTGGATGTATTTCCCAGCCATAACTTGGCGGACAAAAATTATTCAAGAAATTGGATTCCGGCCAGGATTCAATGTTTGTCAGGATTTGGGTCTGGCAATGGATTTGATTATGCAAGGTGGAAAAATGGTTGTAATTGACGATGAAATCTTCAGATACCGCAGGCATACTGCAAGTGACTCATCTGTCAAAGCAATAAATGGCGAACGATTTATCGATGAACGAAATTTCTTTAAAGTTATGGCGACTGATTTAAAATCACTTGGATGGAGCAAAGCGGCAAGAGCGGCAAGGGTTCACTTGACTTCTCGGTTACATGCCGCGAGCTTGATCCCCGCTTGTATTAGCAGGGGTAAGAATCCATGGATCTTGGTAAAACACCTTTTTGCTTGGAGTTAAAAATCTTCCATCACGGCATTGATGTCACCAACATGCAAAAACTTAGTGTAAGCAGCCGTTACCTCTTTGGGATCTCCCTGCATAGCAATTTTTCCGTGGTCCAGCCACAAAACCTCATTGCATAAGTCTTGGATCGTTGCCAGTGCGTGAGAAACGATTAGCAAGGTTTTTGCTTGGTCAGCTAACTCTTGAATGCGCTGGTAACTCTTATCTTTAAATGCGGCATCGCCTGCCGAAAGAGCCTCGTCAATAACAAGAATTTCAGGATTAATCGTTGTTGACACTGAAAATGCGAGCCTGCTATACATGCCTGCGGAATAAGTGCGCATTGGTAAATCTATGTGATCACGAAGTTCCGCAAAATCAACAACTGCATCGAAACTGTCTTCGATTTGGGCGCGACTTAACCCCGCAGCCAGACCACCCAACAGCACATTCTGCCGCCCACTCAGATTTGGATTAAACCCAATTCCCAGCGAAAGCATCGCGCTGACCTCGCCGCGAATTTTAATTTCTCCTGAAGTAGGTGGTAGCAATCCTGCCACTGCCTTCATCAAAGTGGATTTCCCTGCACCATTTGCACCAATGATTCCTAGCACTGTCCCATGCTTTACTTCAAATGAAATTCCTTTAAGGGCTTCAATAGATACAACAGACTTAACACCCCTACCAAGCCCAACAATTGCTTCTTTAATGTTGGGCGTACGCGTCAAGCGCGTTTTGTAAGTGAGTCCGAGATTTTCAACGGAAATTGTAGTTTCATTAGAGTCTGGCAGCGAACTCACCTTCTCTGGTTACCAAGAAACAAAAACCAATTATTAAAGTTGAGAAAGACCATCCGATTGCAATAACCCAGGTCCAAATGTCGAAAGTGTTCGCTCGAACGATAGATCCTGAAAAGATCTCTACCATACAAAATATAGGGTTAAACAAGGCTAAGAGTCTTCCACCTAATAAATCTTTAGCTACTTCAGGAAAATATAGAACTGGCGAGACGAAAAGCAGAAGCCTGATAATAAATGGCAATAGTGAAGCGGTGTCTCGAAAATAAACTTGAGCAGTTGCAGCAAAAAATGCTAAACCTGTTGAAAAAATCAAGATCAAAACCAGAGCGGGGATTGCCTGCAGTGCGTAAATAGAAATCGGCTGCCCCAGCGCAATATGGAATACTGCATACACACCCAATGACGGGATGAATATTCTCCAAGCGGTAAGAATATTAGCCAATGGAAGAAGAGCTCTCGGAAACTGTGTGTTGTTGATGAGGCCCGCAGCACCAACAATCGAGGTCGCGCCACGAGTTGCTGATATTGAGATTAACTCAAACAAAAAAATGCCTAACACCAAGTGCAAGAAGCGGTCTGCACCTTGGTGACCTCCCTGAACGACAAAGATAGCCAAATAAAAGACCGCGGCTGTTAACAACGGGCTAATGACGTTCCAGAAGCGACCAAAGAAAGTATCCAGATGCTCATTTTCGCTGTCAGCTCGAGACAGTTCAATAATGAATTCGCGTCTTTTCCACATGTCTTTTCGATAAACCAAGAGATTGGGAAATTTTGCTTTGAAAGGACGCAAAACCCGAACTTCAGTGTTAGAACTTAATTCGGATGCCGATAACTCCATGTTCTTAGTGTACAAGAGGCTAGTCCCGCTCGATTACATAGATATGCTTAATTTTACCCTTTTGATAAAACTGGGAAACTTTTGAAAGACAAGGAAATACAAGTTCATTTTTAGAAGCGATGAAATCAATCGTTGTCCGAATTAATCTCATATACGCTCATGAGAACTCCGTTTTGATTGAATTCATACTTCTTGGAAAGGCAAGAGTATTCAAGGCTGTTGGTTGAAACTACGTGATCCAGCGAGTTAAATTTTTTAGCCAATTCACACGGGCTAATGCTCACCAGGATCACGTCTGCAGATGGAGCGGTAATCTCTGGCTCTAACAGATCAGACCAAGTAAATGAAATGTAACTCACTCCCCGGTTCCAAGCCATTTCACTCAATCCGTTTGGATCGAGAACTTTCCAGCTATCAGGATTTGGCCCAATTAATTGCTGACCAGATAGAGAATTCATGGCATTTGCCATGAAGAGTGCATCTACGGAACCGCTGTCAGAGGCCCAATTAGATCCGGGAACATTTAGTTCACCTAACTTCTCAATTACAGCCCCGTTTGTGATTCTATTGGTTGATTTTTGAAGTGGGTTCACAGATGCTGAAATATACACACTGAAAAATGTTAACAATACAAGACCTGATATTCGAAACCGTTCAACGAGCAAGCAAAACACAACTACAAAAAACAAAATGGTGGCAACCGCAATTCTGATACTTCCTAGCCGCGGAACTACTTGCGAAAGTTCTCGACCACCTACAAAAGTTAATAGCGCAGCAAGTAATCCACCGAGAACCGCAATTGCTTGCGGTATGCGTGAGTTACTTGCAGGGCTAAATTCTGGTTTCGGAATCGATACGTATGCGAAGAGCAGTATTGCAATAATCCCAAATACCGAAGCGGCTCGAATTGGCGTTACCAAAGATAAAATTGGTAGTGAGCCAAAAAAGTTTGGCATCTGAATAGAGATCCACCCAAGCCAAATTAGGACGATCGCAGCCGCACTTACTTCGATAGCGAAAAACTTTTTAACCTTGCTTCTATTCACAGCAATGATAATGAGACCTGCAATGGCTAGAACACTAAAGCTCGATGAAAGCTCGGAGGCATTTGAACCCACAATTTCCTTTGAGATATTTAGAACCTGAAGGTGGGGTGCACCCCAGGTGAGTGCAGCGCTTACCCGCTCACCAACACTGCGACGCTGGCCGGGATACAAAGTGTTTTGGATTGTCGACAAAGCAGAACTATTACTGATTATGAATGTGCCGGCTAGAACTCCGAATGTGACAAATATTGCGCCCAGTCTAACGAGTGACTTTTTCACTCCATAAATCCTTATAGCAAACACAACCGCTGGAACAAGAATCATTGGAGCAAGCACTATTACCCATGGCTGGTAACTCGTCAGTAGTTTAAAAACGCAAAAGGCTGATAGGAAGATCGTGGGTATAAAAGATATAGGTTTAAGCCTTGACTTCTTCATAATGATCAAATACAAATAAGCAGCCATACTTGAGAACCCGATGATTGGTGAAATCCACAATGACCACCACGCGTTAACTGGAGATGAAACAATCAATGTCGTGGCAGCAATTGCTACTACGGCCCCAACACCAATTTCCCGAAGAAAAAGTGGCAGAAAAATTAGAGCTAGCAAAATTGGGGTCCACCAGACAAAGGCGAACTCTTGATCAATACCAATCCCAGGAATGGCTCTTGGCCAAATCGTGTCTACCGCATTCAGGGTGTTGACTGCGGAATCGGGATCAGGGTAAATCAATGAAGTGTTGGGATCTGCCAGTGGCGAAGTGAAATTCGCGTTGCCAGATTTTAGAAGTCCCAGATCCCAAGGAGTAGAACGCAGGTACTCATCGGCGCGAATATTGCGCGGCTCACCAAAGGTTCCATTGGAAATCTGACTTGAGGAGACCTCGGACGTTTGAATGAATTGAAGAGAACTAGATGTGATGCCGAACAAGCTGATCACAATAAAGGTGCCAAGCCAGCCAAAAATCCAGAGTTTTAGCAAGAAATTCTCACCTAATGGTTGCTTCATAAACACCTAAGTAATCACGAATAGAATTGTATTTGTGCCGAAATTGATTTTTGTTCTTTCCAAGAATACCGCAGATGAATTCAATTTCTTTCGACTCAACATCTCTAGATTACGGTTTAGTTAATGCAATTTTGCTTACATGATCTGTCAACTGGCACTCATGATTTCAGTAAATTTCAAACAATAAATGAATCGTTATTAATCACGAGACAAGCAAAAGCTGAAACTGAGTCAGGTCAAGAACAAATCATTTGTTTGATCGCAGACTGTGAAGTTATCTTTTATCCAAGCTACTTCGCCGACCTAAGGGATGTTTTTGTCAATAAAGATGTAGCGGTAGTTTACTCAGATTTTGAATACCGATCAGAAT
>Ga0315907_10006968_pt1 | contig 11864 bp, 11 predicted proteins | sample LakEriMetagenome_3_FD_203525 | JGI IMG/M metagenome (GOLD analysis project Ga0315907, IMG submission 203525) | Freshwater fungal communities from buoy surface, Lake Erie, Ohio, United States - Buoy 12 MA123 | ecosystem: Environmental > Aquatic > Freshwater > Lake > Lake biofilm | place: USA...
GCTGGTCACGGTCTGCTCAGCAGCCACCTCACCGGCTCGGAATGCAAAACCCAGTGTGAACGGTGCCACTGTGTTGGTCAGCGGACTGACCAGACTGAACTGCATGGCGCCTATGGGGGCGGGGGCGAATGTGGCGGGTGGCCTGACGTCCTCGGACACTGACTTTGGGGGAGGAGAAGCGACCGTGTTACTGGGAGTTGGAGCCACAGAAGCAGCAGGACCAGGCGTTGAATTCGTGCTGGAAGGACTTGTACTGAACGAGGGTGGATCCGACAGGACTCCAGTGGCCGGCTGGGCATTTGGAACAGGGGTCGGGGCGCCAGCGCCGGGAGCGGGTGTTGTCACGGCGGGTGTGGACTCAATACCGACGGCCGCCGGAGTTCCGGCTACAACGGGCGTGGACCCGACACCCACGGCTGCAGGAGAACCCGCAACACTGGGCGCGGCACCGACACCCACCCCCTCTGGTGTACCAGCCCCCGTGGTCGTGACACCGGTGTTAACTGCCCCGGCATCCCCGGACCCGCTGCCGCCACATGCAGTGGCAGCGACGCCGCTAAACAACACGCCTAAACGACGCAAAAATTCTCTTCGTTCAACAGGATTCATGCCGCGATTCTCCCAGACCAATCTGAAATTGTTGGTTCTTGCTGGAAACCAGTGGAGCACACCCCTGCTCTCCAGAGGTAACAAGAGCTACACCCCACCTGTTGCGGCCAGGGGCAATGGCATGCCGGTTAACGAGCCATCGAGTAACACGAGAAACATTTTTTTACCATTTAGGGGGTAGTTCGTCCGGCCTCCAATGCCAAAGCCTCCCACCAAAGAACGTGCGCTTGATACCCAAACCTTCAAGCCGCAGTCCCCGGTATCAGCCACAGCACTGCTACACTTCCCAGGTCAGGAGAGAGTGGACGTTGTTGAACAACGCACCACCGCCGAAGGCGCAGGGGTTGTGATTTGGCCGCGAACGCTCAGGCAAAAGGACTGACAAAAACGCCCGCAAGTCCAGTACTGGCGGGTGTTCCTCGCTGGAGAGAGGCGCGTTCGGTTCGTTAGAACCGGCGATCCCACCGAAGGGGCAAGTTGTTCACGCCTGGCGCGAACAATCAATCTCTCAGGTAAAGCGGACAGCAGAGGGCTTCCCTTGCATGACCCATCGGTCTTGGTGATGGGCCATGCTGAATCAGTGAATGCCCCTGGAGATTTCCGCATGTCCGATGCCAATGCGTCCCCTTCGATCAGCAACACCGAGTTACTCAAAACTCCACTGCACCCATTGCACCTGGAGCTCGGTGCCCGCATGGTCCCATTTGCTGGTTACGACATGCCGGTTCAATACCCCAGCGGCATCATGGCCGAGCACAAACAATGCCGCGAATCCGCTGCTTTGTTCGATGTATCCCACATGGGCCAGCTGCGCCTGCATGGCAGCGAGGCAGCGGCGGCGCTGGAATCTTTGGTGCCGGTCGACATCATTGATTTGGCAGTGGGCAAACAGCGTTACGGCTTTTTCACCAACGAGTCAGGCGGGCTGCTGGACGACTTGATGATCACGCGGCGCGAGGATGACCTGTTCGTTGTAGTCAATGCCGGTTGCAAAGCAGCCGATACCGAACATTTGCTCCGGCACATCGGTGGCCGATGCCAAATAGAAAGCATGCCCGATCGCGCCTTGCTGGCTCTTCAAGGTCCGATGGCGGTTAAAGCTTTGGCGCACCTGAACCCACAAGCCACCAGCCTCACCTTCATGACCGGCGCCCATTTGAATCTGGTTGGATCGGCATGTTTTGTCACCCGTTCCGGCTACACCGGAGAAGACGGGTTTGAAATTTCTGTGGCAGCCGATCAAGCCGAATCGCTGGCACGCGCGCTCCTGGAGCAAGCCGAAGTCAAACCTGCGGGCTTGGGCGCACGCGACACACTTCGCCTTGAGGCCGGTTTGTGTTTGTATGGCCATGACATCGACACGCAGACCACGCCGGTAGAGGCCGCTTTAACTTGGGCCATTCAGAAAGTTCGTCGCAGCGGCGGCGCACGGGCGGGTGGTTATCCGGGCGCGGATGTCATCAGCAATCAATTGCTCAACGGGGCCTCCCGCAAACGCGTGGGCCTCCTGGGACAGGAGCGTGCGCCGGTCCGTGAGGGCGCCCCTTTGGTGGATGAAACCGGCGCATCCATCGGAGTCGTCACGAGTGGCACCTTGGCACCTACTGTGAATCAAGTGGTTGCTATGGCATACCTGCCCACCACCCAGGCCGTCATCGGACAAACTGTCTGGGCTGAGGTGCGTGGCAAAAAGCTGCCCATGACCGTTGCGACCTTGCCTTTCACACCCAACCGCTACTACCGCGGCTGAACCCACCTCGAACCACTGTTTTCTTTTTCAACACACCACGTCAACCCTCAGGACCACACCATGAGCACCCTCTACACCGCTGACCACGAATGGATCAACACCACCGACACCAACGCCGCCATCGTTGGCATCACCGTTCACGCTCAAGATGCCTTGGGCGACGTGGTATTCGTGGACCTGCCAGCAGTGGGAGCCGTATTCAAAAAGGGTGAGGTCGCAGGGGTGGTTGAGTCGGTCAAAGCAGCTGCCGACATTTACATGCCCGTCACCGGCGAGGTGGTGGCCGTGAATGAAGCGCTACGCGAAGACCCATCTCTTGCCAACAGCGATCCACTGAACACCGGTTGGTTTTTCAAGATCAAGTTGGCCGATGCGCAAGAGCTGGTGGGCTTGATGGACGAAACGGCTTATGCCACCCACGCCAGCAACAGCTGACCCTCAGTTCAAACTCTAGCGTGAGACCACCATGTTGATGTCTGCCCACAAATCTTTGGCCGAACTCGAAGACCACAGCGAATTCGTCGCTCGCCACATTGGCATTTCCGAGCAGGATGAGCACCTGATGCTCTCCACCATAGGCGCCGCTTCGCGTCGAGCACTGATTGAGGCCATCGTGCCGCGCTCCATTGCGCGTCAATCCCCGATGCAACTGCCTGCCGCACTCACCGAAGCCCAGGCACTGGCAGAGTTGAAGTCCATCGCGCAGAAAAACAAGGTGCTCAAGAGTTTCATTGGGCAGGGCTACCACGGTACACACACCCCGGGCGTCATCCTGCGCAACATTTTGGAGAACCCGGCCTGGTACACCGCTTACACGCCCTACCAAGCGGAAATCTCCCAAGGCCGCTTGGAAGCCTTGGTGAATTTTCAAACCATGGTGTGCGACTTGACTGCCATGCCCATCGCAGGCGCGTCGATGTTGGACGAAGCCACCTCAGCTGCCGAAGCCATGACCCTTGCGCTGCGTGTGGGCAAGACAAAGTCACAGGTGATGTACATCGCTGACGATGTCTTGCCACAGACCCTGGAAGTGATTCAAACACGCGCCAGGCCGCTGAACATTGAGGTTCGGATTTGCACGGGTGAAGAGGCATTACAAAACGACAGCTTCGCCGTTCTTTTGCAGTACCCTGGCGTGAATGGCAGGGTCCGCGACTACAAAAAGTGGATTGCCCAGTACAAAGCCCGTGGTGGCCTGGTCATCATGGCCGCCGACTTGCTCGCGTTGACCCTGATCACGCCCCCTGGCGAATTAGGCGCGGACATCGTGGTCGGCAACACCCAGCGTTTTGGCATGCCCATGGGCAACGGCGGTCCACACGCGGCATACATGGCCACGCGTGATGAATTCAAGCGTTCCATGCCTGGGCGGTTGGTGGGCGTGAGCGTCGACGCTCACGGCAAGCCGGCTTTCCGCTTGGCATTGCAAACCCGCGAACAACACATACGCCGAGAGAAGGCCACATCCAATATCTGCACCGCGCAGGTGCTGCCTGCGGTCGTGGCCAGTATGTACGCGGTTTACCACGGGGCGGCCGGCCTCAAACGTATCGCTCAGCGGGTGGCCAGCTACACCACCATCTTGGCGCAGGGACTCCAACAACTGGGCTGCAGCCTGGTTCACGAAGAAGCGTTTGATACGCTGGAAATCAACACCTCGCGTGGAACCGAAGCGTTGCTCCAAGCGGCACGTGAGCGGGGCTATAACTTAAGGCGTGCCTCGCCGACGTCTGTCGGCATCACCCTGGACGAAACCACCACACGTGACGACGTGCGTGCGCTGTGGAAGCTTTTTGGCCTCGGACAAGTGCTGCCCAGTTTCGAGAATTTTGAAAAAGGCATGGCCAATCTCTTGCCACCTGGCCTGGTCCGCACCAGCACCTTCCTCACCCACCCGGTGTTCAACACCCACCACAGCGAAACTGAAATGCTGCGTTACATCCGCAGCCTTTCAGACAAAGACCTGGCGCTGGACCGCTGCATGATTCCGCTCGGATCCTGCACAATGAAACTCAATGCCAGCAGTGAGATGATTCCTATCACCTGGCCGGAGTTTGCCCACATTCATCCGTTTGCACCCGCTGATCAATTGTTGGGCTATGACCTTCTGCGTCAACAACTCGAAGCCTGGCTTTGCCAAGCCACGGGTTACAGCGGTGTGAGCTTGCAGCCCAACGCAGGCTCGCAGGGCGAGTACGCAGGTCTGCTGGTGATCAAGGCCTACCACGAAGCCCGTGGGCAGGCACAGCGCAACATCTGCCTGATTCCGGAATCAGCGCACGGGACCAACCCCGCGTCCGCCCAAATGGTGGGCATGACCGTGGTGGTGGTGAAGTGCGACGCCCAAGGCAATGTGGACATGGAAGATCTGCGCGCCAAATGCGAGCAACACAGCGCCAACCTGGCCGCGGTGATGATCACCTACCCGTCTACCCATGGGGTGTTTGAAGTCAGGGTCAAAGAGCTTTGCGCGCTGGTGCATCAGCATGGCGGTCGCGTCTATGTGGACGGCGCCAACATGAACGCCTTGGTGGGGGTTGCTGCTCCCGGTGAATTCGGTGGTGACGTCAGCCATTTGAATTTGCACAAAACGTTTTGCATTCCCCACGGCGGTGGTGGACCAGGTGTAGGGCCAGTGGCGGTGGTGGCTGATTTGGTGCCCTATCTGCCTACGCACCGCAGCTATCAAAAGGGACAAAACACGGAGCTGTCACCAACCAGTAGCCACCAGGTGGGAGCGATCTCGGCCGCTCCGCTGGGCAATGCGGCCGTCTTGCCCATCAGCTGGATGTACTGCCGCATGATGGGAGCCGATGGACTGCAGTCGGCGACTGAAGTGGCCATCTTGAGCGCCAACTACGTCGCAGCCAGGCTGGCACCGTACTACCCAGTGCTTTACTCCGGGGGATCCGCCGAGCTGAAGGGCGGCGGTGTTGCGCATGAATGCATCCTCGACTTGCGTCCCTTGAAAGAAAGCACGGGCGGTGCGCAGGGCATCAGCGCCGAAGACGTGGCCAAACGTCTCATTGATTATGGATTCCATGCACCGACATTGAGTTTCCCAGTCGCCGGTACCTTGATGGTCGAACCCACGGAAAGCGAACCCCTGGTGGAGTTGGACCGTTTCATTGAAGCCATGATCGCCATCCGAGAAGAAATCCGACTCGTCGAAACTGGCCAATGGCCACAAGGCGACAACCCGCTGAAGGCGGCTCCCCACACAGCCGAAACACTGCTGGCTGCTGAGTGGCCACACGCCTACACACGCGAGCAAGCCGCCTACCCGGTGAGTGGCCTGCGCCGCAACAAGTACTGGGTCCCAGTGGGCCGCGTGGACAACGTGTACGGTGACCGCAATCTCTTTTGCGCCTGCGTTCCCATGTCCGCATACGAGTGAACCAATGCCATGGCCGTCTCTGTCTTCGACCTCTTCAAAATCGGCATTGGCCCGAGCAGCTCCCATACCGTGGGGCCAATGCGCGCGGCGCGTTTGTTCACGTCTCGCTTGTCACATGACGGCTTGTTAAACGCGACGCACCGCGTGCGGGTGGAGCTGTTCGGCTCGCTGGGTGCTACCGGGAAAGGCCACGGCAGCGACACCGCTGTTTTGCTGGGTTTGGCGGGTCATGAACCTGACACCGTCGATGTCGATCAAATTTCCCACATGCTGGCGCAGATTCGGCTGTCGAAGCAGATACCGCTGTTGGGCACGAACAGCATCTTTTTTGATGAAGGCCGCGACCTTGTCTTTCACCGCCGAGAAAGTCTGCCATTCCATGCCAACGGGATGCGCATGACGGCTTGGGATGACCAAGAAAACATCTTGGCAAGCCGTTGCTATTACTCTGTTGGTGGCGGTTTCGTCGTGAGTGAAGAAGTAGCAGCAGATGGTTCACGCCAAAAACAAATTGCGCCTGACAACACCGTTTTGCCCCGGCCTTTCCACTCAGCCGCCGAGTTGCTCCAACTGACAGAAAAGCATGGCTGCAGCATTGCAGAAGTGATGCGTACCAATGAACGTCACTGGCGCAGTGATGCCGAGATCAATGCCGGCCTTCTGAAGATTTGGGCCGTCATGCAGTCCTGCGTCGAGCGCGGTTGTTCCACCTCGGGCGTGCTACCCGGTGGCTTCAAGGTCAAACGGCGCGCCATGGCCTTGCACCACACCTTGTTGGCGCGTTCGGCGGACAACACCACTGACCCGCTGCAGGTGATGGATTGGGTCAACCTTTTCGCTCTTGCAGTCAACGAAGAGAACGCTGCTGGGGGGCGTGTGGTCACAGCACCCACCAACGGCGCCGCCGGCATCATCCCTGCCGTGCTGCACTACTATGTCCGTTTCACACCCGAATCGAGCCAAAGCGGTGTGGTGGATTTCCTCCTCACTGCCGCGGCCATTGGCTTGCTCTACAAAGAAAATGCATCCATTTCGGGCGCCGAAGTCGGCTGTCAAGGAGAAGTGGGTGTCGCTTGCTCCATGGCCGCCGGCGCGCTGTGCGCGGTTTTAGGCGGTACACCAGCCCAGGTAGAAAACGCCGCAGAGATTGGCATGGAACACCATTTGGGGCTGACCTGCGATCCGGTCGGTGGCCTGGTGCAAATCCCCTGCATTGAGCGCAATGCGATTGCCTCGGTCAAGGCCATCAATGCAGCCAGGATGGCCCTTTACGGCGATGGCAGCCACCACGTCAGCCTGGACAAAGTCATCAAAACCATGCGGGAAACCGGCGCTGACATGATGACCAAGTACAAAGAAACCGCGCGAGGTGGCTTGGCTGTGAACATCGTGGAGTGCTGAAATATCAGCTGGCAACGGCTGGTGATTGATTTCCACCAGGAAAAACAGCTATAATCATTGTCTTTGCCAAAAGCGAGACTTTGCTAGGAAATTCCAAGAAAAGCCTCTCTGCGGCCGTCGGCCCCAAACCAAGTTCGCTCTATTGTGATGGTGGCCGCTTTTTGAAACACCAGATTTTGAACGGAGAAGCGTCATGGCACGCGTCTGTCAAGTTACGGGTAAGCGCCCGATGGTGGGAAACAATGTTTCTCACGCCAACAACAAAACCAAACGCCGGTTCCTGCCTAATCTGCAGTACCGCCGCTTCTGGCTGGAAACCGAAAACCGCTGGGTTCGCCTGCGCATCTCGAACGCGGCACTGCGTTTGATCGACAAAGTCGGCATCGAACAGGTGGTTGCCGATCTGCGCGCCCGCGGTGAAATCTAAAATCTAGGAGCTGACAAATGGCTAAAGGTGGACGCGAAAAAATCAAGCTGGAGTCTTCAGCTGGCACCGGTCACTTCTACACGACCGACAAAAACAAAAAGACAACGCCCGAGAAAATCGAAATCATGAAGTTCGATCCCAAAGCGCGCAAGCACGTGATGTACAAGGAAACCAAGCTGAAGTAACTCAGCCAATCGTTCCTGAATCAACCCGCTAAGGCGTTAAGCCCTAGCGGGTTTTTTCTTGCCTTGTTTTCTCTCAAATCTGCAGCTCGAAAAAAAAGCACCCAGTGATGGGTGCTTTTTGCTAACTTTGCTTAAGCGAGATGGTGAATCAACGCACCACACCGATTTCACTGCGCTTGCCATCCTTGTAAGTGTACAAAGTCAGCGCGCCGTTCTTGATGTCGCCCTTGCTGTCGAACGAAACCGTGCCCGTCACCCCTTTGTAACCTTCCGTTTTGGCAAGCACAGGCAGGTACTTTGCGGGCTCAGCAGAACCCGCCTTGACCATCGCAGCCACCATCACATTGACGGCGTCGTAGACGTAGGGGGCATACACCTGAACATCGGTGTTGAATTTTTTCTTGAAATCAGCATAGAACTTTGTCAAGCCTGCCTTTTGCTCGCCTTCAACACCACCGGCCTCCGCGCAGACCACTTGCCCCTCGGCCATGGAACCTGCTGCGAGCTTAGGCAACTCACCCGTGCAAATCCCGTCACCGCCGAGGAACTTGGCATCGATGCCCAGTTGCTTCATTTGACGGATCATGGGACCAGCCACTGCATCCATACCACCGAAGAACACAACGTCAGCCTTCTTACCGCGTACGGCAGTCAGGATGGCGGTGAAGTCCGTGGCTTTGTCTGTGGTGAACTGACGCTCGGCAATAGAACCACCAGCAGCTTTGACAGCCTTCTCGAACTCTTCGGCAATGCCTTGACCATACGCAGTGCGGTCATCAATGACGGCGATTGACTTGCCCTTGAGGGTGTTGACAGCATAACGACCCAGTGTGCCACCCAGGTGCGCGTCGTCAGCAACCATACGGAAGGCGGTCTTGTAACCGTTGCGTGTGTACTTGGGATTGGTCGCAGAGGGAGAGATCTGGGGGACGCCGTTATCGGAGTAAATCTTAGATGCAGGGATGGTGGTACCAGAGTTCAAGTGACCAATCACGCCATTGACCTTGGCATCCATCAGCTTTTGCGCGACAGCAGTGCCCTGCTTGGGATCGGCACCATCATCTTCTGCCAGCAATTCAAACTTGGCTTTTTTGCCACCAATCATCACGCCTTTTGCATTGAGTTCATCAATAGCCATCTTGGCGCCCATCTCGTTGTCTTTGCCCAGGTGAGCAATCGCACCGCTGGTGGGTCCCACATGACCAATTTTCACCACCATGTCCTGGGCGAAAACAGAGGTCGCGCCGCCAGCCAATGCCAACACCGCTGCACCCAAAAACACGTTCAATTTCACTTGCATGAGAACCTCCGGTTGTAAAACGAATAGTAGGAAATCGGAAAACAAAAGCTGCTTGAATCAGGAGCGTGGCTCCTTCTCAACGCGGAGGAACGTTAACTGAAATGAAACGGCATAGATCTCTATAAAAATAGATATCACGTGCAACATGAAGCAAAATTACAATGAACATCAGATAAAAATTCTGACACCTTCGGGTCGCACCAAATTTATTCGCTAAACAGCATGGTGAGAGCTCCAGCCGCACCAGCCTGGTCCGAGCAGCCCGTGTATTTGTGAAGGGCATGGCGGCATTTCCGATGACAGACATCGGGCCACCACCAGCAGGAACCGGTAAAAAAAAAAGCACCCCTGGGTGGGGTGCTTGGATCCAGACAAGACTGAATCAGTGTGCGTGAATTCAACGAACCACGGCGATCTGGTCCCGCTTTTCTGCTTTGTAAGTGAACAGGGTCAGGGCGCCATTCTTAATATCGCCCTTTTCATCAAAGGAGATGCTGCCCGTCACGCCCTTGTAGCCATCGGTTGCGGCCAGCACAGGCAGGTACTTGGCTGGGTCGGCTGAACCCGCTTTTTCCATTGCGGCAACCATCACGTTCACTGCGTCGTACACGTAAGGCGCATAAATTTGCACTTCGGTGTTGAACTTGGCTTTGAAATCGGCCCGGAATTTGTCCATGCCGGCTTTTTGCTCACCCTCAACACCGCCAGCCTCAGCGCACACCACTTGGCCGTCACCCATGGCACCTGCTGCCAGCTTGGGAAGTTCACCTGTGCAAATGCCATCACCGCCCAAGAACTTGGCTTTGATGCCCAACTGCTTCATCTGGCGGATCATCGGGCCAGCAACAGCGTCCATACCGCCGAAGAAAACCACGTCAGGTTTCTTGGCGCGAACAGCGGTCAGGATAGCGGTGAAGTCTGTCGCTTTGTCGGTCGTGAATTGGCGCTCGGCAACAGTGCCGCCCGCTGCCTTGACAGCCTTTTCAAACTCTTCGGCAATACCTTGACCGTAGGCGGTTCGGTCGTCGATCACGGCGATGGATTTACCCTTGAGTTCATTCACCGCATAACGGCCCAAAGTTCCACCCAGGTGCGCGTCATCGGCCACCAAACGGAAGGCCGTTTTGTAGCCATTGCGTGTGTATGTCGGGTTGGTCGCAGAGGGAGAAATCTGTGGAACGCCCGCATCCGAATAAACCTTGGATGCCGGAATGGTGGTGCCAGAGTTCAAATGTCCGATCACGCCGTTCACTTTGGCATCCACCAGCTTTTGGGCAACGGCAGTACCTTGTTTAGGATCGGCCGCATCATCTTCTGCGAGCAACTCAAACTTGGCTTTGGTGCCACCAATCATCACGCCCTTGGCGTTGAGTTCATCGATGGCCATGCGAGCGCCCATCTCGTTGTCTTTACCCAAGTGGGCAATGGCGCCGCTGGTTGGGCCCACGTGACCAATCTTGACGACCAATTCACTGGGCGCTGCGGGAGGTGCCGAAGCAGGGGCAGCAGCAACGGGCGCCTCTTCCTTTTTGCCACAAGCAACGAGCATCATGGCCGCCAAAATGGCGACGGGGAACAGTGACTTTTTCATGCAACCGGACTCCTGTAGTTGGTCTAAGTGAGACTCATAGAATAGTGCAGTTTTTGTCGAAACGGAATCAGGGTTGCACTGAGCCTTCGAACTGATTTGCGCGTTCATGGAGTGCCCAGGCGTTTGGCCCAGCGTTCAACCCCATGTCAGGATGAGTGCACAGACCACCTCCTCGCGAGGCGCGCATCCGGGAACGTTGCCGCGCTTCCCCTGGCATAACCACTGCGTTAACAAGGACTCAGCGCTTAGACTGGCTGCGGCGTACTTCATCAGCGACACATCGGGACACTACGTCCTTCATCACTTTGGTAAGTTCAGCGCGCGCATCTCTCGCCAGCGCATCGGTCAGTCGCGTGACAATGGGCGCCAAAGCTTCCTTCAACCGCACTTCAAGCATGGCATCGACCTGCTTTTGTATATCGGCCATCAACTGCTGAGTGAGAAGTTCTGAATTGACCGGTTGCGGTGCTACTACCGGGACAGGCGCAGCAGCGGGCAATGCTGAAGTTGTGCTTGTTATCCCAGATGTCGGCAAAGTCGCTGGCACCACCTCGTCAGGCAAAGCGCCCTGTACTTCGACAACTTCGGTCAAGGTCGGCACACGGCTCGGTGGCAGATTGGCTTTGAACAGGCTCATGCCGGAACCTCAAACTTTTGAATCGGAAAACCCAAACCCGCATAGTGGCGCCAGCGCTGCCTCGCTGCATCACGGTCGTCTGGCTCGGTCGACACGATCTCTACCAAACGATCAAAACGTTCTGGCTCTCCAACGGGTGCGGCACCGAGATTGACCAATACCTTATGCCCTGTTGGACACCGTTCCAAATCCGTCAACAACCACAGCGGCGTCTCAACCAAACCAGAAGGGACTGCATCAGCCCCCCGCACGAACACGTGAGGCAAGAACTCAGTTGGCTCGAAAGACCAAAGCTGACGATTCAAGCGCTCCATGTCGCCCGCATCGCCAAGCACCGATACACCAGCCACTTTGCGCATGGCTTTGCGGAGCAACCTGCACGCATAGGCCAGTCGGTCGGGCACGTTGAAATGAAACTGAATCTCAGTCATTCGCGTTATTTGTCGCGGGAGTTCAGTCTTGTTGGGACATCACAAACTGTGTCAGTAAAGGCACCGGTCGCCCGGTACTGCCCTTGGCTGCGCCGGACTTCCAGGCCGTGCCTGCGATGTCCAAATGCACCCAGGG
>Ga0315907_10006969_pt1 | contig 11862 bp, 4 predicted proteins | sample LakEriMetagenome_3_FD_203525 | JGI IMG/M metagenome (GOLD analysis project Ga0315907, IMG submission 203525) | Freshwater fungal communities from buoy surface, Lake Erie, Ohio, United States - Buoy 12 MA123 | ecosystem: Environmental > Aquatic > Freshwater > Lake > Lake biofilm | place: USA...
TTCGTCAACATCAGACCCCCTCGTCTGCCCCTCTCGTGGATAAGAGGGCGGCAGCGTCAGAGGGGTGACACTGCCGCCCGAGATAGACATTCAGACTTCGCCGTGCTGATCCTGCCTACCTCACCCTTTGTGGGCTTGGATTTCGGTTTTCTCTAACCGACCAAGCCCGCTGCCAGCACCGGCATCCATGTCCTTGTAGGAGCGGTATGCGCGGCCACCAGCCTTGCGCGGCATCGGCATACCGGGCGGCGGCATAGGCATGCCCGGCGGCGGCATCGGCGGGCCACCAGGGCCAGCCATACCGGGCGGCGGCATGGGCATCGGAGGCGGGCCAGCCATACCCGGCGGCGGCCCAGGCGGCGGCATAGGCGGCATCGGAGGCGGAGAGCCAGCGCGCGCACCAGCACCCGGCGGCAGATTGCCGGGCGGAATGGCAGCAGCCTGCTGCTGACCGCCGCCAGGATTGATTGAGATGATGATGTTGGTCTTGCCCTTGGCGCGACCACCGGACTTCTTCGCAATCCGGCCACCAGTCGGGCGGGTGCCGCCAGTATAGTTGCCTTCCATCACCTTGCCGCCTTTCTTGAACCCTAGATCACGGCCAAGTGTGCGTACATCTTCCATGAAACTGCCCGTGCTAGGGCGACCTTCACCAGTCTCATTGGTGCGGCGCAAGCCCAGGCGCTCAAAGAAACCGCGCTCAGGCTGTTCATAGCCGCCCTTCATCATGTCGCTCAAAACAGCGCCAAGGGCTACGCGCTCAAGCTCATTCTGCCTGCCGGAAGCATCAGCTTGAGGTGCCGCAGCCCTAGGTGCGGGACGCGGGCGAGGTGCCGGAGCCGCCGCTGCCATTTCTTCAGCGTATGAGCCCCGTGGGCTGGGGTTGTAATACTGCCCGCCTGCCGCATCCTCAGCATAAAAAGGCTCAGACCCACGGCTTAAACGCGGCGCAGCGGCAGCCTGTTCGCCATAGTCTGGCACAGACGCGGTGCGAAGATATTCCCGCAAGGCCTCTTGTTCACCTGCATTGGCCGTAGATGGCTGCACCCCCAAAACAAGCACTTCACCAGCCAAAACGCGCGGGTCCAAAGAAGCACGAGGGCCAGGAACGCGAGGCGCAATCGTGTACCGGGGGCGCGATGCAGCCAGACCTGAAGAGGCTGGCGCTGTTCCAGAAAGCCCGCCACCGCCCTGCTTCGCAATCCGACCGCCCTTCTTCAGGCCTTCGGTGGATTGCTGCTTGTCATGCTTCGCATCAAGGTCGGATTTCTCCCACTTCTCCATGCTCATGCCGTGCTTCTTGGCCAGCTTCTTGTCCTGCTTCAGATCGGCCTTAGAGTGTTCCCACTCCTGGTGACTGACCTTGCCACCCTTCTTCAAGCCAGCCATCTGCGCCAGCTTGCCCTTACGGACGCCACCAAACTGCATGCGATCCTGCGGCACAGAACCCATCGCATTGGCAGCCTGCATCATCGCAGCAGCCTTGGCGCGCGGGTCTTCAGACATCTGGCCGCCCATCTGCTTCTTGGTGCGACCGCCATGCTTCTTGCCTTGCTGAATGGCATCCATAAGCTCGCGCGTTGAACGATTATCAAGTGGCGGTTCACGCTCAGAAGGCGGCGGCGGCGGCGGAGTTTCGCGCTTCATCTGCCCCTTGGCCAGACGATCCGCAAGCTCGGCAGCGCGCATTTGAGAGGCGGTGCTGATGCCGCTGGTCGGGACATCACGGCCAAGTAGACCGCCGCTCTGCTTCTTCGCCCGGCCACCTTTCTTCATGCCACCAATGTGCGGCTTGCCAAGCTCTGCATTGGCTTCCTTCACATCCCGGTTGATCTTGGCAGCCATCCAAGACTTCGCCTCGCCGCCGCTCTTGCGCGGCTTGCGGTCAGCACGGGCAGCACCGCAAGACCCTTCGGCCTCCATGCCCACCTTGCCGCCACGCTTGAACTGGCGCCGGGACACAGGCCGCAGCCCGGTCTTGGCACCCGTGTTCATCATCTCAGGCGGCGTCCAAGAGGACGAATCCACCTTGGTCTTGGGATCACCGGCAGCGCCAAGACGCTTTGCCTTAGCCTCCCGAGCGGCCCTGATGGACTTTGCGCTGGTTTCACTCATAGCCTTATCTCCTAGGAGGGCGGGCGTCCCCGCAGTTGCCTTTGAAAGAGGTCGGCCAAGGCAACCATAGGCCGGTCTGGTGCGGTCATTCTAAGGGCTTGGTCAACAACACTTCCACCCTTTTTTAAGCCGTAATCTTTTTGACGCTCCAAGCCTTCGCCAATTGTGTTAATCATCCGCTCATTGACGGGCTGAAGCTGCTTTTGCTCCTCAAAAAGCTTCCGGGCTGTGGAGCGGCCAAGAGGGTCCATGGAATATGGGTGAACAACCTGCCCCGAAACAGTCGGCTTTTGCAGAAGGCGCTCAACAACATCCGGCATAGCATAATGCCGCTGAACCAAAGGTACATCCCCCACATACCGACCGCTTGTGGGTGACGTATAAGTGGAATGCTGAAACTTAGTTTCTTCTGCAATTTTCTGCGGATCAAATTCCACAATCCGATGGCCAAGCATATTGCCTGCCGCAGCCTTCAATTCAGGATCAGTGATGGCAACCCTTGTGATCCCAATCGCTGGGAAATTCATGTCGCGCCATTTTTTGGAATCCATGAATTTAACAATCGCGGAACGATGGCCGCCGGGCATATTGCGCGCATATTCGCTGGCTTCCTTGGCATTCAAAATGCCGGGCCATCCCTCAAGCTCTTTCTTTGCGTTCTCACGCAAGGCAACATTCTTGGGGTCGTTACCTTTTACATGAAGGCCATTCATGATGGAATCATCAAATTCTTTTGCATCTTTCTTTGAGATACTGGCGTTAGGCACTTGGGCCATAACAGCATCAAACATGTTGTGAGATGAATCGACAGCCTGCGCACCCATCGGGGCATACACGCCATAAACTGGCCCCTTCTCAGCAGCCTCAAGTATTTTCTTCCGCAATGCCGTTGCATGGGATGGATTGTTTGCCCAGACGGCGCCTGGATTGGGTTCCATCATGTATTTTGGGCCAGCATGCAAATCCACAGGCCACGCCAATTCTTTGTTGTTGATGTGGGTGAGGCGCCCAAGGTTTGAGCGGTCACCACCCACGTTCAGTATCGTACCGCCCTTGCCCTGTTTGTAGAAATCTTCCCAGGTCAATTCTTTCTTTGGCGCCAAATCAACGCCAGGGATTGGCTGCATTCCGGTAGAAACATCAGAGACAGCCATGGGCTGCTTCACGGAATAAAAGCTTCCCGTGCCAAATTCTGCGCCTTGCGGCACCTTCAATGAGGAAGCGATCCGTAAGGCTTGCTGCACAACCTCTGGGTCTTCGCTGAATGGTGTTGCAACACGCTGCAATGCTTGACGCACAACATCGTCATCAGGAGAGCCACCGCCCCGCAACCCCTCACGCGGGAGATCACCCAACTTAGGCAGTCCCGCCAACCGAAGCGCATGCACAACCGGATGGGAGAGAATTGACGCCTCATCAATTTCCCCACCATGCGCCGCGCCACGCATGGCGTTCATCACATCTTCATGCGTTGTGACTTCATTGGCTGCCTTATCCCACACGGCGTGATGAGCGAGGTGCTGATAGTACGGCCTCAATTCTTCCGGCAATTGCAGGTCCATAGCCTGCTGCCGGGCAGAAAGGCGCTCAACGGCTTCAGTCGCACCTTGACCGCCCTTGCGCCGCAAATATGCCTGGGCCTCAGATGTTGGCCTGCCGGTATGCTCTATGATCTGCCGGGCATCCAGCGTGGGCTGGTCACCACGCCCCATTAGAGAGGCAAGGAAGCCTGCCTTGCTGGGGCCAACGCCTCGCACATCCTTAGCCATCGCGCGCCATTCAGCGGGCTCGCTGGCGCCGCGCATGGCATTGGCAACAAGAGAGGAAATCTCCTGCTCTTTTCCGGGCAGATTGTTTGCGGCCCAGCGCAGCGCGTCAGGGATGTCTTTCTCATGCTTGCCAAATGGCGTCATTATCTTGACGGCATTGGTAATGGCATCCTCATTGACCTCGCCACGTTCAGCGCTGTTCAGATAGTCCTGGCCAGCGCGGGTGTGCAGCCACTCACCAAAGGCGCCTTCAGGACGGATTTTGCCGGTGAAGCTTTTGGGGAGGTCAAGCCCGGCGGCGCGCACACGGTCCACATCATTGGCCCGGCGCTGAATGCTTGCCCGCGTGATCGTGTAGGCCTTGATCAGATCGCGAGCAGAAAGCCCTTCATTGGCAGCGCGCTTGGCAATTTCATCCATGTAGCTTCCAAAAGCCTGAACATGAGATGGAATTTCGCGAAAATTGCCTAGGCGATTTTGAACGTCAGAAAGAGATTTCCACGCCCAATCGTCAATATGCTTCGTTGGGGGGTCTTGATATTCGCGCGTCACATCCAGCGCCCGCTGCACCGTGGGGTCATCAATACTGCCACCATCGGCATAGCCAACATTCCCGCCATCTTTATACACTGGCATGCCTTTCAGCACCGCAGATTTTAGCTCAGGCGTCACCACAATTGAATGTAATGTTTTCTCGCCATCTCGAGTATTTATTTTGTACGGCTCTACCTTAACCGGGGCGCCAAGCTTTTTTGTTATTTCCGTCATACGCGCGGGAACGATTTTGTCGTAGTAGGCCCTCATGCCTTCGCCGCCGACTTGCGCGTTTATTTCTAGGGAATGGCTCCCATTCAATGGGCTTGGTGGTTGTGAAAGCAGATTTTTAGCAATCTCTTTCCCAACATATTTTTGTATTTCATCAGGATTAACGCGATATGGAAGATCATCCCATCCGCGATCCTTGTGATAATAGGAAAGCACTTTATCTTCTGGATCATAATTTAATTGATGAATTTGCTGGCTCAGATCGTACCTTTCCGCCTGCTCCTGCCCTGGTGTCCAAGCAATGCGCTTATATCCACGACGAGCCGCTTCACGCAAAACGCGCTTCAGCAAAAGATCGGTCCAGGTGTTTGTGTTGTTGATCAACGGATGCTCAGGAACATCCTCACCATTACGCTTGGCCTGCCCCCAATCGCTCTGCAATTCTTCAACGTGCAGCGTATCCTCACCATCCCTGTCATGCATGCGAATGTGGCCAATTACATTTGGCACAGCCCAATGGGTGCTGAAGAAATTTTTATCCGGGTCTAAAAGCGCACTTCTTTCGCTCCTATTTTTGAAGTCTAGTGTAGTTTTTAGATAATTAAGTCTTTGTTCTGCGTCCTTTGTGAATTTATTTTTTTCATTTTCAGGAAGATTATTCCAATCGTCTGTTGAGCTTATGGCGCCAAAATCAGACGCTTTATTGTAAGCTTGAGTTTCAAGCCAATCATTTATTGCATTTTCATTCCAATGGGGCTGCGAATGAAGCAATATTTCACGATAATCAATATCTTCTGGATTTTTATCCTCCATATAAGCCGTTGTCCATTCAAAAAATTTAGCTGGAAAAGCAGCCGCCGCATAAATCTCGGGGTCATGATTTGATGCCTCTAAACGCCCCCATGACGGCCTGGGTATAAATTTCTTCTCCTGAATGTCAGGCATGTTTTGCTGGAAATGCGCAACCAAATCCTGCTTGGCCACGGTCTTTTGATTTCCAAATGAGTCTTGCGCGCCGGAATTATTGATTTCATCCGGCTTAACGCCACGCGCAGTCAGCATTGAAAGCATCTGCTGCGGTGTGCCTTTTTGCTGCGGCAGATTGGCAGCAACATCGGCGGCATGACTGTAAAGCCCCATCGGGTTTACTTTTCTGGTATAGGAAAGCGCCTGCTGCACCGTGGGATCAGCCCCCAGGTCGCGCGGCGGCGCGATCTCACCGCCATCGGCATAGCGGCGCTTGATTTCAATAATATCGGGATCAAACACCACATAGTTACGGGTGCCACGTCCTTCATCGCGTGAATTTTTATCCCAGTATTTGATGCCGGAAATACCGGCATATTTTAATTCATTAGTGACTTCTTCATCACTCCCACGCAAATGCTGATTGTAAAGTTGCTCGCCAGTCAAATGGCGTGGCGCCCTAATGCGCCTTAGTGCTTCTTGAAGCTCAGGATGCTGTTCACTTATTGGCCTATCCCAGTCCAGAAAATGCCTGGGAGCGGCATTCACACGAACACGATACATGTGGCCAGAACTGGGGCCTAAATCGCGATAGTATTTTGCCACATCTTCTGATTGGGCAACATAATGCCCAAGGCCATATGCTTGCGTACCTTCACCAGTGCCAATCTTGCTATCATCAAATTGATCAAATTTATATGGGCTGCCGTGGTAAGCATCAAAGTGTTCAGCCTCATCATCATCAGGCGTGGCACCACCAGCAGCAAACCGATGCTCGGTCTTCAAATGAATGCCCGGCAGCATGCGCGGGTCCATCCGGCCACCCGTTGCAGCACCACCGTCAGCAAAAGAGAATGTGTGGCTAGGAACCCCAAGCGCATCAGCAACCTGGGAACCAATCATGCCGCCCACAGTCCCCGCGCCAGGAACGCCGGAAGCCATGCCAGCAATCCCCCCAATTGCGCCGCCAATGTTGCCGCGACCGCCAACAGCTTGGTTGCCCACCTCATCCGTTACCATGCCAAACTCAAGCCCAGGCGGAGAGAACGCAGACAAGGCCGCATAGCCCAGCGCAGGGCCAAAGCCGATGATCCCCTTGTCATAGGCGTCCAACGCTTCAGCAATGCCTGGAGCAGCGCCAAAGCCTGTCGGCGCCACGCCACCCGTGTCGGCAATGCCAACGCCATAACCCTGCTGCTGGGAGTTCACAGCCGTATTCATATTGGCAGCAGCGGGCGTACCCTCTGGGTCTTGGCTCATAGCACTACCAAACCCTGAATGCGGGCCACTTGGTGGGCCAGGGTCTGGAGTACTCAACGCGCTAAGATTACCTGGAGGGCCTAACGATGGTGGAGCCGTTTGCTGCTGCTCTTCCTCCTGATCCGGCGCATCTGGCGTATCAGGCGTATCAAAAGCGCCAGGGGTATCCGCCGCGTTGTCGGTGTCATTGGTGCTGTTGTCGTTATCACCACCAGGACCGCCGCCTTCGCCATCACCATCGCCGTCATCAAACGCAGGCACACCATATTCAGTCAGGCGACCAGAACCGCCGCGCCGCATAAGAAGCTCGGCTTCATAGGGCGTGATGTACGCCAGAATGTGCCGCTGCCCCTTGATCGATGCTTTGTTGGGCGCGGTCACTTCACGCCGCGCAATCATCATAGCCTGACGGATGGCCTTGCGCGGATCGTAATTCATGGTGAATCCTGGCCTGAATGGCCTCCACCAGCAAAGTAAGGATCGTATGGTGGCGGTTCGGTGGCTTGGGCTTTGGCTTCGGCATCAGCCTTATCCTTCGCCGCCCTCTCAGCAAGCTTCGCCAACACGATGCGCGATGGATCAGTCGCCGGGTCAAACTGATACTGCTGCCTGGGCGCGGCACGAAAATCAGTCGGCTGGTACGCACGATACGCAGGCTGCGCCATCTGAATGTTTTGCGCCAAGCGCGCATACATATCAGCAGGGGGCGCAGATTGCGTCTGAGGCTGGCTGTATCCCTGCGTTTGAGGCTGGCTGTAGCCCTGCGTCTGCATGTAAGACGGAGGTGGCTGCTGCCCACCTTCCATCGGCTGGAACCCCTTGGCAGGCGCGCCAGCAGCCTCATTGTCAGGCCGCCCCATGACAGTAGGCTGGCCACCATCGCCGCCCTGCGGCATGCCGCCTTCAGCGCCCTGGAAGCCCTTAGCAGGCGCCCCGGCAGCCATTTGCTGACCACCGGCAGCAGCCCCAGGCCTCGTTACCATAAGAGCGCGCATGATCGCTGCGCTTGGATCAAAGTTCATTGTGGTTGTCCTCCACCAAGCCCTGGCAGCGGCGGCAGATTATTGCGCCGCGCTTTCTCTTCAAGCTCGCGCTCCGTCACCGCCTGGAAAGCAGGCCGCACAAGCGGCGCCACAACCGGCGCACTCTCTGGATGCACTGCAAGGTTCTGCGCCAAATCAATGAGCTGTAGGCGTTCACGGGCGATAGCTTCATCGGTCTTTGCCCCCATAGCCCGCTCTTCAAGGCCAGTCTGCACCTTAAACTTCGACACATCCAGGCCCATGCGCTGCTCATGCATGGCCTGATTAACCTGAGATTGCTGTGTTTCCAACGCCGTATCGGCCTGCATCTTCTGCGCCCGCGCCTGGGCTTCCATGGCCTTAATATCGACTTCCTTGTTCTTGATCTGAAGCTCGGCCTGGGCCTTCATCAGTTCAGGCGGCGGCTTGCCCTGCGCTTCCTTCGGCGCATAGAATTGCTCAGGGTTATTCCAACCAATCGCCTGCAAAGCCGCAGTATCAATCGCAATCGGATCATACAGTCCAGGCTGCGCTTGCTGAAGCTGCTTCAGCGCCATGATCTTCATTAGGCGCTGCGTGTGGCTGGCGGTGTTAGGATCGGCCTGCGGCACAAGCTCACAGTTGTCCAATGCCTGCAAGAACCGTTGCTCATCCCACGGATAGGCAGGCTTGCGGTTGCGCTGCCAGAAGCTGCTTGGGTTCTCACGGAAGCATTCAACCAGCAGCTTGAATTCATGCGCCTGCGCTGAATGCATGCGCTTGTGAACGCTGTTCAGAATCTTCTGCGCCTGCTCAATCAACGCCAGCGTAGTGCCAACAGGCGCATCAGCACGGCCCTCGCCCACCTGCATTTCACTGACACCGCCCAGGCGCTGACCAGTCTGCGCAATGTTCTCAACCAGCCCCATCAGGGCTTGGCTAGGCTCTTTGTACGGCAGCGGCATGATGGCCTGCTGGATCGGCATGCCATTGGTCTTGATCAAGGCGCCACCACCCGGCGGCACACGGAAGATGTTGGTGTTCTGCCGCGCGCCAGCGTCAGCAAACAGGAAGCCGGGGAAGTTGGCGTACATCCCCGCGTCAAGAAGCTCACGCCACGCAGCAGTCACCGCGTTTGTCGTGTTACCGAGAATATGCAGCAGGCCCAGGTCATAGAAGCCAAAGCCCGGCACAAAGGTGTACTTCACGAATGGGCAGCGCGCTTCTGGAAGCTCCGCATCATCTTCATCGTAGTTGCGAACAATCGACAGGATTTTCTTGGAAGATGTGTCAATCGTCACACGATACGGGATTTCCAGGCCAGTCTCTTTGCCTTTGTATGTATGCTCAAAGCCATTGATGTTCAGTTCGCAGTAGCACTCAAAAATTTCGCGGTCGCGATCTTCAGGATTATCAACCGAAGCCGAAATGCCTTCCTGGGTGCGCTCTTCACGCTGCACACTATCAAGGCTGATTGGATTGGGTGTGCTTAGATCGATGTCGCGATAGACGCCCAATATCTGCAAGCGCTTCACAGTGCTTGGCTTCAGATATGTGCGGTGCGTGATGCGCTTGGCATTGTTCAAATCGGTCGCGTTGTTGTTGACGATCAGATCGTCTGCATCAACCGTTTCGGAAACGGGACGATTGCGCAGCGGGCAGAAGTAAATCTTTTTGAACGCGGTGCCGCCGAAGCCGAGCATCAGCAGCATGCGATCAGTGTCGGGGTAGTATTCGGTGGCCACTGCCGTCAGGTAGTGGTTGAGGTCACGCTGCAACGCATCAGCAAGCCGATCTTCCTCAAGGCTTGGGTCGTTGTCGTCGTTCCTAATCTTCACCGGCCCATCGGTCGGCAGCAATTCACTGCGCGCATTGGCTTGGAAGCGCAGCACTGCCTCAAGCAGCAACGGATGCCGCACCTTGGACATGCCTTCGACCGGCGCGCCATCGGAGGAGCCAGACAAGCTGGGTAGTTCGATCTTCAGGCCAAGGAGCTTCATGCCCAAGGCGCGATCTTCAATCCACTCGTTGCGGCTTTGGATGTCGTCGCGAATGCCGCGCATCAGGTCTTCGGCGATGCGGCTTAGTTCCATGTCGCCGATCTGATCGACCAAATTGTCAAACCAGCCAGTTTCTTTCTTGCTGCCTGCGGCTTCAAGCGGCTGGCCATCGATCCGCACCGTGATGCTGCCATCAGGATGCTCAATGGACAGGATGTTGCCTGCGTCATCGGTCTGAGGCTGATCCACACCCTCGTCGGCTTCCATGATCACCACATCGCCGCCGGGCAACATCTCAGGCGCCTCGGGGGCGGGCTCACGGATAGACGGGCTAAGGCCAGGGACTAAAGGCATAGGGCTTTCCCTCTGATCTTGGCCATATTGCACACATGGCCGGGCAGTCGCAACAGATTAGGCGGGGTATAGCGGCGCGGGGGCCGCCCCGCGATGCTGCATGCCCTCTTCAATTGAGGCTGTCCATTCTGGGCCACGGGTCAGCAGCCCCAGGTCACGCATGTGCCTGATGGCCTGGGAGACAGTATCCACAAGGTCATCATGCTTGCCCTTGGGGAAGGTGCCGACCTGGGAGATCACCTGATCGGCCCAGGATCGGTCGGGCGAATAGACCATGCCTTCGGCAAAGAGGTGCTGGACGGAATACAGCCGGGCCAGCTTGTCCTGGCCCTTGGGGTCTAACAATTGGACACCCCAGTCTTCATGGCCAAACAGGCGGCGAAGCTCCTGCGCCACGGAATGACCGGCGGCCTTGTTCTCGATGATCAGCTTATCCACGCGCATGCGGCGGCAGGTAGATGCCACCTTCTCAACCAGATCATGAAGCTCCAGGCGCTCGGCCCAGGCCTGCATCAGCATTACGCGCGGGTGCTGCTGACCATAGCTGCGCTCCACATTGCCGCCGTTCTCGGTCTTGGCGGCCTGGGCCACGACATCGCCAGAGAAGACGCCCCAAACGGTCATGGCAGAGAAGTCGTTTTCGGTCTTGGTGGTGTAGGCGGTGTCCAATGAGGCCACGATATAGTCCATGGCCGGATAGGCATCCTCGGTCCAAAGCTGCCACCAGTCGCGCTTGATGATGCCACCGCCCTTTGGCTCGGGTCGCTGCTGAAGCTGACCGGCAGAGGTCCATGGTCCCATAGACTTCTCAAGTGACACCACTTCAGGCTCGCCAAAGCGCTCAGGCCACAGAAGCTCGCCCGGCTCGGTGCGCGGGTCTTGCCAGCCAATGCTGGTGACGTAGGACCGCTCTGGCTCATACCGCATGGGCAGGCACAGGTGCGTCCAGTTGTCGGCCTCTTTGGACAGGATATGGCCGGTCAGGTCTTCTTCGGATAGGCGCTGCTGGATCACGATGAAGGCGCCGGTCTTGGGATCGTTCAGGCGGGTGGACAGCGCGCCATCCCACCATTCGATGGTGGCTTCAATGGTGGCTTCGCTGAAGGCTTCCTGGGCAGCATTCGGATCATCCACCACGATGATCGATCCGCCTTCGCCGGTCAGCGCAGAACCAACAGAGGTGGACAGACGCGATCCGCCCAGCGTGTTGTCGAAGCGGGTTTTGGTGTTTTGATCGCCGGTCAGGCCAAAGCGGTCGCCCCAGAGGCGCTGATACCATGGCGATTCGATCAGGCGGCGGCACTTCACGCTGTCACGCAGTGACAGGCTCTGGGCATAGGAAGCATGCAGGAATTGGACGCCAGGGCCGCTGGTAGGGCTGCGATGGCGCTGCGCCCAGACCCACGCAGGGAAGGCTACGGAGGTCAGGGAGGACTTGGAGCAGCGCGGCGGGATGTTGACCAGCAGGCGCCTGATCTCGCCGTCACAGACGGCCTGCAAATGCTCTGCAACGGCCTCAATCACCCAGCCGGGCGTAAAGGGCGAGGGGTCGATGTACTGCCACCCGCTCATCAGGAAATCGTAGAGGTTTTCCTCACACTCAACCCGGTCAAGCTCGTTCAGGATGTCCTG
>Ga0315907_10006983_pt1 | contig 11849 bp, 10 predicted proteins | sample LakEriMetagenome_3_FD_203525 | JGI IMG/M metagenome (GOLD analysis project Ga0315907, IMG submission 203525) | Freshwater fungal communities from buoy surface, Lake Erie, Ohio, United States - Buoy 12 MA123 | ecosystem: Environmental > Aquatic > Freshwater > Lake > Lake biofilm | place: USA...
GTTCCCGAGTCTATTTTGAAGCTAGGAATTGCCTATTTCAATTTGGATAAAGTAGATGAATCCATTGGGCAGTTCAAGCAATTATTAAAGGATTATCCTACCTCTACCCAAGCAAAAGAAGCCATAGATAATGCAAAAAGTTTGTATGTAGAGTCCGGACAAATTGATGGATATGAAAAGTTTCTGCAATCTGTTGGCCTTTCTCTTGGGGGATTGCAAAAGGACTCCCTGAGTTTTGAGTTTGCCCAAAAGGTTATTGCTGATGCTAATTCAAAGCAGTCCATAGCGGCTCTTGAATCTTATATCTCCTCTTTCCCGGAAGGTTTGCATATTTTGGAGGCACTTAATTACAAGGCAGAATTCCTGGCTAAAGAACAAAAATGGCATGAAACTGCTGAAACGTATCAAAAGCTAGCTGCAAAAGGAGCCAGCAAATATCAGGAGAAAGCATTGCGTCAAGCAGGGAAGATTAATTTTTTTGAATTGAAGAATTATGAATCCGCCTTGAAGATATTCCAGGAATTATCTACCATGACTTCTAAGCCGGAGGTTTTGTTGGAGTCACTCAGGGGAGAGATTAGGTGTCATTTTTATTTGCATTCATGGGACAATGGTAAGTCAGTCGCTTTGCGAATCCTGGAAACTGAAGGTGTATCAATGGATGACAGGGCATTTGCCAATATGGTACTGGGATATGCAGCCTTACAAATGAATGAATACAGTGTCGCAGTTCGTTGTTTCAACGAATCTCTTGTGCTGAACAAGGCTGCACTTGCAGCTGAGGCCAGGTATCAGATAGCTTTGGCTTATTTTAAAAACAATGATTTCTCATCTGCTGAAAAATTTGCACTCATATCAATAGAGCAATCTGGTTCATATGAGTATTGGATAACCCGGTCTTATTTGTTGCTTGGTGAAATATCAATTTTACAAAAGGATTATTTCAATGCAAAAGCAACTTTCAAGAGTATTGTTGATAATTGTTCCATCCCATCCTTAAAGGAAGAAGCTTCTTCAAGATTGACATTTGTTGAACAAAAGGAAAAAGGAGAGGGTTTAAATTAATCTTATCGATGAAAGAAGTCCTATTTGTTAGATTGAAGTTGACCTGCACCTGTGCTTTCTTGTGCATGGTTTTAACCCTAAAGCCTTATTTGCTTGATGCTCAAGCCATTAAGCAAAACAAAGAACAAATCAATATCACTTCAAGTTTTAAACCCAGTATTGTCAAAACAGGTAAAATTGAGTTTGAAGCAAAGGTTCCTGAGAGAGATACATCTCGTTTTTTGTTCAAATACCCTTTTGAAAGCTTTGTATTTTCATCAACCGTCAGTCCTTTTTCCATCAAACCTCTTTCTTTTACCCATGGTGAAAGTCAGGAATCGTCTGGAGCTCATATCAAGTTAGGATATGGAAGTTTGACTTCTCCCTTCTCTTCTCTTTCTTGGACAAGCAGAAAAGACAAATTGTTTTATTCAGCAAACTTCGATCACTTTTCAGCAATGGGCGACTTACCAGACCAAAAGGTTTCCCGTACTGCTCTTTCGGCTAACCTTAAAAACAGGTTAAATGAAAATCAGACTTTTTTGTTTGATCTGGGATTCGAACAACAGGCCTTTCGCTTGTATGGATTCGATCATGGGTTGTTTAATTTTAGTCCCAATGATTTAAAGCAAAATTTTAACATCATTCATTTGGGGACAACTTACCAGCAAGTTTCCGGTAATGAAGGACAAACAACGATTTCCCCTCATATGGAAGTTGATTACCTTTTCGCCAACAGAAAAACCAATGAGTTTTCTTTGTTTTTTAGCATGCCTGCATCTTTAAGCCTTTCTAGCAATTTGTACCTTAAAACGCAATTGGATATCTCTTCTTCTTTTCTAACTGACACCATAAAAGGAAATAGAAACAACGTTTTATTGGCTTTTCCAGTAAATATGGAAGGAAAACTAGGAAAATTGCAATGGATGGGGGGCTTTACCACGACAATGGGAGGCAAAAATTTTTCATTGCTGCCAAACATGAATATACGCTACGATTTGAATACCAAAGGAGTAAGGTTGAATGCCGGAATTCACAATGAATTGAGGCTCAATTCACTGAAAAGGCTCTATGGTATCAATCCTTTTTTGCTATCACCTGACTCAATATCTGTCAACAGAAAATCTGATTATTTCATTGGCATGGATTGGTTGAATCCCAGAGGATTGCAGCTTAATTTTAAAATGGGATTGACCCATTTCTATAATGTTCCCCTTTTTGTAAATACCGGATTTTCAGAAAAACAATTTAAAGTTCTTCAAGAATCATTCCTTTCGTCTTTTCAACTTGCTGGGGGAATTGAATATGTATTGGATGAGCGCCTAAAATTCGGCTCAGAAATTCAATATTACCATTTTTTACGCCAGGATGGTTATGATAACCCCTATGGATTGCTTCCCTTGGAATTCAAGGCAAATGTTTCCTGGAGGCCACTAGATCCTATGACAATTGGTTTTAATGCGTATGTGTGGAGGGGTGGAATGGCCTTGCCTGTTGTCAGTGGCAATATCGGAGGCGGATTTCCTCCCTTCAGACTTAAAGATGGTGCTGATCTTGGGGCGCATGTGGAATATAAGTTGAATAAAAAGTGGGCACTGTGGTTTGATTTGAATAATATTGCCAATATCCGCTACCAGCGTTGGAACAAGTATGAATCTTTTAGCTTTAGTTTCATGGGTGGTATTAAGTACATTTTCAATCAATCCAAGTGAGCCATATGGCGATAGAAAATTTGTCATTACTCCTTTCAAAGTATTTTGGTTTAAGCGGAAGAGTGGTTATCCCAGGAATCGGTCTGTTGAATCGCATGCATGATTCTGCAACCCATCAGTTTGTTGACAAGAAATATTTCCCCCCAGCCTATAAGATTATTTTTGAAGATAAAACTTCGCTTGTCCCAAAATCACAATTGACGTATTTATCTAGGTTGACTGGAAATACTTTGCATGAAATTCAAAGTCATTTAGAAGATTTGGGAAGATCCATTTATGCTGCATTGGAAAAGGATCGAAAAATTGAATGGATGGGCATGGGAGTATTCCATATGGATGTGGATGGGATCGTGTCTTTTCAGCCAAGGAACTCTTCCAGCGAATATTTAAGAGAAATCTCTTATACTCATGTTATCAGAAAAAATGCGGAACATGCCATTATAGTAGGTATTTCTGAAAAAACCAACCATGAGATGGAAGATTATTTTGAAGTTTTGAAGAATCAACCATCTTGGCAACCCTGGCAGAAATTGGCACTTGTCATGATATTGATTTCTTTGGCAATTGTTTTGATTCGTTATACAATGGGTAATTTTGACCCATTAGGGCCAACCTACGAGAATTTAGATCCTAAATTTCCTGCAGCTACTTATTTGACCCTTTGAATTGACCATGGAAAACCCAAAATGTCCTGTTTGTTCCTCCTTTGCATCCGTTCATTTTTTGACTGTTAAAGACCACACGGTTTCCGGAGCGTTTTTTGAATTGGTCAAGTGTTCAGACTGTTCATTTGTTTTTACTGCCAATCCACCTTCCAAAGGTGATATAGGTCATTATTACCAGTCATCCTCCTATATTTCACACACCGACAGCAAAAAAGGAATATTTGATAAGGTCTACCAACTTATCAGGGCCATTACCCTTCAAGGGAAAAGGAAGTTGGTGGAGAGTATAGTACCAGGAAAAAAAGGCAGGATCTTGGATTATGGATGTGGAACAGGTGCTTTTTTGAAAGAAATGGTAAACAATGGCTGGAATATTGCAGGCATAGAACCGGATTTTGGGGCCAGGGAGAAGGCTGCTTTTTTAACGGGTATTGAAATTCAAGACACTAACTCCCTGGAATCTTTTCAGCCAGCATCCATCGATGCAATAACACTTTGGCATGTACTCGAGCATGTGCATGATCTTGAACATGTCCTTGTGAAATTTCATGAAATTTTAGAAAGCAATGGAGTTTTATTGATCGCTGTTCCCAATAGAACATCATACGATGCAATACATTATTCTGAATATTGGGCGGCCTATGATGTTCCAAGACATTTGTATCATTTTACTCCCGATACAATTGATAACTTGTTGCATAAACATGGATTTACCAAATCAATCATCAAGCCCATGTGGTTTGACTCCTTTTATGTTAGTCTATTAAGTGAAAAATACAAAAAAGGGAAGATGAATGTTTTGGCTGCTTTTGCTGTTGGTTTGATCTCAAATGTGAAGGCATTTTTGAAGCCTGGAACCTGTAGTTCACAAATTTACATTTACCGAAAAAAATGATGGGTTTATGAAGGGATGTATTTTGATAGCCGATAGTGGTGCAACCAAAACAGAATGGAAGTTGATTGGGGCTAAGGCAATGCCTTCGATTTTTACCAAAGGGATCAGTCCCTATCATATGAATCAGATAGAAATCACTGACCTCCTGCGCAATGAATTACCCGGCAATATTTTTAAAAAAGATATCAAACAGGTATTTTATTATGGAACTGGATGTTTGACCCATGAGAAAGCATCGGTAGTTAAAAAATCTCTTGTAGCACTCTTTCCCAAAGCCACGATCCAAGTAACCCATGATCTAATGGGAGCTGCAATTGCAGTTTCGGGAAAGAACAAAGGGATTGCATGCATTTTGGGAACGGGATCTAACTCTTGCTTTTACAATGGTAAAAAGATTGTTTCCAACTCTCCTGGATTGGGATATGTTCTAGGGGATGAGGGAAGTGGGGCTTACTTGGGTAGAAAACTGATACAGCATGTTTTGTATGGCATGCTGGATAATGAGTTGTCAAATGCGTTCAACAAGGCTTTTGACACCAGCAAAGACGAAATCCTGCACAAAGTATACAGGGAGCCTTATGCCAATCGTTATTTGGCAGGATTTACGACTTTTTTGTCTGCCAACAGGGGCCATTTTATGATCGAAAATATCATTGAAGACGGGCTTAGAGACTTTTTTGAAATTCACATCAATTCATACCCACAAAGATTTGATCATCCCATCCATTTTGTAGGCAGTATTGCATTTTATTTCAAAGATAAAATTGAGGAACTTTGTGATGATTTTGGATTGACCTTGGGAAGTGTTTTGAAACAGCCCATGAGTGGTCTGGTTGCCTTTCACAAGAAGAGTATTGGAACAATTAAATAATCATGATCATTCGAACCACAGAGCAGGATTCTCAATACAGGCATTTGGAAACAATGTCCATTGACCAAATCCTGCATTCCATCAATCATGAAGACAGAAAAGTACCGGAGGCTGTATCGTTGGCAATACCGCAAATTGCTGCCCTTGCTGAAGCCATTGCAGATAAAATGCTTTCGGGGGGGCGTCTTTTTTATATTGGAGCTGGTACAAGTGGAAGGATAGGGGTAGTAGATGCATCAGAATGTCCTCCCACTTATGGAGTGCCCCATGGATTGGTAATTGGAATCATCGCGGGGGGAGACAATGCCATGTTCAAGGCAGTTGAATTTGCAGAAGATGATCCTGAACAGGCCTGGAAGGATCTTAGCGATCACCAGGTTAGCGACAAAGACATTGTGGTGGGAATTGCAGCAAGCGGGACGACCCCCTATGTGATAGGTGGGCTGCAAAAATGCAGGAACCATGGGATTCTTACAGGATCTATAGCCTGTAATGCAAATTCACCCGTTTCGGCGATGGCCGATTTTGCAATAGAGGTGGTGGTAGGGCCGGAATTCGTAACGGGAAGCACCAGGATGAAGAGCGGAACTGCACAAAAATTGGTGCTTAACATGCTTTCGACTACAGCCATGATTCAGTTGGGCAGGGTAGAAGACAATAAAATGGTTAACATGCAACTTACCAATGAAAAGTTGATCGACAGGGGAGTGAAGATGTTGATGTCCAAAACTGGGATTACAAATTATGACCAGGCTAAAAATGCCTTGTTAGCGCACGGGACAGTAAAAAAGGCCATGCAAGCCTTTAAACAGTAGTGTCATGCACGAAATTGAGCCCTATTTCAACTGGAGGCATCTGTATATTGCCGAAGAGGATCCCCGTTCTCCCTTTTATGGTAGAGAATATTCAGAGTTTCAGTTTACCCAGACTGTTTACAATTATTTTATTCATCCCCAGTGGGATGATTTTGGTTCTCAAACGCTTTATCTGAAGATATTGTTTGCAGATTATGAATTGGGATGTTGCGTGATTGAATTGATTGGTGAATGGAATGATGCCATTGAAAATGATATCATGACTTTGAAAAGAGAAATAATTGATCATCTAATCGCAAAAGGCATCTATAAATTTATACTGATAGGAGAAAATGTTCTCAATTTTCATAGCAGTGATGATTGTTATTATGAAGAATGGTATGAAGACCTGGAAGAAAAAGGGGGATGGATTTCAATGCTGGGTCTTCCAGAACAATCCCGTTATGATTTCACGAGAGCCGGGATCAACCGGTATGTTCACTTGTTAGACCTGCCTGATTGGCGTCCATTTTCCCCTTCCAATCTCTTCCAAAAGGTAGATACCATGATCATGAAATACCTCGGAAACTGACAGTGCAAACGTTTTCGTAAACATCTTATCGATTTATTCTGTCCAAGACTTAAACATTTCCCTTTATTAGTGTATTCTGACGTAAATTTGTCCGATTTTATAATCGAGAAAAAAAGGCTATGAACTGGAGTAAACTATTTACCTCGTCCATTGGAAAAAAAATTGTGATGGCCCTGACAGGCATCTTTCTGGTTGTTTTCCTGGTTGTTCATTGTTATGTGAATGCCAATGTTTTTTTTAGCAACGCAGAGGAAAATTTCAACAGGGCTGCCCATTTTATGGGCACGAACATTTTGATCCGTATTACAGAAATTGGATTGTTTGCAGGCTTTATTCTGCACATTGTTCAGGGATACAAATTGTGGCTCCAGAACAAAGCAGCTCGAAAAAGTCGCTATGCTGTTACTGCCGGTAACAAGAATTCCAAGTGGTATTCCAGGTCCATGGCACTTTTGGGTACCTTGATTCTATTGTTTCTCATTGTTCACCTGGTCCATTTTTGGGTTCCTTCCAGGTTTGGCGGTCTTACTGAGGTTGAATACGATGGGGTTGTCTACCATAATTTATATGGACAAATGTTGGATGTATTTGCACAGCCAATTGTCGTCTTGATTTATCTTTTGGGATGTTTTTCACTTTCCTGGCATCTTTTGCACGGTGTGCAGAGTGCGGCCCAGACATTGGGCTGGACCAGTAAGAATTTCTTCCCCACCATCCGGGCTTTTGGGATTGTTTTCGCTATCGTTGTTCCTTTGATCTTCGCTCTTATGCCATTGTTTATGCACTTCGGCTGGCAGATCAAAACCGGTGATCTAACCCTTCTGTTTTAAATTCTCCTAAATCATCATATATGCTTGATGCTAAAATACCTGCAGGCCCTCTTGATCAAAAATGGACCAAATACAAAGGTTCTGTAAAACTGGTCAACCCTGCGAACAAACGAAAACTGGAAATCATCGTTGTAGGTACCGGTCTGGCTGGTTCATCAGCTGCAGCCAGTTTGGGTGAAATGGGCTACAAAGTGAAGGCTTTCTGCTTTCAGGATTCTCCTCGTCGTGCACACTCCATAGCAGCTCAGGGAGGTATCAATGCTGCCAAGAATTACCAAAACGATGGAGATTCAGTATATAGGTTGTTTTATGATACCATCAAAGGTGGGGACTATCGCGCAAGAGAAGGAAATGTTCATCGCCTGGCGGAAGTCAGTACCAATATCATTGACCAATGTGTGGCCCAAGGTGTTCCGTTTGCCAGAGAATATGGCGGATTGTTGAGCAACCGCTCTTTTGGTGGTACACAAGTTCAAAGAACCTTTTATGCTGCCGGTCAGACAGGACAACAGTTGCTGATTGGTGCCTACCAGGCCCTGGAACGCCAGGTTGCATTGGGTACCGTTGAAATGTTTGCCCGCCATGAAATGGTTGAGCTGGTCATCATTGATGGCAAGGCTCGCGGGATCATTGCCCGTAATCTGGTTACCGGTGAACTCGAAAGACATTTTGGACATGCTGTTTTGCTGTGCACCGGTGGTTATGGCAATGTTTTCTATTTGTCCACCAATGCAATGGGATCCAATGTGACTGCAGCATGGAAAGCCCATAAGAAAGGTGCCTTTTTTGCCAACCCCTGTTTCACACAGATACATCCAACCTGTATTCCTGTTTCAGGTGATCATCAGTCGAAATTGACACTCATGTCAGAATCACTGAGAAACGATGGTAGAATTTGGGTGCCACTCAAACAGGGAGATAACAGGCCGCCAAACGAAATACCCGAAAACGAAAGGGATTATTACCTGGAAAGAAGATACCCCGCTTTTGGTAACCTCGTTCCTAGAGACGTTGCATCCAGGGCTGCCAAAGAGCGCTGTGATGCCGGATTTGGAGTAGGTTCTTCCAAGCAAGCTGTTTATCTGGACTATGCTGCAGCGATCCAACGCTATGGAAAGGCGGAAGTCAGCAAAAAGAATCTGGGCAATGTTTCACCTGAAGTGATAACCAGCCTGGGCAAAGAAGTGGTAAAAGAAAAATACGGCAACTTGTTTGCCATGTACGAGAAAATCACTGGCGAGAATCCATACGAAGTACCGATGAGGATTTATCCTGCTGTGCATTATACCATGGGTGGACTTTGGGTTGATTATGAACTCAAAACAACCATAGATGGATTGTATGCGCTGGGTGAAGCCAATTTCAGTGAACATGGAGCCAACAGGCTTGGGGCGTCTGCACTCATGCAAGGTCTGGCAGACGGATATTTCGTTATTCCTTATACGTTGGGCAACTATCTCGCAGATGACATCAGAACGACTTCCATCCCAACCGACCATCCTGCTTTCGTTGAAGCAGAACAAAAAGCGGCAGACCGCATCAACAAGCTGATGTCCATCAAGGGAAACCAAACCGTTGAAAGCTTTCACAAGCGACTGGGTAAGATCATTTGGGACAAATGTGGAATGGCCAGAAATGCCGAGGGACTGAAACAAGCCATTGAAGAGGTAAGGGCATTGAAAGCTGAGTTCTGGTCGGATGTGCGGATCCCTGGAGAGATCAATGCAATGAATCCAGAACTGGACAAAGCCGGTAGGGTAGCGGATTTCATTGAACTCGGAGAGTTGATGTGCATTGACGCCCTGGAAAGGAATGAAAGCTGTGGGGGGCATTTCCGGGAAGAATACCAGACACCCGATGGAGAGGCCTTGCGGGATGATGACAACTACATGTATGTTGCAGCCTGGGAACACCAGGAGAGCAACTGGAATCTTCACAAGGAAATACTCAATTACGAAGTTGTAAAGCCCAGTCAACGCAGTTACAAATAACTACTTTAAACCGATAATCTGATCATATGCAGCATTATTCAATGAACCTGAAACTCAAGGTTTGGCGTCAAAAGAACAGCAACGACCAAGGTCATTTTGAAAACTATGATGTCAATAACATTTCCTCTGAAATGTCTTTCCTTGAAATGATTGATGTCCTTAACGAGCGCTTGATTGCTGAAGGAAGTGATTCAATCGCATTCGATCATGACTGCCGCGAGGGTATTTGCGGGATGTGCTCCATGGTTATCAACGGTCAGCCCCATGGTCCCTGGAAAGGAACCACTACCTGCCAGTTGCACATGCGTGCCTTCAAGGATGGAGATGAGATTACCATTGAACCCTTTAGGGCCAATGCCTTTCCTGTAATCAAAGACCTGATGGTAAACAGAAGTGCTTTTGATCGGATCATCCAATCCGGGGGGTATATATCCGTTAACACCGGCAATGCAGTCGATGGCAATTCCATTCCCATCGAAAAAGATAAGGCAGATGATTCTTTTGCCGCTGCTGCCTGTATTGGATGCGGTGCCTGTGTGGCAGCCTGTAAAAATGCATCAGCCATGCTTTTTGTTTCTGCAAAAGTTTCTCATCTGGCTCTTTTGCCACAAGGTGAGCCGGAAAGGAAACAGCGTGTGGTTAGCATGATTGCTCAAATGGACAAGGAAGGGTTCGGCAGCTGCACCAATACCTATGCCTGTGAGGCCGAGTGTCCAAAAGAGATTTCAGTGCTGAACATTGCCCGGTTGAACAAAGAATATTTGCATTCAACCCTTTCAGGGGATTGAGCCTGATAAATTTCAAGTCAAGCGCCTCTAAAAGGGGCGCTTTTTTTTGCACTCATCTGATCAAAATATTATCTTTAAGAAAACAAAAACGATTGATATGTCAAATGCTGATTCCAGAAGAAAATTCATCAAGCAGTTGGGCTCAACTGCTGCATTGTTTACCGGTGGCACCATGGGTGTTATGGCAATGGATGAGGAAAAGATACACCACCTGAAGCCTGAAAAAAGATACATGTCAAATGACAAGATCAGAGTGGCGGGCATTGGAATGGGGATCATGGGTTTTGGGGATATGCGGGCTGCTCTAAAGGTTCCTGGAGTTGAAATAGCCGGCGTTTGCGATCTATATACAGGTCACCTTGACAGGGCCAAAGAATTATGGGGGCAAGATCTCTATACAACAAGGGATTTTAGAGAATTGCTCCTAAGAAAAGACATTGATGCCGTGATCATTGCTACTCCTGACCATTGGCATGATCATATTTCCATCGCTGCCATGAAAGCTGGAAAACATGTTTATTGTGAAAAGCCGATGGTTCAGCACCTGGATGAAGGACATGCCGTCATCAAGACCCAAAAGGAAACAGGGAAAGTAATGATCGTTGGTTCTCAGGGCGTAAGCAGTATAACCCTGGCTGAAGCGAAAAGAAGGATAAAAGCAGGTGATATTGGTGAAATAAATTTAGTAGAAGCAGTCAATGACCGCTTCAGTTCCAATGGTGCCTGGCAATATGCGATTCCACTGGATGCATCTCCTGAAACGGTTGACTGGGATGCGTTTCTTGGGGATGCCCCTAAAAGACCTTTTGATCCCACCCGGTTCTTCCGTTGGAGGAATTACAAGGATTATGGCACTGGGGTAGCAGGTGATTTGTTCATACACCTGATCTCTGCAGTGCATCATGCAATCGACTCGAATGGCCCAACCCGCGTTTTCTCTAGTGGTCAATTGAGTTATTGGAAAGACGGAAGGGATGTTCCTGACGTATTGGCTGCCATCATGGATTACCCGAAAACAGATAATCACGGTGCTTTTCAAATGCAATTGAGAGTAAATTTTGCTGATGGTTCAGGCGGAAGCAACAGAACCCGTATTGTTGGATCAGAAGGGGTTATTGAATGGGGAGGGAATAAATTCACGCTGAAAAAACAAAAGCTTCCCAAGGCGGCCGAATTGGGAGGATACGACAGCTATTTGCATTTTTCTGAAAAACAAAGGGCTGAATATGTTAAATGGTACAATACTACCCATTCAGCTGATGACAGGAAAGCTTTTGCACCAGAGGAAATAAAGTATGCAGCTCCTGTTGGGTACGATGAACGAGTGGATCATTTTGCCAATTTCTTCCAGGCTATCCGCACCAATGGAACGGTTGTGGAAGATCCTACATTTGGATTGAGGGCAGCAGGCCCGGCTTTGGCCAGTAACCTTAGCTATGAAAAAGGAAAGATCGTCAATTGGGATCCTGTTAACATGAAATTGATCAAATAAAACATGTGATATTCAAAAGATTTCTCGTCTTGACGGTATTGGTCGTTGGTTTGACGGTAGCTAATGGCCAAGATATTTCTAACGTCCGGACAAATCTTTTTAGCATCAATGGGGAAACGATATTGATTGACAGTGCAGGAGTGTTTCCCAATTCTGTAAAAATCAGCGGATTTTC
>Ga0315907_10006984_pt1 | contig 11849 bp, 12 predicted proteins | sample LakEriMetagenome_3_FD_203525 | JGI IMG/M metagenome (GOLD analysis project Ga0315907, IMG submission 203525) | Freshwater fungal communities from buoy surface, Lake Erie, Ohio, United States - Buoy 12 MA123 | ecosystem: Environmental > Aquatic > Freshwater > Lake > Lake biofilm | place: USA...
GGTCGACGGCGAAGTCACCCATCGAGCGAAGTTGCCGCAGGCCTTTCCCGCCGGGTTCGGCGTGCTGCCGTCGCAATGCGGGCTCAACACGCCGTCGCCCGTGTCGCCGCGCTACGAAGCCCCATTCCGTTTTACCGGCCAGCTCGACCGCGTCGAAGTTGATCTCGGCCCCGCCAATATGTTGGCGATCGCTAGTTTGTGGACGGCAGCGATCCGCAATCAATGACGCCATAACTCGCCGTTTGTTTTCGCTAATAGCGAGCTTATTCCTCTCGCATGATGGTCGGATTGGCGGGATTGGAGCCTTCGCTGACGGCGAACACCCGGGGCAGCCCATGTCCGGTCAATTAGGGGGCGGCTTCACGACATGTCTCAGACTGATCTTGCCAATGCATGCAGCATCACGTTCCAGCAGATCCAGAAATATGAGAACGGCGCCAATCGCGTGTCGGCATCGCGCCTGTGGCAGTTCGCGGCCGTTCTCGGGAAGCCGATCGGCTGGTTTTTGGAAGGCTTAGCGCCGCATAAGCTGCCGGCGAGTGTCGTGAAGGCGCTCGAGGCCGATCGAAAAGGTGCCGTCTCACGCGATGCCGACGGCAAAATCGACAGCGACACGCTGAAGCTCGCGCGTTCGATTGCCGGGATCAAAGACGAGAAGCTTAAGAAGCGGTTGAAGACGATGTTGTCGACTCTCTCGGCTGCATAGCGGCGGCGAAGAAGAGCGAATCATTGATAGTTGAGGGTCAGCGATGGAGCGTCCACCCCATCGCTGACGAGTGTTCGGCACTCATGCGAAGCTGAGGTTTCAATCCTTTTGCATTTGTTGCGTACACTTGTTGATATAGAAAAGGCGCGTTACGTATTCAGCCCGATCGAAATGAAAATCAAGTATATCGCGGGCGCTGAAGTTGTCGTCTGGTATCGCTCTTGCATGTCACGGACGACCCCATTTGGTTATCAATGATCCCCGCGTCTACAGCCGAGAAAGGCGAGAAGCTTCTGGAAGCTGCAGCCAATGCGGCCGCAAAAGTTGTATAAAATGAAAACTTTTGGCGACTTCTATCGTGAAACAAAGTAAACTTTCGTTTGTCAATCGCCTTCAGTCGAGGAATCCCGTCGAAATCGGTAGCCATAGCACGATCTGCGGAAAAGCAATCGCGAGTGTCAGCGCGATGATCTGAAGCACGACGAACGGGATGATGCCGCGGTAGATGTGTCCCATCGTGATCGAATCCGGTACTGCTCCCTTCATGTAGAACAGCGTCACGCCGAATGGTGGCGTAAGGAATGACGTCTGCAGGTTCATCGCGATCAGCGTCGTTATCCAGACGAGGAAGAACCTGGGGTCACCCAGATGAGCGCTGAAGTCCAGAGTCGCCAGAATCGGCGTGAATATCGGCAAGACAATCAGGCAGATCTCGATCCAGTCGAAAAAGAATCCGAGTAGGAAAACCAGCACCATCAAGAACGTGACGACCTCCCACCCGGTCTCGATCCCGGCAGCCTTCAGGATCTCCGCCATCACGTCGTCGCCGCCCAGAACGCGTAGTACGTAGGAAAATAGCGTTGCGCCGAAGAAAATGAAAAACACCATGCCGTTGGTCACGGCTGTGCTTTCCAGAACATCCTGCAGCATTCTCAGTTTCAGGCGGCCATTCGTGAGGGCGAGCACCAGCGCACCGAAACATCCGACGCCAGCCGCTTCGGTCGGCGTCGCCCATCCGAAGAAGATCGAGCCCAACACGAGAAAAATCAGGAATGACGGCGGCAGGAAGCTTTTGATCACCATCCGCCACAAGGCCGACCTATCGGCGGGCCCCATGTCCTGGGGCAATGGCGGCGCCCAATGCGGGAGGAGATAGGAGACGGCGAAGATGTAAGCTGCATAGACGAGACTGAGCAGCAATCCGGGTCCGATCGCCGCGGTGAACAGCGTGCCGACCGGTATCTGCAGCAGGTCTCCCATGACGACCAACATGATCGACGGCGGGATCAAGATGCCCAACGTTCCTGCCGACGCGATCGTGCCGACCGCCAACTCCTTATTATAGTTGCGTTCCATCATCGCAGGGAGCGCGATCAAGGTCAGCATCACGACGGTTGCGCCGACGATGCCCGTCGATGCAGCCATGATCGTGCCCATGAGCGTTACCGACATCGCCAAGCTGCCGGGGACGCGCCGCAGAAGGACCTGAAGGCATCGCAGCAGATCGTCGGCGACCCCCGACTTCTCGAGAAGCGTGCCCATGAAAACGAACATCGGGATCGCGACCAGGACCTGATTCTGCGCCACGCTGCCCCAGATGCGTGGCAAGAGAGTCAGGAACTGAACGACGTTGAATACCTCGAAAAAATAGCCGACGAACCCAAACGCCAGGCCGATCCCGCCGAGCACGAAAGCGACGGGAAACCCGCAGAACAGAGCGACGGCGAAAGTGGCCAGCATGAACACCGAGAGGTGATCGCCGATCCAATAGAAGGTGTCCTGGGACATCGCGCTCGCCTTCCCGGTCAACGCTGCTCGGGAGCGGCCGGCGTCAAAAGCTCTGCCAACCGCCTACACATTACGGACACGATGCTGAGTGCCAGCAGGACGATGCCAAGAAACAGAACGAATTTTATCACGTAGCGGGCCGGCAGGCCCGTCGGCGCATCGGAGCTCTCGTTCTGCATCCAAGAACGCTCGAAGAAGTCCCAGCCGCCGTAGAGCAATAGAAGCGTGTAGGGCACGGCAAACAAAACACAACCTATAAGCTCAACGACCAGCTGGCTACGCCTCGACAGGCGCGAGCTCAGTATATCGATCCTGACATGGCCGTTGCGGATATAGGTAAGACCGAGCCAGAACGCGAATATTGCCGTATGAAGCTGCCACTCCAACTCTTGTAATCGGGTAGAGCCCAAGCCTGGCAGTTGAAAGCCGAATTTCCGTGTGACGACGTCGAAGCAAATGACGATCGTATTGACCACAAGCAACCAAGCGGCCGCTTTTCCGGCGACGCCGATGATGCGATCGAGGCTGTCGCTGATGGCCAACAAAAGTCGCATACGCATCACCGCAAGATCGTGAGGAGCCCGTACTGCGCCGGCGGGCGCGCTGCGCCCGCCGGCTGGATACTGAACTTGCAGAGATCAGCGCAGGTATGCGCGCTCGCGCCAGATCGCATAACCCGCCCGGAACTCCTTCAGGGAATCCCAAGCCTTCTTGAACTCGGGGCTGCGGGCGCTCTGCTCGACCGCAACTTCATCCCACGCCACGCGGAACGCGTCGAGCAACTTCGAGTCAAAGGTCTTGAGTTGAACGCCTTTGGTTTGTAGTTCTTTCAGGGCGCCCATCTGCGCTGCTTCAGACGATGCCATGCCGTTCAACAGTGCCGAGTCGCATGCGGTCGTAACCTGCGCTCTCTGGGTGTCCGTCAACGAGTCCCATTTAGCCTTGTTCCAAATCATGTCACCGAAGCTTGCTTGCTGATGCCACCCCGGAAAGTAGTAGAACTTGGCGACTTGATGGAACCCGAGACTGAGATCCATCGATGGCGTCGAGAACTCCGTCGCGTCGATCGTGCCGAGTTGCAATGCTTGGAAGATTTCGCTTGCTTGTAGGAGCTGGGTCGAAACGCCGAGCTTCTGGAGTACGTTCGAGCCAAGCCCCAGGAAGCGCATCTTGATACCCTTAAGGTCATCGATTGTATTGATCTCCTTCCGGAACCAACCGCCTGCTTCGGGCGAGGTAAAGTTGCACAGCATCGAGTGGATGTTGTACTTGGCATACAGCGCCTGCATCATCTTTTCGCCGCCGCCGTGCTTCATCCATGCAAGATATTCGCCGGCATCCGGCCCGAATGGTACCGACGAGAATATGGAGAACGCGATATCCTTGCTGGTCCAGAATGCCGGGCTTGCCCACCCAGAGTCGATCGAACCTGACGAAACGGCGTCGAAGATCTGCCCGCCTGGAACCAAGGCACCAGGTTCGAAGAAGCGCACATCCAGCGTGCCACCGGAGATGCTTGTGATCGTCTTAGCCGTATAGACAGCGTTGTCGCCCGTTCCCTTGAGCGTCGACGGGTATGCGGACTGCATTTGCACACGAACATTCCGGGGGCGCTCCTGCGCCTCCGCATCGCGTGGAAGTAGCGCCGCCGCAAACCCTGTAGCCAGAATCGCGACGAGACTGATGCCAAAAAATCCCTTCATCTCCGTTCTCCTTTTTTTGGTTTTTGCGGCGGTATCTCCCGGCCACTTCGTTCTCGACGTTTCCGTGCCTGGGATGCCAATCGACCCCAAAAGTCCGAAGTGATTCGCCTTATTTTGTGAACGTCTGAAACGTCTATACTAGCATATATCATTGACACTCGTTTCTTACAACTAAGTTGGTGGTGCGACCATCTCAGTCTGTCGTCGAAAAGCCGATGGAGGTCGCTTGCCCGTAAGCGTCGTCGCGCGGCCCTCGTATTCGGCGGAATTGACCTGGGCGATATTGCGGGGGCGGCACGGGATTGAGCGACACTCTTGGAGGCGCCGCTAAGGCGGATACATGATACGGGTTGAAGCTCTAACGGGGCCGGAACGGCGCCGTCGTTGGAGCGATGACGAAAAAGCGACGGAGTTTGCGGAGCTGGCGAAACCGGGGGCAAGCGGGGCAGCGGTTGTGCGACGGTTCGGCGTGAACCGAGGTCTGAATTACAAATGGCGCCGGGAGACTGGACTGCCGAGCAGGCATCGCGAAGTGCCGTCGATGCCGTTTGCACCCGTGATGCTCTCGGAGCCTGCGCGTCGGCGGCGATGGTTGCGGCGATGATCCGGGCGCTGAATGGTAGCTCTTGATCGGTCCTGGCAGCGGTGTCCGGGTTCCGATTGCGCTGAAGCCCGTCAACTTCCGCAAAGGGGCGAGCGGTCTGGCGGCGCTGGAGGACGGTCGGTTCCGCTGGCCGAAGATCGAGGACGGCTCAAATCGGCTGACGCCCGCACAGCTTGGTGCGTTGATCGAGGGGCTCGACTGGATGCGTGTGCATGCAGAGGATATGGCGCCTGAGAAATATGGTCGATCGACGCGTCCGAGCGTCATGATCCATGATCGCCTCGAATCAAAGTATGCCTTGATTCCGTCTCGTGTTTGATTGCCTCGTGAAAGTTAGTTGGGATATTGATGCTTGACTCAGCGCGCACAATCCCGACGAGGGGCTGCAATGGCTCGCATGACACGACGTTGTCAAAGCTGTCGGCCTATTTCATAAGAGGCCGCCTCAACTGACTGAAGAGTCTTTCCAGCGCTTTACGATGCCGCTCTCGACATCAAAAAGATCGAGCGCTCGGCCGACTGTATGATCGACAATGTCGTCGAGAGTTTTCGGCCGATTATAGAAAGCCGGTACGGGCGGAAGTACGATCGCGCCGGCCTCCGTTGCCTGTATCATTGCGCGAAGATGGCTGAGACTTAAGGGGGCCTCGCGAGCAATCAACACGACACGGCGGCGCTCCTTGAGTTGCACGTCAGCCGCACGCGTCAACAAGCCGCCCGTATTTCCATAGGCGATCTCCGATAACGAGCGCATTGAGCATGGAGCTACGATCATTCCGATCGTCCGGAATGATCCGGACGAGATCGCAGCGCCGAGATCGGTCGCAGCGTGTACGACATCCGCCATCTCGTGAACGGCCTTCAACGTATAGTCAGTCTCGCAAGCGATTGTCTGCGCTGCCGTCTTGGTGACGACGAGGTGCGTCTCCAGTCCCGCCGCGCGCGCTATCTGCAACAGTCGAATGCCGTAGATCGCGCCCGATGCGCCCGATATCCCGACAATTATGCGTTGTGGCATTTACAAGTCCCCTATGCCTTGCTTTCAGCCAAGGCCCAGTCGCGAGCGGCACGCAGGCAGGCGACGATGTAAGCGCGTGCCTTGGCGGCTCGGTCCGGCGCGAGCGCATACGGCGCCTGCTCCACCATGTAGCTCCGCCATGTCATCTCGAGCTGAATGGCGTGAATACCCGCAGCCGGCTTGCCGTAGGTCCGCGTAATGTAACCACCGATGAAGCGGCTGTCCCAGACGGCGCTGAGGCTGCCGGCCGAGCTTGCAGCGCTTCGAACTGCGGCTACGAGCGACACGCCTGCAGCAGCCCCCTTAGCCGTCCCGAAGTTCATGTCGGTCAAGACGCCGCTAAAGAATCTCGGCACAACACTACGTATCGAATGGCCGTCCCACAGCACCGCAACACCGAACTTCGCCGTCAACCGATCCAACTCGTGCCGAAGCGCCTGGTGATAGGGCTCCCAGTAAAGCTTGATGCGGTTCGCAATCTCATTCGCGTTCGGGATCTGGCCTGGTTGATAAATCGGTTCGTTCGCAAATGTCGTGGTCGGAACGAGCTCGGTGACGCTCTTTCCAGGATAGAGCGAGACATTATCCGGTGCGCGGTTGAGGTCGATGACATATCGCGAATGCGTCGCGGTCAACAGTCCGATACCGAGCGACGGGGCGACATCGTAAAGAGTATCGACGAACCAGTCGGTATCCTCGACTCGAAGCGCTTCCGGCGTCATTGTCGATGCGATTGCGGCGGGAATATACATGCCGGCATGGGGAACACTTACCAACACAGGCACTTCGCTAACCGCGAATCTGTACAGTGGTTCCATAAGGCTCAACCCTTTTACCTATACTAGTCTATAACACTGATTGACAGAGACGGCAATATCTGACTTTATGACGCCAACGGTTGTAACAGGGCAGCGGGGCACGTGGTTCCAATTAAAGAAAGAGCCGTCAATAAAACCGAAAGGCGCGTACCGTACCGCGACGCGGTCACGACACTCGTGCCGTACAATGCCGGCCTCGGCGTCGAAGAAATACATCGCCTTTACGCGCCGCCACGCATCGCCAAACTCGGCAGCAATGAAAACCCATACGGGCCCAGCCCGCGAGTAAGGGACGCGTTGCTGGAGGCAGCGTCGCTCGAATATTATCCTGACCCCAACTGCAGGGATTTGCGCGAAGACATTGCGCGGACGCTTGGAATAGCACCCGAGCGCTTGATATTCGGCAACGGGTCGGAAGACATCCTCGCGTTCGCCTGCCGCTGTTTCATCAATCCGGGCGACGAGGTCGTCCTTTCTTCGCCGACTTTTTCTGTCTATCGCGACAATGCGATCGTGATGGGTGCGGCAATCGTCGACGTACCGCGCAAGCCGGATCTCTCACTCGACACGGCGGCCACGATTTCGGCGTTGACCCCCAAGACGAAGCTCCTGTTTCTCTGTAATCCGAACAATCCGACCGGCAATGCGATTCCAGCCACGGAGTTCGAGGCTATCTGTTCGGCCGCCCATACAGATACCGTGATAGTCGCGGACGAGGCATATTACGAATATGCCCGCGGGGGCGATTATCCCGAAAGCATCCCGATGCTCGATGGGATGCGCAAACACTATCTCGTCCTGCGAACCTTCTCGAAAGCATATGGTCTTGCGGGACTGCGTGTAGGCTACGGCATTGCTTCTGAAGCCGCTTTCGCGCGGCATCTTGATCTCGTGCGATCGGCATTCAACGTCAATCGCCTCGCCCAGATCGCCGCACGTGCCGCATGGTCGGACCAAGCCGCTGTGGCGAAAGTCGTCGCATTCACGACCGCAGAGCGCGCGCGCGTTTCTCGCGCGCTTGCCGCAATGGGACATGAACCGGCAGCGAGCCGGGCGAATTTTGTTTTTTTCGATGCCAAACGTCCTGCTGCCGCCATGGCCCAAGCGCTGCTTCGCCATGGAGTGATTGTCAAACCATGGGGTGGGAGCTTCGCGACATGGCTGCGCGTCAGCATCGGCTGCAAGGAGGATAACGACCAGTTTCTCGCAGCGTTTGAAAGCGCCGCACACGCAGCGGATACATCCGATAACGTTTCGTGAGTCACGTCAGCTAACCAATCAGGCAAGGAGGAAAGAAATGCGCATACAAGGGAGCCTCGCCGTCGCGGCACTCGTCGCGTGCCAAATTTCCAGCACCGCCATCGCGCAAACGACGATCACTATGAACGCCACGGAGCTCGGCCCGATGAAGGCCGTGTTCGAGCCGCATCTACCGAAATTCGAACGCGAGAACAACGTGCGCGTCAACATCGTGGCGGGCCTCGGCGCGCCAACGGTGGCCATGGCGCGCAACAAGGAGGTCGACGTTCTAATCACGGATCCCGTCTACTCCTACCAGATGCAGAAGGAGAAGCTTCTAGTTCCACTCGACAAGTCGAAGATTCCGAATATGGCGGACCTCTACCCCGTCGCGATGATGGATCCCTATCAGGTTGGTCTGTTCTATGGGAGTTTCGGCGTCTGCTACCTGCCCGGCCGAACGGGCCCTATCGAGAACTGGTCCGATTTGTGGCGAAACGATCTGAAGGGCCGCGTCAGCATCCGAAGCTATCGCGTCGATTCTATTAGCCTGTTGGTGACGATGGCTAAGCTGAATGGCGGCGATGAGCGCCGGCCCGACGCCGGTTTCAAGAAGATGTCCGAACTCGCGCCGAGCGTCGCCAAGTACTACGAGAATTGGGGCGATCTCTCGACTCTATTCCGCACCGGTCAGGTCTGGGCCTCCACCTGTACCAACGGTCGCGCCAATTGGCTCGCGACGGACCAGAACCTGCCAGTGAAGTTTGTGAATCCGAAACCAGGCGGATTCGCGCTGATAGGCACGCTTCAGGTCGTCGCGGGGCGGCCCAACACGGAGCTGTCGATGAAGCTGGTCAACTATCTGCTGAGCCCTGAGATCGCGGCGAATCTCGCCAAGATCATGAACTACGGTTCGGCGAATTCGAAGCTCGTTCTCGAGCCCGACGTCGCTGCGCGCGTGCCGCACGGCAAGGACGCTATCGAAAGCCTGATCAACGTCGACTGGGAATACATCGACGCCAACAATCGTGTCTGGGAAGAGCGCTGGAATAAGGAAGTTGTGTTCCGTTGAAGTCGGGCTCGGCCGACGCTTCCCTCCCGAAGCGTCGGCTGCTGACCGCGGTCGGCATGTAGACACGTCCCGCGAACACTCCCCACGTTTTGGATCTCATCAATGTCCGAAGCCTTTGTCTCCATCCGCAATCTCGAGAAGCGATACGGCACCGTCCGCGTCCTAAAAGGCGTGTCGCTCGACATCAAGCGCAATCAGTTCGTATCGCTCCTCGGGCATAGCGGCTGCGGCAAGACGACCACGCTGCGCATCGTGCTCGGCTTTCTCAAAGCCGACAGCGGCTCGGTCCAAATCGACGGCAAAGACATGACCAACGTGTCGCCGCGCCATCGCGGAATCGGCATGGTGTTCCAAAGCTACGCGCTTTGGCCGCACATGAACGTGTTTGAGAACGTAGCGTTCGGCCTGCGCGTCCGCAAAGTGCCGGAAACGGAGATCATGACCCGCGTCGGCGCCGCCATAGAACGCCTGCACCTAGGCGGCCTCGCGCAGCGAACGCCGCGCGAACTGTCCGGCGGCCAGCAGCAGCGCGTGGCGCTGGCCCGGGCGCTGGTCATCAATCCACCACTGTTGTTGCTCGACGAACCGCTGAGCAATCTGGATCGCCAGCTACGCGAGGACATGCGCCTCGAGCTAAAACATCTTCAGCGCAGTATCGCCCAGACGACGATCTACGTCACCCACGATCAGGACGAGGCGCTGTCGCTGTCCGATCAGGTTGTCGTCATGAATCTGGGACAGATTGAGCAGCACGGCACCCCGCACGAGATCTATTTCGAGCCGCGTACCGAATTTGTCGCGCGCTTCATCGGAAAAGCGACTTTCCTTGACACGGTTCTCGACGGCGCGAATGCCGACGGAGTTGCGCGGCTACGCATGGCCGACGGGATCGAAGTCAATGTTTCCAGGCTGCGCCGCAGAGATGCGATTGCGCGCGGCGGACGCGCCCTTCTGGCCGTGCGTCCGGAGGAGGTCTCCCTCGTTTTGCCGGGCGAAGCAGGCGCCATGCGCGCGCGAATCGTGGAGTTCCTGTTCCTGGGCAACGTGTATCGCTACCAACTCGTACTCGACAACGGCAGCGACGTGTTCCTCGACAGCCGGATCCCGTTGGAGGGCAGCGAGTTCGCGCATGTTCGCTTCGACGGCGGCTGCCTTGTTCCCAAGGCGGTTCAATGACCGCGCCCGCATCCGGCCCCGCGACCGCCGAACCGCCTCGACGATTCCTGCCGGCGATCGGGCCGCATTGGCTGCTGCTTCTGCCCTCCGGCCTCATCCTGATAGGATTGTTCGGCTTCCCGCTCGCGTGGCTGGCTCAATTTAGCGTGACGCCCCCCGGCCAGCAGCCGACCTTCCTCGGCGTTATGACCGGGGAGAACTACACGCGCTTCCTTGGCGATTCATTCTATCTTGAGCGTATCCTGTGGACGACGGTGCGCGTGTCGCTGCTGTCGTGCCTGTTCGCCGTTCTGATCGGCTATCCGCTTGCCTTCTTCGTGGCGCAGACGCGCAACCAGAAGATCAAGGCGATCCTGATCGCGGCGATCGTTTGCCCGCTCTGGCTCAACACCGTCATCCGTGTCTTCGGCGTGATGCTGCTGCTGTTCGACAACGGACCTGTCGTAACCTTGGCTGGGATGATCGGCCTGCCCGCGCTCCAGCTTCTCTACAACGAAACTGGCGTCGTCATCGGCCTCACCTATCTCGCTATTCCGTTCTTCGTCATCGCGATGATCGGCGTCATTGAACAAATCGACCAGCGCCAAGTCGAAGCGGCCTATTCGCTGGGGGCGAGCGGACCCTACGTGTTTCGCCGCGTCGTCTTCCCTGCGACTTTGCCCGGCGTGCTTAGCGGCTTCGTGCTGATCTTCTGCATTTCGATCGCATCCTTCGCCATTCCACAGCTTCTGGGCGGCGGCAAGGTACCGATGCTTGGCATGCTGATCTACCGGACCGCCAACGTTACCGGCAACGTCGCCTTCGCGTCGGCGATGAGCTTCATCCTGCTCGGCGCGACACTGATCTCCCTCGCTGTCGTAACGCTGGCGCTTAAACGCGCCGCGGAAGGGCGCTGACCATGTACGCAGACTCCGGCTTCCGCAGCCCCACTCGCATAACGCTCGCGATTTTCGGTCTGTTCTGGATTGCGGTGATGATCGCGCCGATCGTTGTGATCGTCGCGTCGTCTTTCAATCCCAGGCATGTCGTCTTTCCGCCGGAAGGCTTTACGCTAGAGTGGTACCGGCGCGCCTTCGCCGCCGAAAACTTCGTGCGCGCGTTCTTTCTTAGCATCCAGATCGGTGCGGTCGCGGCGGCCGTGTCCGCCGGCGTCGCGTTGTGCGCCGCCATAGCGATCGTGCGCTACCCCTTCCGCGGCAAAGGCGTTGTTACACAGTTATTGATGTCACCGTTGCTAATCCCTACCGTTGTCATCGGGCTCGCTATCTATCAGGCGGCGATTACGATCGGCGTAGGCCGTTCGTTCCTGGCGCTGACCATCGGGCATATAATCATTTCTCTGCCATTCCCGCTGCGCACCATCATGGCAAATCTGCAGAACACCGATCCATCGCTCGAGGAAGCTGCAATTATGCTGGGCGAGCACCCGGTGAAAGCATTTTTTAAGATCACATTTCCCCAGGTGCGCATGGGCGTCGCTGGCGGTGCTTTGCTGAGCTTCATCGTGTCCTGGAACAACTATCCCCTCTCGATCTTTCTTTCGACTCCAGAATTCGCCCCGCTGCCAGTCGAAATCTTCTTTTATCTGCAATGGCAGTTCGAACCGCTGATCGCGGCGGTATCGACCATTACTATCCTGTTTTCGATCCTGCTGATCTTCGCCGTGGAACGGATGATCGGCCTGTCGGCGTTTACTAAGTAGGGGCCATATCGGTCGGAAGGAAG
>Ga0315907_10006985_pt1 | contig 11846 bp, 21 predicted proteins | sample LakEriMetagenome_3_FD_203525 | JGI IMG/M metagenome (GOLD analysis project Ga0315907, IMG submission 203525) | Freshwater fungal communities from buoy surface, Lake Erie, Ohio, United States - Buoy 12 MA123 | ecosystem: Environmental > Aquatic > Freshwater > Lake > Lake biofilm | place: USA...
CACCGAGATGAATTTAGTTATGCAAACTTTTCAGAAGGTGAAAAGATGCGAATTGATTTGGCTCTATTGTTTACATGGAGACAGATTGCAAAATTAAAGAACAGTACTAATACCAATCTATTAATACTTGATGAAGTATTTGATTCATCATTAGATGGTACTGGCACAGAAGAATTTTTAAAACTGATACATGAAATGGGTTCAGATACAAACATATTTGTCATATCACATAAAGGTGACCAATTGTTTGATAAATTCAGATCAATTATTAGATTTGAAAAGAAAAACAATTTTAGTCAGATTGCAAAATAGGAGAATATTATGCCTTGGTTTTTAGGAAAAGATAAATTTGATGAGAGGTGGGCTTGGGTACAAGTATTCACCGAACAAGAGTGTATAGAAATAATCAAATTAGGTAAAAAATCTAATTTAAATAAAGCACTCATTAATGATGGTGAAGAAGATGAAAAAAGGAGAATTACTGATATCTGTTGGTTTAGATGTGAGAGAGAATACTTTTCTGAATTTGAATGGATATATCGAAGATGTACAGATGTTGTAAAAAATATAAATGAAAAATTCTTTAACTATGATTTGACTTTTATTGAAGAACTTCAATTTACTGCTTATAATAAAAAAGGAAGTTTTTATGGCAAACATATAGATTCTACATATGAAGGAAATACTCACAGAAAGTTATCATTTACAATACAATTAAGTGATGAGAAAATGTATAAAGGAGGAGATCTTTTATTGTACAATTCAAAAGATCCAGATAATGCACCAAAAGGTATCGGTGTCATGACAATTTTTCCTTCTTGGACATTACATGAGGTTACACCAATAAAACAAGGAGAAAGATATTCACTTGTTGGATGGGTCTGTGGACCAAAATTTAAATAGGAGATTATAATGTCTGAAATTATTACAATTGATACAAACCAAGAAGCAGTAATTGCACCACCACAACCAAAACAATTATTGAAATTGGTTAAAGAAACTGATCCTATTTTGGCTCAAGCAATGCCAAAATTTGATTTTGATAATCCACCAATCGATCCAAATGCACTAGCATCTAGATTGACTGATACCTGCAAAGAATATCGTGGCGTTGGATTGTCTGCCAATCAATGTGGAATGCCATACCGTGTCTTTGTTATGGGTGCTGATGATGAATATGTGGCATTTTTTAATCCAGAAGTTACACACGTTTCACATGAGATGGCACACATAGTAGAAGGTTGTTTGTCTTTTCCTTTCTTAGGATTAAGAATTACTAGACCTGCTGAAATCAAAGTGAAGTATCAAGACTTTACTGGTGCCGAAAAAACAGCACAATTTTCTGGCATATCTGCTCGTTGTTTTCTGCATGAGCTTGATCATATGAATGGTGTCGTGTATACTGAGAGAGTTAAACCTCTTGCTTTGGCAATGGGTATTAAGAAAAGAAATAAACTATTGAAGAAAATGAAACTAGCATAATGGCAACACCCATAGAATTCGTAGATAAACAATGGCAGGATTGGCAAGAAAGCAATCCTAAAATTGAACACATCGACACAAATGAAGTCAAAGATAGGCTCATTGAAAACCTGTCTTACGCATCACAAATGGATGTTCGTGAATATACATTGTATCAAAAATGGTGTGAAGTCAAAGAGAGATATCCAGTAGAACAGATATCAACATTATTTGGTGATGAAGTTCAAATGGTTAGTAAAGAACAAGAGAAACTTATCAAACAAGTTAAATCTAACTTCTGGATGCCAAAAGAACCTGATGATTATGAAAAGTTAAAACCTGTAATGCAAATTTCAAATGGCGATTTGGCAGAAACATGGAATGCCATTCGAACATTTTCTTCTACAATGAAAAACAATTCAAATATAGGAAGAAACTTATTCTATACTATTGTTGATGATGTAACTAAAAAATATCTTGGTGTAATTTGTATCTCATCAGATTTTTTAGATTTAACACCAAGAGATAAAGAAATTGGATGGTCAAGAGAGGTTAAGACACAACAAGGCATGATTAACCATACCGCAATTGGTTCTACTATCGTACCTTTACAACCTTTGGGATTTAACTACATGGGCGGCAAGTTACTTGCTTTGTTGTGTCTCTCTGATACCGTACAGAAAGATTGGCAAGAAAGATATGGTGATGTTCTAGTTGGTGTCACCACAACATCTTTATACGGAAATACAAAATCTAATGGACTTTCACAATATGATGGGTTAGAACATTGGAAAAAAATGGGTTTTTCTTCTGGTTCTGTTGCATTTGAACCTACAAGAGAAACAAGCAGAATGGTTTTCAATTGGATTAAAGAAAACCATACAAGAAAATATTTTGAGTGGTGGGAAGCCAAAAACACACAAGGTCTTCCACTTAAGCGAGATCACAAAAATAGGTCATTGAATTTCGCTTATTCAAAATTAGGTATTCCAAAAAATCTAATAAGAACGGAACACCAAAGAGGTATATATTTTTCTTACCTCTATAATAATACTTCTGAATTTCTAAGGAAAGAAATTAAGGAAGATAAACTGGTAAAGTCGTTTGATACCAGTGAAGAAACTCTTGCCAATATTTGGAAAACCAAGTATGCTAAGGGTCGTATATCAATGTTAAAGAAAAAGAATACCGTTTCATATGATTCTCTTTTCTATGACGATTTGATATACCTGTCTTGGGAAGAAACCAAGGCAAAATATCTACCACAAGTTGGTCGATAGTCAAGTATACCACAAATAATCTTGACAAATCATATACATAATAGTATACTGTGAGAACTTGCTTAAAGCAAGGATTTAATTTAACTATGAACAAGGAGTTTATATAATGAAGTTATCTGCAAAAGACAAAATGTTGAACGCCCTCAAAGCAAAAAGTGGTTACAACACTTTCACCGTAGCACAAGCACAACGCCGTTTTGGTATCAGCAATGTTACCGCCCGTATCGATGAACTTCGCAAAGAAGGCCATTGCATCTACACAAACTCCAAGCGTACAGAAGATGGTCGTTTGGTTAAGTTCTACCGCATGGGTAAACCAAGCAAAGCTCTCGTTCAGGCAGCTTTGCGTGCCGGTTACTCTTTCAATCAGTAATATTGATTTGAGTTGGGAGGGTTACTTCGGTAACTCTCCCTTTTATCACACATTGGAGTTATAATGGAAATTTCAATTAAAAAAGAAGATTTACAAAAGAAAAGTTTATTCGTTGCAACCCCAATGTATGGTGGACAAAATTATGGGTTGTACATGAAATCATGCCTTGATCTACAAGGTATGTTGATGTCTTATGGTGTACCCATCAAATTTTCTTTCCTGTTTAATGAATCATTAATTACACGTGCAAGAAATTATCTTGTTGATGAATTTCTACATCGTTCAGATTGCACACATATGTTGTTTATTGATTCAGACATTCACTTTAATCCACAAGATGTTATTGCAATGTTGGCATTAGATCGTGATGTCATCGGCGCACCATATCCTAAGAAAGCAATTAAATGGCGTTCTGTTAAACGTGCAATGGAAAAGAATCCTGACATTGATCCAGGTCTCTTAGAAAAAGTTACAGGTGATTATGTGTTTAATCCTGTTAAAGGAACCGCACAGTTTTCGGTCACAGAACCACTTGAAGTTATGGAGATTGGAACTGGATTTATGATGGTCAAGCGTGAAGTATTTCCTAAATGGGAAAAAGCTTATCCAGAGTTTCGTTACAAACCAGATCATGTTGGTCAAGCCAATTTTGATGGCACTCGTTACATTCATGCATATTTTGATACCGTTATTGATGAAAAATCAGAGCGATATCTCTCAGAAGATTATATGTTCTGCCAATGGTGGAGAAACATCGGAGGACAGATTTGGTTGTGTCCTTGGATGAGAACCTCACATATCGGCACATATCATTTTCAAGGAGATATGCCTGCTGTTGCAAACTATGTGGGTGAAATGTAATGAAATTCAAAGACATAGTTAAGGCATCACAAAATGCCTCAACTGGTGGCCGTAAGTTTGACGGGGGAAAATTACAATATGGTTTGATTCCACCGTTAGCACTAAAAGAGATGGTAAAAGTATTAACTTTTGGTGCTGAGAAGTATGAAGCCGATAATTGGAAAATTGTTCCCGATTCTAAACGCAGGTACTTTGATGCCATGCAACGCCATCTGTGGGCATGGAAAGAAGGTGAACAGATTGATCCTGAATCTGGTATTCACCACTTGGCACACGCAATGTGTTGCCTATATTTTTTATATGAACATGATGTAAAGTATTCTATTGACAAATAATTCAATTTGTGATATTATTGTTTTTTTATTATGGAGAATGAAATGAAGTTATCATCTGATACATTAAATGTATTGAAGAATTTTTCTACTATCAATGGAAATATTCTTGTTAAAAAAGGTTCAAAATTGAGTACCATCTCTGCATCAAAGTCTGTCCTTGCACAGGCAAACATCAAAGATAGTTTCCCTAAAGATTTTTGTGTATACGACCTAAACCAATTTTTGTCTGTACAAGGTCTTTTCAAAGACGGTGAAATTGATTTTACAGATTCAAATATTCTATTCAAATCTGGTAACAGAAAAACAAGTTACAGGATGGCAGCAAAGGAAACTCTTGTTGTCCCTCCAGAAAAAGAACTTGTCATGCCAACAGTTGATGATAGTTTTACATTGAAATCTGATGATTATGATATTCTGATGAAAACTGCTTCAACGCTTTCATCACCACACATTGGCATCATTTCTGATGGTTCAACAATTGAAGTTGTTTCTTTTGATGCAAAAGATGATTCTGCACACACCAATTCTATCGCTGTTGGTGAAGGCAAAGGAAAACAATATAAGATTGTATTCAATATCGAAAATCTCAAAATGATTCCTGGATCATATGATGTTAGTATCTCTTTTAAAGGCATGGTCAACTTTAAGAACAGTAGAGATGACATTCAGTATTGGATTGCATTTGAAAGTAAATTAACAAAGATTGGCGAATAAAGTGGAACCAGTAATCATCGATGATTTTATTCCTTTAATATTTCAAAAGTCCATTTATGAACTATTGTGTGGAGAAGATGTACAATGGAAGTTCTCTAAGTATTCCACATATTCACAACCAACGGATAATCTTTGGAGTATTGATGAACCAACTAAAGAACATATTCAATTTAAACATTATTTTGTAGAGGACAATGTAACAAAAAGTATTTTCTTACCTTATATTGCACCTTTGATTGCTGAATATGAGAGATATGTTGGCAAGGTTACTGGAACAACACGTATCAAAGCAAACCTATTGATGCCTCAAGGTTCTCCAACTTTAGAACCACCTCATGTGGATGATTCTAATCCTGAATCTTACAAAGACGGAGTTTATCTTGGTGGAAGAAAAACACTTCTATACTATGTAAACGGTGGTGATGGTGATACCGTACTCTATAATGAAAAATTTTATGGAGAACCGGTTGGTAGTTTAACCAGAAATCAAGTAATCACACCTCAAAGAGGTCGTGCTGTAATTTTTGATTCGAATCATTTACATTCGGCTTGTTCACCAACAGTTAAGCGGTATCGATTAATTATTAATTGTATATTTGGATAAACTATGACTACAGTACAAACATTATTTGGAAACTTTAATGAAGAACAGTTGAAAACATTAAAAGATGCTATCTCAGAAATCAATTCATCTATGACAAAAATTGATTCAGAGAATGAAGCAATCAAAGATATTGTTGATGGAACATTTGATGCATTAAAAATTCCTAAAAAGATTATTAAGAAGTTAGCTAAGGCACAATACAATCAAAGCATTCAGTCTGAAACTGCTGAGTTCAATGAGTTTGTGGCTTTATTTGAAGGTATGAATGAAGTAAAATGAGTTGTAAATATATTATGGAGAATGTGAATGGAACATCTACTTTGGGTCGAGAAGTATCGGCCAAAAACTATTGAGGAATGTATTCTACCAGATGCATTAAAGAATACCTTTCAAGAATATGTAAATCGAAAAGAAATTCCTAATCTACTATTATCTGGTAGTGCAGGTGTTGGTAAAACTACAGTTGCTCGAGCTTTGTGTGAACAGGTTGGTTGTGATTATATCATTATCAACGGTTCAGATGAATCAGGCATCGATGTTCTACGCACCAAAATCAAAAACTATGCCTCATCTGTTTCACTTATGGGTGGCCGAAAGGTTGTCATTATTGATGAGGCAGACTATCTAAATCCAAACTCAACACAACCTGCAATGCGTGGTGCAATAGAAGAATTTGCATCCAATTGTTCGTTCATCTTTACTTGTAATTTCAAGAATCGTATCATCGATCCAATTCATTCTCGTTGTGCTGTTGTTGATTTCAAGATCAATGGTTGCAAACAGAAAATGGCTACATCATTGATGAAAAGAATTGAACACATTCTAGAACAAGAAAATGTTCAATATGAAAAGTCTGTTCTTGCAGCACTCATCACAAAACACTTTCCTGATAATAGGAGAGTTCTCAATGAACTACAAAGATATTCCGTATCTGGTGTAATCGATAAAGGTATTCTTGGTAGTGTTGCTGATGTTGATTTGTCTAATCTTATTACAGCATTGAAAGGTAAAGATTTTTCATCTGCTCGTAAATGGGTCACCAACAATCTAGATAACGATCCAACAAAACTATATCGTAAACTTTATGAAGGTCTGTATGAAGTTTTGAAACCACAATCCGTACCTCAGTTGGTTTTAATTCTTGCCAAGTATCAATATCAGGCTGCGTTTGTTGCTGACCACGAAATCAACACAACCGCTTGTCTTACAGAAATCATGGTTGATTGTGAGTTTAAATAATGAAAAGAAATATATTTTTTGAAATTCAATATGAGCCCGAAGATTTTCTTCCTTTATTTTTAAAAGAAATTTCTTTAGATAATTTTGAAAAAGTTATAATTAGAGAAGAAACTGCTCAAGGTTTTTTTACTAATAGAAAATTGGCAAATAGAGGAATATATATTTTATATAAAAATGAACAGCCAATTTATGTTGGGTGTTCTGAATCTTCTATTCATAAAAGAATAGGTAGATTTATATCTGGTGTTCGTGGAACAGAAAGGCCTGATGAAAATCATTCTGCTGCATACAAATATATTGATATATTTGGTCGTGATCTGAGCGATATTACAGTTAAAACTATATCAATTTCACCACAAGATTTGCCTGAATATATTAACCTGACAGATATAGAAAATACTTTGATTTACAGTTTAAAACCTTTATTAAATAGTGAAACTCATTATGATTACAAATTTGAAAAAGGTATTAAAATTGTTTCAATAAGTGAAAAAAATGCCAGATTTATTTAAAGAAATCGTACCTGCCATACTACAAACCAAGAAGAATCCGTTTAGGGACGAATTGGATCTAAAGGATTACAATGCTTTTGTCGTTAACCGTTCATTGTCTTACCATATGGATTGTGTACTTTATGCCAATGAAATGAACAAGCATCCGGATCTGTCACCAGATTTACAGTTCCAGTACCTTCTAAATACCATTAGGTCTATGAAACGGAAATTTGAACCGTGGCAGAAATCATCGGCCGACAAGAATCTAGGATATATTAAGACATATTTTGGTTACTCAAATGAGAAGGCCAAAGAAGCCTTGCGTATTCTAAATGATGAGCAGATCGCTGAAATAATAAAAAGAACAGATACAGGCGGAATGAAAAAATCATGATTTCGATTACAGATTTAATAGAAGTGATATTAGATGAAAAAGACGATTTTCTGAAGGTTCGTGAAACGCTTACCAGAATCGGTGTTGCTTCCAAAAAAGACAAAACCCTATACCAGTCTTGCCACATATTACACAAACAAGGCAAGTACTATATCGTACACTTTAAGGAACTGTTTGCTTTAGATGGTAAACCTAATGACATTTCAGAGAATGACTTATCTCGTAGGAATGCCATAGCCAAACTGCTAGAGGACTGGGGTTTGGTGGAAATTGTAGATAGAAAAAAGGTAGAAGATCCACCACCTATATTTCTATCACAGGTAAAGATCATTTCACATAAAGAAAAAGATGACTGGAATTTAGTACCAAAATATAATATTGGTAAAAAACCAGGATCTTATTGACACCTAGTATAAATACTAGTATAGTAAATGGTGCCGTGCCTATTGGGCGGCAATTTTGATTAACTCGCTTAACAAAGGAGAAAACTATGAAAGCGTACCTCAACACGGCTATTGATTCTGTTCAATACGCCAAAACTCAATTCCTTAACACATTTGTAAATGAAGAAACTATTCGTGAGCCACTACAACTTTTTGTAGATGCTCAGGCACAATTTGCTCGTCAGATGGTTCATGCTTCTGATGTGTTTGTTGAATCTGCCACAAAATATGATTACTCCGGTGCTTTTGAAAAAGCATTGAAATCTTACAAATCATTTGCTTAAGGAGATATATTATGACTACATTTCCTAGCCTTATTGACTATTCAAAACACCTGCAACCTTTTTCTATCGGCTTTGATAAATTTTTTGATGATGTATCACAGATGACAACCGAGATCGGTAAAAAAGCAATTGCAAATTACCCACCTTACAATATCAAACAAGTTGAGAAAAACAAATACATTATTGAATTGGCAGTAGCAGGTTTTGCCAAATCTGATATTGAAGTTACATTGGAAGGTAATAAACTGGTTATCAAAGGTTCCGCAAAAGAAGATGATTCTTCTGAAGAATACTTCTATAAAGGAATTGCTAACCGCAACTTTATTCGTACATTTACATTGGCAGATAAGATTGAAATTAAAAATGCCGAAATGGTAAATGGTATGTTAAAAGTTTGGTTGGAAAATCTGGTACAAACTCAGGATGCCATTAAAAGGATTACCATTAACGGTGATGAGTAGTTGGTAATAATACGGAGAGGTACTTGACATACCTCTCCGTTTGTAGTATTATTATAGTATGAAAAATGTGAAAACTCCTACCATTTTAACTGTTCGTACCAAAACGAACCAGCAGACCTATTACACTTGGTCACATTGGCCATCAAAAAATATTGATGGTATCACTTTTATTCCTGTTAATAAATTTATTCCAAATAATGACTCTTTGAGAGAAGTGCATTATATTAAAAAAGATAATATTGAATATGTCAAATAAGATTTTAAATTATTTGAAGTATTCTGGTTTCAATATAACATTTAAATGTAATCCTTTTCATTGGCGTGTAGATGCATATATTACAAAATCTGATGAATGGGTTATCGACAACGACACTTTAATTATTGAAATGTTATGTTTAACTTTTAGAATTTGGATTGATGATGGTTATTGGTAATCTTGCGTCTGTAGCTCAATTGGTTAGAGCAGCGGACTCATAATCCGTTGGCTGGGGGTTCAAGTCCCTCCGGACGCACCACTTTATTATGAAACAAAAATATATTAACGCATACATGGATGTTGCACACCGCTTTGCTCAGTTATCAAGTGCAAAGCGTTTACAGGTGGGTGCAATTATTGTCAAAGATGACAGAATCATTTCCATTGGTTATAATGGTATGCCTGCCGGTTGGACTAACGATTGTGAATACCGAGATTATAAGTCACCATACGAACATGAATTCCGTGAAGAAGATGGCACCAGTTATAATCTAAAGACCAAACCAGAAGTCATCCATGCAGAGGCCAATGCGATTGCGAAACTCGCTAAAGGTCCTGAATCAGGAGACGGTTCCACGATGTTCCTGACCCATGCCCCGTGCATAGATTGTGCAAAACAAATCTACACCTCTGGAATTAAAAAGGTCTACTTTCGAAAACATTACCGTGACAGCCATGGAATTGAGTTTTTGAAACAATGCAACATAGAGATAGAAATTTCACCAGGTGAAATTAGTTAGTCAGATAAATAATGTATATCAAGGGAAAGGACCTAAGATGAAACTCAGCATCGTTAAATGTCCTGATAAAGAACGCTTCCGACCATTCGTTAAGCGTGCAGCTCTCTTTTATGCCGAAAATTTGTTATCCAAGAAATTAATGGATAATATCTATGTACAAATCAAGTTCAATGATAAACTAGATGTATATGGATATGCTAGTGTTGAAGAATACAATGATTCTGGAAAACCAAGAGAATTTTTAATTGAGTTAAATCCAGGCATTGGCGCAAGAGATATTTTAGAAACACTCGCTCACGAAATGGTTCATGTTAAACAATATGCTTATTCTGAAATGAATGAATCAGCAACTCGGTGGCGTGGCACAAAAGTCAATGTAGATACCATAGATTACTGGTTTGAACCATGGGAAATAGAAGCCTACGGTATGAGCACAGGATTATTTACTAAGTTTGTTATTAAAGAAGAATTACACAAAGTGTTTAAAAATATTCAAGATCCAGACACACCTATAGTAGCAGAACCACTTGGTTGGTTAGAATGGCCGCAACAGGATTTTGAAAATCAAATTTAAAATATAATTAAATTCCAAAACCTCAAGGCCTAAAAATCTTGAGGTTTTTTATTTCCAAGTGTTGTATTTTTACAACAGTAAAGCTTGACAAAATATTGTGGTAGTGATAATATAATATTTGTTCTTTAAAAAGTAAAAGGGGGAGTGAGCGGGAACGTCACGCCTACTCTTAAACAACAGCCACTCGTTGGGAAACGCTTGGTGTGCCCCTTATCATTGGGTAGCGAGCAGAACAGGTTACTGCACCGGACTGTAAATCCGGCGCCTTAGGCATACGGGGTTCGAGTCCCTGGCTACCCACCATATATAAGGTATTGAATTGCCTCTTTAGTTAAATGGCATAACAGCTCACTTGTAATGAGCAATTGGCAGTTCGATTCTGTCAAGGGGCACCAAATAGGAGATAAACATGATATCTTATTTACTGATTATTTGGTTAGGTTCTATAGAAAATTTTGCAGTTGTAGAAGAATTTAAAAATGAAAAAGAATGTTTAGCAAAAAAACACACCTTTGAAAAAGCACTTAAACAGGCAAAATCACAAATGAATGTGTCTTGTCGAGTTAGATATCAAAGTAAATAAAACAACCGAGTGTAGGATAGTCTGGTTATTCCGCCTGCTTTGGGAGCAGGAAATCGCAAGTTCGAATCTTGCCACTCGGACCATTTTTATAAAAACATATGAAAATATTAAAAGAACTTACAGATAAAGATAAAAAAGAAATATTAATGTATTGCTTGATGGCATTGTTTTGTACAACATTGGTCATCTTAGCTATTGCTTGGTCAAGAGGCCGTGATGTTGACTACTTCAAAGAACGTGTACTCATATTTGAAGGTAGATTAGACGGTATGCATAAAGTCATACACGATACAAGAGATAAAAATGATATTGTGATACAACGATTAAAAGAAGCAAATGAAAAACTCGATAGAGTTATTGAAAAACAATCTGAACAAGAAAAATGGATAGAGGAGTGGAAAAAACTTCCACAATTACCAAAACCGAAAAGGTGACTTTATGAAAAAGATCAATCTTGAAGAAGTAAAAAACTTTATTGAAAAACAAAGTGCAGAAACAAAAATTTATATTGGTTGTGATTCAGAAAGATTCAAGATTGATAAAGTGTGGTATGCAGATTATGTTCTGGCAATTGTAATTCATATTGATGGAAAACACGGATGCAAATTGTTTGGTGAAGTATACCGTGAAAAAGATTATGATCAAAAACAAAATCGTCCAAGATTTCGTTTAATGAATGAAGTATATCGTGTAAGTGAGTTATATTTAAAACTTGCAGATGTACTTGAAGGTCGTGATGTTGAAGTTCAT
>Ga0315907_10006987_pt1 | contig 11845 bp, 14 predicted proteins | sample LakEriMetagenome_3_FD_203525 | JGI IMG/M metagenome (GOLD analysis project Ga0315907, IMG submission 203525) | Freshwater fungal communities from buoy surface, Lake Erie, Ohio, United States - Buoy 12 MA123 | ecosystem: Environmental > Aquatic > Freshwater > Lake > Lake biofilm | place: USA...
TTCCCTCTTTGTATTCTATTTCTCCTGCGTATGGAAATAGTATCATTTCTTCCTCAGTTCCCTGCGAAATTTGCCTAGTTTATGCATCGTATCAATTATAGCATTAAAAAGTGGTGGAAGGTGAGAAAGAGGTGACCAAAAAAACCTTCCACCACAATGGTGGGTAACCGATGCCTGCAGACCAGGCTATACTATTATAGCAGATTCTGCCTTTTCTTTTGTGCTTTCTTTACATAAATAATCCAGCAAGGCTTGCAATAAGAATGACGCTTATCTGCTCTCTGGTTATTTACACCATACTGAGATATTGGCTTATCTTCCTTACACATCACACAAACCTTATGGGTTCTAACGATTGTAGGAGGATTCTCCATGCGTCGTTCTATATTTTGTCTATTTAAAACCTTATAGCATGACTTACAATAGTAGTAAGTATATTTTAAGGAATAATAAAACTCCGTTCCATCTTTAAATACCTTGCATCTTGAGCATCTTCTTTGCATTTGCATCCTCCTTTGTTTTCTCTGAATGACATTTTCTACACAGTGTTTGTAGATTTGATGGGTCGTTGTTTGATGGATTACCGTCGATGTGATCAACGTCAAACTTTTTTCCACCTTCCCACTTTTTATTACAATGCTCACAATAATCTTTTCTGTGCTCCCAGGCCTTTTGACGGCAAACCTCACACCTGTTTCTCCACCTTCTTTGGCCATTCTTGTCTAAACCTTCCAATTTAGACCAATTACCACAGCGACATTTTTCTCTAAATAAACGACCTCTAGCCCTCATTTTCTACCGCCAAAATGTCTTGTATTACCTGGTGCTCAAAGCCTATGACTTCTGATGGCCCGTCGCAAATTAGGCAAGATTTGTCATCTTCTGTTATTTTTACTGCATTGCATGGTTTACAATATACTATATTATATTCTTTATTCATTATCTTTGTTTACCTTTTCTTTTATTGGTTTATTGCAATATGTACAATTATCTAGTTCTAAAATACTAACCCAAACCGTTGCACATCCATTACAATAATCTGTGTTTTGTTTATCCATTGTTGTTATCCTTATATACGCCCGAAACGGGCGCTTCAGCCAGGAAAGAGGTAATGCTTGTATGTTTAAGCATTGCTTTTCCTTGGTTTTTAGTTGATATGTTTATCTTTCTTTTATCTTTATTTATCTTTAGTGTATCTAAAATGACTAATGTTTCGTCAGTTTTGGTACCTACTTTATTCATATTAGGGATATGGACTTTATAACGGTTGTTTTTATATTGATTGGTTCCGTGCTTTTTCTTGGTAACGGTAAGCCAACCCAACTTTTCCAGATCCTTAATAGTCTTAATTAATGTGTTTCTACTACCTATGCCAGAATCTTCCATCAATAATGACTGATTTGGATAGGCCTGATCGCCTCTGCTGGCCAAGGAATAGAGAATTGACTTTTGACAAACACTCAGTCCCTTAGCATCTCGTATGGCTACGATGAGATTTAGTTCCATTTGCACCCTTTCTATACCATCAATTATAACATATGATTAAAGGGTCTGTCAAATAGGGTTTGGGTCCCACCAGGTGAGAGATAGTAACCTTAGTAGAACCCAAAATATCACACTAGGATGGTGATGTATTAATTATAGCAGTTTGACAAACTGTTGTCAACCAAAGAATTCTCCAGTTTCTGGGTCAAATTCATCCTCATCATAAGATTCTTCATCGGCCAATACTTCTTGTGCGTATTCATAACTTTCTTCCATGATTTGATTTCCCGCTTCACAAATCTCTCCCATAAAATCTGAATATGGATCAGCACTAACGGTATCCCAGCCATCTTCTGGTGATGCTTGTGCAGCATCTTCAAAGGCTGGAGCAATTGCTGAATCAAAAACAGATCTTTGTCCTTCGTTTGATATCATGCTTTCCATTGTATCTAAAGCCGCTTGCAAACCTTCATTAATAATTTCTTGTGCGTCATAAATATCTTTAATGTCGTCTATAAAACTAAATAAACCCATTATAGAGTTCCTTGATATTTAACTGCTTTCATTCTATAACCTTCGATAGTATTAAAAGCATTAAGTATTGGTTCAAGACCACTTATTTGCCAAATAGCATCATCAAGAATTAAATTTCCGTTTGAATCTTTTATGTTTGCAATTAACGAACCTATTGCTATTGGTTGGTCAGCACGAATTGTTAATTGTCCTGTTTTTGCCAAACCAGCAGTAAGTGCAATATTGCCAACAAAATAATAACTTAATGATGAAGTTGAGCCAACAGTAGTTCTTACAAATTTATAAAATTCTCCAGAATATTTATATCTACTATATGCTAATGGTTTCATATTGTTGTCCAATCTGGAAATGTAAGTGTTGGTGCAATTTTACCAGTCTTAATTGATCTAGACTTAATAAAAGACAACTTAGAACAAACCATTACAGCCATAGGCGCAATGAATGGTGAAACAGAATCGCCTGACTTAAATGTTGTTGAAGCATCATTTTGCATTGTTGTTGACACAGACATTTGTTCAAAAACAATATCTTCATTATTAAGCATATATGCTGCTTGATATGCTACCGCTCTCTTAAGAATTTCTAGGTCTTTAGTATCAGTAACTTCAGCCTCAAATTTGCCAACATAGGCTTCAATAGCATACTGTGCTCTTTCTATAAGACCAGCAGTTACTATTTTGCCTGTTATTGTTTTTACTTGTGTTGTAGTAGTAAACATTTATTACTCCTTCCTTATTCCGCTAGCCATTGCAGACCTAAATAAGTCATACTTAGCACTGGAATCTCCTGTATTGGATAAATTTCTTCAGATTCTTTTGGATATAGATCTGATTGATAGTTTATATTTCCACGATCTGATTCAGATCTAATAATACCATTAGATGCATTAGTTGGAGCCTGAATCAATGGACCACCACCACCATTTGTTGGTGTTGTTTGTCCAAATTCTGTTAGTTCGCTAATATTTATTCGTTGTGGCAAACGATTTAGTCTTGTTGTTGAATATTGCCATGCACGAGTTGCTGTTGTTTCATTTGTATCAACAGTTGGCAAAACCTGGATAACGGCCTTATTGTATTCTTCACGACTAAAAGTATATCCATCTTCAACACAGTTTACAAATATTTTGCCAGTTATTGATTGACCAGACAACATTTGATTGTTATGAACAACAAGAGTAGTTGCATAATCATCATATGGATTATTTGTTAGTGTTGAACCAACATAATAATTGTTGGTAAGTTTTGTAACCACTGTTCCAGTAATAATATCAACAGGATCCATTACTAACAAATTACCTGTTCCTTTTTGGTTTAATTTAAACCCTGGAAGTTTGTCGTTTTCAGTAATATTTCTCAATGCAAGTCCTGCAATAAAGAACTCATTTCCTTCTTGTAATCCAAATTGACGGTATGCATATTTTGCATGGTACTGTTCATAATCATATACATTTCCATTATTGTAATTAATAAAATCAGTAAGAATATATGTTGATCTATTTGTCAATCCAGCAATAGGAGTTGCCAAATGATGCTGATTTATTCTGTGTGTATCAAAGTAATTACTTGCTGGCTCAGAGAATTCAAAAGGACTAATTGCTGCAGACTGAGCATCAGATGCTTCAACCTGTTGGCTAACTTCTGTAAACTTTTTAACTATACCCATATCTTGTGCAAGTTTTGGACTTGAGACATATAGGCTTGCTCCTTGAGCACAAACATTAACCAATGACTTGATAAATGCACCATATTTAACTTTTACTTCAAGATCTGAATAACCAATTAAGGCATTTTTTATTTCATCATTATTCGATGGATAATTCATAAATACAATCAAATCATAATCTGTAACATCAATATCTTGTTGTAAGTCAATAAATCTTTCGACACCCTTTTCATCAGTCCACCTATTTAAGAAAATAGGTTGAGCATTAATGTTATCAGCATTTGGATTGTATTCAAGTTGAATCCATTTTTGATCATCCAATAGTGAGTCTATGTCTGATTCTAATGTCCAAGATGTATCTTTAAATTGTCCATCAGTAACTCTAACCACACCATTGTTAATCTGGAAAGGTGAAGAGGCATCTACTGCTCTTGTCAAGGGTTTATTAAGACCATTAAAGACATAAATTCCATTGTCTCTCTTGCTAAACTGATTTGTTAACAAAATTCTGTCGCCATTTTCTAGTTTAACTCCACCAATAAGTAAATTGTTGTAAGCATAAGTAGTAAACTTATTGGTTCCTGTAGGACTATATGCTCCTCCTGGTGTATAGATATAATCGATATAATCGTATTCTTTGTATCCTGGTTCATTGTTTAAATCAAGAGGATTATATTGTCTAACTTCTGGAAAAGTATTAATTTCTTTATTTAAAATACCAGTGACAGTAGAATCATTGTAATAAGTGTCAACACCTGGGCCCCACAAAATTACATTTGATGTTATGGCTGCTCTAACATTTTCTAATATAGTTATTGTTTTTGAGTTTGCTACATCAATATTATTTACTTCAGTTTTAGAATTTTTAATTTTATGTGTAACAGAATAAGAATCTACAACAAAATTATTATCTAATTCAACTCCGTCTTTAGCCTTATCATTAATTAAATCATTCCAAAATAATTTTAATGCTTTCTTTTTATTTGTATTTACAATAGGGTTAATCATTTCAGCAGATGCAGTTAAAACAGTTGCTAGTCTTTTTTCGTATCCACGCCACAACCTTAGTCTTTGCTGTATTTCAAATTTATTTAAACAATAATTAATTCCAGAAACAATTGTGTGAAATGATCCGCTAAATGCATTTGCTCTTGCAGCAGCACTAAAACTTCCATTTGTTGTAATTGGTCCAATTTCATTTAACCCAATTGTTGCATCAAAATTTTCAAAACCTCGTTCGTTTCTGTCTGCCGTATTCCATCCATTTTCAATAACTCCATCATAGGAAATTGCTAATAATGGATCCATTAACATCCACTCAATAATTGGGAAAAAAATGTTTTTGTTATTTATATAATCAGTGGTTCTAAAATCTAATTGACCATCAACCCAGATTTCAATAAACTTTTTATTAAATTTTAATCCACGCTCTCTTAGCGTTCCTGGTCTTCCAAGATTGATTACAACATGATGCCATTGATCATCTGCAACATTTAAATTTCCAGTAATTTCAAAATCATCTTCGTGATTAATAAGGTTATCTTTATATTTAAGATTTATTTTTCCATTTTTTAAATTAATAGAAAAAGTTTTGTTTGTAACATTTTCTTCTTGAATGTAAGCATAATCTGAAGTAATAACGACTGGCTCTTTTGCAAGTGATAGTTCTTTAGAAACTTCTGCAGCACTTGGATATGGAATTACTTGCTGAAAAACATCAGCATTTCCATAACCAATTATTGAGTTTTGTTTTGTTGTTTTAAAAGTAAATTCATAATATCCAGATCTTGTTGTTTTAATTTTGCTTGATCCACCAGAAATGCCAAAATCTTGTATAAAGTATTGATTTGTGTAAAGTATAGCGTCTTCATTAAATTGTGGAGCATATCCCTCTTGATCAAAAGTTAAGGTTTTAGGATAATCACTTTCATAAGTTGCTCTAGATATTCTTCCTTTGTTATAAAAATATGGAACTAAGTTTCCACCTGCACCGCTTGCGCTAGGATAGCCTCCTCCATACATTTTGTTATCCCAATATTTGCCACCAGAATTACTGCCAGATTCAGTAGTTTGATAATCATCACCAACATAAGGATCGCTTAAGTCAAATGCACACCGAACAGCAAGAAACTCAACACCTTTTCTTGCTTCAAAAATATCATAATTGAGGAATGTGTTTTGCTCAGATCTTCCTGGTAAATCATTAAAAATTATTTCTTTCATTATAGAATCTCCATATCTTTATAAATTTTTTGGTTTCTTGCAACAATTCTTAAATATCTTACATATGGTGAAAATTCTCTTAACTTATAAGTAATTCCGTTTGTAGTTACCGAAATTCCATATTCTATTGTTGGTTCAATAAGTGGGTCTCGTCTATTTATTAAATCAACAGTGGCAAGCATTGGCTGTGCTGGAATACTAATAAGAATACCAGCATCATTAAAAAGTGCTGTCGCAATGAATAGATCAGCCGTAACATTAATTGGAGCAAATGCAATAGCATCAGTCATAAGTGCTGAAGCGGTTGTTGTTTCTGCATCAATAATTACATGTCTTACTATAAATAAAGAAGGATTAACAAATTGTGTAGATGCCGTTGCGGGAGCGGCAACAAAATTAACAGTAGTTGATATCGCTGGCATTACTATTTCTGTTGATGTTTCAAAAGCCAATGTAACAAAATTATTATTTATTTTTTCTGGCATCACATTAAATATATTAGTTATCTGTGTTTGTAAGATTTGATTTTTATCCCAATAAATTTCATCAACAATAAGTTTTGTATTGGCTGGCACAACTGGTAAAGCAGTATAAGCAAATGGTGTAATCAAACAACCAACTGAAAGTCTTGCAAAATTATTAGCCTCATCATTGGCACCTACATGTATTGGGTTATTAATCGTTGTTACTGCATAACTTCCTATATTTTGAGTTAAAACTAAAACTGTATCAACATATACATAAAGAACATTATTATTATTATTGTGATGAGAATTAATAACAATATTATGTCTGTCATAATCAAATACATTTACATTGTTTGCAGATGTTATTGTTATTGGAGCACCCACCTGATTATTAATTTGTAGGTGTAATTTATTTTGATAATGATAAAGAATAACATTTTGATTGTCGTTATGACCATTTAGGTTCCAAAGAACACGAAGGCCTGTTGTTGAATTATCATCTAGTGCTCTTTGAATCCAGAATGATGAATGCCATGAATTATTGCCAGTGCCCCAATTATCATCATGCTCAGATTCTTTTAGTATTACTCCGTCTGTTACATAATCTAATCCCGCAGTTTTTGCAGACTTGCCATTAATACCAAGATCTGGATTAACAATAGTTCCACCTACAAGAGTTGGGCTTACTGCATAATCTGCATCAGAACCAAAATCTGCAAACGGAGTTGCTGTATCAAAATTAACATATCTGTATGGCGCAATATTAGCCTGAACATAATCATAGTATGTTGTATTTAATGCAAAACCTTCTTTTATTTCTGCTGTTGCAATTGCAGTATCTGCAGTCATTGTTTTGCCGTAATAAACAGTTACATCAGTGTTTGTGGCAGAAGCAGTTAATGGAGTTGCAGATATTGAAAGATTTTTAACTGCCAAGATTGCAGGGTGTACAAATAAAGCATTTGCTGTTGCTGGTGTTTCTGCAATGTTAACATTATCAATTGCAAGTACTGCATGATCTCCACTTATTGCTGAAGCCGTTAAAGGTAATGAAGAAATATTTCTATTTGGACTTTGATTATAAATAAATGAATAATGGTCTATGATTTGTGAACTTGTTAGTGGCTGATCATAAATTGCTACTTCATCAAAAAATACTTGTGCTGGAGTAGAGGATTCTGATTTCCAAAAGCCTCTAGTTCCCTGTTCACTGACAGTTTTAGTTGGTGAGGAAAGTGCGCTTGCATATACAATATCAGGATCTGCTGTATGAAATAAATCAACATTGTCTGCACGATTTGGATCACTCATTCTGGTGTAGTCCATTGTGTATTTAACGGTATTTTGTAAATATGAATTAACCCAGAATTGTACAGTTTGATCAGTTGGATGAAAACCACTAGGCGTATCAGAAGTTGCTGGAGTTACATTTATAACAATATGATTCCAATCATTTAATAAAAGTTTTGGTGTATTTTCAAGTTTAATTCTTTCGTATGCTGGTCCAGGAACATTAGGTGAATCTGACCATCCTGGTAGGGTTGCGTCAATCTCATATCCCATTATTCCATCTTTAAATCTTATATCAATGTTTCCGACTCTAAATCCTACACCAGCATATAATGAATTTGTTGTAAACCAATATTCAACCGCAAATGATCTACTTCTCACAAGATCTATAATTGGGTTTCCATTTAGTGGTGGAGCATATGGGTTATAAGTTTTAGGCACATAATTTTGACCTGATTGAGGATATACTTCTACTCTGTTTGGTGCATTAAAATAATTACCAGTAAACTTCCAAGACTTTCCATTATCAATTTGTGCTAAGTCTCCAGGAGATGTTTGGTCTTTTGTTACAGTTGATCCAACAGTATATGAACTTATATTCCATGATCCATAATTTTGCATTGTATTTTCTCTAAAGTTATAATAAAATACTGGATCTAAAGATTTAACTAAATTATAATAATTTGCTTGGACAGTTGCATTTCCACCTGGCATTGTGGCTGATGCTGTCATTGGTTCTCTAGCAACAAATGGTTGAGCAAATATTGCAGTTGCAATAAATTCTGGAGCAGAAAAATCTACATCCGAACCAGTTGAAACAATAACATTATTAATTAATTCTATAGAAGCATCTAATGTTTCTGTTATTACAACATTTATATTTTGACTTGCATATACAGCAAAATTTGATAAAAATTCAATTGAAGCAATAAATGATGTAGTTACATATGTGCTATCTCCAATGGTTGTAATAATTGTTGGATGCATTATTAATGCCGTTGCTGTTGCTGGTGTTTCCAAAATATTTTCACTAATTCTTAATGATGGATCTACATTTAAAGCCGAAGCCGTCATTGGTTCAGAAGAATAATTTACTGTTGCTGGAGCAGTAGAACCAACTGTCCAAATTTCTGCAATTTGTGTTGGACCTATTACTGATGTTGATGCATAATACCAGTTTGATATATTTACTGTAAATGTGTCTATCGCTTGTGGATCGCCCCAAGCCTGCAATGAAGCATTTGCATTTTGCATATTTGTTCTAGTTGCTTTTAATTCATTGTTTACATAAAAGTTTAGGTTTGTTCCTGTTTTTGTTATAGCAAAATAATACCAAGCATTAGTATCTACTGTTATATCTGTTACTGTAGTTGTGTTTGTTGCATTAAATGAAATTCTATTTGGTGTTGCATGAGCACCACCAGTAACAAAAACACCAAATCCATGTGTTGCAGTAGAAGCAATAGTATAAATTGCTGAAGAAACATCTGATGTACTGCTTGCTCTTAACTCACTCATTTTTGCCCAGAAACCAATGGAATAATCTCCGTCACCAGACAGTGTTAGTATGGCTCCACCATTGTTTCTTAAACGAGAACCATTACCAGAGTTGGCTGTAAATTTCCAAGAACCAGAACCACCTGCTGGACCAACTGTTGATTCATAAACAGCATTTCTTCCAAGTATTGTCCAATATGCAGATGTATTTTCTGTTATAGTTCCAGTCTGTGTTGGTGGCGTTGCAACGGCAAAATCAAATTCAATACCGTTTTCTATTGCGTAACTATTTATTTTTGTATTAAGTACTGATGCCATAAAAAAAGACTACGCCTGTTACAGCGTAGCCATTCCTCCAATCAATGCTAATTCTGGATTAATCCCAGACAGACTGTGACCATTGATAGATGGAGTGGATAGAGAGAAGCAGGTCCAGGTTGAGCGGAGAGATTGGCCATGGATAGCCTTAATTTCTACCTTAACGGTAGGCTCAACCATATTTGCGGTTAATCCCAAAGTTAAAGGACCTGCTTCTACTCTAATGTTCATTATGCTACTGTGATCCTTACGATACCTGTAGCATCCCAAGTGATGGTGAAATTACCATTGCTTGAGGACTGATCTGAACCAAAGTCAACATATCCAATCAATGGACGAGTTGCATTGGTTGCAGGTGAAGCATCATAAACTACTGCATAACGAGCAGTAATTGTTGAGGATGACCAAGTTACATCGTCAGCATCAAGAACGATTACGTTTGTTGCTGAGTTGTATGTGTTAGTCTTATTTGCGAGAGTGATACCACCCTGAGTGTAGCCTGTTCCAGTTACTTCGTTTGCAACAACATCATCAAAATAGTTGTGTGCATCCTGATCTGGAGTGTAGGCATTGCTTAGGAGTGCTACTTTAATTGTATCTGTATCCCAATCAATCTCTTTGTTAAGAGCCTGTGAAAGGAACTGTCCGTATAGTTTTGATGGCATGAGTATTACGCTCCTGTCTTCTCAACGATTGCGAATGCGTCTGCATCTGCAACTGCGAATCCACGACGGATGCGAGTCTTTAGTAGAACTCCATCCTTAGAGAATTCTGCATCACGAGAAACTACTGATTCTACTCCACCACGAACACCATTGATCAACATATTGCGGTTACCGCAGATGAGCAATGCATTTCCTGTTGGTGTATCAGTCGCTGCAGCGGAACGAGCAGCACCATATGAAACTACCAATGGATAACCAAATAGGCTTCCTGGAGTTCCTGCTAGTGGATCTGGTAGAACGAGGTCAGAGTTACCCTTGACCATTCCACGGATTTCCTTAAGCATCTTTGGATGTGCCATCCATACTGTATTAGCAGCATCAAACTTATCAGATGCTTCAACAACACCAAGTGCTGAATTAAGATCTGCATAAGATAGATCTCCGCCAGTTGGAATTAGGTTTGCTGGTGCATCATTTGCAACTGCTGTCAAAAGCGATGTATATGGTGCATCATCATTTCCTGTTTGTACTGCATAAACGCCGAGAGTGGCATTGTCAAACTTACGTGCCCAACGAGATGCCCACTCACGCTTGTATGTGCTGAGTACATCAACTAGGGAATCGTTTATATCTTCTTCTGAGATATGCATAATCTGTGCATACTTACGTGCTGTAAGAACTACTTCATCAAGAGTAGCAACTGCTTCTGGGATAGTATTGCCTTCAGCAACAACATCTGGAGCATCAGCCTTAAAGCGTGGCACAGTCTTTGTACGAGAAGCCATTGCTTCACGACGAGCAAATCGTTCCACCGCAGAGTTGGCAATAAGGTCTTGAATGACGGCACTGCCTTGTTCCTCTAGGATGTAACCATTGGCTTCTGTTAAATCTGTTCTAGCCATTTTGTTTTTCTCCTTATAGAAAAATAGATTTGATTAAATTATATGTTTGAATCGTCTAATTCAGACTAATTATAGGGCAAGCGTCCACCAGCACTATATGAGTCTATTATAGCATTAGATTACAATTTGCCGAGTATCTTAGCAGCCTGTAATTGTGTTGCTGTATATTGGGTAGTGACACTAGCCTTTACGCCAGCATCAGACTGACCGCCAACACGAAGTTTAGGATCAAAAATCTCAGGAAGGTCTTCCTTAAGTTTGCTGAATTGATCATCAAACCCTACAACCTCTAGATTTTCATCAAACTCAAGTTTATTCATGTCCATAAACCTAAGTAATCTCTTGGGATCCTTAATTCCTTCAGCAGAAATCTTTTGCAAAACCTTCTCATGGAGAAGTCTTCCACTAAATTCTGCTATCTTTTGACTGGTGCTATTTAAATCAATTTCAAGTTGTTCTTTCTGTTCCCTGAATTTTTTAGCATCAGACTTTGCACGATCCAAGGCAGCGAGAACTGCCTTTGGATCATTTAAAGTTGTTTCTTCATTAGTAACTTGCTCTTCTGTATTATTCGTTTCCAATTTGGCCTCCAGTGGCTTCCATCATTACATTGTTGGTATTTGTGTTTTGTGATAAATTGGTTAATGATTGTTCTGTTGCAGCAATTGCAGCAGCAACTTCCAAATCATAACCCATTTCAATAAGAACTTGCTTAAGAGATACACCAACTACTCTCTTCTTGACTGCAACTTCCCAAGCATCCAAACTATCAATAGATTCAATGTCTTTCCATCTAACT
>Ga0315907_10006988_pt1 | contig 11842 bp, 11 predicted proteins | sample LakEriMetagenome_3_FD_203525 | JGI IMG/M metagenome (GOLD analysis project Ga0315907, IMG submission 203525) | Freshwater fungal communities from buoy surface, Lake Erie, Ohio, United States - Buoy 12 MA123 | ecosystem: Environmental > Aquatic > Freshwater > Lake > Lake biofilm | place: USA...
ACCGCGCGGGAAACGCTGGATTTTCCAGAACCGCTCGGGCCATCTATGGCGATTATGAGCGAATTGGGCATATAGAACAGTCTACCCAGTCAATTAGTTAGGAGATAACTACGAAACCTTCAAGTTCCAGCGCTGGCTTAAGTATCGAAACTGAGTTTGGCGCGAGTGTGAGTTCAACTAAGCCCGTTGGGTGGCCAAGTGAGTGATCAATTCGAACGTCCTCGAGGTTTACATTTGCCTGCGCAGCAACCGTGAATAGTCGAGCTAGTTCACCTGGTTTGTCATCAAGACGAACTGCCAAAATCGCAGTCGACTGTTGCGAAGATCCATGCTTACCCGGCAGTCGGTCCCGACCTTGATTGCCTTTAACAAGTTTGGCTGTAACAGAGTTGCGATTACCATCCTCAAGTGCAGAAGCAAACTCGAGTAAGTGATTGGCAACTTGAGTAACTTGTTCGGCTATAAATTCTGAATTGTCACTAAGGATTTCAGTCCAGAGATCAGAATCCGATCCAGCGATTCGAATTGTGTCTCGAATTCCTTGTCCCGCGAGTTCAATGTAGGACCCTTCAGCATCCATTAACTCGCCCGCAAGAACTGATGCCACAACTTGTGGAGTATGTGAAATCAAAGCAACTGCGCGATCGTGCTCTTCGATACTTCGAACGACTGGAAATGCTCCGAGGGATTTAACTAACTCCTCGACTACCGCAATTGATTCTACGGAAGTTAATGCACTGCTTGCGATAACCCAAGGGCGATCCAGAAATAGATTTCCTTGTGCACCAATAGCACCCGAAACTTCCCGTCCTGCCATGGGATGTCCACCAACAATTCGATCCCAGCCACCTGAAACAAGCTGCTCAAGTTCTCGGAAGATTGATCCCTTAACACTCGCGACATCTGTGATCACAGCATTGGGGTGCTCAACTATGGCAGCTGCAATTACCTTGGCCACGTTTGCTGGCGGTGTTGCCACGAACACCACAGCAATATTCTGATCCGAGTATTTAGTCGCGCCACTAACTTTGATTGCATCATTGAGCGCAGCTGAATTTATGTCAGACAGAAAAACCTTCAAGCCCTGAGCGGTAAGTCCGAGCGCAATGGAAGTACCAATTAAACCGGTGCCAATCACCAGTATGTTTTTATCTTGATTCATGATCGCCAAAATGCATTCAACTTATTGCGCAATGTCTTGACGCAGGGCTTCAGCGCCGCGCAAGTAAACGTGTTTGATTTCAGATCTTGGCTTCGAAGTTTGAATTTGAACCATAACTCGCACAACTTTTTCCATTGCTCCAGCAACGTCAATTTCCTGAGCGCAAATTAGTGGTACATCGGCAAGTCCGACTCCCCGTGCAGCTGCTGCTGGAAACGCGCTATGTAGATCGGGCGTCGAAGTGAATAAAACACTAATCAAGTCATCAGTATCGACAGCATTTCTCGACATTAGCTCGAGTAGCAATTCCGTAACAGCCTCTGCCATTTCAGTTGCATCATCGCGCTGCAGACAGGTTGCTCCCCTGATGGCTCTAATGTTCATGGCTATATCTTAGAGCCCAACGGAACTATAGAGTTTTCCCAATTCTTTGTTTTCCAGCACGCGCAAATGGCCAGAACGCAAACTTCCAAGAGCTATTGGTCCGATTTTGGTGCGAACCAAGTCCTGGACTGGATAGCCAAGTTCATCAAAAAGTTTGCGCAGAATTCGATTCCGGCCTTCATGTATTGAAATCTGAATTACTGTCTGGTTCTTGCCACTTTCATAAATCTTGCAATCCGTAACTGCAACTGGAGTGCCCTCAATCGGAAACCCAGCGATGATTTTTGCAATGTCTTCCTTGGAAACTCGTCCAGATACCCGAGCTAAATATGTCTTAACAATTCCATGTGATGGATGGCCTAGCCGTTGACTGAGTTCGCCATCGTTAGTTAACAACAGCAAGCCTTCAGTATCTGCATCAAGTCGACCTACATGAAATAGGCGCTGCTCAAACTCGGCCACCAAGTCACCAACACACTCGCGGCCTTGATCGTCAGACATAGTGGTTACAACGCCTCGTGGCTTGTTTAGTGCAACAACTATGTGACCACTGGTTTGGGCAATTCGCACGCCATCAACATGGATGATGTCAACATCAGGATCAACTCTGGAACCTAACTCGTCAATAACTTCACCATTGACCGTCACTCGCCCAGCGGTAATGAATTCTTCACATTTGCGCCGCGACCCAAGTCCGGCACTGGCCAGAACTTTTTGTAAGCGAACTTCGTTCTCTTCCATAACTGACTAGTTATTCGCTAAATCTAAAACTTCTTCGACATTGTCAGGCATAGGTAAGTGAGCTGCAATTGGCGGTAGCTCATCCAAAGACTTAAGTCCCAGGCGTTCTAAGAAGTAAGTGGTCGTGCGATAAAGGTGCGCACCAGTTTCGTGGTCGTGGCCAGTTTCTTCGATTAAGCCACGAGTCACCAAGGTGCGGACTACGCCATCTACGTTTACACCTCTGATTGCAGAAATTCTTGATCGAGTAACCGGTTGACGGTAGGCAACTACAGCTAAAGTTTCTAGGCCAGCTTGGGAAAGTCTGCCATGTTGCCCATCGAGTACAAATCTTTCAACAACCTGCGCACAGTTATCTCTGGTCCAAAATCTCCAGCCGCCGCCAAGTTCACGCAAATCAAAGCCGCGCTCTTGAACTGCATACTCCTGAGCCAAGTCATGCAATGTTGTCACAACAACTTCTTCTGGAGTCCGAGTCAAGGTAGCAAGTGTTGATGTGCTCATAGGTTCTTCGGTGACCATTAGCAAGGCTTCAAGCGCAGCACGGAGCGATGGCGCACCTAATGAAATACCGTCGTCTAATTCAGTTTCGGTAGCGGATTCGCCATCGATCAATTCAACTGTTTCGTCACTCATTTGGCTGGTCACCTATCTCGTCATCGACTTGCTCGCTAGCTTCAACGTCGCCTAATTGGGTTCTAAAATCTTGCACTTCGGTGGTGTCAAACTCATCAATCTCTCGCAGCGAATTTGCATCAAGATCGTCATCCCCGATCCACCGAACGTAAAGCTCTCCCAGCGGTGTTGGTTGATCAAAGGTAACCAGACCATCGCGATAGATCTCAAGCAAAGCTAAGAATCTAGCCACGACTAGCAAAGTAGTATCACAATCTCGAGTCAATGTTCTAAATGATGCTTGCCCAACTCTGCGCAGTCTTTCCACAATAATCGCTGCTTGCTCGCGTACCGAAACTCTTGCAGCGTGAATGTGTGCGACCGAGATGATGTCAGGCAACTTAGGCTCGAGAGCTCGGGCAGCTAAGTTGGCAAAGTCATCCGGTCCCATTCCCAATTCAACTTCAGGAAGTAACTTGGCGAACTTTTCATCAAGTCCAGCTGCTCGTGGGTGCTGACGGCCAGCAGTTGCAAGTCGGTGTTTAAAGTCAGCTGACATTTCCTTGAATGCTCGATACTGCAACAGGCGCGCAAGCAAAAGGTCTCGTGCCTCAAGAATCGCAATATCTTCTTCGTCTTCGACTTCCCCACCGGGAATCAAACGAGCCGCTTTTAGGTCCAGCAGTGTGGCGGCAATTACTAAGAATTCGGTTGCCTCATCAAGCGTCCACTCGTCCCCGCGCGCTTTGATGTAGGCCAGAAAATCATCGGTTACTTGGTGCAGCGAAAGTGCTGTTACATCAAGTCGATGTTTAGCAATTAACGAAAGCAGTACGTCAAACGGTCCCGAGAATTCTTCTAAGGAAACTACAAATGAGTCTGAAGTTTCTTCCGGCGCAGCGGTCTTTAGATCAGGCTCGGCAGACGCCGCAAACATTACTTAGCAACCGAGCCTTGGGCCTCTAGACGAGATACAAGTTCCCAAGCAAGGTTGCGATAATTCTGGGCACCGGATGAGTTTGGTGCTTGCTCAATTATCGAAACGCCAGCTTTAGTTGTTTCTGGGAACTTAACCGTGCGGCTGATTGTGGTGTGGAATACCGAATCACCAAACGCATCAAGCACAGCTTGAATTGTTTCTCTGGTGTGCAAAGTACGCGCGTCAACCATGGTTGGAAGTACGCCATCAATAGTTAAGCGATTGTTTAGGCGCTCTTGCACCTTGGTGATGGTTTCGCGAAGCATTTCAACTCCGCGTAGGGCAAAGAACTCACATTCCATCGGAATTACTACGCCATCGGCAGCAGTTAGCGCGTTAACGGTTAGCAAACCTAGTGAAGGCTGGCAATCGATCAAGATGTAGTCATAAAGTGGGCGCACTGATTCAAATGCTCGATCAAGTGCGTATTCACGAGCAACTTCGCCCGCAAGGCGCAATTCGGCAGCACTTAATTGGATGTTTGCTGGTAACAAATCCAGACCAGCTACCGAAGTTTTCATTACAACATCTGATGCAGGCACCGAACTTGAATCCATCAACATGTCGTAGACGGTTCGCTTGCCACCAAGATCATCTGGATTAACACCAAGACCGATTGAAAGTGAACCTTGTGGATCCATGTCAACCATCAAAACTTTTCGTCCAGCTTCAGCAAGCGCTGCACCAAGATTGATTGTGGTTGTTGTTTTACCAACACCACCCTTTTGATTCGTCATTGCAATGATGTACGCCGGACCATGACTGGACAATGGTTTAGGCGCACTAAAAGTTGGAAGCGGTCGACCAGTTAGCCCAAGGATCACATCAGGAGTCTTAGTTTCTTCGGTCGTCACAATTGGCGTTACTGAAGCTTCATGGTCAATTGGCAAAACTGGAGTTGATTCAGTTGCTATCGGGGCCGAAACTGGCATTGCTGTGGCAGCTAATGGATCGCTCAAACTCTGATCCTGAGGAATTGGAACTGTCATAACTATCCTTCCCAGCACACACGTGACCAACAGAAATATTCCGTCGAGCCAGAACTAATCGTCGCTGAGGAAGTTACGACTACTTTAGATTAAGCCCTTTTCCCAATAAACACTGGGATGCAAGGTGGCTTTCGCGTCGGTGTCGCACTCGATATTGGGCCCGAATTACCGAGCTTGGGCTCGCGGATGGGCTGTGGCATAGACCTCGCGCAACTGATCAACAGTCACCAAAGTGTAGATCTGTGTCGTGGTAACCGATGCATGCCCTAAAAGCTCCTGAACTACTCGAACATCGGCGCCATTTTCCAGCAAATGAGTGGCAAACGAGTGCCTCATGGTGTGTGGTGAAACCTTGCCAGCCAAATCCGCACGTTGCGCAGCTGCCTGCAGAATTGTCCACGCGCTTTGTCGAGAGAGCTTTGAGCCTCGGGCATTCAAAAACAGCGCCGAACTGGAAGTTGATTTCCCTGACAGAACTGGCCTACTTCGAACCAAATAACTTTCTAAAGCTCGCAGGGCGTGGGATCCCACCGGAACTAGACGCTCCTTATTTCCTTTGCCTTTGAGGCGCAGAATCGGAAGCTCCTTGGAAAGTGTCGAAACATCGTCCAAACTCAACTCGGTTAACTCAGAAATTCGGGCTCCAGTTCCGTAAAGCAATTCCAGAAGTGCGTGATCGCGCATCATGAGAACCGACAAATCAGAATCACTTCCAGCCCCAACTGCGGCTAGTAATCTCTCAATCTCTGCAAAAGTCAAAGCCTTAGGTAGACGTTTAGATATTCCTGGTGGCTTAACGGCTCGAGCCGAATCCGAAGTAGTAATTCCTTCTTTTGCTAAAAACGCATGCAGACCGCGAACCGCAATCAAGGTTCTGGCTGCTGATGAAGGTGCCAACGCAGGATGCTGGTCACTACCCAGTCTTAAGCTGATCAAGAATTCCGAGATTTCATTTGCTGTTACGTTTGAAAATTCCACGATCCCCCGACTTACCAGGAATTCTTGGTACCTGGCCAAATCCCGACGATACGCAGACATGGAATTCTTGGCTAGGCCGCGCTCGACAAGTAGATGATCTAGGTATCCATTAATGTGCCGTTGAATTTGAGATGTATTTGCAGCAGGCACACTTTGAACTTACCTGACATAACTATTTAAAGGTCGCTAATTAAACCAAGTGAATACAAAGCTATGAGCTTTTTGGATGTCTACGTCTTGCCAGTTACCGGTTTAGACAGTTGAGTAGCGATCAGCCATCATGGCTTCGCGGCGGGCTACTTCGGTGCTGACTCCGGCTAGCAAACTTGAAAGCGGGGTGTCTAGGGCATTGCAGACAGCTGCCAAAAGCTCCGAAGATGCCTCTTTTTGGCCACGTTCTAGTTCTGACAAGTATCCCAATGAGACCTGAGCATCGCGAGAAACGTCACGCAGGGTCCGTCCTTGTTCATTGCGGCGGCGGCGCAATTCTTCGCCAATTACCTGACGCATAAGAATCATCTTCTTGCCGTAGACCGGAGTGACACTCGGATCGGCGATCTTCACGGTGTGAGTCAGGGAGATCTGATTTGGAGTCGCGGCAGATCTTGCTGAGGTATTCATAACCTGTTGCTGAGTCATTTCGCGTTCCATTCCTTCATCATATCAATAAACCATTGATTACGTCTTGTGGTGAATCATGCCCAATAAATCTGGGGATAAACCCTGACATTCAAGACATTAGAGACGGTTTTAAAGCATTGTCAGCAAAAGCTCAAGGGCCGCAGCGACCGTCTCTTCTCTTACTTGATCTCTTGCCTCCCTTGGGTCATCAGTCTCGGGAAACAGATGTAACTCATCGACTGCCGAATCAATCACGGTTCCTTGCTCATCACGCATCACGCAAGCAACAAAAACCGTGCCTGGCAAGTGACCATCTTGCGAAGCTGGACCGGCAACGCCCGTTACTGCTAAACCAAAATCTGCATTTAACTTGTTTGCAACTCCAGAAGCCATTTCCAGCGCAACTTGTGCTTGCACGGCTCCACCTTCAGCCAGCAACGTTTCAGATACGCCTAACAAACTGGACTTCAAGTCGGTTGCGTAAGCGATAACTCCACCACGAAAAATCTGGGAGGCTCCTGGGATTGAAGTAATCGTTGAGCCAAGTTGGCCACCGGTAATCGACTCGGCTGTTGCCACAGTTCGTCCTTGCATTGCAAACACGACTGTTACAGCTAAGGAATCAATGTCGGTAGTCATTATGCGGCTCGTTTCATTCGCCTAGTATGCCAAAGACTTTAACTACTACGTGGAAGAACTCGCGCTTTTAACACGTAATCGATTCCGGTAGTAATTGTTAGTGCCAAGGCAACACCTAGCGACATTTGAGCAACGGCGTCAACCCAACCATTGAGTGGAATTAGGAATGCCACAATCGCAATAATCTGACTTACGGTTTTAACTTTTCCACCGCGACTGGCTGGGATAACTCCTTGCTTAATAACCCAGAATCGCAACAAGGTAATGGCAACTTCTCTAAAGATGATTACGCCAGTTACCCACCATGCGATTTCACCTTGAATCGAAAGTGCAATCAAGGCAGTACCAATCAATGCTTTATCTGCAATCGGGTCAGCGATCTTTCCAAAGTTTGTAACTAAGCCATAACGTCTGGCCCAAACTCCATCTACCAAATCAGTCAGTGCTGCAATCAAGAACACGGCAGCACTTGCCCACTGCGCCGAATCTGTTTGCTCAACTGCAAGAACTAAGTATCCGAAAATTGGAACCATGAACAATCGAGCCACCGTAAGCAGGTTTGGAATGTTCAAAATCGGAACTTCGTTATTTGGATCACCTAAGTGATCTGGAGTTGGCAAGTGCGTCATGACTGAATCTGCTTCGCAACTAGATCAACGCCGATTGCATCAATTACAACCGCTCGCACGATAGTCCCAATTGGCAATTGCTCGTCTGTCTCAACGGTTGTAGCGCCATCAACCTCAGGGCCTTGATGTTCACTTCGCCCTTGATTTCCGACTTCTTCAATTAACACCGAAACTTCTTGCCCGATACGGCTGCGCGCAACATCTTCGCTGACGCGCAAAGATACCTTGCTCACAGCTTCGTGTCTGGCTTGCACTTCGTGTTCCGGAAGATGACCATCTAGCTTTACGGCTGCCGTGCCATCTTCGTCCGAATAAGCAAATACGCCGATTGCATCAAGGCGTGCGCCTTCGATGAAGTTGATCAATTCAGTGATGTCTTCGTCAGTTTCCCCTGGGAAGCCAACAATGAAGTTAGTTCGCGCCCCAGCCAGCGGGTTATGAATTCGAATTGCACTCAAGAGATCTAGAAAGCTGTCAGTTCCACCAAATCTCTTCATGCGGCGCAATACCGCATTGCTGGCATGTTGAAATGAAAGATCAAAGTAAGGAACGATGCCAGGAGTATTAGCGATCACGCTAATTAGATCGGGGCGCATTTCAGCTGGCTGTAAATATGAAACCCGAACCCATTCAATTCCTTCTGGCTGCACCAAAAGCGGCAAAAGTTTCTCGAGCAACCTCAAGTCCCCAAGATCTTTGCCATATGAAGTTGAATTCTCACTGACTAAGAGAAGTTCACGAACGCCATTTTCGCCAAGCCAAGCGGCCTCTTCAAAAATCTCACCTGGGTCACGCGAAACGAATGAGCCACGAAACGCCGGGATCGCACAGAAGGTACATCTGCGGTCACAGCCAGAGGCAATCTTTAGCGGCGCCCAAGGTGTGGACTCTAGACGTTTGCGATACACGTGCGGCCCCATGCCTGGAGTTGAGACATCTTCGCTAGCTGACTGTCGATCGACTGGTGAAATCGGCAGTAACTTCCTTCGATCTCCAGGAGTATGAGGAACGATGCTTTCCCCAGCTAGAACTTTTCGAAGTGTGGAACCGATTTCGGCATAGTCATCAAAACTCAATACGGCATCAGCTTCGGGAAGTTCGGCAGCAAGTTCCTTACCGTACCTTTGTGCCAAGCAACCAACCGCGACTACTTTGCCATTGCCAGCAAGCAATTCACTCGCTTCCAAAATCGTGTCAATGGAATCTTTTTTAGCTTGCTCAATAAATCCGCAAGTATTAACGAGTACTAAATCAGTTGCTTCCCCATCCGCAACTAAGTTCCAGCCATCGGCAGTTAATCGACCTGCAAGTTCTTCGGAATCAACGTCGTTACGTGAGCAACCTAGAGAAACTATAGATACACGAGGATTAGCGGTCACGCTGTGAAGCCTACTCGCCGCGGATCAATGCAATTGTTCCCGCTAGATCTTCAGCAGTTACTAATACTTCGCGAGCCTTCGAACCTTCAGATGGGCCAACAATGTTTCGAGATTCCATAAGGTCCATTAATCGTCCAGCTTTAGCGAAACCAATTCGAAGTTTGCGCTGCAACATTGAAGTTGATCCGAACTGAGTAGAAACCACTAACTCAACGGCTGCTAGCAAGTCATCAAGGTCGTTACCAATGTCGCCATCAATCTCTCGGGAGGCTGTAATTGGAGCCACGATGTCTTCGCGGTACTGCGGTGCCATCTGTCCCTTTGCATGCGCTACCACTGCACGAATCTCTGCTTCGGTAACCCATGAACACTGAATTCGGATTGGCTTGGAAGTTCCCATTGGAAGGAACAAACCATCGCCCTGGCCAACCAACTTCTCAGCACCAGGCTGATCCAAGATCACTCGGCTATCAGCAAGACTGGAAGTTGAGAATGCTAAGCGGCTAGGTACGTTGGCCTTAATCAAGCCAGTGACAACGTCTACCGAAGGACGCTGAGTCGCAAGAACTAGGTGAATACCAGCGGCGCGAGCAAGCTGCGTGATTCGCACTACCGAGTCTTCTACATCGCGTGGAGCCACCATCATCAGATCTGCAAGCTCATCTACAACTACAAGTAAGTATGGGTAAGGGCGAAGAACTCGTTGTGAACCTTCTGGTGGAGAAACCTTGCCACCACGAACTGCCTTATTGAAGTCGTCAACATGGCGGAAGCCGTAAGCAGAAAGATCGTCGTAACGAGCTTCCATTTCTTTAACAACCCAGGCAAGCGCTTCTGCTGCCTTCTTAGGATTTGTAATGATCGGACTAATTAAGTGAGGAATACCTTCATACGCAGTTAGTTCCACGCGCTTTGGATCAATCAAAACCATACGCACTTCATCTGGCGTTGCTCGCATCAAAATTGAGGTGATCAGAGCGTTCATGCAACCAGACTTACCTGCACCGGTAGCTCCCGCTACCAAGAGGTGTGGCATTTTGGCAAGGTTTGCTACGGTGAATCCGCCTTCAACATCCTTACCTAGACCAACCAACATTGGGTGATCATCCCCCGCTGCTTCGGCGCTTCGCATTACATCGCCGAGTGAGACAACTTCACGATCGGTGTTAGGAATTTCAATACCAATTGCGCTCTTGCCAGGAATTGGGGAAAGAATTCTTACGTCCGCACTGGCAACTGCATAAGCAATGTTCTTGCTCAATGCCGTTACGCGTTCCACTTTCACCTTTGGACCAAGTTCAACTTCGTAACGAGTCACAGTTGGACCGCGCTGGAATCCAGTTACCTTCGCGTCAATATCAAATTGTTCAAGAACCTGAGTTAGTGCCTCAATAACTGCATCGTTTGCAGCAGTACGTGCCTTAGGAATCGCACCTGGCTTAAGTAGCGACTCACTTGGCAACTTGTAGTTCGAAGCTGACACAAATTGAAGTTGCTCAGACTTAACTGGCTTGACTTCAAGCATCGAAGCTGGTTGTGACGACGCATTCATTGGAGCTTTAGGCGCCTCGGTAATCAAGGAAACCGCTTGAGTTTCGTGCTCAACTACTGGAGCTAAAACATCCACCGCAATTGTGTTCATTTGAGTGATGCCTTCAACCACAGCTACAAGTTCAACTTCTTCTTCAATGACCGCATTGCTTACAACTGGAGTTGCAAATGGCGCATCCCCTGCTAGTTCTCCAATTGCTAAAGCCGGATCAACGTCTAATGAAGTAGAACTCTTGCGACGAAGGCGACTAAACAAAGTGCGATTCGGGGACACTGAAAGATCTAAAGCTAATTGCGCTTGGGCAGCCGTGATGTCATCAACGTTTGGATGTGACATTTCCGCTTCATCTACTACGGCAGTGCGTTGGAACTTGGCTACGATCGAGCGAACCTTTGTTGGAATGGTGTTTACCGGTGTAGCGGTAATAATCAAGACCGAAAAGAATGCAACAACCAGAAGAAGTAAGACGGTGACGATAGTCCCAGCAGCACTTACGAATGGTGCCGTGATCGCCCAGCCAACCCAACCAGATGCTTCGCGCATTGCGCCAGCTCCAGATGACGGAATTGGATTACCACGATTGATGTGAACGATACCCATCACACTTAAAGAAAGCAGCGTCCAACCAATGGTTAGTCGTCCCTTCTTTTGGGACGGTGCATCTGGATGACGCAAAGTTTGAACTGCAATAACTAGCAATGCAACTGGAGCTAAACCATCGAAGATACCGACAGCGCCGGTAACCAAGCTAGTAACAACACCTGAAACAAAACCAGCCACATCGAACCAAACAACTGCGGCAACAACGATTGCTAAAGATAAGTACAGAAGTCCTAAACCGTCACGGCGATGTGCGGGGTCGAGGTCTCTTGCGCTCTTGCCGATGCCACGTGCAATAGCGCCGATCACATGGGCAATACCCAACCAAATTGCAGTCGCGAACTTTCGCAGACCCTGGAACATTGTGGTTATCGCAGAAGGCTTTGAACTCTTTCGTGGCTTAACTGGAGCGCGCCCAGATGAGGAATTTCTTCCTTGTGGACGGGATGCTGATGAGCTGCGCGGACGAGTCTTTGCTGCTGACGGGGAAGCCATATAACAAATATATCCGAAACACTCCAGTAACACTGGCACCAAGAGTTACGGCGTGTCGGAAATCTTGGGCTAAAGCGCT
>Ga0315907_10006990_pt1 | contig 11839 bp, 8 predicted proteins | sample LakEriMetagenome_3_FD_203525 | JGI IMG/M metagenome (GOLD analysis project Ga0315907, IMG submission 203525) | Freshwater fungal communities from buoy surface, Lake Erie, Ohio, United States - Buoy 12 MA123 | ecosystem: Environmental > Aquatic > Freshwater > Lake > Lake biofilm | place: USA...
GGTGGCATCTTCAATATCGGAAAATCAAAAGCCCAGTTATTTGATAAGGGAACTAAAGTGAATATCACATTTTCTGATGTTGCCGGTTTGGATGAGGCTAAGCAAGAAGTGGTGGAGATCGTTGACTTTCTAAAGAATCCTAAAAAATATACAGCGCTTGGTGGTAAGATCCCTAAAGGGGCGCTATTAGTAGGTCCTCCGGGAACCGGTAAAACACTTTTAGCAAAAGCTATGGCCGGAGAAGCACAAGTTCCTTTCTTTTCTTTGTCAGGTTCAGATTTCGTAGAAATGTTTGTAGGGGTAGGAGCCAGTAGGGTTCGTGACCTGTTCAAGCAGGCCCGCGAAAAAGCACCTTGTATCATATTTATTGATGAGATCGATGCCATTGGTCGTGCTCGTGGAAAGAACATGATGATGAGCAACGATGAAAGAGAAAACACACTGAACCAGCTTCTTGTGGAGATGGATGGATTCGGTGGGGATAGTGGTATCATCATCCTCGCCGCAACGAACCGTCCTGATGTACTGGATAGTGCACTTTTACGTCCCGGTCGTTTCGACCGTCAGATCAGTATCGATAAGCCGGATGTAAAAGGAAGAGAGGCGATCTTCAACGTACATCTGGGGCCTATTAAAAAATCAGGGAAATTAGATATTCATAAATTGGCGGAACTGACTCCTGGATTTGCGGGTGCAGATATCGCCAATGTTTGTAATGAAGCGGCACTAATTGCAGCCCGCAAAGGCAAAGCCTCTGTTGAAATGGATGACTTTCAGGACGCTATCGATCGTATCATTGGAGGGTTGGAAAAAAAGAATAAACTGATCTCGCCAGAGGAGAAAAAGATCATCGCCTATCATGAAGCTGGTCATGCTGTTTGCGGATGGTTCTTAGAGCATGCCTACCCATTATTAAAGGTGACCATTGTTCCAAGAGGGGTAGCAGCATTGGGTTACGCTCAATACACTCCAAAAGAACAATATCTATACAATACCGATCAATTGATGGACCAAATGTGTATGACATTAGGTGGCCGTGCGGCAGAAGAGATCTTTTTTGGGAAGATTTCGACCGGAGCGCAGAATGATCTTCAACAGATCACCCGAATGTCTTATTCGATGGTCACGGTTTATGGCATGAATGCGAAAGTAGGAAATGTGAGTTTCTATGATCCTGCTCAGGAAAACCAATTCACCAAACCTTTTAGTGAAGAAACCGGTAAACTCATTGATGATGAGGTTAGAAAACTGATCGATGAGGCCTATCAGCGGACCAAAAAATTATTGACAGAACGTAAAAAAGAGGTCGAGGATCTGGCTCACGCCCTTTTAGAAAAAGAAGTTTTACACCAGAGTGATGTAGAAGAATTGATTGGCAAACGTCCTTTTGAAGATAAAAAAGTACTTTTGGATGAACATTCCGAAGAGCCTTCGGCCAAAGCTTCGAATAATGAATCGGAAGCCTCAGCTGATGGTATTGGCCTAAACGCGAACCAGTAATGAACGCTTCAAAAAATAATATACTGAACAGAATCAGAAAGGCACTGGAAAAACCGGTGCCTTTGCCTTTCCCTCAATCAGCAAAAGCTGAGGATTTTTATCCATTACCTCAAGATGATGTTACTGTCATTTTCGCAGAGCAATTCACTTCTCTGCAAGGTAAATTTCAGTTTTGTATGAATGAACAGGAAGTTGTTCAGCAATTTGCACACATTGCTGCCCTGCAAAACTGGGCTCATATTTATTGTGCGGAACCTACTATAAGAGAAATGTTCATCCGTAATGGGTTTGACCATTTTACCGAGAGAGCATTGGCAGATGCCGATGTGGTCATTACAACCTGTGAGTTTTTAGTAGCCAGAACGGGTAGTATGGTGCTCAGTTCTGCCAAAGTAGAGGGAAGAACGGCATCGGTATATGCTCCGGTTCACGTATGTATTGCCAGTACTGATCAAGTAGTTTATGATATCGGAGATGCATTAGACCTGATGAAGCAAAAATATGGCTTGCGTCTTCCATCAATGATCAGCTTTGCTACAGGTCCAAGCAGAACAGCTGATATTGAAAAAACGCTGGTAGTAGGTGTTCATGGACCTAAAGAAGTATATTGTTTTCTAGCCGATCAATTACCTCAGTAAAATGCAAATACCAGAAGGGAAAAGAATATATTTTTTATCCGATTTTCATCTGGGTATTCCGGATCATGCAAGTAGTTTGATCCGTGAAAAAAAAGCTGTGGCCTTCCTGAATAGCATACAACATGATGCTCATGAAATTTTTATTGTAGGCGACCTTTTTGATTTTTGGTTTGAATATAGAAAAGTTGTTCCTAAAGGGTTTGTTCGCATTTTGGGTAAACTTGCAGAATTGACAGATTCTGGTATTCCTATCCATTTTTTTGTTGGAAATCATGATATGTGGATGAATGGTTATTTCGAACAAGAGCTTAACATTCCTGTTTATCATCATCCCAAAGCATTTGAATTTAGCGGCAAATCTTTTTTAATTGGACATGGTGATGGACTTGGTCCTGGAGATCATGGTTATAAGTTTTTGAAAAAGATTTTTCGTAATCCTATTGCTCAGTTCTTATTTGGAATAATCCCACCTTCATTAGGTATGGCGTTGGCAAACTTTTCTAGCAGAGGAAGCAGAGCTGTAACCGGCGATGATGATGATCGGTTTTTGGGTGAAGAAAATGAATGGCTTATCCGATACTGTAGAGAATACCTAAATAAAGAGCATAAGGATTTTTTCATTTTTGGGCACCGACATCTCCCTATTGATTTTTATTTATCTGAAGAAACTAGGTATGTTAATTTGGGCGATTGGATAAAGTATTACACGTACGCTGTATTTGATGGGCATTCATTGGAGTTGAAATCCTATAAGCCTTGAGATTTATTAATTTGATATACAGGATATTTTGATTCAGCAATTAAATAGATTTATATGCAGTCATTCTGGGAAATTATGGTATTAGACAATACCATTCTGCAATATGCAATAGTTGCAGGAGTAATCCTGACCGCCTATCTCTTTAAAAAATTCATTGGCCGATATGTAAGCTCATTATTCTTTTTTTTAATGCGGGGACTTGGGCGTTCAATGGATCGAAAGTCTTTTGTAGATCTTATCATCGGGCCAGTTGAAAATTTTCTACTGGTATTGATAAGTTACCTTGCATTAGAAACGTTAACATTTCCTGTTAAGCTCAAAATAAAAGTTGGTGGCGGATTAACTGTTTCAGATTATACCGAAGGGCTAGCTCGTTTTTTTATCATTCTCTTTTTCTTTAGAATGCTGTTACGGTTAGTTGATTATCTCGCACTCGTTATGGGTAGAAAAGCGTCTCAGACTGCTCATTCGGATGATGATCAACTGATTGTTTTCTTTAAAGATTTTTTAAAGGTTATTTTATCTATTGTTGGCGTTTTATTTATTATCAAAATTGTTTTTAATCAGGACATTTCTAAAGTACTGGCTGGGTTGAGTATAGTAGGTGCCGCAATAGCACTTGCTGCTCGGGAGAGTCTTGAAAATTTGATTGCGTCTTTTATCATCTTTTTTGATAAACCCTTTGGAACGGGTGATCTGCTTAAAATAGAAAATATTACAGGCACAATTGAACGAATAGGATTAAGGAGTACCAGGATCAGGACGGTTGAGAAAACATTTGTTACGGTCCCAAATAAAAAAATGGTTGATTCCATAATTGATAATCTTGGACTGCGAACGCATCGACGTGGTGAATTGAAGGTGCAGATCGATGCCAAAACATCTGCTGAAAAAGTGGAACAGCTTATCGGTGATCTGAATAAAATATTTGAGACGGATGCCATTACCGACTATAATATTCAGATAAATGAGATCACTCAAAATGCGGTGGTCATTATGATTGACTTTACAGCTTCGATGATTGAAAATAAAGCATTCAATCAGTTTAAAGACAAAATAAACCTTTCTATTATTCGATTATTACACGATCAGGGAGTGAGTCTTGCCGGACAGGATAATGTTGTTAAGATAGTGCAAGATCTTGCTTCATCTCCAACAGGAAATGCTTAAGTTGCTCTAGTTGCTTGACCATCTCTAATTTTTCTTTTGACTTCTTGTTGTTCTTGAGGTGATCTTTTGCCCCTTCAATCGTGAATTTTTTCTGGCGGAGAAGGTGATATATCGTTTGAAGATTTTTTATATCATCTGGACGGAAAAAGCGATCCCCTTTACCATTTTTTCTTGGTTTCAAGATATCAAATTCAGATTCCCAGTATCGGATTAATGAAGTATTAACTTTAAACATAGAAGCCACTTCACCTATCCCATAATATTGTTTAGCATAAAGGATTTTATCTTCAGGTAGCTCAGGGAGATCCTTTTCGGAACTCATCTCGCGGATGGATTTTCTGCCCCGAGTGGATTTTACCCGATCTATTTCTTTATGGTGATTATCTGCTAAGGCAGTAATTTTTTCCGCTTCCTGTTCTAATTCTTCCAGTTCTCTTGAGGAGGGGGTAGGAAGTTCGAGATAAACTTTTGGTTCTTCGTTAAGTATTTGTTTTTGAATTGGCGCTTCAATGGAAACTTGATCCGCCTTCGCGATTTTTTCAGCCTCTTCACGTAAAACTTCCCTGGCGGATATATCTACCGGCTGATCTTCCTGCAATATAACCGTAGGTGGAACTAGTTTGCGTTCCTGGGATGCCGGTTTCTCTACAGGCTTGGCGGTAGCTTGATTAGCTTTTACTTCAGCTTCGTATGCAGCAAAAAGGTCTAATTGTTCCAGCATCTCTGCAAATTATTCACATATACCTCAACAGCAGTTAAAAATTATACACATTTGTTGAAACTCACCACCTCCAAAAAGGCATAGTGGAGTTAGTCGAAGCTTTGGTTGCCCGAAGCAGCAATCTTGAGGATAAGCTGGTATTGTTCAGGAGTAAGGTCGTTATAGAAGAAATAGATCGGATCTACCTGACGCCCCCCTTTATGTACCTCATAGTGCAAATGGGGGCCAGTGGATTTACCAGTGCTTCCTACCCATCCAATAACTTCGCCTCTTTTTACCATTTGACCTGATCTGGCCTTGATTCTGACCATGTGACCGTAAAGTGTTTCATACCCATACCCATGATTAATGATCACATGGTTGCCATATCCATTCCCAAGATCAGCGGCTGTAGTTACTTTTCCATCAGCAGTAGCATAGATCGGAGTACCTTGTGGAGCAGCAAAATCAAGTCCCGCATGGAATTTGATCGTTTTATAGAGTGGATCCACCCGACTTCCAAAACCAGATGCGATCCTGTTAAGATCTTTGTTTGAAATGGGTTGGATAGCAGGTGTTGCTGCTAAAAGCAATTCTTTATTACGGATAAGATTTTGAATCTCATTGTATGATTTTTCCTGAAAGGCTATTCTGGAGGAAATTTTATTTAGGGTATTTATAATAGATTTTGCCAGATTTGTTTGATCCATGGTGGCCATCATTTTCACACCCTGTGCCATTTCCATGGCTTTTTGCCGGGCACTGTCCGGTACCGGATTAGCTTCAAATATGGTACGGTAAACTTCGTTGTCCCGCTTTTCCAATTGAACTAGACGCTGCTCCATTTCCTTCACCTTTCCATCAAGCAGGTTAAGATCTTGCTGAGCCCTTTCATACTGCATGCGCATTAGTCTTTCTTTTGGGGAATCCAGAAACCTGAAAGCAAAGGCTACAATAATGAGCGCGGTTACCATAGCAGCAGCTATAAAACCAAGAATACGCAGAAGTTTCACCCGAAGCGGGGTAATAAACTTCTCATAACGAAGCGTATTGGCATTATAGTAATACTTGATTTTTTTCATCTTCCCAATGGCTTAGGCAAAAGACGTACTTTTGCACCATCTTATTCAAGGCAAATATAGCCTTCAATAGGCTATATAGACCATTAAAATCAATAAACCACATGACCTCGGCCGAAATTCGCCAGAAATTTTTGGATTTTTTTGCATCTAAAGAACATGCGATCGTTCCATCTGCTCCTATTGTCATAAAGAATGACCCTACATTACTTTTCACAAATGCAGGAATGAATCCTTTTAAGGACTATTTCCTCGGAAATAAACCCGCTCCACATAAACGCATAGCAGATACCCAAAAATGCCTTCGTGTAAGTGGTAAACATAACGATCTTGAAGAGGTGGGAGTGGATACTTATCATCACACCATGTTTGAGATGCTGGGCAACTGGAGTTTCGGAGATTATTTTAAGACGGAAGCCATTGCCTGGAGCTGGGATCTACTCACCAATATATATGGTATCCCAAAGGATCGTCTTTATGTTACCGTGTTTCAGGGGGATGAAAAAGAAGGCCTACCCAAAGATGAAGAAGCGTATTCGGAATGGAAGAAATGGATAGCAGAGGATCGTATCCTAATGGGAAATAAAAAGGATAATTTTTGGGAGATGGGGGATACAGGACCTTGTGGACCTTGCTCAGAAATTCATGTAGATTGTCGTCCTGATGCAGAAAGACAAAAACAAGATGGAAGAACATTAGTAAATGCGGATCATCCTCAGGTTATTGAGATCTGGAACAATGTATTCATGCAATTCAACAGACTAAAAACTGGTGAGCTTGAATCACTTCCGGAAAAACATGTGGATACAGGAATGGGATTAGAACGTTTAGTTCGGGTACTCCAAGGTAAATCATCTAACTACGATACAGATATCTTTACCCATACGATTTCTGCTGTTGAAAAGATCGTCGGGATTAAATATGAGTTCAGTGATAGTAAGAAAGATATTGCTTTTCGTGTAATTGCTGATCATATACGTGCTATTGCTTTTACGATCGCAGATGGACAGTTGCCATCCAATACCGGAGCAGGTTACGTGATCCGCCGAATCCTTCGTCGCGCGGTACGATACTATTACTCATATCTAAATTGTAATGCTCCTCTATTACATCATTTAGTACCTGTACTATCAGATCAGTTTAGTAATGTATTCTCTGAATTAAAGCAGCAAGAGGATTTTGTAAAAAAAGTGGTGAATGAAGAAGAAGAATCATTTCTTCGTACGCTTGAAAAAGGATTACGTAAGATCGAAGATCTTACACAAGGAAACGATAAGCTGATCAAAGGTTCAGATGCCTTTGAATTATTAGATACATATGGGTTTCCTATAGATCTTACTCGTCTGGTAGCTAATGAAAAAGGATTTGATGTGGATGAGTCAGGTTTTGAAAAAGAAATGTTGAAACAAAAAGAGAGAAGTCGAGCTGCAACAGCTATTGATGCGGAAGATTGGGTCATCGTTTCTGAAGCATCTTCTTCTTTTGTTGGTTATACTGAACTGGAAACCTCAACGGAGATCATAAAATATAGAAAAGTTAAAGGTAAGGGGCAGGAAGCCTATCAGGTAGTGTTGCGGCAAACTCCATTTTATGCAGAAAGTGGCGGACAAGTAGGCGATAAAGGGACTCTAACCATTAATGGTAAATCATATAAAGTAATTGATACCAAAAAAGAAAATGATCTCATCATTCATCTTTTACCTGAACTGCCAGGAGAATTAACCGGTTCGGTCAATGCCTCAGTAGATATTGAACTTCGTAATCGTACGGCCATGCATCATTCTGCAACACACCTGTTGCATGCTGCTTTACGTCAAGTATTAGGTGCGCATGTTGCACAAAAAGGTTCTTTGGTAAATGCTGATTATTTACGTTTTGATTTTTCTCATTTTGCCAAAATGACCACAGAAGAAATTCAGCAAGTTTCTGCGTTGGTCAATCAAAAGATCCGCGAAAATATTCCAGTGGTGATCAAAGAGTTGCCGAAAGAGGAGGCATTAAAGCTTGGAGCCATGGCATTATTCGGAGAGAAATATGGCGACGTTGTTCGGGTGGTGATCATGGATCCATCATATTCAATAGAACTATGTGGTGGTACACATGCAGGGTCAACGGGTGAGTTGGGATTTTTTATATTGACTTCCGAAGCTGCTGTTGCTGCTGGGGTGAGAAGAGTAGAAGCACTTGCTGGTGCTTCAGCAGAGCAATTTATGCAACATGAAATGGAACAGCTTCGTCAGATTAAAGAGGTATTTAAAAATCCCAAAGATCTCTTGAAATCTATTGAGCAATTGCAGGAGGATAGTACAGAACTGAAGAAGCAAATAGAGCGTTTGGAGGGAAGGATGTTGGCTGGTATCTGCAATGAATTATTACAGAAAAATGAGCTGATTCATAATATACCTTTTATTGGGCAAATAGTTGAGGTTCCACATGCTGAAGCGTTAAAAAAATTATGCTTTGACTTACGCCATCGCCTTTCTGACCATTTGATTGTACTGGCAGCTACTATTGGCGGAAAGCCTGCTGTAGCTATTGGTATTTCCGATTCAATAGTTGAAGCTAAACAGCTTGATGCGGGTAAGATCATAAAAGAAACAGTCGCACCTTTAATAAAAGGTGGCGGTGGAGGTCAAAAAACATTGGCAACGGCTGGCGGACAGGACCATACTCGTTTGGAAGAAGTAATTACAGCCGTCCGCTCACTTTTATAATTTTCCATTCAACATACTGAATGACCATTTGGAAGTTGTTTGATATAGTTTTGCGTACATTTTTTTAGTTTTGACTTTCTAAAAACCTAATTGAATATGCAGAAAAAATGGCAAATGTCTATTGGTGCTTTATTTTTCGCAATAGCGATTTTTGCACAGGAAAAAGATCTCAAAAAAGAAGAGGTCATCATACGCAAGAGCGGAAAAGGCAAGGAAGAAAATATGACCGTTATAGTAAAGGGTGATAGTATTTTTGTGAACGGAAAACCCATTAAGGAGGGGGATGACCATATCGTTATCCGAAAGAAAATAATAAATGATGATGAAATCAGCGAACTAGCGCCCCAAGCTTTTTTAGGAGTTAATATTGAAAAGGCAGAAAATGGTGTTCGGGTGGTAAGTGTTTCCCAAGGTTCAAATGCTGAAAAAGCGGGTTTAAAAGAAGGGGACATTATTATTTCTTTAGCTGGTAAACATGAAACGGATCCGGATGCATTCCGCAATCTGGTTCGTGCTCAAAAACCTCAGGAAGAAGTAGAGATCGTGTATTTACCTGCTGGTGAAAAGAATGAAAAGAAAGTAAAAGTGAAATTGGGAAGTATGGTGTCTATGTCAAAGACTTTCACTTATACGATGCCGGGATCAAATGTTGAACCGGGTAATTTTGATATGAAGATGTTCAAAGATCTCCCCAATGATTTAGGCGTAATGATTGAACGCGAATTAAGCAGCACCCTTAATGCCCATAAACCTCAATTAGGTATTAAGATACAGGATACGGAGGATAATTCAGGGGTTAAGGTTCTTGAAGTGACAGCAGAATCATTAGCTGCAAAAGCCGGTGTTCAGGAGCATGATGTGTTGATTGCAATTGATGGTAAGGAAGTGGATGACACAGATGCTGCCAAAGAGGCTTTACAAGCTGCGAGAGAAAAATCAAGCTATATCTTAAAGGTGAAGAGATCAGGAAAGATCATAGAACTGAACGTCAAGGTTCCTAAAAAGCTAAAAGAAACTAATCTTTAATCCATTGCGACCTCTCAGGATCCTCTCCTGGAGGTCGTTTGTTTTTTGTAGATTTGCTGAACATGAAAAGGGATTCAGCATATGAGCTTGTCGTAGGTTTGGAAGTACATGCACAACTTTTAACGAATTCCAAATTATTTTCAGGTGATGCTAACCTTTTTGGTAGTGAACCGAATACACAAGTGAGTCCAATTGTTTTAGGGCATCCTGGCACACTACCTAAAATGAATAAGGAGGCCATAGGCCATGCCATAAAAATGGGACTGGTTTGTAACAGTAAAATTGCCCGTACAAACTATTTTGCCCGTAAAAATTATTTCTATCCAGATCTTCCAAAGGGATATCAAATTTCACAGCATACCACTCCAATTTGTATAGGTGGGTATGTAATGATAAAAACAGCAGAAGGTGATAAGCCCATTCGCCTCACACGTATTCATTTGGAAGAAGATGCCGGTAAAAGTATTCATGACGTGGCAGAGGACTTCACCTGTTTAGATTACAACCGTGCAGGAGTCCCTTTAGTTGAAATAGTAACTGAGCCAGATATTAGAAGCAGTGAAGAAGCTTTTACTTTTCTGACTGAACTGCGTAAACTGGTTCGATGGATAGGGGTATGTGATGGAAATATGGAAGAAGGAAGTTTACGATGTGATGCTAATATATCACTTCGTCTGAAAGGTTCAACTATGCTAGGGACTAAAGTTGAAGTAAAGAACCTGAACTCGATCCGAAATGTGCGAAAAGCTATTGAGATCGAAGCGCTACGCATTGAAAAACTACTGGAGCAAGGAAAGGCTATAACTCAGGAAACGCGTGGTTTTGATGCAGATAAAGAATTCACTTATTCTATTCGTACAAAGGAAGATGCAGATGATTATCGTTATTTCCCTGATCCGGATCTTACCCCGTTTATAGTCACAGATAAGGATATTGAAATCTATAGGGAAGCCCTTCCCATGCTTCCTGAGCAATGGATAAGAAAACTAGTTACCGAATTTGCTTTAACAGATTATGATGCGGGGATTCTGACAGAAGATAAAGAGCTATTGGACTATTTCTTATCTATTGCTGCAGTATCTCCTCATTTTAAAGCTATTGTAAATTGGTTGTTGGGCCCGGCTAAATCGTATGTTAATGAAAATGGTATTCCTTTTTCAGCTTTAGGGATAAACCCAGAAAGATGGGCCTCTATGATAGAACTCGTACAGCAAGACAAAGTGAGTTTTTCTGCTGCGGCAACTAAATTGTTTCCAGTACTTTTGACAAATAAAACAGATGATCCCATGCAATTGGCTGCGGATTTGAATTTGTTACAAACTTCAAATGTGAATGAGCTGGAATTATGGGTAGATGAGGTACTTCTATCAATGCCTAAAAAAGTTGAGGAATATAAAAAAGGGAAAAAGGGCTTGATCGGTTTATTCATGGGGGAAGTTAAAAAAAGATCTAAAGGAAAAGCTGATCCTAAACGTACAAATGATATTCTGCTCAGTAAATTAAATTGAATTCATTATGCAAAAAATTTCTTTGGTTGCCGTTATTCTGACTTTCATTTTATCTGCCTGTAATAACCAATCTGCAGATAAATTCCAAGTAGGGGGAGTAATAAAAAACCTTAAATCAAGTACAACTATTTATTTAGATAAACTGGAATTTGGTTCCAATGAAAATTTGAATATCGATTCGGCTGTGGTGAATGTCTCCACAGGAACATTTGAATTAGAGGCAGCACATCCTGATGAAGAAAGTGTATATAGGATAAGACTTTCAAGTGGTGAATTTTTATTTTTAGTTTCAGATCGACCTAAATTGATCTTAGAAGTGGATGCTAATAATATTGATGGATATTCAACGAATTCATCTGCAACTAATTCATTAAGACATCTCCTAAAATATTACAATGAGCGAATGGCCTCTATAAATAAAATGGCCTTAGCAATCGATACTGTATTCGTAAGAGATAGTTTACGTAATGTAAATGAAGAAGCCTTAAAAACGTATAGTAAGGAAACAGAGCGCTATCTGCTTGCTTATGCGGATACTACTAAAAGTCCAGTTGTGGCCTTATTTGTTGTTGGCCCACTGGTAGGCGGTCAGTCAGATCCGGCCACATTAATGCCCGTTATGACCTCTATTTCAAAGCGCTTTCAAGCACATACGATGGTAAGTAAAATAGTAGGTGATTTTTTTAAAAATATCCAAAATGAGCAATCTGCTATTAAAGAAGGCTCACTTGCTCCTGATTTTAG
>Ga0315907_10006992_pt1 | contig 11836 bp, 9 predicted proteins | sample LakEriMetagenome_3_FD_203525 | JGI IMG/M metagenome (GOLD analysis project Ga0315907, IMG submission 203525) | Freshwater fungal communities from buoy surface, Lake Erie, Ohio, United States - Buoy 12 MA123 | ecosystem: Environmental > Aquatic > Freshwater > Lake > Lake biofilm | place: USA...
CAGAAGACTGAATGCCGACGTTGCCAATACGCCTTCAGCTTTTTCAAGTTTGGTTGGTGATGCAAACATCGAGTTTTGCCTTGCGACCACAGACCCGAACGGTAATCCAACCAATGGTGTTTTGCGTGTCCCAACAACAGCTACATCGTTTGGAACCAATAACACTGTGAAATCTTCCACATCAGGCGGATCTAACGCATGGAATGCATCGAAATACCTCAATATGTGGGTGTGTGATATATCAGGTTCTATATTGGGATATGCCCAGTTCCCTGGTGGTTCGGCAAGTACTGATGGTGTTGTAATCGACTATCAATACTTCGGTACAATCGGCACCGCTACCGCACCATTCAACAAAGGCCGCACAGCAACCCACGAAGTAGGCCACTGGTTGAATCTGTTTCATATCTGGGGTGACGATGGCACGGGCTGCACAGGCAGTGACCAGGTTACAGATACTCCAAATGCCGCAGGGTCTAACGTAGGTTGTCCTGCTTTCCCACGCGTAACATGCAGTAATGGTCCAAACGGCGATATGTTCATGAACTACATGGACTACACCGATGATGCTTGTATGTACATGTTTTCTAATGGACAAGTAGCTCGTATGCAAGCTTTGTTCGCGAGTGGTGGTGCAAGAGCTTCTCTTTTAACCTCCAACGGATGCGGTATTGCTGGTCCGGCGCCAACTTGCAGCGATGGCATTCAAAACGGAACTGAGACCGGTATCGACTGTGGTGGATCATGCGCTGCATGCCCATGCAATGGCACAAGCCTTACTCTTACAATCATCTTCGATAACTACCCAGCGGAAACAGGCTGGAATATCCGTAATAGCGCCAACTCAATTGTAGCATCAGGCGGACCTTATAGCGGTCAAACAGCAGGATCAACTCTGAATGTTCCGCTATGCTTAGGAAATGACTGCTATACGCTCACTTTCACCGACACCTACGGCGATGGAATGTGTTGCACTTATGGAAATGGAAGCTACCGCCTAGTCGGTCCCTCAGGCACTTTGGTATCAGGTGGTACATTTACTACAAGCCAAGCAACCCAGTTCTGCGTTGGCAGCACACCTGCTCCAACCTGCACGGATGGTATTCAAAACGGAAACGAAACTGGCATCGACTGCGGTGGTTCATGTGCTCCATGCGTTACACCTTGCACTGCAACAACGGTTAACTCCAACAACTTTGAGGCAGGTTTCGGTATCTGGACAGATGGAGGTACGGACTGCGCTCGTATCAGCGGCACAACATCACCAAGCGGAACATGGGCTATTCGCCTGCGTGACAACACTAGCTCATCCGTGATGTCTACAACAAATATGAATTTGGTGAATTACAACGAAATAACCGTTAGTTTTAAATTCAGAACAATCAGTTTTGAAAACGGTGAGGATTTCTGGGTACAGCTTTCGACCAATGGTGGCACAAGCTACACGACACGCGCTACGTATGTTGCCGGAACCGGATTCGCTAATAACACCGTGTACACCGTCAATGTAGTAATCCCTGGGCCATTCACCAACACTACTCGCGTGCGCGTGCGCGCCGACGCTTCAGATGACGATGACGCTCTGTACATCGACGATATGGTTATTACAGGTTGCGCAGTTGCTGCCCGTGAAGCCGCACCCGCAGATGCTACTATTCTCAACAATTCGGTTGAAGCCATTTCATCGGTGAACATCTACCCAAATCCGGTAGCGGATGCACTCTACATCGACTATATCCTTGCTCAAAGTGGCACAGTCGAAATTAGCGTTCTTGATTTACAAGGCCGTGTAATCGAAAAGAAGTCACAAAATCTCCAGGAAGGCATGCAACACCAGGCCTACGACACACAAAATCTTGCAGCAGGAACCTACCTGATCATGGTAAGTAACAATGGTCAGCGTTCGGTGAAACGCTTTATGGTACAGCGATAGTGAAGTGATTTTGTGCGGCAACACCAACGTTGTCGTAAGAAGTTTCAATAAAAAAACCCTCGATTAATCGGGGGTTTTTCTTTTGATATATATACAATTATGCGTGCTGAACTTTGTGAATGAAATCCTCGTATCCAATCGCGATTTCATTCAATGTGCACTTCTCCTTCACCACCGCAATCATCTTTTCCTCATAGAGGAAGTCGTACACGTTTTTCGCCTCTTCCTTTTTGGCCAATGTTTGCTTCGCAAACTCGGTAAGCATCTCATCTTCCATCGGCAGACCGTATTGCGCATAGCGCGATGCAAGAACTTGTTTGACATGTGTTAAAGCGTCCTCCGGACTTACGCGCAATTCGTATTTGCGAATGATTTTACCTTCGATTAATTCCCATCGCAATTGGGCTGCATAGAAGGGATAATCATGCTCTACCATTTCAACGGTTACCGGTTTTTCATTCGTGAGTTGAATGTAGCGCTTCAAAAAAGCATCAGGCAATTGCGGGTCAATGCTGTCGGTAATCTTTTTGGCAAACTCGCGCTTGAACAGAAAATCAGAATCGCGCGAAAACATCTGCTCCAGGTCGGCTTTTATTTTCGTGCGCATTTCCAGCTCCGCATTCACCTCGCCCGGACCATATAGTTTGTCGAACAACTCCTGATCAACTGCGTGTGGTTCGATGCGCTTAATCTCATTGACCTTCAATTGAAATTTAGAGGCCAAATGATGAACGTCGTGATGCGTTATACCCAGCATTTTTGCCAGGTCCTCGTGATTCTCGGTTAAGTGATGTGGATCAATTTCCACGATGCTTCCCACAGACAATCCGACAAGTGTCGCTTTTGTTTGAGCGTCTTTTACAAACTCAATGGAAACGGTGGTCTTGTTAGATATGCCACCTTCCTTCAACACGCCACTCTCTACTAGTTCGTTTAATTCCACCATCAACATGTCTTCCGCCTCACTGGTTTCCGGATCTGACATTTTACCATAACGACGGGCCAAATCTTTCACCTGACGGTTAATGAGCTCTTCGCTCACATCTACTTTGTAATAATCGAACGTGAGCGATGAATTCAAGTCAACGTCAATAGCAGGAGCAAGGCCTAACTGATAGGTGAATTTGAAGTCGCCCGGATTGTCCCAGTTGCCAACTTCCGCGTTATCTGCAGAAGGGATAGGGCTGCCAAGCACTTCGATTTTATTTTCCGACAGAAACTTGTATAGATTGTCTTGAATCACTTGATTGATTTCTTCAGCCAGAATGCTCTTTCCGTAGCGCTGCTTAACGAGCGACATAGGCACATGCCCCGGGCGGAAACCGGGCATCTGCATCGTTTTACGGTGTTTCTTTATAGCGTTGTCGACACGTTCCGTGTAGTCGGCCGGTGCAATATGAATGTGCAACTCGGCATTGAGAGTGTCGATGTCTTTTCTTTCGATATTCATGTTGAACGATTTGTAGGTGATTTACCGCCTGCAAAAAGCGGGGGCGCAAAACTAATGCACGGAGGCCATTTGTACGTAATGCAAAAATTGCGGTTTGAGATTGAAATGCTATGTGTATATTCGCGCCGCCTTGCTTGCGGGCGTGGCGAAATTGGCAGACGCGCCAGACTTAGGATCTGGTGCCGCGAGGCATGGGGGTTCGAGTCCCTCCGCCCGCACAACGAAAAATTCCGGCTTTGTCCGGAATTTTTTTTACTTCCTTATGCCATAAGGAGTTTATTACAATCTCTTATCTTGGCCGCGATGATTGCACGTATTTCCGCACTCTTGGTATCACTTCTTTTAGCTAAGTTATCGGTGTCCCAGTTCAACGATAACTCAGGTGGACGTTCAACCGGCATGGCCGGTTCGTATGTCGCGTTGAGTGATGGCTGGAGTGCTTTTCACAATCAAGCAGGTTTAGCGGCTGTGCAATCAATCGATGCGGGTATGTACTATGAGAATCGATTCGGATTGAATACGCTGAGCGATAAAGGTTTTTTTGTAGCTGCTCGATTAGGCAAGGGTGTTTTTGCAGGCAGCTACCACAGTTTTGGTTATTCTGAATTCGCTTCTTCCAAGGGCGGATTGGCCTACGCAATGGGTCTTGGTGAAAAGTTGGATGTCGGTATTCAACTCAACTACTACGCTGTTCGTCTAGGCGAGAATTACGGACGTGCGATGGCTATGAGTGCAGAAGGTGGTTTCCTCTATCGACTCAACTCGAAGTTGACACTAGCGGGGCACATAAGCAATCCCAATCGGGCAAAACTTTCGAACTATCTCGACGAGCGCATTCCGGCTGTATTTCGCATGGGTGGAATCTATCGCTTTTCGAAGCAAGTGCTGCTCACCGGGGAAGTTTATAAAGACACACAATTTGATCCTTCAGTGCGCACGGGTATTGAATACCGAATAACAGAATCCATTGCCGTGCGAGGAGGATTTGCCTCTGCGCCACGTCAGTTCACGTTCGGTTTCGGATGGAAGCTGAGTCAATGGATATTCGATATGGCTGCTGCGTATCATCCGGTGCTGGGGTTTAATCCTCACGTTTCATTCACCTACTCGGGCGCCAAGGAAAAATGATTCGGTTAGCAACGCATAGTATGCTGAGAATAGCTGCTTTCTTGTTGCTGTTGGTTTTGTTATTTAAACGAACGGCAGCTCAAACCGATGAGCAGAAAAACTCCATCATTGAACAGCGCATCGAAGAAATTGCCAACTCACTCGATGAAGGCCAAGAGCTGGACTATACCAACCTTTTCGAAGACCTTGCCTACTTCTACGAGCATCCGCTCAATTTGAATTCCGCCGATGTGGATGAATTAAGAGAGCTGCATTTACTAACCGACATTCAAATTGCCAATTTGCAGAAACACATCGCGCGTTACGGTAGCTTGAGGAGTATCTATGAATTGCAAGCAGTAGAAGATTTTGATCTTCCGACTATTCGCAACATCACCTGGTTCGTAACGGTTGAACCTGTGCTTAGTTTTCAAGACTTCAGCATGGCGGAGTTTTGGCGCGAGGCCACGCACGACCTCTTCATTCGCTACAAGCGAAACTTGCAATTACAGGAAGGATACATTCCCGATCCAGAAACGGGTGTGCCCGATTTTGTCGGATCACCCGATTATCTCTACTCTCGCTATCGGCTTAATTACAAGAAAAGTTTTCGCGCAGGATTCACGCTGGAAAAGGATGCGGGTGAATCGCTTGAACGTGGCCCTGACTTTTACAGTGCTCATGCGATGTATAGCGGTCAAACTTGGTTGAAGCGTTTTGTTGTGGGCGACTATCAGGCGCTGTTTGGTCAAGGATTGACGTGCTGGAATGGATTGGCCTTTGGCAAATCGCCCTTCATTTCTAATGTGAAGCGCAATGGAATCGGTCTGCGCCCCTATTCAAGTGTTCAGGAAGCAAATTTCTTTCGTGGCGCGGGTATCACAATTGGTAAAAGAGATGTTGAATTGACGGCGTTTTTCAGTGATAAGAGAATCGATGGCAATGCCGATGAATCGGCCGATAGCGTTCTCACCGACGATGAGTTCGTCGTTTCGAGTTTACCCCTTGGTGGTTTACATCGCACGGAAAGCGAAATAGCGAACAAAAACCTGGTACGCGAACAAGTATATGGTACCAATTTGAAGTACACACATCGGTTGTTTTCAATTGGTTTAACCGGGCTGCACACGGCAATTAATGCCACGTTGATGCCTAATATGGACCTTTATTCGATGTATCGATTTTCCGGTTCGGAAAACACAATGATTGGTGCCGATTACCAGGCAGTGCTTGGCAACGCGAATTTCTTCGGCGAAGCAGCTCGCAGTGCCAATGGCGGCTTCTCTATGGTAAATGGTTTGGTTGCAGCGCTGCACCCAAGTCTTACTTTCAGTGCGGTATGGAGATATTTTGGAAAGGACTTCCAAAATACCAAGGCAAATGTTTTTGGAGAGAATAGTCTCACAGCCGCCAACGAGCGAGGACTGTATACGGGGGTTCAAGCAAACTTGTCGAGTAAATTAACACTGACAGCCTATGCTGATTTAGTGCGCTACCCTTGGTTGCGTTATCGGGTGGATGGGCCAAGTGTAGCTACCGACTATCTCGCTCAACTCAATTACAAGCCCGACAAAAAGAATGAGATTTACCTGCGTTATCGCCGCAGAGAAAATGTGCTCAACTCTTCACTCGAAGGAGCTGTCATCACGGCTCCTACTGCTACGTTGCAGGAGAACTGGCGCATCAATGGCTCGTATCAAGTACATCCAAATGTTCAACTGCGCTCTCGAGCTGAGTGGTCGTTGTTTACCAAGGAAAATGAGAATAGTCGGGGATTTGTGATTTATCAGGATGTCAATTACAAGAGGCTGGGGTCACGAGCCACATTCACATTGCGCTATGCCATCATGGATTGTCCCGATTGGAACGCCCGTATCTATGCGTATGAGAACGATGTGCTATACGCATTCAGCATTCTACCCTATACCGGCCGCGGTTCGAGGGTGTATGGGATGGTGAAATGGGATGTTACTCGTGGAGTAGACCTGTGGGTGCGTTATGGAGCGTTTTTGTATAATCAAACCCGAGTCGTTACAAGCGATACAGCCGAGCCAACAGAGCTCATCAAGTCGGACATCCACATACAGCTTCGGCTTCAATTCTGATTTTTTGGATTTATTAGCCAATTACTGTTGATAAACTTGGGTTTGCATGTATCTTTGCCATAGTTCTTTCGTAGAACCACCCAACACGTTTAACAATGAAGAGACTTTTTACACTGCTTGTATGTTTGATTCTGATAGCCGGCACGCATGCCAGTGCTCAGAGCAGCGTGCAGCACCCCATCTCTTCAGCGCGTATTGTGGGTATGGACGGACGAATTGAGTTAGTGTTTGAAGAACCTATCACAGAAGCTTTCACGATTAGTGTCTTGGATTTAACGGGTAAGTCGATTTTTACGCAGACTCACCAGCATTCGTCAGAACCATGTCAGTTCGTAGAAATTCCGGTTGAGAACCTAAGACGCGGCATCTACATGGTGCGTGTTGTAGGGAATGACGGAAAAACGAAGACTCTGAAATTACAGCGGAACTAAATTACATCAAGTATATTCGAAAGAGCCATCTGATCACGTTCAGGTGGCTTTTTTGTTTTACTTCACTTGACGAATTTTTACAAGCGGACTAAAGAGATATTCGTGTCGGGTCGACTCTTCGAAACAACGATATCGCGTGCGCAATCTTTCTCCTTTGATGAAAATACGATGTTCTCGACCATAGATAAAACGGGAATTGTGCGGAATATCGTCGAGCAATTGAATGTCTGGGTGACTTTTTTTGTCGAATCGTGCTAGGGTTTTGGAGAGGTGAATATCGGCGCATGTGGATGCCGCGGGGTTGGATAGATAAGATGCAATTGCTTTGGCCACTTCATCCGGAAAAACATTGCGGCGTAAAAAAGGCCCTAGTGTCTGTTTGAAATACCCTTTCCACTCGGCTCCATGCGGCTTCACCTTATCGCGATGATTGACGTACGTTATCAAATGCGCGAGCTCGTGCATGAGGGTGATGAGAAAAGCATATTTGTTCAGATTTCCATTTACGGTAAGCACGTGTCGCCCGCTGCGCGGGTCGGCAGTGAAATCGCCGAGCTTCGTGGAACGTGGCTCTGTTATGACCAGATGATGCGGATACTCGCGCAACTTGTCGCAAGCAAGTGTGAGCGCTTCTTCCGGCAAAAACGATTTAAGGGCGGCTTCCAGGTCGGTGCTGTTCTTCATGCTCCCCGTTGTGTGAGGTCCATTCAATGCGATCTTCCCACTTCGGACACGTATTGCAACGACGCTTCTTGTTGGTAGCACATGCTGATAAAGCAACTGTGGTCAAAAATAACGCAAGCCCGATTTTCAATTTGCCTGTCATAGATTCGCAACTTTAAGTGCGAATATACAGGATATCATGTCAGACAGTTGGACCCATATAATATTGCTCATTGTCGCGCTTTTCGGCTGGTTTCGGCTGGCAACACCTCTCCTTGCACACATGGTTTTTCTTTCTGAAGGTGACTTCCGTTGGCCGTTGCTCGGGTGGTTTACGGGAATGACTTTGTGCATTTTCCTCATTAAATTCAGTCTTTTCAGTCTTGTGGGATGGCCTGCGCCCGGCACGTGGTCGAGCCGGTTCTTCTATCCCGTGTGGTTGTTTGCATCGCCGCTTGTGCCTTTCCTACGCGAGTTAAGGGTAAAAAAACATTAACCACAAAGCCGCAAAAAGAACTTCGGAGAATTTGAAAATCTCATTTAACAATGAAATATCCTCTCTTGTAATTTCTCTGCGTCGCTGCGGTTAGAAAACCACCCGATCGATTTCATTCACTTACAGTTGTGTAAAGCCCGCGAGAATTCTCCTTTCAAATTGAACTCTTTGCTGTAGGTTTGGGTGCGATGTCGTCGGTTTATTTTCATATAGGCAAGTACTTTCTTCTCATGGTGAACACCTTCACCAAACCGGAGAAGCGCAGAATCTATTTCAAGTTGATTGTACAGGAAATAGACAAGATTGGGCTACAATCACTGGGCATTGTAGCGTTGCTTTCACTATTCATGGGCGCGGTCGTAACGCTGCAAACCGCGGCCAATATCGACAGTGGATGGATACCACGGTGGACGATTGGTTTCACTACCCGCCAAACGATGATACTTGAATTTTCCTCTACCATTGTATGCCTCATTTTATCTGGAAAGGTTGGCGGAAACATTGCTTCGGAAATTGGAACTATGCGCATAACGGAGCAGATTGATGCGATGGAGATTATGGGCATTAATTCAGCGAGCTACCTGATTCTGCCAAAGATAATCGCGGCTCTTTTCATCTTTCCTTTCATGGTTGTGCTTTCCATGTTTATTGGAATCTCTGCAGGTGCATTTGTTGGCTACACTGCGGGTGTAACCTCACTGAACGACTTCGAATATGGGCTGCAGTATTCCTTTGAGATGTGGCAGGTGAGTTACTCCATCATCAAGAGTTTTTTCTTTGCATTCATTATAACCAGCGTGAGTTCCTACCATGGATATTACACGCACGGAGGACCGCGTGAAGTAGGAGCCAGCAGCACGCGCGCTGTCGTTTATAGCATGGTGTTGATTCTGATTGCCAATTATGTTCTCACTCAATTGTTGTTGCTATGATTGAGGTGAAGAACATATCAAAGAGCTTTGGCGGCAATGCCGTGCTGAAGAACATCACCACTGAGTTTTATCCGGGAAAAGTAAACTTCATCATTGGTAGAAGTGGCTCCGGAAAATCGGTACTAACGAAATGCGTCGTGGGCTTGATGGAGGTGGATGAAGGCGAGATCTTTTTTGACAAACGCAATTTTACTATTCTCGATCGCTGGGACCGCAAAGATATTCGGCAGGAAATGGGAATGCTCTTTCAGGGCAGTGCTCTCTTCAGTTCGCTAACAGTGGAAGAGAACATTCTTTTCCCATTACAAATGTTCAGCACTATGAGCAAAAGCGAAATGCTCGATCGGGTGAATGTGTGTCTGAAGCGCGTGAACCTTGAAGGGAAGAATCACCTTTATCCGAGCGAACTTTCCGGTGGGATGCAGAAAAGAACGGGCATAGCCCGCGCTATAGCCATGAATCCTCGTTATCTGTTTTGCGACGAACCAAATTCTGGACTTGATCCGCAAACAGCTATTGTAATCGACAATCTCATCCGCGAAATCACCTATGAGTTTAATAGCACAACGGTTGTAATTAGCCACGATATGAATTCGGTGCTGGAGACAGGCGATCACATCAACTTCATTTATCAGGGAGAGCTTTCATGGCGGGGAAATAAAACTGAGATTTTGCACACCGAAAATGAAGCTCTCAACAACTTCGTATTCCCGTCGAAGTTTATGCAGCAGATACGTGAAAAGCTCAAAGGATGAAGGGCAAGTAGTATGTTGCATAAACAAGCTTCCGCTCATTCATTCATCTGAACACACTCAACCGCTCAGCATCCAATCGAAGGAAGATGAAGAGCAGTGCCGTGAATCCCATGAGCGAAGATCCGCCATAGCTCATGAAGGGAAGCGGAATACCGATAATGGGTGCAAGTCCGATTACCATTCCAACATTGATAAGCAGGTGAAGGAAAAAAATAGAGGCCACGCAATAGCCATAAATTCTTGAAAACTGAGAGCGCTGTCGCTCTGCCATGTTGATGATGCGCACAATCAGAAACACGAATAACGCCACCACCGCGAAACTCCCGAAGAAACCCCACTCTTCCGAAATCACACTAAAAATAAAGTCGGTCCAACGCTCGGGCACGTACTTGTTTTTCGTCATCGGTCCCTTCATGTAGCCCTGCCCAATAAGACCACCATTGCCAACGGCAATTTTAGCCATGCGTGCATTGTAGCCCGGATCATCCTTCTTTTTAGTAGTCACTGCAGCTGCATCGGCGCTTTCTGTGTCGGATAGCATGGCATCTCGGTCTTCCTCTTTTTCTTCCAAGCCAAGCGTTACATAAATGCGCGTTTTCTGATGCTTCTGCAAAACTCCATCTACCAGAAAATTCACAGAATAACTAAAGCCCAATGCGGCTGTGGTTGAGAGAAAAGCAATCAGATATAGCTTTCTTCTATTGCGCGGAACCACAAAGTTTCGAATGAGAAACATGAAAATGGTTCCTATCACAAATACAATCGACATGAGAATGAACACACCGCTCTGCTCACCAAAATAAGGATAGTCGATGCGGTTGAATCCGGTAATGATGCTGAGGACTCCAAAGATGACAGCGCCCAGGCCAATGATGAGAATGTTACCCGAAAGTCCTTCTCGATACAACGCTAAAATAAAGGCGACAAACGTGAGAAGCGACCCGACATCGGGTTGCAACAAAATGAGTACCGCAGGCAAGCCAATGATGAGGCCTGCCATAAAACGAGGCTTCCAACTATTGAATCGTGTCTTGGTATTGGAGATATACTTGGCCAGCATAAGCCCAACACCAATCTTGGCAAACTCTGCCGGCTGCAATGCAAAGCCGCCGAGCTGTATCCAGGCCTTGGCTCCGTTTACCGTTGTACCGACTACGAGCACAAGTCCGAGCAGTAATATGAAAACGGAGTAAATTATAATCGCAAACTTGTTGAAGAACTCACCCTCCATATATAAGATCAGAAAAGCCAGAAAAGCACTGATGAGCATGAACATGAATTGCTTTCCATATTCCTGACTTATATCGAAAGGACTCGGGTTGGTGTCGACCACAGCCGCGCTGTATATATTCATCCAACCAAACAGCACCATAATCGCATAGACAATTACGGTTAACCAATCAACATTGGCCAGCGGGTGTTGGCGTAGTGAGCTCATCGGTCGAGGAAGTTAGCGTCCAGTATTGTTTTCTCGCGTTCTTTGCTGCTCTCAGCGATGGTGTCGTTGAGGTATTGCTCAATGAGAAGTGTCGCAACCGGCGCACTCCACGTTCCACCAAACCCTGCATTCTCGGTGTATACCGCAACAGCAATTTTCGGATTTTCCTTCGGAGCAAAACAGATGAACACCGCATGGTCTTCTTTGCCACCGGCATTTTGAACGGTTCCTGTTTTACCGCACACGACAATATCCTTTGGAGCTGCACGCCATGCAGTTCCGCCCGGTTGCAGCACTTTTTCCATGGCATCAATGACTGTCGTAAAATAGTCCGGTTGAATGTCGAGTTGGTAGCGCTTCATGTATGCCTCACGGGGCATTCCGCCCAGACCGATTTGTTTCACGGTATGCGGCGGTACATACCAGCCTTTGTTGGCAATGACGCATGCCATATTGCACATTTGCAAGGGTGTTACGAGCATTTCACCTTCTCCAATACTGAGCGAGTAGATTGTACTAAAAGCCC
>Ga0315907_10006994_pt1 | contig 11834 bp, 9 predicted proteins | sample LakEriMetagenome_3_FD_203525 | JGI IMG/M metagenome (GOLD analysis project Ga0315907, IMG submission 203525) | Freshwater fungal communities from buoy surface, Lake Erie, Ohio, United States - Buoy 12 MA123 | ecosystem: Environmental > Aquatic > Freshwater > Lake > Lake biofilm | place: USA...
TGTTCCTGGCCCCGTGCATGGCTCCGCCGCCTCATCCCTTGCAGCGGCGCCGGATCCGCGAGGTGTTTGGCACCGGCATCAAGGCGCTCGACACCCTGATCCCGGTTGGCCGTGGGCAGCGTCTGGGAATCTTCGCCGGGTCGGGCGTCGGAAAATCCACGCTCCTGGGAATGATGGCCGCCCAAGCCGAGGCCGACGTCAACGTCATCGCACTGATCGGTGAGCGTGGTCGTGAGGTGCGCGAATTCCTCGAGAAGGATCTTTCGGAAGAGGGGCGCGCCAAGTCGGTGATCGTGGTGGCCACCTCCAATGAGCCGGCCTTGACCCGGCTCAAGGGAGCTTACTCGGCCATGGCCATCGCCGAGTATTTTCGGGACCAGGGCAAATCGGTGCTTCTGATGATGGATTCGGTGACCCGTTTTGCCATGGCCCAGCGGGAGATCGGATTGGCGGTGGGTGAACCTCCGGCCACCCGAGGTTACACGCCCAGCGTCTTTGCTCTCCTGCCGCAGTTGCTCGAACGGGCCGGTTCCGGGCAGAACGGGGCCATCACCGCGTTCTTCACGGTCTTGGTCGAGGGAGACGACATGAATGAGCCGGTGGCCGATACGGTTCGCGGTATTCTCGACGGGCACATCGTGCTCGATCGCACACTGGCCCAACAGAACCACTATCCGGCCATCGACGTGCTCCAAAGCATTAGTCGTCTCACGCGGGATTTGTGCTCCGAGGAGCAGCTCCGTCTGGCAGGGCAAGCCCGCGAGCATCTCTCCAACTACAAGCGCAATGCCGACCTGATCAGCCTGGGTGCCTACGCGGCCGGTTCCAATCCGGCCATTGATGCCGCCATTCGCCTGAAGGAGCCCCTGGAGACCTTTCTCCGGCAGGGAGTGGAGCACGGTGTGACACCCGCCCAGGCGTGGTCGGGCCTGCAGTCGGCGATAAACGGAGGCAGGTCTTCATAAAGGCCAGCATTTCAAAACCTTCACTTCGGTCCTGATGAAACGATTCCGATCCCGAGTCACAGCCCTCCGAGAACTCCGACAACGCCGCGAAGAGGAGGCTCTTCAGGTTCATGCTCGTGCTCTTCGGAACCGTCAGGCGGCCGAGGCGCGGTTTCAGGAGTGCCTTGGAGCCCTCCTGCGACATCAGCAGGAGGTTCAGGCTGATTTGATGCGCGGATGTCCGGCTTCTCGGCTGGCACAGCAAGACGGATACCGACTGTTGCTGGAACAGCGGTGTCATGAGAGCCGTCAGCAGGTGGTCGAGGCCACCTCAGCGGCCGCAGCCTCACTCCAGGCGGTTCTTCAAAGCCGTCGTGACCGTGAAGTGGTCGAGAAATTCTGCGCCAAGGAGTTGGTCGATCATCAGCGTGAACTGTTGAGGGAAGATCAGAAAAACCTGGATGAAATGGCCTTGCGACGTCGGCCGGTCGACTTCTCCACCCTTGGAGCTCCTCAAAACTTGTGAAATCCATCGCTATTCCACTCGTCGGATCGTTGATTGGTGCGCTGCTGTATCTGGCGGTCACTGCAGCCCTGATTCTCAAGGGATACAAGCCGCCTGCGCCCCCGCCATCCAAGGCTTCCAAAGTGGTGGAAAAAGACGGTGTTTCAGGGGCGCCTCTCGCCGGCAAGACGGCCGATGAACTGAACGGTATAACCCAATCTTGGAACTACTACAACGCCGATATCGAGTTCCTGATCATCTACCTCAAGCAGACAAGTAATTCGTTCCGGATTCGTCAGAAGGATTTGGATGAGTTGGGTCAGCGCTTGGCGGCCGAACGGGCTGAACTGGCATCCGTGACCCAGTCGGTGGCCCGTTTGCGCGACGACATCGATAAGCAAGTCATCCGGATTCAGGAAGACGAAGCCATCAACGTGAAACGTTTGGCCAAGACTTACGCGGGGATGGAGCCCTCCAGTGTCGCGAAGGTTTTTGCGGAGCTGGACGAAAAGCTCGTAGTGAAGGTCATGAGCCAGATGAAGGACGATCAGAATGCGTCCATTCTCGATGCCTTGGCCAAGACCAATGCCCAAGGGGCCAAGCTGGCAGCGTCCCTGTCGGACAAACTGAGGCTGGTCCCCACCGGTAAAAAGTCATGACCGCCTTCAGTCCGCTGGGGGCGGAGACTCTGCTGCTTCCAGCCGTTGTTTCGGTGGGAGGGGGCGGAGCTCTCGGGGTTCCGGAACATCCGGAGGGTGAGTCGTTGTTTGCGTCGATGGTCACCGGAGCGCTGGCATCGATGCACGACGATGGGGTGGTCCAGCAACCTTCATCCGTCGTCGAAATAGCGTCGTTATCCCTCCCTGCTCAGACTCCGGCCACTGCCGGTAGGGTGTTCAACGGGGAGAGCGACTGTGCGCCGGTGATCGAGAAAACCGGGCCATTAGTCTTGGGGTTCAAGACTTCGGAAGCCCAAGCAGGTTGGGACTCCCGCCCGGCGATTGATTCCTCCCATACGCCTCACCGGGGTTTACGACGGGGTGACCGTGCAATTCCGAAGACTGCGGACGATTCTGAATTATCTTTTTTTTTGGGGTGCTCACCGCAGGAGGATTCCAACGATGAAGTCGCCTCTGGCGAGTCCCGTCTGAGGATCTCCGAGAATGGCGAGATTCCCACTGGGGCCTCAGTTCCCGGGGTGCCGCCTCCTGGGGTGGCCCAGGTGGTCATCCCGGTGGGGGAGTCCTCGTCCGCAACGGGTTTTTCAGATGGCTCGAAACTGTCGGGCACTCTCGTTCCTTCCGGACGGATTTCGTCTCCTCAAACCGCGTACGGGAGCCCCCCCTCCCCATTCCCTCAGGGACCCTTTTCGGGCGGAAATTCCTCAACCCCACCTGCTTTCTTGCGGCAGCCTGCCGAGTTGGTTCGTGCCGGGCTGGAAACACCTCCTGCGTTGCCAACGCCCGTCGCCGTGGACGTGACGGCCCGGGAAACACTTGCAGGTATCACACGACTTCAAGGACAGGGAAGGGAGGTCGGGTGGCAACGCGTTGGTTCAGAGACTCCGCGGCCCGATCCGATCGGATCCATGGCCCCAGCGCCGCGGGGCGCGCGGGGCGAGTGGAAAACAAGGGCATCACCGATCCCACGATTCGTTGGTATCGATGCATCGACCGGGGAACCGTCGCCTGCGGTGGCTGCATCGATGGCGCCCTTCGGAGAGTCGCCTTCGGTGCCGCGTGTCCAAGTCATCTCGGGTGCGGGTGAGCCCCTCGAAGAGGAGTCTGCCCGTTGGGGTTCTGCGGCTGCGGGACGTTGGTTGTCGCTCTCCAGTTCTGAGTTCACGCCAGAGACCGAGGCCCCGGTGTCTGAACCGGCCTTTAATGAGGGATTCCTGTCGCAGCCTGATCCCGCGGATGCAGAGCGATGGGCGAGTGAGCTTCCACCAATGAACCTCCAACCAGCCTCGGGTCAGAGGCCCGCGGTGGCGCTGTCTCTGGTTTCAGGGCCGGAGGCTGCCGCACGGGAATGGCTGCCGTCCGGCTTCACGCGGGTCAGTCAGCCTTCAGCAGATTCGTGGCCGGATCCACGTCAAGTCCCCGTCCCCGTTTTTCGGCCGATGCCCGCACCTCCGGCGCAGCCCGGTCCGGAAGCGGTGCGTCCCATCCCGGAAACCGCACTGTCGAAGGTGACAAATTTTGGGGAATGGGCTGTCCCATTCGTAATTGCTGACCCCGCCTCGGGCAGCGGTGGACCATCACTGGAAACTGCCCTCTCAGTCCTTCCCGAAGGGGCTCAGGAGAAATTTGCCCCAGAGCTTACGGCGGAATCGAAAACGACGGAGAGGACGAAAAGTTCCCCGCAATCGACGAACTTGCCCCCCTCGAGGTCGGCAGACATTGCCTACGGTGGCTCGGGAGGACTGACCGGCAAGGTGTTGTCGGACGAGGGTTCTTCCTACCAATTCTATCCCGATAAAACTCCAGAAACCCCTGAAAAACCAGCTTTTCAGGGCCAAGGAACCCCATCGGGGAAGGGTGGTGACCCTGAGGCAGAACTGTCTCGAAATCGGTCTGGCATGACTCATGCGGGTGCTCAGACAGCGATGGCTTCCGATCGATTCCAAATTTCTGCTCCCGAGACTGCGCCCCAGCGGCGCGGTGCCGGGCCTTTGGAAGCCGAATCCACCGGGGCTTTGTCCGTTGCGAGGGTTACCGAGTCTTCCATGGGAATGCCTCTACTGGATCCCTTGATTCGAGAGTCGAATCGATTGCCGGAGCCCCCGGAGGCGATCGCGCTTCCCCAAGCACGGTCTGTCACCCGCCTGTCGGATCAGCTCTCGGGTGAGGTGGTTCTCCTGCAGCGTTTGCGTACCGCGTCGATGACGGCCGTTCTTCGGCCCGATGCCGGTTCCGAGCTGCGCGTCGATCTTCGGCGTCGCGAGGGGCGGGTTGAGATCCGAGCCACACTCGAGCGGGGAGATGCTCAGGCCATTGCCGAAGGGTGGCCCGAATTGCAGCAACAGCTCCGAGCCCAGGGCGTCCATCTGCTCCCACTGGAGCGAGAGGTCTCCCCGGACTCCGCCAAGGCCTCCTCAGATTTAGCAGAGGAGCGATCGGCTCAATCCGGAGGACGCGGGCGCAACCAGCCGCCGCCCCAAGACCCGGCCCCGGGAGCGGGTGGCGAGATGGGACAGAAGCCTCGATCCCATCCGGCTCAATCGACCTCATCTTCATCGGCGGCGTCCAAGCCTGACCACCGTCATCTTTTGGAATCCTGGGCCTGAATCCATGAATCTTGATATCTCCAACCGAACCCTCGCCAACTCTTTTGAGGCACCGGGTCTCGCTGGGCCGGCTTCCATGACTGATCCCTCCGGGGCGCAGATGATCGGTCGCAAGCCCAACCGCACTCTGGGTCAGGATGATTTCTTCAAGCTGATCGCTGCCCAGTTCTCCTACCAAGATCCGCTCAATCCCCAAAAGGACACCGATTTCATCGCTCAAATGGCCCAGTTCAACACGCTGGACCAAACCCGATTGATGCAGGCGGACATCGCCGGTCTGCGCTCTCAGTTCAAGGGTTCTCAGGCCAATCAATTTCTGGGGCAATGGGTGTCCCTGCAAGATCCAGCCACCCGACAAACCGTCGAAGGGTTGGTGACCGAGGTTCGATTCAATGGGGGCAATCCGCAGCTTGTCGTCGGCGAGGTGCCGTATGACCTGTCGCGTGTGACTGTTGTCCGGGCCCCGGAGGTTCCGGGTGTGACGCCCGCAGGACCGGATACGCTCCCCAAGGCCGACTCGTCTCCTTCCCTCCCACTCAGCGCCACTGAACTCAAACTCCTTCCGAAAAAACTGGGTCAAATCCTCGGCTCGATCGCCCGATAAACGCTCAAAACTTAAGATAAACCTAAGAGAAACCTATGCTCAGATCCCTCAATACCGGCATCAGTGGCCTTCGTTTCCAGCAAGACAAGCTGGATGTCATCGGAAACAACATCGCCAACGTGAACACCGTCGGGTTCCGTGCGGGGCGCGCCCAAGGTGTCGATATGTTCAGTCAGAAGCTCTCGGAGTTCTCCACCAATTCCAGCGCTTCCGAGATTGGTAGCGGTGTTGCCTTGGGGAATGTCTCCAGCAGCTTCGGCCAGGGTAATATCGATGCGACCGGGCAACCCTATGACATGGCCATCGACGGGAGTGGGTTCTTCATTGTGCGGGACGCCGCCAATAATGCGACCTACGCGACCCGAGCTGGTGATTTCCGCGCCGATGCCAATGGGTTCCTGACCACGTCGGATGGCATGCGGGTTCAGGGTGAGATCCCCGGATCGCCCGGAGTTGCCAGCGACATCCAGATCACCCTGACTCCCACCACTCCGGCGCTCCCGGCGGACACCGAGGCGGTCTCGTGGCGCATCGAGTCGAACGGCGACGTGAAGTTGACCCTGCGCAGTACTTTGGTGCCGCCTCCGGCCACTCCTCCGGAGCCTCTCAAGATCGCTCAGATCCAAGTCCAAACCTTCCGGGACATCAACAACCTGAGCAAGGTGGGCAACAATCGCTTCGGCAATCTGGCAGCCGCAGGCCCCGTGGGCCTTGGCACCGCGGGGCAGGCCGGACGTGGGCAAGTTCGATGGCAATCTTTGGAGCAGGCCAATGTTGATCTGGCCACCCAATTCACCGATTTGATGGTCACCCAGCGGGGTTATCAGGCCAATGCGAAGATCATCACCACGTCCGACGAAATCCTTCAGGAGCTGATCAACCTGAAGCGTTGATTCCCTGACTCAACCCATTCCCGAAGCCATGGCCGCACCCGCCTCAGACAAGAACGACGGCTCAAAAACCGAATCGTCCGGTGGCATCAAGGCGATGCTCCCGTTGATCCTCAATATCGTGTTGCTGCCTGTCATGGCCTTCGCGATGACCCAGTATGTGCTTCTGCCCAGGTTGAATAAGGTTCCACCCGCGGCAGCGCCTGCGGAAGGGGACGGGCAGGACACGGGCTCTGCTGCTGGGGATACATCCCAAGGCGATTTGCGTGCAGAGCCAGCCAACCATCCGCCGGCTCCTGGCAAGGGGGGCAACCCCTCGGAGGGCGGAGGACACGGGGCCAGCACGGACAAGACCGAGATGCTGGATCCGGTCACCGTCAACGTTGCCGGCACCATGGGTTCTCGGCTGTTGATGGCCAAAATCGGCATTCGCGGCAGTCACCCCAAATTGGAGGAAATTGTGAAGGCTCGGAGTGCTGATTTGCGCGATGCTGCATCCTCGTTGCTGTACACCAAGACCCTCATGGACATCGAGCGCCAGGGAGCCCGAGTCACCATCAAGGCCGAGTTGAAGAATGCGTTCCAGAGGATTCTGGGCAATGGGGTCTTCACGGAGGTCGTGATGCCCGATTTGGCGGTGCAGTAATCGTTCACCCAGAACCTTATGGCGGACCCAACAGGATCCATGGGAGATGTGCTCTCCCAATCGGAGGTGGAGCGTTTGCTCCAGCAGGTTCAAGAGGAGGAATCCAATACCGTCGTCCTTCAATCGAACGGACGGAGGAGCAATCAGAGTCGTGATTCCATATCGGCCTACGACTTTCGTACGCCGGTCTTCCTTTCGCCCATCGAGCTGCGAAAGCTGCGGATTCATCATGAGGAGTTCATCCAGGCATTGGCCGCGCGTTTGTCGATCTACTTGCGCGTAGAGTTCAATCTCCAGATGTCCCAGTTGCACACCATCTCCTTCCGGCAATGGTGTGAGAGTCTCGACAGCCCGACACACTTGTCTCTCTTCCGGGTAGAACCCTTGCGGGGAATCTGCATTCTGGATGTGCCTCCCCGTTTGGGTTTGACCATCGTAGATCGTCTCCTGGGCGGCCCGGGGCACTCGGTGACCAGCAACCGAGAGCTTTCCGAACTGGAGGTGACACTCCTCGACCAAGTGGTGCTGCTGATGCTCACCGAGTGGTGCACCCATTGGGCCAAGTACCGGGACTTGCGGCCGGCACTCTTCGGACACGAAAGCAACGGGCTCTTCCTCCAGACCGTCGATGCCGATGCCATCATGCTCGTGCTGTCCATTGAGGCGACGATCAATGATTGCACGGAAACCCTGCAGATCGCGTTTCCCTACTGGACCATCGAGCCCATCGTTCATCTGTTGAGTTCCCGCCTGAAACCCAGTCCCGAAGACCTCCCGGACGTGCCCTCAGAGCAGGGTGGGGCCTGGAATTCCCACTACGACAACACCCCGATGCTGGTCTCCGCCGAGTCCAACGGATTGAAGCTGCGGGCCAAGGATGTCGTTGGACTGCGGGTGGGTGATATCGTGCCGTTGCCGCCGGAATTTGCGGAACGCGTGCAGGTCAAGTTGGCCTCAGAAAAGCGCTACTATGGTCGTCTCGGCACCGTGGATGGCCGCTGGGCCGTCGAGATCGATCAAATCTCCCTCGGATCCAACCCCTGATTTCTTCCTCTCATGAGCCAAACTACCGACCTTTCAATCCTGCTGGACGTTCCCGTTGAGGTGAGCGTGCAGTTGGGGTCCTGCCACCTGCCGATGCGCGAGGTGCTGAACCTCACCAACGGCTCGATCGTTCAACTCGACAAGGTGGCCGATGCCCCGGTGGACTTGCACGTGAACACCAAGTTGGTGGCTCGGGGCGAAGTGGTGGTGGTCGAGAATCGCTTCGGCATCAAAATCACCGAGTTGCTCACCTCGATCTAGGATCCGGGGGTGCCTGCTTCCGGTTTCCAAGCCGATTTCCAAGCCAGTGCCCTGCCAGTCTTGGTGGGTTGATTTCCCTGAAGGGGGGAGCAACCTGAGGTTCATGTTCGGCATCCAATCCTGCCCACGCGGCATTTTCTTCAGACGGTTGGGGATTTCTTTGAGTCTGTTGTTCCTGAACGGTTTGTCTTCCGCAGCCGAAAACCCGCCGCCGATTCCTCGGTTTTCGATGAGCTATGTGGACCGCTCCGTCGATCCGAAGACTAATTTCTACCAATATGCCACCGGCGCTTGGCGCAAGAACAACCCGGTGCCCTCCGACAAATCGCGTTGGGCTGGCTTCGATGAGCTTCAAGAGCGGAATTGGTGGCTGATCCGGGGCATCCTCATTTCGGCCGCCGCTGAAACGAATGCGCCTGCGGGTTCTCCACTCCGGCAGGTGGGTGATTTTTATGCCGCTGCCATGGAGACCAACCGCATTGAGCGATTGGGGTTTGCACCCTTGGACCCCGAATGGGAGCGCTTGAAGGCCGTTCAGGATCCCGAGTCGGCGATGGCCCTCTTGGCAGACTGGCACCTTCGGGGGATTGGCGCTGGTTTTGGAATGGGCGTTCAACCCGACGCCAAGAACAGTTCGGTTTACGCCCTGCACTTGATGCAGGGAGGGTTGGGTCTTCCCGACCGGGACTACTATTTGGCCGAGGGTTTTGCGCGGCAGCGGGAGCAGTACCGTCAGCACATCGCCGCCCAATTGAGGCTTCTGGGCGATGGTGAGTCCGAGGCCAAGGATGCCGCGGAAGCTATCCTGGCTCTGGAAACTCGACTGGCCAAAGCCTGTCGCACGCGCACTGAATTGCGGGATCGTGAAAAGAATTACCACAAGCTCACCCGTGCTGAACTCGATCAGTTGACGCCCCGATTGCCTTGGGGTGCCTATTTTCAGGCGGCGGGCATTGCGAGTCCGACCACGGTCATCGTGGGTCAGCCGGAGTTTTTCAAGGAACTAGACCTGATGGTGTCCGAGGTCGAGGAGACCCATTGGTTGGCGTACCTCCGGTGGCATTTGGTGAGCAGCCTCGCTGAGCACTTGCATGCGGCACCAGCCAATGAGGCCTTTGCGTTTTATGGAACCGTCCTGCGAGGTCAGCCCCAGCAAGAGCCTCGCTGGCAGCGATCCGCCAAGTCCATTGATGGCGCGCTCGGGGAGGCATTGGGACGGCTTTATGTCGAAAAGCATTTCCCGCCGGCCGCTTCCGCACGCATGTCGGAAATGATCGCCAACCTGCGCGTCGTATTCCGGGAGCGGCTCGCCAAGCTGGAGTGGATGGGCGAAGCCACCCGTCGGCAGGCTCTCCAGAAGTTTGACCGTTTCACTGAGAAAGTGGGGCACCCCAAGAGCTTTCGTGATTATTCGGGGTTGGAGGTTCGACGGGACGATCACCTGGGCAATGTGCTCCGAGCCAATGCCTTTGAATCCCGACGGGATCTGGCGCGGGTCGGCAAGGCCGTGGATCGGACCGAGTGGCACATGACCCCGCAAACGGTCAACGCCTACTTCAGCCCGCCCTTGAACGAGATTGTTTTTCCGGCCGGCATTTTGCAGCCGCCGTTCTTCGATTTGGAGACGGATGACGCGGTGAATTATGGCGCCATCGGTGTGGTGATCGGTCACGAAATCACCCATGGCTATGATGATCAGGGGCGCAAATACGACGCCGAGGGCAATTTGCGCGACTGGTGGACCGAGGCCGACGGCAAGGAGTTCGACCGCAGGGCAGCCAAGGTGGTCGACCAGTATTCCTCCTATGAGGCGTTGCCCGGAAAGCGGGTCAACGGCCGCCTGACATTGGGCGAGAACATTGCGGATTTGGGTGGAACCAGTATTGCGTTCGAAGCCCTTCAGCGGGCCTTGGCCAAGGACCCCAGTCGTCGTCGACTCATCGACGGTTTGACTCCGGAACAGCGGTTCTTCCTGAGTCTGTCACAGCTCTGGCGGGTCAACTGGCGCGAGGCAGAACTTCAACGCCGCCTGGTGGTCGATCCTCACTCACCAGGCCAATTCCGGGGCATTGGACCGCACGTGAACCTTCCGGAATTCTATCAGGCCTGGGGCATCACCGAAAGCTCGCCTCAGTGGCGCAAGCCCGAAGACCGCGCGAGGATTTGGTGATCGACAGAGAGTCGGGGCGGCTTGTGGTGGCCTCCAGGGGCCATTCCTTGCCAAGCCGCCCTGACGCGGATGACCGGCTTACCAGGGCAAGCTGAACGTCTTGACGTAGCTGTAGCCCTTGATGGCTTCAATGACGCCCTCCTTGATGCCGAGGCCGCTATCCTTGATACCACCAAACGGCGAGCTTTCGACCCGGAATCCCGGCACTTCATTGATGTTCACCGTGCCGCAACGCAGCGTCCGGATCGCCTTGAGGGCATGGGCCATATTGTTGGTCACCACACCCGAACTCAGGCCGTAGGCCGTGGAGTTGGCAACGGTAAGCGCGTCGTCGAGATCGCGGATCGTGACAATGGGAGCCAGCGGTCCGAAGCTCTCGCACACCACCATGCGGCAATCGCGCGGCACCCGGTCGATCACGGTCGGTTGCATCAACGCTCCATGGCGCTCGCCACCGATGAGCACGCGTGCCCCCTGAGCCACCGCATCCTGCACGACGGCCTCGAGAGACCATGCAGAAGCCTCATCAATCACCGTGCCGACCTTGGTGGCCTCATCCATGGGATTGCCACAAACGTATTCCCGGGTCTTTTCGACCAATCGACGGGTGAATTCTTCGGCGATGGACTCTTGAACCAGGATGCGTTTGACGGCGGTGCAGCGTTGGCCTGAGTTGCGGTAACTACCCTCTGCCGCCAGCGTGATGGCCAAGTCCATATCCGCGTCTTCCAAGACGATGAGGGGATCGTTGCCACCGAGCTCCAAAACCAGCTTCTTGTAGCCCGCCGTGGCGGAGATCTTCTTGCCCACCGGCACGCTGCCGGTGAAGGCCACCACTTCGACCTCCGGATGTCCGACCAGCACCTCGGCGACCTCCGAGGTTGGCCCGAGCAGCACGCTCAGCATCGGTCCCGGAAGCCCGGAGGCATGGAGCAGTTCGGCAAATCGCAGCGCGACGAGCGGCGTCTTTTCGGAGGGTTTGAGGACGATGGGTGTGCCGGCGGCGATAGCGGGTCCCAACTTGTGGGCCACCTGGTTCAACGGATGGTTGAAGGGCGTGATCGCCACCGCGCAGCGCAGCGGTTCCCGGGTGGTGAAGATCTTGCGGGCCTTGCCCTGTGCGGAAATATCGCACGAGAAAATCTGACCGTCGTCGCGCAAGGCTTCCATGGCGGCAAAGCGGAGCACGTCCACGGTTCGACCGACTTCATAGCGTGCTTCCCGAAGTGCCAGGCCGGCTTCCGAGGTGATGATGCGGGCGAATTCCTCGCGCCGGCTTTCCAGCGCGCTCCGGGTCTTTTCGAGGATTTCAGACCGCTGGTAGCGGGTGGGGGTCTCTCGGAAACCCGTGGCGGCGGCGATCGCATCCAAGGCGTGCTGCCGGGTGGCGAGGGTGACCGTGCCCGAGACGGACTGGTCGTAAGGATTGCGGACGGTGAGCACGGAATCCGAATCGATCGGTTTTCCGGCAACGAGGCTCTTGA
>Ga0315907_10006996_pt1 | contig 11832 bp, 2 predicted proteins | sample LakEriMetagenome_3_FD_203525 | JGI IMG/M metagenome (GOLD analysis project Ga0315907, IMG submission 203525) | Freshwater fungal communities from buoy surface, Lake Erie, Ohio, United States - Buoy 12 MA123 | ecosystem: Environmental > Aquatic > Freshwater > Lake > Lake biofilm | place: USA...
CTTGTCGTTGGCAAGGTCGACGTCGACATAACGGTTGCGTCCGGGCCAGTTCGAGTCGTACACCATGATGCGAACGACGTCGGGGGTCGGATACTCGATCGCATACGGAAGGACCGCATGGCCACCCGACTCGACATACACACCGAGCGTGTACTGCAGCTTGTCCGCAGCGAACGATCGCTTCAGCTCATCGACCTTCTCGGAGAGCGATGCCTTCGTCCACTTTTGGATGGAGTCCTGCACCTCGGGAACGAATTGGGTCGCGAAGGCACGCATCACCGCGCGGATCTCGTCTTCTTGCGAAGGCAGCTTCACGGTTTCCGGAAGCTCGGCTTTGTTGAAACGTGCCGAGGCAAGTGCAACCAACCCTTCGCAGTGACCCGTCGCGCGCGCCTGGTTCACCATGCGTGCCCATGCCGCCGCCTCGGCGGTGAGCGTGCACGGATCGGCGACACCGTCGACGCACACTGCCGGGCCGGAACCGAACATCGACACGAGGTCGGCGGTGTCGAAGTTGAGATCAGGGAACGTGGCCGACGGAAAGTTCGGGAAGGCCCACCCGTTCAGTTGAGGTTGCATTTTTGTTGCGACGGCTCCGTCCGGGGCGGGAGCCGCATTCTTTGCAGCCCCGGCACCATCGCCACCACCCGACGACGAGCCTCCACCACCACCGCATGCGGCCAACGCGACGAGGGAGAACGCGATGAGCGCCGCTCCGGCGCGGCGTCGTACCCCCGTCAACATGACTCAATTTTATGGCAGTAACGGTGACTATTTCACGTCGCCCTCGCCGATTTGATTGGACCTTTGTTCGGACGAAACCCTTGCCTTTACTGGCCCGTTGCAAGTACTCCGGCAGCGATACACGACCCCAACTTCTTGCCCGCATCGAGGCCCATCGCGTAGTGGATTCCCCCGAACAGCCGGGAAATACTCGCCTCGTCGGCTGCCGCACGGAGCGATTCAAACGACCGTGGTGACACGTTGAACTGGTTGCGGGACTGTTCCGTCACGCCGTAACCCGGGTCGTCGAAAGCAACCTCACCGAAGTGCCCGGCCAACACATCGGCGGCAGCGCGCGACACCGCGGAATGTCCCGACGGGTACTCGGGAAACGCGGGGGTGACGAGGTACGACGACCAATCGGGGTCTGTGCGCTGCAGCACCGTGATCGGGCGTTCGACCATCCACTTGTATTTCTCTCTCCAGACACCGATGAACGCATCAGCCATCGCGAGCGTGGCGCGGGCCACGACCGACAACGTCGTGTCGAACGGAAGTTGCTGCTGCTCGGCCAACTTCAGGGCGATGACGAGCCAGTGTCCGGAGGGTGTGCCCGTTCGTCCACGACCGTCATCCCAGAATCGAGCGATCGACTTCTGCTCTTCTGTGAGGTTCGCCGCGACGTCGGCGACTTCGTCGGCTTGCATCTGATACGGAGACTGCGGCTCGGGTCCAACCGACGGCGCGGCCAACGTGCATTCCGCGGTCGACGAAAAGAACGGGGTGACGGTTCCCCAACCTGCATCGATGGGTGGTTGGAAGTTGGGTGACGTCGGTACCCACTCCCCCGGTGCATCGGCTTCGGGCGCCTTGACCTTCTGCGACGCGGTGAAGCCGTCGCGATCGGCACGCGCCAGAACCACGCGCGCGGTCGCCCGACCGTGAGCGAATGTCGAACGCAACTGGTCGCCACCGAGATCACCGATCATCCGTGCGGCCAAATCATCGGCGACCTCCGCGAGCGTCACGTCGTCTGCAGGAATCGTGAAGAGGGCGCGTGCAACGACACTTCCTGCGACGACAGCAGCGATTGCCGGGTGTACGTCGTCTGTGAGCATCGGGAAATCGTCGAGGTCGTTGACCGAGGCGACGAACGGATCTTTCGGCAGCGCCGCCGCGAGCATCGCCAATGCGACGTAGGCATAGCGCCGTGATGCTTTCGTCGGTGCGACACGATCCCGTGAAACGCGGAAGGTGAGTTCTTCGAGGAGCGGTGTCACATTGCCCGAAACCGCGACAACCGGGCCAACGGCTTCGCCTCTGTCGGACGACTCGACATCGTCGTCGAGAAAGCCGGCGACGACGTCGTCGGGTGTCGAACCCCGGGTATCGGCACCGGTGGCGAGCGCCAGCGACGTGTCGACGCCGTCAAAACGCGCCTCTCGCAGAGATGCATTCGAAAACAGCGCACCGCGCACAGACGACCCGGAAAAATCGGCCTCGTCCGCGGTTGCACGAACGAACACCGCCCCATCGAGCTTGGCTCCGCCGAGGTCGGCACCGATGAGAATCGACTGTGTGAGGTTGGCACCTGTGAGATCGGCGCCACGCAGGCTGGCGCGCCTCAGGTCGATGCCAACAAGGTTCGCACCGGCGAGGTCGGCACCAGCGAGGTCGACCCCGCGACACACGGCGTCGGGAGCCGGGACACACGCTGAAACCGTGGTCGCGGACAATGTAGCGATCGTGGTGTCGTTCGACGTGGACGGCGACGACGAGCAAGCGGTCACGAGCAGTGCGACGGCGACGACGACGCTCGCTGGCTTCACGGTTCGACCACCTCGAGAACCCTGTTCGCATCGACGTCGTTCAGAACCACGAACTTTCCCGTCGCCGGGAAGTCGACCCGCACCTCGTGGATCGGCGCCGCGAGGACATCGAGACCAAAACGGATCAGTCGGGAGTCCGCCGTGAGGAACGACCCGATCGTGCCGACGAACGACTTGCGGACGGGTGAGGTCGGAGTTGCCTTGAGTGTGACGATTGCCCCCGTGCCATTGATCTCCGATTCGCGGCCGGTCACTTTCACGTCGAGCCACGCACCGACTTTCGGCGTCACGTTGTGGAAGAAAAGCGGCGTGTCGGCGTCACGGGTGACGAACAGGTCAGTCTTACCGTCGCGATCGGCATCGAATGCAACAGTTCCCTTGGTGGGCTTCGTCTCCTCGACACCCACGTTTTTCGCGACATCAGTGTAGACACCATCGGCATCGGCCACCCAGTAGCGGAACGGATTGTCGGCATAGCAGTACTGGCCCGCGTTCCACGAGATGATCATTCCCGATGCCGACACGTAGTCACGCTTGCCCGAATTCGTCGAGTCGAGCGTGGTGGTACCCCATCCCCACAAACTGTTGCGCATTCCCGTCGTGTCGGTGATATCACGGAACTTGCGATCTCCGTCGTAGACGTACAACCTGTTGCCCGTACGCAGAGTTTCGCCCTCGTCGTCGCAACCGGACTTGGCGCGGATCGAGGTGATGAACATCGCCGGCTTCGGGTCGTCGCCCCAGAATTCGACGGCAAGACCCATCCCGTTCTCCTCTCCGCCGAGGTTCGACTCGTAGGTGTTCTCGGTGAATGTTCCATCGCCGTTGTTCCAAAAGAAACGTGTCGTGTCGAAGTCGGCGATGACGGCGAGGTCCGGCCAACTGTCTCCGTCGAAGTCAGTGATGCTCGAGGAGAACGAATAAACGAGGTCGATACGCGACTCGATGCTCGCGCCGGACTCGTTCGTCACGTCGACGAAATGACCCGGCTTCCCTTCTCCACCGAGGTTGCGCAGGAGTCGGGAGTGCGAGGGCTGGTTGTACCGCGCTACGTCGGCAGGCTGCCACTCGTTGGTGTGCAGGTCGATCCAGCCGTCGTTGTCGTAGTCGCCGAAAGAGACACCGAATCCGGCGTGTGGATATCCGTCGACCATTGCGGCACCGCGTTCGACTGCTTCCTCGGTGAAGACGCCGGTGCCGTCGTTGATCAGGAGATATGCCTGGTCTGCCGCAAGCGTCGTCAGATAGACGTCCTGATCGCCGTCACGGTCGACGTCAGCGAAGCCGACACCGTTAGTCGACGCCTCGAGCGTTTCGAAACCGCTGCCCTTCGTCGCATCCCGGAATGACGGAGTTCCCGGGGTGCTTTCGTTCACGTACAGCAACGGGTGCGAATAGATGCGCGTGACGACGAGATCATCGTCACCGTCGCCGTCCACGTCGACCGCGGCCGCCCCTGCCGACGAGCGCTCGGGGTCACATTGGCGCGTCGTCTCTATTGCCGACTTCGGTGGAACCACCTTGTCAAAGCGCGCCGCGATGACCTGTGGGTTGAAGAGACAGTCTGGCGGGTTCTTTCGGTCACCCTGTGGAACAGTGAAACCGAGCTCGCGGCCGATCTCGACGAACGTCGGCAACGAATCCGGCGGCTCGCCGAACGTCTTCGCTGCGTCCCCACCCGAACAGCCGACGGCTGCCGCCACCGATCCGAAGAGGACCAGCAGCGACAGCCGTGCGGAACGTGTTTTCATCAATGAAGCATCACGCGTCAGCGGAGGCTAAAGCGGATACCCCACATGTCGAGCCAGAGGTTGCCCGGATTGGTGTTGAAACCGATGCCCGCGTTGACCCAGCGGCTCCAATCGCCCCAGCCGCAACGCAGCTTCGGACGCCATCCACCGGTCCACCAGCAAGACCACCAGTGGCCGTCGAGCCATGCCCAACCGCCGGCCGAAACCGATACGTACGGAGCCCAACTCGTGACCCGGACGTACGACTCAAACCTGGCGCCGGCGCAGATTTCGACGATGCCGAAGTTGATGCAGGTACCCCAGGACCATGGGCCGGCCTGTGCGGTGAACTGGAACGAACCGTCACCGTTGACGTTGCCCCACAAGCGGAACCAGACACCAGCCAGGTTGATCCATGCGTCGAGCTGGAAGTAGGTGCCGCCGCGGTAGCGGTAGGAGCCCGACCAGTAGACGTTGCCGACCTTGATCCAGCCTCCCGAGCTGACACCCGGGAAGTTGACGCTGACCCACACCGAGGTCTCGAAGGTTCCGTCGGCGCCGATCCACATTGCGCCACCACCGTTGATACCGGCGATGTTGATCGCAATCGAGGCGTACATACCCGCCTGACCCGGCTCGTTCGAGATACGGAAGTCACCGCGACCGCCGCCGATACCAGCCGCGCGAAGGTCGGCACTGCCCCACATCGTGAAGCGTGTGGTGGCTCCGTCCTTACGGAAGTTGCCTCCAAAGCCGACGTTGATCGCGCCCATCACGTTGATGGTGGAACTCATCGAGAACGACCAGTTGTTGCCGCTCTTGCTTCCGCTGACGTAGACCGTCGACTGGAAGGCAACCAGGTTCAGCCAGCCGGAGCCGTTGAACGAGAAGTTGCCGTTCGAGTCGAACGAACCCGACACGTAGAGGGCACCGCCAACGTCACCCGAGCCGATCTGGAACGAAGCGCTGAAGTCGGCGTAGAAGAGACTTCCCACCTTGCCCAACGCAATCGAGCCACCGGCGGCGAATCCGCCGAGGTTCAGACTGACGTTGGTCGCTGCGATGCGGAAGTCACCCGACTGCGCCGCGACCTGGTTGCCGTTGCGGTCACCGATGGTGATGCCCGGGGCGGCCGACCACACCATCTGACCGCTGACCTGCGCGGAGAAGACTCCGCCGATGGCCACCGTGCCGGTGATGTTGACCTGGTTTGCGTTCAGGAATCCGGTCACGCGACCGAGCTGGTACGACGCGACCGAGCCCGTTGCATCGAATGCGATGTTCGGGGCCTGGCCCTTGGTGTACGCGACGTTGAACGTGCCGTCGATCGTGACCACACCGACGGTGCGGCGGGCCTGAATCGTTGCGGCGATGGACTGGAACTGGTAGTTCGCCATCTGAACGTTGACATCGATCTTGCTCGGACTTCCGAGCATCGTGAAGTCACCGCTTGCGATGATGCTTGCCGTTCCCTTTGCAGGCTTCAGGCTCATGTTGACCGCGGCCGACTTGATCTCGATGAACGACGGGACGATCACCAGGTTGGAGATGCTTCCCGTCATGTCGAGGTACGGACCGTCGGTGATGTTGATGCCTGCCTTGCCGGCAACCGCCACCTTCGTACTACCGATGGTGATACCACCGGCGAAGGCCACGTAGTTGTCGGTCGGTGACACCTTGATCGCGATGACCGTGTCGTCGAGCTGCACCGGACCGGCCTTGAAGCCGCCCACTGCGAGGCTGGCCTCGAGCGAGAACGGATCAGTACCGATCTTCGCGCGGACGTTCACCGGCGTACCGAGAATCGTGCCGCTGAAGCCGACCGACACACCCGGATCGAGCGTGACGTTGCCGACGGTGCAACCCAGCGGGGCGATCGTCAGGTCCATGTAGGTCGAGGTGAGAACACCGCCACCAACACTGATCACCTTGGCCGTGCCGGCCGAGATGGTGCGGTTGTCGGCACCGAGAGTGCCCGCCTGGAACGAGAAGCACGGCTTGCTGATGTCGAGGTTCGCAACGAGACGAACTGCGACACCCGAATCCATACCGAGCGGTGTACGCCATGCCGCCGGCAGCTGCGCGTTGGCAGCGATACCGATGATCGGCAACGGAATGCCGATCGGCGAGGTGTACGTGAAGCCGATCGAGACGGCTGCTTCGGTGAGGGTGAAACCGGAGATGCCGAACGCGTTGTTCCACGCGAAGGCGTTTCCGGTTGCCGGATCCTTGCCGAGACTTGCCGACAGCGTGAAGCTCGTGGTCGACACCGTTCCGCGGACTTCGAACGGCACCGGCGTCGAGTTCGCGCCGGTCTTCAGTTCGAAGTTACCGATGAGGCTCATCGCCGGTGACGGCGAACCCGAAATCTCGAAGCCGAGCGCCGTGAAGCGCATCGACACCGCACTGGTGTTCATGATGTACCAGTTGTCGGGGGTTGGCAACATGATCTGCATCGTCGGCAACTTGCCGCCGGCGAGGTCCTTCAGGTTGATCGTCACCGGAACCGACATGAGAGTCGGCTGCTTCAGGAAGTCACGCAGCCACTGCGGCACCGCGAACCCGGCCGCGAGGACCGGAGCATTCTTCGGCAGGTTCAACTTGCCGAGGGTCGGGGCGCTGGGCAGCGTGAAGTTGGTGAGCGCGTAAGTCGAATAGACGAATTGCGTCGCCGTCAGAGTCGGGCCGCCGGGGATCGGCGTCCAGTCGTTGAGGCCGCCCGCGATGACCACACCTGACGAACTGAAAGTTGCGCTGAGTGTGAGCGTCGTGCCGAGGATGCTCGTCGCACCCGAGACCGAGGCAGAAATGCCGTTCGCCTTCGAGTAGGCCAGCGACAGGGCCGGCTTGCTGATGGCGACACCCGACGTGATCGTGATGTCGGGGAACGTCGCAGTCAGGGTCGAGCCATCGGTTCCGAAGGTGCCGCTGACGACAGCGGGACCCTGGAAGCCCTGGCCAACGTCCACGAACACCTTGCCCGTTGCATTGAACGCGATGACGCAAGACGACCCGACGGTGCACGTCGAAGTGATCGACGCACCCGGTTCGGACACCTTGACGCCCGGGAAGGGCACGAAGTCGGAGGTCGACTTGATGGCAATGCTGAGTGCCTTGTTGTTGCCACTACGCGACATCGAACCCGTGATTCCGTTCAACGGAATCGTGAGGCCGGCGAACGGCGTCCACGACGAAGTCTTTCCGGCCGCGGTAGCAACGCTGAAGGAGTAGTCAGTGGCGCTGTTGTAGGTGAGTGCGAAGCCGAGCGAAATCGGATCGGTCGACGTGGAGAACGTGAGACCACCCGTTCCGTTGACGACGACGCTTCCGGTTGCGTTGCTGAGCGACATGTCGAGCGAATCGATCTTCACCCCGTCGACGACCGTCGTCGGGGTCTTGACCTTGGCGCTGAGCGAGTACTGCAGCGACGCACCGGCTGCCGCACGGGAGACCGAACCCGACACATCGACCGCGCTTGTGGCGTACGAGGCCGCCATCGAGAACGCGCCCGTGGCGAGGGTCATGTCACCGGCGACGCTGATCGCACCGAAGGTCACGTTCGTGCCACCGGTGAGTTGCTTGATCGCGTCGGGCATCGGCATCGAGAGATTGATCTTCGGTGCACCCACGTTCAAGTTGACAGCCGACAGCGTCAGGTTCGGAACCTTCGGCGTGAACGACAGGCTGCCCGGTGCCTTCAACAGCCACGCGAACTGGCCGCCATCGAAGCCGACGTCGGAGTTCGGGAACTTGAAGGCCGGGAACGTACCGACGAGCAGCACCCCGGCCGAGCTGAACGACATGGATCCGCCGACCGTCGCACCGAACATCACGAAGTTGCCCGACAGCGTGGCCGAGGCCTTGTCGGTGCTGGACTTCGCGGGGATGGTGAGCGTCAGGGTCGGCGCAACGAGCTTGATGTCCGGTGCGAACGTCTGGTCGTTGAACTTCGCCGAGAAGGTGAAGCCCTTCGCATCGAGGTTGCCCTCGATCGCTGCACTGCTGAGACCGGTGATGCCGAGGTCGAAGCCGAGCGTGCCCTTCACGTTGAACGTCGGCACGCAGGTCGCGCCGGTCGCACAAGTGAGCGCCGCCGTGGCGGACACACCCGTGACCGACAGGCCACTGACCGGCTTCCACGTTGCGCTCGAGGACAGCGCGACGTTCAGCGTCGTACCGGTCGAGTTGCGCGTGAAGGTTCCGGTTGCGGTTCCCAGGCTGAGTGCGTCTCCCCCGTTCACGGTGAACGACGGGCTCGTTGCACCAACGGTCAGCGTGAGGCTGAAGTCGGTCGACGAGTTGTACGTCAGTGCACCGTTCACCGAGAGAACGGTCGAGTCGGGCAGGGTGACATCGACGCCGCCGGTACCGGCGAACTTCGGTGCCGTACCTGCCGTCGTGTTACCGAAGGTGAAGTCGAGCGTGGTCACCTTGACCGAACTGTTCAGGGTGATTGGCTTCTTCACCTTGCCGGTTAGCGAGTACTTGTAACCCTGTCCGGTCCCCTCGCGGCCAATCGAGCCGCTGACATCGATTGTGTCGGTCGACAGCGCGGCAGCAAGGTTGAACTTGCCCGTCGAGAAGTCGACGTCACCGTCGAGGAGGATGTCGGACACGCCCGAAAGCGTGGTCGTCGCGAAGTCGGTGATCTCCTTCGGCATCGCGATCGCTGCGTTGAGACGCGGGACCTTCGGGGTGAGCGTGATGGCCTTCAGATTCGGCATCGACGGGACCTTCGGGGTGATCGAGATTGCTCCGGAAGCCCAGTTGAGCTGGCCCGGCTTGAACACCGGACCGCTTGCACCGAACGGCGCGATCTCGGGGAGGTCGGCACTCAGAACGATGCCTGCCTTCGAGAACGATGCCGATGCAGTGACGGTCTTGTCGAATGCGGTCATCGAACCCGACAACGTGGTCACCGTGGTGGCGTTTGCGCTGCCCATGTTCGTCGACTTCACGGTGAGGGATGCCGAAGTGAGTTCGAGCCCTGCGACGACCGGGATCTTGCCGATCGATGCGGTGAAGTTCGCCGACTTGGTGTCGAAGTCAAACGTTCCGGTGAGTGCACCTGTCGTGGCAGTCGAGCCGAGGGTGACCTCGGCATTCGCCGTGACATCGACCTTCAGCGAGCAGGCTGCGCCGTCGGCGCAGGTTGCCGTGGCCTTGACTGTCGGAGCGATCAACTTGAGACCGGTGAACGGTGTGGTGTCACTGCCGACAACGGTGAAGTTGATGTTCTTCGCGCCGTTGGTGACGACGTAGGTACCCGATGCGCTGGCCAGCGGGATGCTGACGTCGGCGGCGGGCTTCCACGTACCACCCGAGGTGGCAGCGGTGAGCGACACCGTGTGGTTCTTCGCATCGGTGTAATTCAGGCTGGCGGTAACCGACAGGGCGGTGTCGCCCTCGCCGATTGCGACCGTGCCGGTACCCGAGATGACACCGGTTTCGTCGATTCCGGCCGCGAGATTGGTCAGCGTGACCTTGTTCGCGAGCGTGACCGCACCGATCAACGAACCCGACAGGGCAACCTTGGCCTTACCGGTCGCCTCGGTCTTGCGGACCGAACCGGCAAAGTCCACCGTTGCGCCGAAGAGATCGATGGCGCTCGTCATGCTGGCTTCGAGTGCGTAGGTGCCCGTTGTCGACAGCGCGCCGTAAACGCGAGCCGACGGAACCTTTCCGTTCTTTTCTGCGGCCGTTGCCTTGGCATCGAGGCTCATGGCCTTGTTGCCCTCGGCATCGACGCTGAAGCGAACCGTCACGTCGGGCGTGAAGCCCGCCGGGAGTTTGAGGAAGGGCATCGAACCCGAAACGATCTCACCTTCGAACGCACCGACAGTCACCGACGCGCGGGAGAACGGAACGAAAAGACCAACGGGGTCCGACGCTCCGATTGCGAACTGCGGCGAGCCCCAGTCGCTTGGGCCGATGAAACGAGCCGAGCGGATGTTGAGACCCGTGGCAGAAACGGTTCCCGAGGCTCCGGAGACGGCGAAGTAGCCACCGATCGAGAAGCCTGCGTTCGAGAACGTCACCTTCGAGGCGTCGGTGCACGTAGACGAGCTGACCGCGAACTGGTTGAGGTCGAGGCCACCGATTCCGATGGTTGTGAGCAGATCGTTGATCTTGGTCAGCGTCTTGGTGCTGACGGCTTCGACGAAGTTGCACAGCGGAGTCGGTGCACCGCTTGGTGCCAACTGGAGCACGATCTGATCGGTTGCCGAAGCACCCGATGCATCGGTCGTGGTGACCATGATCGTTGCGCTGCCGGTGGCCGCGGTGGCGGCGATGGTGAGCGCAGCGGTGTTCGCGTTCTGCAGTGTGAGCGATGTGCCGCCAACCTGCGTCCACGAGTACGAAATCGTGCCGGAGCCGGCGCCGGTTGCGTTCAGCGTGTAACTGCTGGCCGTGTCGACGACGATCGGACCATCACCCTGGGTGATGTTTGCCGACACCGTCGGCGTACCGCCGGTGCCGACGACGATCGACACCGTGTCGGTGGCCTTCAGACCACGTGAGTCGGTGGCAGTGACACGCAACGACAGCGTGACGTTGGCCGCGGGCGCGGTGAACGACACGGTTGCAGCGTTGGTGGTTGCCGATGCGAGCACCGATGGCGAGGGACCCGCCGCCTGTGTCCATGCATACGACACTGCACCGACACCCGAACCGAGAGCGGTCAGCGACACGGCTGCACCCTGTGCAACGGTGGTCGTGCCGAAAATGTTGCCGTTCACCGTGACGCCGGTGTCGGCTGACGTCGTGTACGACGTGTCGCCGCTACCCGACGTGGGTGCGGTGTTCGCATATGCGCGAACCGAGGCGGCCGACTGTGCCGGCACGCGACGGATCACCGAGGATCCGCTTCCGCTTGCGGCCTTGCCGGCCGGACCTTCAGCCGTGGGGAGCGGAACGACGCTGACCGAGACGCGGGCCGAGCCGGTCGCGCCGGCTTCGGTTGCGGTGACTTCGAAAACGAGCGTCGTCTGTGCGGTCACTTTCGGTGTGACGAGTGTGGCGGTCGGGCCGGTCGACGGCTGATTGTTCAGCCACTTCGCGGCCGGAGTCACCGACTTGCACTCGCCCTTGGACGCCTTGACGTCGGCATCGGTGGTGCAGAGCTGCTTCCACACGAACGACGACCCGCTGGCGTTGCCTTCGGTCGACAACAGGATCGTCGACGCGACACGGTTGCCCTTGGCGTCGATGATCTGGTCGACGACTTCACCCGGTCCCTTGACCGTGAATGCGATAGCCGGACGCAGTTCGACGGGCAGATTCGAGACGCGGGTCGAACCGACACCACGATCGGTCGCCACAAGCGAAGCCGCGCGCAGCGTGAGGGACTTCGTCGCGGAGTCAAGCGAGTCGTACTTGATGCTGACCGTCGGGGACTCTTCACCCGACTTCAACACGGAGTTGCGCGAGCACACCGTGAATCCGGCGGCGATCTTTCCGCCGACGCGGACGCACTTCCAGCCGTCACCCTCGACGCCGGTGATCCGGCCGTTCTTGATACCCGGAACCACGACGTACTGAGCGGTTGC
>Ga0315907_10007007_pt1 | contig 11817 bp, 10 predicted proteins | sample LakEriMetagenome_3_FD_203525 | JGI IMG/M metagenome (GOLD analysis project Ga0315907, IMG submission 203525) | Freshwater fungal communities from buoy surface, Lake Erie, Ohio, United States - Buoy 12 MA123 | ecosystem: Environmental > Aquatic > Freshwater > Lake > Lake biofilm | place: USA...
GAATCAGTATTGAAGACAAATCCTTTTGAAATTAAATCATTCCTTATTTCAAGATAATTATAAATTTCTCCATTAAAAACAATACAATATTTATCATATAACATTGGTTGATTGGCATTATTCGTTAAATCAATAACAGAAAGTCTTCTATGACCCAATGCAACTGTATCATTATTGAAGTATATACTGTTTTGATTATCAGGCCCTCGATGTTTCATCAAATCTAAACAATCCTCGAATTTTGATTTATCTATTTTTTGATTATTAAAATTAACACAACCTAAAATACCACACATTTTATTTAGTTTTTATATTTTTCCATACAGTAAAATATTCAGACTTATATACAATAGAATATTTTAATAAATATATACTCAAATACTTATTATGAAAATCGTCAAGTTTGAATGGAGGTTTTTGTTTTTCCCAATTTGGAATTGACATGTCAATTAAAGGAATAACTATATAGTCTGGAGCCTTATTTTTTTTATCAAGATTATTTAATCTATTGGAAAAAAAATTGTTATCAAGCAACAAGGGCCATGGATAGTCAAATACACCATCTAATTTAAGTGTGTAATTTAATAAACTAGTTCTATCCAAACATAATAAAGTGTTTTTTGAATTAGTTGTGTTATTCAACCAATTATATAAAGGCATAACAGCTTCGTATCTTTCTTCGGTAGTTTGGATATTTTTTAAACCTTTTGTTTGTATTTTTTTGTTTAACTTATGAATAGCAGATTCTCTATATGGAATAAAATTGTATAAATTAACTACTGAAATAACTATATAAGTTATACCAATAACCCTGATGATATTTTTTAAATCAAGTTGATTTTCAATTTTTAAATATACGGAATCATAAGTGGTATTTTTTAAGTAGATAAGATAGATTGGAATAAAAAATATCGGTGCTGATAAAATTAATTTTTTTTCAAAACTATTTGATCCAACTGGATAGAAAACAAAAAATATTAAAGCAAATAAAGTAATTTCTCTATATTCATTTTTTTTGTTAATTAAAATTATTATACAAATAACTATAAATATTGATTCCAAAAAATAATTAAAAAAATTATTGTAGAACTGTAAGTAATCAAACCCTAAAACATCGGAAATTTTATTCAAAAACAATGTGATTGATAAAAAAATAAAAATTGTGAATCCTTTTAAAAAATTATCATTCAAATATTTTACTAATTTTTTATTCAAAAAAGCTAAAAATAATATTAGTATAATAATTATAAAAATTCTGAAATAACCTCTGATCCAAAAATACAGTTGGGTTGTAATGCCATAATTTGAATCAGAATTTAATTTATAATATAATGAAGTATCTCCATTGGAAATTTTCATTATATTAATATAAGAATGAATGAAATAATTTCTACAAATTGGAATTAGTATTAAAAAAAATAAAGCAAAAACAAAACCAGTGAAATATTTTTTAAAAATTTTAAACTTTTCTAATTTTTCGAAGTAAATATTAATGCCTAATATTATTATTACAGGTAAAAATAATGGCAGTCTAGTAAAAATTAAAATACAACTTGTAAAACCAATTAAAATATTCAATAAATTAAAATTCTTATTATTATTTTTTGTTAAAATAAAAAGATAAAAAAAAATAGAAAGTGGTAATAATGGCACTAAATCATAGTTTATTATCGGAAAGGATTTAATACCAGGCCATAATAAATAAATAAATACAACCAAGAATGCGGACAACCATTTATTTTTTGAAATTTCAATTAGAATAAAAAATAAAAAAATACAAATTAAATAAACAATTAAGAATGCACCAAGCCTAGCAGATATTAATTCTGGATTTTTTTGAAAAATATTTAACCAAATTGCTCCAATAATGTCACTTCCACAAGTAAGACTTAAAAGACCTACATCATTTATTTTTCCTTGTGAAATATTATTCTGTAAATAAAGAAAAAAACCGGTATCAGTTAGATCTAAACCAAATTTTGAAAAATGATAACCAGAAATAAATATAATAATACCTAATAAGGTAAGAAAGAAAAAATTAAATTTTATTTGATGTATTTTATTGATATAATTAAATTTTAGATTCAAAATAATTTATGATTTCACTACATATTAAATTAACATCGGTTAATTCTAAGTCATTATATAAAGGTAATCTCAGTAAGCAGTCACTATATCTATCGGATTGAACTAAAGATCTAGTATCATGTAGTTTTTCAAAATAATCGCTTTTATGTAGGCTTAAATAATGAAATACTGCTAGAATACCTTTTTGTTTCAGATAATCAATTAAATCTGTTCTTTCATTTAATGTGTTACAGACTATATAAAATATATGTCCATTATTTGTAGAATAGTGAGGGACAAATGAGGTTTGTATTGAAAATTTAGAGGACAAATAAGACAATCTTTCATAATATAAATTCCAAATATCTAATCTTCTTTTCTGAATTTTATTTATTTGTTCTAATTGAGCATATAAAAAAGCTGCAGTTATTTCAGATGGTAGGAATGATGAGCCTAAATCAACCCATCCATATTTATTAACTTCTCCGCGAAAAAAGGCAGATCTATTGGTACCCTTTTCCCAAATAATTTCTGCTCTATCTTTAAATTCCTCATTATTTATAACTAACATTCCTCCTTCTCCAGATATTATATTTTTTGTTTCATGAAAAGAAAATGCAGCTAAATCACCAAAACTCCCTAATGGTGATTTGTTGCCATTTTTATCTATATAATAACTATCTATTGACTGAGCTGCATCTTCAATTACAAATAGACCATATTTTTTTGCAATTAACATAATTTTATCCATATCACATGAAATACCAGCATAGTGTACAGGAACTATTGCTTTGGTTTTAGAGGTTATTAATTCTTCTATTTTATCTTCATCCATTCCTGGGGAATCTTTTCTACTATCTACAAAGAGTATTTTGGCACCTCTCAGAATAAATGCATTTGCAGTACTTACAAAAGTATAAGAAGGCATTATAACTTCATCCCCAGGATGGATATCTATTAAAATTGCTGCCATTTCTAACGCATCTGTACAAGAACTTGTTAATAAACAATTTTTAAAACCATAATATTCATTGAATAAATGATGACATTTTTTTGTAAAATCTCCATTACCAGATAATTTTTTTTTATCTAATACAGTAGAAATGTAACTTATTTCATTATTTGTTAAATAAGGTTTACAGAATGGTATATTAATCATTTGTTTGATTTTTTTTAAAGTAATTAAATTCATCATCATTATCAAAAATTTGAAAGCCTGTAGATAGAAATAATCTATTACTTGCATTATTTTTCATTTTAACCTTGGCTAAAGCGTTTGGATATATTTTATTAATTTCATTTAACATAAACTTTCCAACACCTTTACCTTGAAAATCAGGATGAGTGCAAATTCTAATATCATTATTTACAACCCCAACATAACCCGCAGGTTTATTATTATATAAAACAATATAATATTGATTCCAATATTTTTTCATATAATCGATTTGTTGTTGTTCTGATATATATGAATTATCCAAAAATCCTACTTTTACCCTTTCATCAAGTCTCAATTTTCTAACAAATTCCCAATATTCATTAATACATTTTTCAAGCTTCATCATAAAATACTAAAAATTAATTTTTTTATTAATTATGTATAATGGTCTATCTTTTACACCTTCAAAAATTTTACCAATATATAAACCTACAACTCCAAGTGTAGTAATTATAAAGCCAGATAAAAACCAAATACTCATGATTAAACTAGAATATCCCATAACACTAATTGCTCCAGTTATCCATTTTATATATATATATATTAACATTAAAAAGGATATTGATGAAATTATAATACCCGACTTAATAATTATTCTAATTGGTTTGTCGCTATATGCTAAAATAATATCAAGGGCCAAATGATACATTTTCTTAAAATTATAAGAACTGGAACCTGAATTCCTTATTGCATGTTCTACAGTGATTGTAGATGTAGAAAAACCAACCCATTTAATCATAGTGGGAAAATATCTGATTTTTTCACGCATTATCTTTAGCTCCTTAATTACCTTATAATTATAAATTCCGAAATTAGCAATTGTTTCGTCTTGCTTAGTGCCTGTTAGATAACCAAGAAATTTATAAAAAACAAATGAGTAGATTTTTTTTAATATTTTATCTTTTCTATTGACTCTTTTTGCTAGAACAATATCAAATCCTTCTTGTGATTTAGAATACAATTTTAAAAACTCTTCTGGTCTATCTTGTAAATCACAATCCATTACAATAACCCATTCACCACTGCATATGTCTAAACCTGCAGTAATTGCATAATGTTGACCAAAATTTCTACTTAATTTACATATTTTTATCTTATTATTTTTAAACGCAATGTTTTCTAAAACAGACCATGAATTGTCATTACTACAATCATCAATTAAAATAATTTCATAATTTTTAGAAATTAATTCAATATTAAAAATTATTTTATCAACTAAAAGTGGTAAAATTTCGGAAGCATTATAAACTGGACTAATTATGGAAAAATGAACATTATTATTATTCATGGAATAAAATTTATTGCAGTTAAAATACTATTAATAAATTGATCTGGGGAATGATTTTTTGCGATTAATTTTGACTGACTAGAATAATGAGTATAAATACTTTTATCGTTAAAAAGTTTTTCAATATCCTTAGCTATTGATTCTGTATCATTTAAATTTATACTAATACCATTATTATATTTTTGAACTAACCAATATAATAAACCACATTTATTAACCAAAACAGGTTTCCCAATTGAACACGCTTGATAATAAACACCACTAGAAGATGTAAATGAACTTTCATAAGCAACGGAGATAACATCAGAAGAAATAAAGTAGTTAAATTCTTCTACTTCATTTTTAAAACCATTTGAGATTACTATCTTTCTATCTTCTATTAAATTAGCTATGAAATCACTTTCGAAAAAATCTTTCAAATTATTATTTATCGTTCCAGCAATTAATAATATATACTTTTGATCTAATAATCTGATTGAATTAGCTATTTGAATTACCCCTTTTCTTTTAGATATATCTCCATAAATTAAAATTACATTTGAATCCTTCGGTATACCTAAAAGTTCTCTTGCTTTCTCTTTTGTTGTGTTTCCAGTTAGATTAATTGGTTCATTGAAAAAAATCAGTTTATTTGCTGGTTTGAAATTAAATTGATTTATATATTCTTTAAAAAGCGGGTCAACTACTAAAACTTTAATTAAGTTTTTTGAACTTAACATTTTTTTAAATAAATAAAAGTATAAAAAATCAGATCTGCTTTTTGCTCCAATACCCATAGTATTTCTATGGAATTTTGGGCTAATGTATATACCAAAAAATGGGGTATTTTGAAATGGAGATCCTAAAATGGAAAAGATTTTATCAAAATGATCAAACGTTGGAACGATGACGTATTTAAATGTAAATTTTAAGTTTAAAATTTTATATTTAACTTTGATATTATAATAAAGCTTGTACTGATATTTTAAAAGCTGAAAGATACTATTCTTAAAACTAGGATATATATCATTAGTATAATGAAATGTCAAATGTTCACTATATGAAGATTTGAGTTCGTGAATAGAAACATGATCTTTTGCACGATTTGAAGTTAAAATGTGAATATCATAATCATTAAATAAAGCTTTTACAATAAGCTTGGTATATAAAGCAATATGATGCCCACCAGGATCTGGTTCAATTATAAGTATTTTTTGTTTATTTTCTATTTTGAAAATAATTTTAATTTATTAATTATTCTTTTGAAGATGTTTTTTTTAATATATATATTATTAAAAGCATCGGAAATTAATTTGTTCTCTAAAATAAATGTTGGATGTGTTAAGATTAATCTGTCTAAAGTTTCTAATTTTTTATTTGAGTAGCCAACATGATCAGAAAATGTATGAGTTGCATTTGTACCAAAACCTATATTTGAAATTAAATTTTTTTGCGGAATTATTGATAAACCATTATTGGAAAGTACTGTAAATACCCATTGATAATCCCAAGTATCAATTTTATTATTATATACATCTAAAAATGCTTTTAACCAAAAATTATTAGCTTTCTTTGAAAAATTGATATTTATTATTTCATTGTTCAGATTAAATTGTTTGAAATTTGTTATAGCAACATCATATTTGCTCCATCTATCTGACCATGTAGCCCATCCCCAAACATTTATATATTTAGTAAAGTTATAATCAAAATTTGTAAACTTTTTTTCATTAAAAAAATTATATCCAGAAATATGCCAAATTCTTTTATCAAATTCATACAAGTCTAACATTTGTTCACAAAAATTAAAAAATGATGAATTAGGAAGACAGTCGTCTTCTAAAATTATACCTTTTTTTTCATTTTGAAACAACCAATTGATTGAACTACTAACTGCTTTTTTGCAACCATTATTTTCTTCAAAAAATAAAGTATGAACTTCGCATTCCCAATTTATACTAGATAATAAATATTCTCTGATTTCAATAACAAGATTTATTTCATTTTTTTTATTTAATCTAGGTCCATCAGATGAAATGTATAGTTTTTGAGGTTTGATTAAACTAATTTGTTCAAAAACTTTTTTTGTTGTTTCTAATCTATTGAAAGTAATAAACAAAATTGGTGTTGAAAAGGACATTATTATTTAATGGATATTTTTTTGAAAAAAACTGTATTAACTGATTTGGCTATGATTTCATAATCATTTTCGAATAAAAATAATGAAATTTCGTTTGTAAATAAATTATTAAAATTTGAATCTAAAATTTCAATTAAAATAATATTAGGTTTGTACTTTTTTAGATTCAAAGATTTTAATACTTGAAAATCTAAACCTTCAACATCAATTGTTAAAAAATCAATAGTAGTATTTAATGGCAAATATTTATCTAAAACATCTTCAAGTCTCGAAGTTTCAATATGTTTTTTGAATTTTAAATGATAGTTTGAGTTTGATAATCTTTTAATTGACAACTCTTCATCAAAACTATTAAGAGCTGGTTCATTAAATGCAAAGTATGTAAGAATTTGTTTATTTTCAGATATAGGGATTTCCAGGTTTATATCATTTTTTCTAGTTTTCTTGAATATTTTCATACTTCCCGGCATTGCATCAATATTAATACCATTCCAACCTTTTAAATAAAAGAAAAAAGTATTTGAAAATTTTTTTGGATGATGTGCACCAATATCGATAAAAAAACCATTTTTTTTGTTTTCGAAAATTCTTTTTAATATCATATCCTCTCCTTCTTGAGAATAAGATTTATTAAAATATTTAGGAAATATTTTTCTAAATATTATTTTTAAATTTGTAAGGAAAATTTTATTTAATATTTCGTTGGAATTTATTGACATTGTAATTAATTAAATAAACTTTTTGTGATAAAAAAAAATTGTGGTCTTGTTTTATTGAATATAAATAAACAGAAATAAGCTGCAAAAAAATAGGAAATTAAAGTTGCCCATGCTGCAGCAACTATTCCAAATTTTGGAATAAATATAAAATTTAATATAATATTAAGGAATGCTCCAAAAGTTGTATTAATAATATAATACTTTTGAAGGTTTTCTGCAATAAACCATTTACTATTTGCAACTCCAATAAAGACAAATATACTTGACCAAATATGTATCATTAAAATATTCCCTGAATTTTCATATTCACTTCCGTATAAGAAATTAATTAGATTTTTTGATAAAAATGTCATTGGAATGGATATTAATAATGAAACTATTATCATTAACTTATATATTAACCTTAATCTTCTAATATATTTTTCATTATCTTGCTTTGCTAATAAAATAGCAGGAAATAATGATGTCATAATGATTGTAGGTATGAAATACCATGCTTCACTTATTTTAACTGCCGCAGCATATTCCCCAACTGCAGTAGAATTTAGTAGATCCATAATCATTATCTGATCTATTTTCATATATAGTGAAACAACAATTCCAGTGAAAATTAATGGCCATGAATTATTCAATAAATAAATAGCTATTTTTTTACTAAAAAATCTGGGATTTAAAATAATATTTGTTTTTTTCTTTAAAACAAATATTTGAAGTACAGTTATAATTAAACTCTCAAGTGTAATAAGATAAAAAAAGGATATCAAAGGCGCTTTGTTATATATAAAATAAATTTTTAAACAAGATGAGATTAATAAAGAAATTAAGCTTAGTATAGAAAAATGTTTTCCCATAATTTTTGCCTGGAGATAAAATTCTATGACATTAAAGCTTTGAAATAAAATTGATATTGCAATTACATATATATAAATTTTTATATTTATATCAAAATTGAAAATGTATATAAAAATTGTTAAAATAATTAGCATTATTAAGAAACCAATTAATTTCAGAAATAATGCAGTATTTAAAAGACTTTCTGTATGAAATTTATCATTAACAATCTCTCTTACAAGTATTTCATCAAGTCCAAGGTTTGCAATTAATATAAATAAACCAACAAAGGATTGAACATAACTATATGTGCCGAATTGTATTGGGTTAAGGTATCTAGTTAACATTACTCCAATAACAATTGATATAATCATTCTAATAATTCTTTCACTAAATAACCAAAGTGTATTATTAAAATATTTTTTAAAACCTAGCTCTTTATGTATATTATTTAAAATCAATTAAATTAATTTATAATCTATAATCAGACAAATATTTAGGAAGAAATGATTTTACATCAATCACAACGCTTGATGTATTTTTTTTGAGTTTATCATATTCTAAATATTTAAATTCTTCATGCGGGACTGCTAAAATTATTCCGTCATATAATGATAAATCATTTATTAGATTTATCGAGTATTCATATAGAACATCATGCGAATTTGCGTGTATATCATAAACTTCAGTGTTTATATTATATGAAATAAGTTCATTATATATATCAATGACTTTTGAGTTTCTGATATCAGGACAATTTTCTTTAAATGTTACACCCAAAATCAATACTTTTGATTGACTAATATTTATTTTGTTCTTTATCATTAATTTAATGAGTTTATTTGCAAGAAATATTCCCATATTATCATTTAATCTTCTGCCAGATAAAATTACTTCTGGATGATAACCTAAAGACTGAGCTTTATGAGCTAAATAGTATGGATCAACGCCTATACAATGACCTCCCACTAAACCAGGTTTATATTTTAAAAAATTCCACTTTGTACCGGCAGCTTCTAATACTTCGTTAGTATCAATATTCATTTTTTCAAAAATTAAAGCAAGCTCATTTACAAATGAAATATTAATATCACGTTGAGCGTTTTCAATTGCCTTGCTTGCTTCTGCAACTTTTATACTAGATGCCATAAATGTACCAGCAGCAATAATTGTTTTATATAAATTATCAACTTTTTTGGCAACAATAGGGTTTGAACCAGATGTTACTTTTTGTATTGTAACAAGAGTGTTTATCTTGTCGCCTGGATTGATTCTTTCTGGTGAATAACCACAAAAGAAATCTTGATTATATTTTAAACCACTTGTACTCTCTAAAATCGGAACACAATCCTCTTCAGTGCAACCCGGATAAACTGTACTTTCAAAAATTACTATATCATCTTTTTTTAGAACCCCGCCGATCATTTTGGATGCATTTAATAATGGATATAGATCTGGAGATTTATATTGATTAATTGGTGTAGGGACTGTGACAATAAAAATATTACATGTATTTAATTCTTCAATGTCATTTGAAAATTTTAGTTTTTTTGAATTTGATATTTCTTGTCTACTAGATTCTTTGGTTTTATCTAATCCATTTTTTAGATCCACTATTCTTTCATGATTTATATCAAATCCAATTACATCATAATGTTTTCCAAATTCAACCGCTAAAGGCAATCCAACATATCCTAAGCCGATAACTCCTATTTTACTATTTTCTAGTATCATTTTGAATAATTATTTAAAAAAAGAAACAATTTTAGTCTAAACTTATAATAAATTTTTTGTACGATATATTTTACAATATTAGTTTTTTTTGCAAATTTGTTTTTTGCATGTTTATATATTACATCATAAGATTTATTCCTTTTTGAAAGAAATAAAAGTCTGCTTAAGTATGAATTGGTAATATTTAATTCGATATTTGACGCTACAAAAAATAGCCTTGCGTACTCATAGTAGATATTTAAATTATTTGCAATCGAAAAGGAATTTTTATGTGCTCTAAAAATTGTACTTTTTTTATTAATACATTTTATAGTATCATATTTTTTATTAATTGCAATATTTAACATCATTAATAAATCATTACCTGCTCCATTTATTTTCGAATCTAGGTTTTCATTGTTGGGAATTTCAATTACAAATGAATTACGTAAATCTTTTAACCTAAAAATTGCTGAAGCTGGTGAAACCGGAAAATCACAAGTGTTGAAAAGCAAAAGATCTCTAATGTATTCTATTGTAGAGTAATTTTTATATTGAAATTTAGAATTATAAAGGATTTTTTTTGATTCACTGTCTGAAATATTATATCCTGTTAAAACAAATGCTGTATTATTAGAAAATATCGAAATTGTATCAATTATAAAATTATCATCTATCAAATCATCGGACCATAATATCTTTACATATTCACCAGAGGCTAATTCAATGCACTTATGCCAATTTAAAACAGGTCCGATATTTTCTTTATTTATATAGTATTTTATTCTATTATCTAATTTTAGATAATCATTTATAATTTCAGTAGTGTTATCTTTACTGCAATTATCAACAATAATTATTTCTAAATTTTTATATTTTTGATTTATTGCAGATTCAATGGCTTCTCTAATATATAATTCTCTATTGTAAGTGGGTATGAGTATTGATACTAAACTTTCCATTATATATTTTTAACCCATTGAATCATTTTTCTTAATCCTTCTTCTTTATTTACATCAGGCTTCCAATTAAAATCTTTTTTTGCTTTACTAATATCAGCGATAAAAACTCTTTGATCACTTTTTCTCCATGGCAAAATATCATAATTCATTTTAATTGAAAGTTCTTCTTCTAAAAATGAAAACAATTCTAAAAGAGATAGGCTGTTTTCAAAGCCACCTCCAATATTATAAACTTTTCCGCTTGTTGTTTCTATATTGTTTATTGCTGAAAAATAACAATTGATTAGATCAGATGAAAAGATAACATCTCTTACCTGTTTGCCGCTTCCAGAAATGGTGAATTTTTTGGGGTTTTCTTCTTTTTTTATCTCTAAAGCTTTTTGTATGAACCAACCTATCCATCCTTGTTCAGATGTAGCAAATTGTCTACCACCAAAAATTGATGAATGTCTAAATACAACTGTTCTAATTCCATATATTCTTGCATAATCCAACATATATTGATCAGTTGCTCCCTTTGAGCATCCGTATGGTGATTCGAAGCTCAATGGCATATCTTCATTGAAGCCATTTTCAAATCCTTTTGCTATAAATCTACTATTTGTTTCTTCGTAATTAATCCAATTCATATCGCCGTATACCTTATTTGTTGATGAATAAGTTATTATTGTGCTAGGCGAATACTTTCTAACTGCCTCCAAAATATTATTACCTCCAATTACATTAATTTCAAAATCTAATCTTGGATTTTCTATTGAAGTTGTCATGGCAACTTGTCCTGCTAAATGAAAAATTATATCTGGCTTAACTATGCAAATTACATGCTCAACATCATTGTATAATCTTATGTCTGAATGGAAAAAAGTAAATTTACCTAACTGTTTTAACCATTTTAAATT
>Ga0315907_10007009_pt1 | contig 11814 bp, 11 predicted proteins | sample LakEriMetagenome_3_FD_203525 | JGI IMG/M metagenome (GOLD analysis project Ga0315907, IMG submission 203525) | Freshwater fungal communities from buoy surface, Lake Erie, Ohio, United States - Buoy 12 MA123 | ecosystem: Environmental > Aquatic > Freshwater > Lake > Lake biofilm | place: USA...
CGGGCGTGACCGCCATTCCTCTGGGCCGGGGGTCACCCCACCGGCTCGGTGCCACCTACCCGCCGGCTCCGCGGAGCCACGTCAACGCCGGCCTACTTGGTGTTGCTGCGCGCAGAGATTGCCCGTTTCACCCGCGACGGGTTGCCCCGCCGCGACTCGTCTCTGTTGCTCTGATCCTCACCTCGCGGTGGAGAGCCGTTAGCTCCTGCGCTGCCCTGTGCAGTCCGGACCTTCCTCCAGGGCCGTGTTTCCACGCTCGCCCCAGCGGCGGTCTGGCCTGCTTCACGCTCGGATTGTCCCACCCCTTCCGTCGCCTGGATGCGGGGTACCGCAGTAGAAGCAGAAAGGGGCCCCGAAAGGCCCCTTCTTGAAGTCAGCACACGCTTACTTGGATTCTTGCAGCACACGAATGCGGTCTTCGATTGGCGGGTGGCTGGAGAACAGCGCCATCAGGCCGCTGGGCTTGCTGGAGATGCCCATGTTCTGCACCGTCTGCGGCAGGGCACCGGGCTCCAGGCCGCCCAGGCGGGCCAGGGCGTTGATCATGGGCTGCTTGCGCCCCATGAGTTGCGCCGCGCCGGCGTCGGCACGGTACTCACGCTGACGCGAGAACCAGGCCACGATCACGGCGGCCACCAGGCCCAGGGCGATGTCCATCACGATGGTGGTGACGTAGTAGCCGATGCCCACGCCCTCGCGGTCGTTCTTCAGGATGACCTTGTCGACGAAGTAGCCCACCACGCGCGAGATGAAGACCACGAAGGTGTTCATCACACCCTGGATCAGCGTCATGGTCACCATGTCGCCATTGGCCACGTGGGCCACCTCGTGGCCGATGACGGCCTCGACTTCTTCCTTGGTCATGTTCTGCAGCAGACCGGTGGACACCGCCACCAGGGCAGAGTTCTTGAAGGCGCCGGTGGCGAAGGCGTTCGGCTCGCCCTCATAGAGCGCCACGTCGGGCATGCCGATGCCGGCCTTGGTGGCGAAGGTGCGCACCGTGCCCACGATCCAGCGGTGGGTGGGGTCGGTGGAGTCGTTGATGATGACCGCCTTGGTGCTCCACTTGGCCATGGGCTTGCTGATCAGCAGCGAGATGATCGCGCCGCCAAAGCCCATCAACAGCGAGAACGCGAGCAACATGCCCAGGTTCAGGCCATTGGCCGTGAGGAACTTGTTGACCCCCAGCAGGCTTGCGGTGACGCCCAGCACCAGCATCACGGCCAGGTTGGTCAGGACAAACAGAACGATGCGTTTCATGGCAAAGACCGCGACAGACGCGGAACAGTGGATGGAGACAGAACAGGATATTAGGGCCGGGGTGCGAAATTCAAGTTGCGGTGGCCTGGCAAACCCCCGTCACCGTCAGGGAAGCGAGCCGGTGCCGTTGTCCACCGGACGCTTGGCCGTGGCGGAACGTCGGCGGCGAGGCTTGCGTGCAGGCTTGGCCTGCGCACCGGGCGGCTCGGCGGCGAGGTCTGGGGCGGGCGCCGGCCCGGGCGGTGGCGGTTCCGCCTGCGGGGTGGTTGCTGGCAGGAACTCCACCTGCGGCTTGCGGCGGCCGCCGCGTGAACGAGCCCGGGCGGGCCGGGCCTCCGGCAGTGCTGCTGACGGTGACTCGATTGGCGGGGGCGGCGTCTCGGGCACAGGCGGGACAGGCGGCACAGACTGCACAGAAGCCAAAGCCGGCGCCGAGGGCGCCTCCTGCAAGACCTCGGAGATTGCCAGGCTGTCCAGGGCCTCGAGGGGCAGGAGGGCAGGCTCCACGGACTTGCGCGGGGCGCGTCCGCGCTCACGGTCGCCGCTTCGGCCACCGCTGCGTCCTTCGCTGCGTCCTTCGCGGCGAGACACTGCGCGCCCCTCCCCTCGGCCCTCCCCTCGCCCGTCGCCCCGGCCCTTCCCTCGGCCCTCTGCCCTTGCATCGCTGCCGCCCTGGGGCCTGGACTTGCGGTGCTCCATGACTTCGTAGTCGTCATAGACCGCCCGCGTCTCGTCGCCCGTCTTGCCTTGCTGGCCCACACCGATGACCCGGCAGCCCTTTTCACGCAGGCGGCTGACCAGGGGCGCAAAGTCGGAATCCGAGGAGGCGATCACCACGACATCGGGCCGCTCGGCCAGCGTCAGGTCGATGGCGTCCACGGCCAGCGCGATGTCGGTGGAGTTCTTGCCCGCGGCCAGGTTCACCATCGGGCGGATGGACAGGCGCTTGAAGGCCGCCTGGTGCTTGACTGCCGACTCCGCCGTGCAGTAGGCCCGTCGCACGTGGGGGCCACCGAAATGCTTGCCCACCCAGCCCACGGCCTGCTCGATCACGTCCAGCGACACGTTGTCCGCGTCGATCAGCAGCATCACCTTGTCTTGGGTCATTGCAGCTTCCAGTTCAGGGTTTCACCGCCACGCAGAGGCTTGATGATCGCGTCGCCGAAAGGCAGGGTCTCGGGCAGGGCCCAGGGCTCGCGTTTCAGGGTGACCTGGCCGGTGTTGGGTGGCAGGCCGTAGAAGGCCGGCCCGTGCAGGCTGGCAAAACCCTCCAGCCGGTGCAGCGCGCCAGCGGCCTCGAAGGCCTCGGCGTACAGCTCCAGCGCCGCCGGTGCCGTGAAGCACCCTGCGCCGCACACCGACTGCTCCTTCAGCGCCGCGGCATGCGGGGCGCTGTCTGTGCCCAGGAAGAACTTCGGGCTGCCCGAGGTGGCCGCGGCCACCAGGGCCTGGCGATGCACCTCGCGCTTGAGCACCGGCAAACAGTAGTAATGCGGGCGCATGCCACCGATGAACAGGGCGTTGCGGTTGTAAAGCAGGTGGTGCGCAGTGATGGTGGCCGCGGTGCGCTCATCCGCGCTGTGCACGTACTGCGCCGCCTCCTTCGTGGTGATGTGCTCGAACACCACCTTGAGTTCGGGAAAGTCGCGCCGCAGCGGCTGCATCACGCGGTCGATGAAGACTGCCTCGCGGTCGAAGAGGTCGATGTCGGCATCGGTCACCTCGCCGTGCACCAGCAGCAGCAAGCCCTCGCGCTGCATGGCCTCCAGGGTGGCGTAGGTGCGGCGCACATCCGTGACCCCCGCGTCGCTGTTGGTGGTGGCCCCGGCCGGGTAGAGCTTGAGCGCCACCACGCCGGCCTCGCGCGCGCGGCGGATCTCCTCGGGCGGGGTGTTGTCGGTGAGGTACAGCGTCATCAAGGGCTCGAAGCGCAGGCCGGCGGGCACCGCCGCCAGGATGCGCTCCCGGTAAGCCACAGCTTGCGCCGCCGTGGTCACCGGCGGCTTGAGGTTGGGCATGATGATGGCGCGGCCGAACTGGCGCGCCGTGTGCGGCACCACGGCCGCCATGGGAGCACCGTCGCGCACGTGCAGGTGCCAGTCGTCGGGGCGCTTCAGGGTGAGGGTGTCGGTCATGCAGGCATTCTCGCCGCCGCCGGGCTGGGTCCCTCAGGCGTCCTCGATACTTGCGCCGTGATCGCCCTCGGCATTCAGCACCCGCCGTGGCCACCGGCCGCCCGGGCGGCCGAAGTGGCGCCGGGAAGGACGCCTTGAACAACGCCATCACCTTCATCGAAGCCCTGGCCACCCTGGCCTTCGCGCTGTCGGGCCTGCTGGCGGCGGCCCGCAAGCGCCTGGACGCCGTGGGCGTGGTGGTGGTGGCAGGCCTGGCCGCCTTCGGCGGCGGCACGCTGCGCGACATCCTGCTCGACCGCCGGCCCTTCTTCTGGGTGACCCATGCGGACTGGTTGTGGGCGCTGCTGGCGCTGTGCGTGGGGGCCATGCTCTTCCTGCGGGCGCGGCATTTCGGGGTGACCGAACGCGCCATGCAGTGGCCTGATGCCCTGGGCCTGGGCCTGTTCACCGCCGGCGGCACCGAGATCGCCCTGGCCAATGGCATGCCGGCCTTCGTCGCCGTGCTGATGGGGATGGTGACCGCCGTCTTTGGCGGGGTGCTGCGCGACATCGTGTGCAACGAGATCCCCAGCGCCTTCAGCGACCACCGGCCCTACGCGGTGTGCTCGTTTGCTGGCGGCTGGGTGCTGGTGGGCGCGCAGCAGGCCGGGCTGCAGGGTGAAGCCGCGCTGGCCGCCGCGGCGCTCACCGCCACGGGCCTGCGCGTGCTGGCCTTGGCTACAGGCTGGCAGTTGCCGCCTTGGCGGGCGGACGAGAACCGGCGCTAAACGGACGCGCCACGCCCGTGAACGCGAAGTCCACCTCCGGCGCCAGGCCGGCCACGATGCGCGCAATGCTCTTGCCCGAGCCGCAGGCGTGCGTCCAGCCCAGCGTGCCGTGGCCGGTGTTGAGGAACAGACGGCCCACCTTGGAGCGGCCGATGAGGGGCACGTTACTGGGCGTGGCCGGGCGCAGGCCGGTCCAGAACTGGGCCTGATCGGTGTCCCCTGCGCCAGGGAACAGCTCCTCCACGCGGCGCACGATGGCCTCGCAGCGCACGCGGTTCAGGTCGCGGTCGTAGCCGTTCAACTCCGCCGTGCCGGCGATGCGCAGCCGGTCGCCCAGGCGGGAGAACACCAGCTTGAACTCGTCGTCGGTCAGCGAGACCTGGTGCGCCATGCCAGCGTCCTTCACCGGCATGGTCACCGAGTAGCCCTTGGCGGGGTAGATCGGCAGCTCGATGCCCAGCGGCTTGACCAGCAGCGGGCTGAGCGAGCCCATGGCCACCACGTAGGCATCGGCGCGCAGACGGCGGAAGCGGCCTTCGTGATCGGTGGCTTCCACGTGATCGATCTCGCCGCCAGCCGTGCGCAGCGCGGTCACGGTGTGGCTCATCAAGAACTGCACGCCGTCCTGCTCGCAACGCTGCACCAGTTCGCGGGCGAAGCGGTTGGCGTCGCCCGACTCGTCCTCGGAGGTGTAGGTGGCGCCGGCGAGCTTGGGGCGGATGTGGGCCAGCGCGGGCTCGATCTTGACGGCCTCGTCAGCCGAGATCACGCGCCGGTCACAGCCCAGCTCGCGCATCTGCGCGGCCGGCGCCTCGGCGGCGTCAAACTCTTCTTGGCTTGTGTAGAAGTGCAGGATGCCCTGGGTGCGTTCGTCGTAGGCGATGTCGCGGTCACGGCGCAGTTGCTGCAGGGTGTCGCGGCTGTAGGTGCCCAGGCGCACGATCTGCTCGATGTTGTGGCGCGTGCGCGCCGGCGTGCATTCGCGCAGGAACTGCAGGCCCCAGCGCCACTGGCGGGCATCGGCCCGCAGACGGAACAGCAGCGGCGCGTCCTCCTTGCCCAGCCACTTCAGCACCTTCAGCGGCGCGCCCGGGTTGGCCCAGGGCTCGGCGTGGCTGACGGAAATCTGCCCGCCGTTGGCGAAGCTGGTCTCGGCCGCGGCGGAAGCCTGACGGTCCACCACCGTGACCTCATAACCCTGCTGGCGCAGGAAATAGGCAGAGGTGACGCCGAGCAGGCCGGCACCGAGGACGATGACTTTCATGGAAAGACTCCGGTTGCGTGGACAACGGGCCGGTGCGGGCGCAGGCTCACTGCGGCTCGAGCTGGATGGACTTGGCGATGGTGCGCAGCCGGACCGTCTGGCGCTCGTACTCTTTCTGCGCATCGGCCACGGACAGCATCGGCGGCACCCGCCCGCCCAGGTCGGCCAGCTTCTTGCGGGCTTCGGGGTCGTTCATGGCAGCGGCCAGGTTCTTGTTCAGGGCCGCGACGATGGGCTCGGGCGTGTCCTTGCGCACGAAGTAGCCGGTCCAGGCGTCGAAGGCGAAGTCCTTGAAAGCCTTGTGCTCGGTGATGCTCGGGTACTTCTCCAGGAACTTCGCCTCGGGCTTGCCCGGCTGGGCCATGGTGGCGAGGACCTTGAACAAGCCCTGATCGACGAAGCCGGGCAGGCGTGAATCCACCACGAAGAAGGCCACATCCACCAGGTTGCCGCCCAGGTCTTGCAGCGCGGGGGCCAGGCCCTTGTAGGGCACGTGGGTCATCTTGACGCCAATGGTGTCAGCAAAGTGCTCGCCCACGAAGTGATAAAGCGAGCCGATGCCCACGCTGGCGTAGGTCAGCGGCTTGCCTTCGGCCGAGGCTTTCTTGGCCAGGGCGACGAGCTCATCGATGTTGTTCGCCGACAGGCCCTTGCGGGCCAGCACGGCCATCGGGAAGCTGCCGATGACCTGCACCATGCGCCAGTCCTCGGACTTGTACTTCACCGTCTGCATCGCCAGCGGCGCGAGGATCAGTTCATTGGGCGAACCTTGGTAGACGATCTGCCCGTCAGCAGGCGCGTTCAGCACCTTCTGCGCGGCAATCGAGCCCGAGGCGCCCCCCAGGTTGTCCACGATGGCCATCTGTCCGGAGGCCTTGGCGAAGGGCTTTTCCACCATGCGGGCGATCACGTCGGACAGGCCGCCCGCCGGATACGGCACCAGCAGCGTCACGGGCTTGACCGACTGGGCGGCGGCCCCGCCGGCCAGCAAGGCGCCGGCGGCCCAGGCGATGGCGCGGGTCATGAGGGCCCGACGGCCCGACTTCAGAGAGGATTGGATGGTCATGTGATGTCTCCGGGTGTGGGGCGCCATCGGGCAGATCGGACACCCTCGCTGAGGTCTCGTGGCCTGGGGGCGGCAGGCCTCTGCCGGGCCTCGCCACCGTCTTGCCTGTCGCTGGATCGACGGGCTTGACGGACGGGATGCTAGGCAGGGGCACCCAGCAAGTCCAATGCATCTTTTTTTGCAATATCATGCTTTTCAGGCATCGTTTAGGAGGCCCTCGCATGACCCTGGTTCAGCTGCGCCACCTGCTTTCCCTGGCCGAGACCGGCTCCTTCAGCCGTTCGGCGGAAGCCCTGTTCATCACCCAGCCGGCGCTCAGCCGCAGCATCCGCGGCCTGGAGGCGGAGCTGGGCCAGCCCCTGCTGGACCGCATTGGCTGGCGCAGCGAGCTCACCGCCTTCGGGCGCGAGGTGTTGGTGCGCGCCCAGCGCCTCGTGGCCGAGGCCGATGAACTGCGCGCCGTGGCCCAGCGCCTGCGCACGGGCGCCACCGGCCACCTGAAACTGGGCCTGGGCTCCGGCCCCGCGGCCATCCTCGCCGTGCCCTTGATGCGCCACATGGCGCTGAACTTCCCCGCCGTGCACCTGGAGCTCACCGTGGGCGCTTCTGCGGTGCTGGAAGAGGGGCTGCGGCAGCGCCGGCTCGATGCGCTGCTGGTGGACGCACGGTCGGTCATCCCGTCCACCGACCTGCAGGTGGAGCCCCTGGGCGAGCTGCGCGGTGCCTTCATGTGCCGGCCCGGCCACCCGCTGACGCAGCGCAAGGGCCCACTGAGGTTCAAGGAACTGCTGGCCTACCCCATCGCCTCCATCCCGCTGAGCGACGAAGTGGCCCGCGTGCTGGTGGAGCGCTACGGCCCGCAGGCCCACCCGGGCCAGTGCGTCACCCTGCGCTGCGAGGAAATCCCCACCCTGGTGGACGTGGTGCGCGAAACCGATGCCGTGCTGCTGTCCATACGCGCCGCCGCGCCCGGGCTGCAGGAGCTGGCCTTGACGCCGTCCATGAACGCCACAGCGCGCTTCGGTCTGGCCACCCTCACCGGGCGGTCAGCGGTGCCGCTGATGCCTGAGGTGCGCGCCCTGGTCGACCAACTGCTGCACGACTGAAACCGACCGGGTTCAGGCGCCGCCCGCCTGCAGGAAAGACCACAAGGCCTGGGCCAGCGGCTTGCGGTGCCGGGCGGTCTCGGAGCGTTCACGGTACAGGCGGATTTCCATGGTCACCTCGTACACCCCCGGCGGGGCGGCGGGCACCAGCCGGCCGCTGCTCAGCTCGTTGCGCACGGCGCTTGCCGGCAGGAAGGCCAGCCCATGACCTTCCACCGCCATGGCCTTCAGGCTCTCGGCCATGTCGGCCTCGTGCACCGTGGCCAGGCCGCAGGCGCCGCCCGCCTGCCGCAGGATCAACTCCACCATGCGCGCCAAGTAGGCCCCTTCGGCAAACGCCAGCAGCGGGGTGCTCTGCCCAGGCGGCACCGGCAGGCGGAACATGGGGCCGCCGGCGGCATCGGCGCAGGCGTAGGGCGCCAGCGTTTCGTGCCCAAGGCTCAGCATCTCGTAGCGCTGCGGGTTGAGCTGCAGCGGCTGGCTGGCGTGGTGCAGCACGATCAACAGATCGCAGGCGCCCTCGGTCAGCCGCATCGCGGCGTCGTGCACGTTCAATGCGATGAGCCGTGTCTTCAGCGCCCCAAAGCGCGGACGCAGGTCCATCAGCCAATGGGGAAAGAACGTGAAGGCCAGCGTGTGCGGCACCGCGAAGTCGATGACGTCCTGCCCGCTGGCCTGGTGGCTGCGCGCGCTGTTGCGCGCGCCCTGCACAGCCGCCAGGATCTCCAGGGCCTGTGCATGCAGGGCCTCGCCCGCAGGCGTCAGACGGGTGGGGTAGGAAGAGCGGTCCACCAGGTCCGTGCCCGCCCAGGTCTCCAGCGATTGGATGCGCCGGGAGAACGCCGACTGCGTGACGTGCCGCAACTGCGCCGAGCGCGAGAAGCTGCGCGTCTCGGCCAGGCTCACGAAATCTTCAAGCCAGCGGGTTTCCATGAATGGCGAAGGAGTGGAGCGCAGCCAGGGGCGGCGGGTCGGCCAGATTCAAACATCCCTTGGCGTCCAGCGGGGGCATGGGGGCAGCGCACCGGCAACTACTGGGAAAGGGTATGCGCCCACCTGGACAACGCCGACATCACCGCCTGGGCCGTCAACGCGCACTTCACAAGCATGTGCCCGGACGCAGGATTTCATCAGGCTGGCTGCGCGTGAAGGCGTACCCCCAACGCCCGAGCAACCTTGAGCACCGTGGCGAAGCTCGGATTGCCGCCTTCGCTCAGCGCACGATAAAGGCTCTCTCTGCTCAAGCCTGCCTCCTTGGCAACCTGGCTCATCCCTTTGGCGCGGGCGATGTCCCCGAGCGCTCGTGCGATACCGGATACGTCATCAGGCGCCTCCTCAAGCCACGCATCCAGATACGCGGCCATCTCTTCCGGCGTGCGCAGGTGCTCGGCTATGTCGTACGCTGAGGTCTTGGGCTTGACGGTCTTCTTGCGGCTGGTGGTGGCCATGAAACTACTCTCCGTACGATTGGGCAAGGCGGATGGCGCGGGCGATGTCCTTGGCCTGTGTGGACTTGTCGCCACCGACGAGCAACAAGAGGAAGCGCTCGCCACGCCGCGTGTAGTACACGCGGTAGCCAGGACCGAAGTCGATCTTGAGTTCACAGACGCCGTGAGTGAGATTTCGGTACGAGCCGGGATTGCCGTGGATGAGGCGGTCAACGCGCATCAGGATTCGAGCACGACCAGCAAGATCCTTGAGGCTGTCAATCCAATCGCGGTACTCGTCAGTCTTCTCGACAAACATGACGGAATTGTAGCCCATGGGCTACGGAACGCGCGCGTGTGGCAAAACCGAGATGGTGCTGCGCTTGGCGCCCGGTGGGCACGCTCGGTCTGAAATGATGGGAGGTCCTGATCAGGGTCGGCTGCAAAAAGTTCGATCGCAGTTCCGGACGAGTGCGCCCAGATGCGCGCCACCTGGCCACGGGTTGTAGCCGCTCAGACGTCCCCCAAGGTCACCCCGCCTCAGCCACCCCACCGGTAGACGATACCCCTTCCCCCCCGCTCTGCTGCAGCCGCCACATCCGCGCGTAGCGCCCGTCCAGCGCCAGCAGGTCGGCATGCGGACCGCGTTCCACCACGCGGCCGGCGTCCAGCACCACGATCTCGTGCGCGTCCACCACCGTGCTCAGGCGGTGGGCGATGACCAGGGCCGTCTTGCCCTGGGCGGCGGTCTTGAGCTCGGCCTGGATGGCGCGCTCGTTGGCCGAGTCCAGCGCCGAGGTGGCCTCGTCGAAGATGACGACGGGCGGGTTCTTCAGCAGCGTGCGGGCGATGGCCACGCGCTGCTTTTCGCCGCCCGAGAGCTTCAGACCTCGCTCCCCCACCATGGTGCCGTAGCCCTGGGGCGTGGAGGCGATGAAGTCGTGGATGTGCGCGGCCCGGGCCGCGGCCTCCACCTGCTCACGCGTGGCGCCCGGGCGGCCGTAGGCGATGTTGTATTCCACCGCGTCGTTGAACAGCACCGTGTCCTGCGGCACGATGCCGATGGCCGCGCGCAGGCTGGCCTGCGTGACCTGGCGGATATCCTGCCCGTCGATGGTGATGCGCCCGCCCGTCACGTCGTAGAAGCGGAACATCAGCCGCGCCAAGGTGGACTTGCCCGCGCCCGAGGCGCCCACCACCGCCACCGTCTTGCCTGCGGGAATGTCGAAGCTCACGCCGTGCAGGATGGGCCTGGCCGGGTCGTAGGCGAAGTCCACGTTCTCGAAGCGCACCGTGCCCTCGCGCACGGCCAGCGCCGGCGCCTGCGGCACGTCGTCCACCTCACGGTGGCGCGACAGCAGGCCGAACATCTTGTCCAGGTCGGTCAGCGCCTGCTTGATCTCGCGGTACATCACGCCCAGGAAGTTCAGCGGGATGTAGAGCTGGATCATGAAGGCGTTGATCATCACCAGGTCGCCCAGCGTCATGCGCCCGTCCACCACACCTTGCGTGGCGCGCCACAACATGGCCACCAGGGCGGTAGCGATGATGATCTGCTGGCCGGTGTTGAGCACGCTCAGCGTGGTCTGGCTCTTCAGCGCCGCCCGGCGCAGCTGCTCCAGGCTCTCGTCATAGCGTTTGGCCTCGAAAGCCTCGTTGCCGAAGTACTTCACCGTTTCGTAGTTCAGCAGCGAGTCGATGGCCTTGGTGTGGGCCGTGGAGTCCATCTCGTTCATGCGCCGGCGGAACTTCGTGCGCCACTCGGTCACCGTCACGGTGAAAGCGATGTAGACCACCAGCGCCGCCAGGGTGATGAACGCAAAGCCGGCATCGAACTTCCAGCCCAGCAGCACCAGCACCATCAGCACCTCCACGAGCGTGGGGAAGATGCTGTAGAGCGAGTAGGAAATCAGCGACTGCACCGCTCGCGTGCCCCGCTCGATATCGCGCGTCATGCCGCCTGTCTGACGCTCCAGGTGGAAGCGCAGGCTCAAGGCGTGCAGATGGCCGAACACCTCCAGCGCGATGCTGCGCGTGGTGCCCTCCGTGGCTTTGGCGAAGACCAGCTCGCGCAGCTCGGTGAACAGCGAGGTGGACAGCCTCAGCGCGCCGTAGGCCAGCAGCAGGCCCACCGGCACCACCAGCAGGGCCGCAGCCGAGCCCGGCGCCAGGGCCAGGCTGTCCACCAGCTCCTTCAGCAGCAGCGGCACGCCGACGTTGGCCATCTTGGCCGAAATCAGGAAGGTCAGCGCGATGCCCACGCGCCAGCGGTAGCGCCAGAGGTAGGGGAACAGACGGCTGAGCGTGGCCCAGTCGGAACGGGCGGCGGCAGGCTGGGCAGACGGCGCCGTGGCGGAGAGGGAAGGGCCGGAGGGTCGCATGGGTCCAGTGTCGCGGATGCGCGGGCGACGACCCAAGGCAGCCCTCGATCGCTTCCCATAGCGGTCGCCCCGCGCGATGCCTATGCCCAGAACGCTTTGGGCGTCGAGCAGCACCCGTACAGCGCAAGGCCTATCCCGACCGTCCCGCAATGCGGCTCCGCGATGTGGTGGCATCAGGCTGCGCGCCACCCGCCACTTGATGAACAGCGCTACGGCGGTACGCGTTAACCATGATTGATTTATTTTTTGATGTTTATAAAGTACAAACATCAAATAACCTCCAAACATGGCTACCTCACCCACCATCGCCGAGATCGCCCGCTTGGCGGGCGTGGGCACCGCCACCGTTGACCGCGTGCTCAATCGGCGCCCGGGCGTCAATGCCGAAACCGTCGACCGGGTGTTGCA
>Ga0315907_10007010_pt1 | contig 11814 bp, 8 predicted proteins | sample LakEriMetagenome_3_FD_203525 | JGI IMG/M metagenome (GOLD analysis project Ga0315907, IMG submission 203525) | Freshwater fungal communities from buoy surface, Lake Erie, Ohio, United States - Buoy 12 MA123 | ecosystem: Environmental > Aquatic > Freshwater > Lake > Lake biofilm | place: USA...
ATATATATAGCAATGTAAGCTTTGCTTAGGACATAAAACCCAAAAGATGGCAGAGCGAAGCTCTGCCATCTTTTGGGTTTTGAATTGTCCTATCTATCTCTTACGTTGCTATATGATTAGAAAAAAAGTAATTTTTAATACAATTTGCGTTGCTGATTAAAGAGTATTTAATGTATGATATGCAATGTTAAGTTCATTTAACAAAAAGTATTCGTTTCTAGGGTTCCGATTACATTCAATTTCAGTTTAAATAAATTGAGTTGAGAGTGATGACTGGTCCAAGAGAAGCAGCCATTTTCAATCGATTAATTTGAAATAATTCTTATTCGATTCGGAATTGGTCACACGGAGGGATAAAAGCCCGGGAGAGTCAAATGACAGCAAACTCAATGGCGAGTTACTGTTCAGGGCTACCTGGGCTTTCGCTATTGTAGGTATGCTCTTCATAGCTATTTCTTTAAGGAGTTAATCATGCTTACAAAATCTAACCTCGATCCAACATTAGTAATTTGGGACGAAGCTATTCCCAGTGGAACCTATTGGTCACGCCTGATTAAGAAGGGAACAACACTGCGGATCTCTGCACCTGAAGGTTCTAGGGGTCTATCTTTTCTTTGCTACAACGCAGATAACGTGATTGAGCGTTACAATGCAGCCGACACCGCTAAAATTCAATTTAATGTATTCCTTACAAAAGGTAAATTGCTATATACCGACATGGGGCGGGTCTTGTTTTCGATTACAGAAGATACTTGCGGAAGTCATGACACCCTATCTGGATGTAGTAATGTAGCAACTAATTCGGCAAAATATGGAGAAGAGAGTTTCTATCGCAGTGCGCGGGATAATTTTCTATTAGCATTGGCAAAACGGAATATGGGTAAACGCGATATCATGCCTAATGTGAATTGGTTTGCCCATGTTGCGGTGGATGGGAACGGAAATCTGGTTTGGGCTGAGCAGGTTGCCCAAGCTGGAGACTTTATTGATTTGCGTGCTGAGATGAACGTATTAGCGGTAATTTCTAATACTCCACATGTACTTGATCCTAATCCTGTGTACGATCCTAAACCGATTCAAGTCACTGTTTGGAAATCTCCTGCACCTACAAGCGATGATCTCTGCCGTACAAGTTGCCCAGAGGCGATCAGGGGATTTCAAAATACTGATGCCTATTTTGAAGAATTATCGATTTTAGCCCACTAGCTTAATTTCGACTCTATATAATCACAACATTCAATTTGGAGAAGTATATGTTAGCAACTTTAGTTGAACTCGATCCTCAAAAGGCTATCTACAATCAAGTCCTACCTGCACGCCGCCCTTGGATGCAATTGATCAAGAAGGGACAAACATTCCGCATCGTCGATCTTGGGGGCAATCAAGCAGTGGATGTGCTGATTTATAATGCTGCTGATACTAGCGATCGCTACAGTGCACCTGATACGATCCGAATGCAGGGAAATATTTTTATCACGACTGGTACAAAGCTCTATTCCAGTGATGGTAATGTACTGATGACAGTTGTAAAGGATACTTGCGGTAAACATGATACCTCTGGTGGAGCCTGTAGCCGAGAAAGCAATTCGGTGCGGTATGGTTTGGATAAGAAATGGCTACATGCCTGTGTAGAGAACTACTTATATGCACTCAAAGATTATGATATGGGCAAGAGGGATTTGGTGAGTAACATCAATTTCTTCATGAATGTGCCAGTGAGTGAAGATGGAACTTTAGAAATTGTTGATGGTATCTCTGACCCCGATAGTACAGTTGACCTTATGGCTGAGATGGATGTACTGTTCTTGATTTCCAATTGCCCTCAGATTAATAATCCTTGTAATGCTTACAATCCTACTCCAATCCAATTGATGATTTTGGATGCGTAGCTAGGCGAAAAATAGGGCAGTTATGAGCAGTGCTTCGCACTGCTCATAACTATTTACTAAATCTTCATCATCTTAATAATACTAAATAATACTAATTATGTTCTCTAAAATTCTAATTGCGAATCGTGGTGAAATTGCTTGTCGGATCATTCGCACTTGCGATCGCTTAGGGATTAAATCTGTTGCTGTTTATTCGCAAGCGGATACCTATGCTCTGCATGTATCCATGGCAAGTGAGTCGGTAGAAATTGGAGGAGCATTGGCTGCCGAGAGCTATTTACGTTGGGAAAGAATTTTAGAAGCTGCAAAACAAACAGGGGCAGAAGCAATCCATCCTGGCTATGGATTTTTGAGCGAAAATGCCGAATTTGCGGAGGCTTGCGCCAGTCAAGGGCTCATTTTTATTGCGCCTACGCCAAGCCAAATGCGTAGTTTTGGACTAAAGCATACAGCTAGAGAATTAGCAGCTCAGAACCAAGTGCCATTACTGCCAGGGACTGGACTCCTGACAGATGTGGAGGAGGCTCTAAGGGAAGCTGACAAGATCGGCTATCCTGTGATGCTCAAAAGTACGGCGGGTGGGGGCGGTATTGGTTTGCAACTCTGTCGCAACCAAGAGCAGTTACCAGATTTATTTGCGACAGTTCAGCGATTGAGTCAGAATAACTTCAAACAAAGTGGCATTTATTTAGAACGGTATGTGGAATCGGCTCGTCATATCGAAGTGCAAATTTTTGGCGATGGCAATGGACGTGTTTTGACCTTAGGCGATCGCGATTGTTCGGTTCAACGCCGCAATCAAAAAGTAATTGAAGAGACTCCTGCGCCTAATATTTCCGATGCTTTGCGCCAACAACTTTACGAGGCAGCTTTCAAACTGGGTGCATCGGTCAATTATCAGTCAGCGGGGACTGTAGAATTTGTATTTGATAGCGATCGTCAAGAATTTTATTTTTTAGAGGTAAATACGCGACTCCAAGTTGAACATGGAGTTACAGAGGCGGTTACAGGGATTGATTTAGTCGAATGGATGATTCGGCTGGCGGCGGGTGACGCTAGTTTTTTTGATACCTATGACCATTCTCCTCACGGTCATTCTATCCAAGTCAGAATTTATGCCGAAGATCCATCCAAAAACTTCCAACCCAGTTCGGGCGTTTTAACTGAGGTGAGATTACCAGAAGATATTCGTTGCGATCTCTGGATTGAGACTGGCACTGAGATCATGCCCTACTATGATCCGTTGTTGGCAAAATTGATTGTCTATGGAGAGACAAGAACCGATGCGATCGCCAAATTACAATCAGCTTTAGGTAATACCCAAATCGCAGGGATTGAAACCAATCTAGATTATCTTTACCAAATCCTCCAAGCACCTGAGTTTATAGCGGGACATATTCATACTAAATTTTTGAATTCGTTTAGCTATACACCCCGCACTATAGATGTCTTAGAAGCAGGTACTTTCAGCACTATTCAAGACTATCCAGGGCGTTTCGGTTACTGGAATATTGGTGTGCCACCTTCGGGAGCAATGGACACTTTAGCGTTAAGGTATGCTAATCGTTTGGTTGGTAATTATGAAGCGGCGGCGGCTCTAGAATTTACAGTGAATGGAGCGACCCTCCGTTTTAATGTTGATACGATCATTTGTCTGACAGGGGCGGCTATGCAAGCGGAATTGGATGGAAATCTAATTGACTATTGGACAGCGATACAGGTAAATAAAGGCAGCATTTTACAAATGAAGGCGATCGCAGGCAATGGGCTGCGATCTTATCTAGCAGTCCAAAATGGTTTTGATGTGCCTGATTATCTGGGGAGTAAATCAACATTTACTCTAGGTAAATTTGGTGGACATTGTGGAAGGATTTTACGAATTGGTGATGTGCTTAAGCTTAATCCTTCTGACAGGCAAACAATTGATTCCGCAACACTTTTGCGTCTACCCCCAGCCATGATCCCTGAGTATCCACAACATTGGGAAATAGGAGTGCTTTATGGTCCCCATGGCGCTCCAGATTTCTTTACCGATGATGATATCGAAATGTTCTTTGCGAGTAATTGGGAAGTGCATTATAACTCGGCAAGAACTGGTATCAGATTAATTGGAGCGAAGCCCCAATGGGCGAGAACCGATGGCGGTGAGGCAGGACTTCACCCTTCTAACATCCATGACAATGCCTATGCGGTGGGGGCGATCGATTTTACTGGCGATATGCCGATCATTCTCGGTGTTGATGGTCCAAGCTTGGGCGGGTTTGTTTGTCCTGCCACTATTGCCCTCGCCGAGATCTGGAAGATTGGTCAGCTAAAGCCAGGGAATACCGTCAGATTTGTGCGGATTAGCCATGAGCAAGCGTTACAGCAAAAAATTCAACAAGACTATCAAGTCGCGACCCTAGAATTCAGTACTGCCGCTATTGAAAGTAGATCCACAGAATTCTCCCTTTTGCCTAGCTCGTCCTTAAATATCGCAGCATTGAGTACGGCGGCGATATTGCATGAATTACCCCATAACGAAATTGCCGTAAAATATCGCCGTTCGGGAGATGACAATATTCTCATTGAATATGGAGAACTAGTTCTCGATCTGAATCTTCGTTTTCGGATTCATGCTCTAATGGAATGGTTAGCTCAAAATCCTCTAGCTGGAATTTTGGAATTAACCCCTGGCATCCGATCGCTGCAAGTACATTACGACAGTCAGATCCTACCCCTAGAAAAATTACTAGAGAGCTTGATTGTCGCTGAAACTGAAATGCCATCTGTGACAGAGATGGAAGTGCCGACGCGCATTGTCTATCTGCCCCTATCTTGGGATGATGCCTCGACTAAATTGGCAATTGAGAAGTATATGCGATCGGTTAATCCCAAAGCGCCTTGGTGTCCCAGTAATATTGAATTTATTCGGCGCATCAATGGTTTAGATGATATAGAAGCTGTTAAGCAAATTATCTTTAATGCTAGTTATTTAGTGTTGGGGTTAGGAGATGTGTACTTAGGCGCTCCCGTGGCGACTCCTATCGACCCCCGTCATCGTCTTGTTACTACTAAATACAATCCTGCCCGTACTTGGACTCCCGAAAATGCCGTTGGCATTGGTGGCGCATATATGTGCGTGTATGGGATGGAAGGCCCTGGTGGCTATCAGTTTTTTGGGCGCACCGTACAAATGTGGAATACCTATCGCCAAACCCCTGATTTTGAAGCAGGAAAACCTTGGCTGCTCCGATTCTTCGATCAAGTTCGTTTTTATCCTGTCTCCGAAGCAGAGTTACTACAGCATCGACAAGATTTTATCCACGGCAGATTTAAACTGCGGATCGAACATGAAACTTTCAGTTTGAAGAAATACAATGATTTTCTGGCAGCTATTGCCGATGAAGCGGCTATATTTAAATTTCAACAGCAGCAGTCCTTTGATGCGGAGCGCGATCGCTGGGTAGCCGACAATCTGCTTATCGATGCAGACTCCGTACCCGATATTATCCCTGACGCAGATGAATTTATTCTTCCACCCAATAGCGAACTGGTAATTTCTCATATTCCTGCTAATGTCTGGCAAGTTGTAGTGCAAGTTGGTAGTGAGGTCAAAGTAGGCGATCGCCTAATCGTTTTAGAATCCATGAAAATGGAAATGACCATAGTTGCTAATGTGACGGGTACGGTAACAGAAATCCTCTGTAATGAGGGGAAGATGGTGTCCGTAGGGCAAGGATTATGTGTGATTTTAAAAGCTTAAAGCAATTTCTGAACCAACGAACCACAATAGATTCTTTTAAAAATGTTACTTCGCAAGCCCAAACCACAAAGAGAAGTAATAGCGCTTCGTGCCGTCACTTCTCTTTGTGGTTTGGGCTTGCCTCTCTTATACCTTTGAAGAAAAACTATGGGCTTTGAGAATTGCGGCAACCAGAAATGCATAGGAAATCCCGCCTACTATTGCCAAAAGCCAAAAACTTACTAAGGCACTTGTATTCCAAAGCGCATGGAGCAAAGCGGAACTAAGATATCCAATCGTCAGAATTTGCCAACTGCGAGAAGGTTTCATAATGCTGAGACCGATAAAATAGCCGAAATAACCGCTATAAGCCATATGTCCTGCCACTGAGCCAAGCACACGGGGAATCAACAATTGCAAACCTGTAAGCTCAGCAATTTCTAAACTACCTGCTTGACTGCTAATACTTTGGACAATACTCGGTACATACAGCCCCAGAGTTTCCGTCAATGTAAAACCTACAGCCGAAGCTGCACCAATCAAAATTCCATCCAATGGCTCACTAATGCCAAAACGCGATCGCCATTTCTTTCCAAATTGCAAACCCATAAACCAAAGTGCAAATATTGGTAGAGCCTTGAGCATCTCCTCCATTAAGCCTGCTCCAAAAAACATGGCAATCAATACATTGATAAAGCTAACCTGCCCTGTCGGCGCAGTACCTGGTAAAACCTTATAAAAAAACCATAAGAAAAGATTCAAAATAGGACTTCTGAGAGTCGCAGCCGTAAATACCGCCGCTCCTAAAATTACCCACCAAGGCTTATTCTTGCCACAAAGTTGATAAACAAAATAATAGGCTGCAAGGCTGATATATACAGAAATCGTTAGATTAAATAATTGCGGTTGTCCTAAAAAAGCAAACATCATCACCACAAAACCGACCGTTAAAATCCCTGGGAGGAGATAAGCTTTTTTCCAAAGATTGTTATCCTTTGAGAAAATTGGCAATAGCTTAGTTAGTGTAATGCTTGTAATTTGCGATCGCGGACGCAGCCTATGATTAGTTTCTAAAGTTGTCTCAGGGCTAGTCTCTAGTTCAAATACAAATTGGGGACCATCTTTCGTTAACTGAATGCGATCGCCATGCTTAAGCGGATAGCAACTATATAAACGGCGATCATTGATAAACGTGCCATTGGCGCTGTCGAGATCACAAATTTCCCAACCCTCGAACTTTTGTCTCACAAAAATGGCACGAATCTCAGCATGGCGACGCGACACTGAGCCATACATATTAATATCAATCGCCACTTCACAAATAGGATCGCGCCCCAAAGTAATCGGATGATCGCCTAAAGGCACGACAATTTCACTGCGATTAATATTTTGGTGATCGGCAGAAATTTGCTTGAGAAAAGCTATAGAAGTAAGGCGATCATACATATCTTCATTTATATCATTAGTAATGTATCCCACTACTTGAGGCTGATTACTAAATCAGAATTCTTTCGATGTCTAACTCTGAAGCTGCAAGAGACAATTGCGAAATATCACTTAAATCGTTTACATAAGGCAGAATACCCAAAACAGGAACCGAAGCAAGACGAGAAATCATCTGCGGCGGTGCAAGTTCTTCAATCTCTTCGGTCGTATAGACTTGAGAACAACTCAGCACGATTCCTCTGAGCTTCACCTTTTGCAGGTTTGCTAAGGCAACATTGGCGATCGCTTGAGAGATAGCCCCCAAGCGCACAGGCACGACTAAAATTGCCTCCAAAGCCCAATCTCGCGCCAAATCTGCCACGATGTACTCATCAGTAATAGGTGACCCCAATCCGCCCATCGATTCGACTAGCAAACATTCTTTTTGTTTTTGCAGCTTTTGGAACTGTTGCCAAATCAAAGCTAAATCAATGGGTTTCCCTTCTTTGTGAGCCGCGATCGCAGGTGCGATCGGCGTTTCAAAATACAAAGGAGTGATTTCTGCAAGGTTTTGAGAAAGATTAAAAGTCTGATTATAAAACTCGCGATCGCCTTCTCCCGATTGCAAAGGTTTATAAATACCTAGAGATGTACTAGGCATATTTGGGGATGCATTGCGATCGCGATAGGTTAACCAATAAGCCGCCAAAGCCGCCGTTAACACAGTCTTACCCACACCCGTATCACTACCAACAATCAATAGAGGTTTTGTCATTATTCTGTAATACTCGGTAAAATCTTGCTAAGTTCTATTTGCAATTCTGGAAAAGGTGGTAAAGAGATAGCTTGATGCGATAGAACATACTTGCGTTGTGCATAGTTTCCCTTGCCCTGAGCGTCACGATAAGGCTCACTGTAAGCTTCCAATCGATTGTCAATCAAATTAAATAACCAATAATACTCAATTCCTGCTTCTGCATAAAGCGCCCCTTTGATTTCGCGATCGTAATTTAGCGAAGAATCAGCAATTTCAATCACTAGCAGAATGTCATCAGTTGTAGGATGTCCAGTTAAGTAGTTGTCAGAGCGATCGCGCAAAATCACAAAATCTGGTTCAGGCTCGCTGTCGGTTGGCAACAAAATCGGATCTTGACATTGCAATACTGCTCGTCCCTTTATCAGCGTTGACAATTCATCTAATAAATTGCGACAACAAAATGTATGTCGAATTCCCTTAGCTACCATATAAGCAATTTCTCCTCTAATTAACTCAGTGCGCTCCTCGTGATTACCTTTTTGTAAAAAACCAAGTTCATCAAGGCGATGATATTCTGCGATCGTAAAACGTTTTGTTTGAACTAACATTAGCGAACCTCCTCAATTGTTTACTATCCCAAGCAGCGTAATGATTCCAACATTCCCTTTGCTTTATTCAAGGTTTCTTGATATTCCTTCTCAGGATCAGAATCGGCGACCACGCCAGCACCCGCCTGAACGCTTGCTGTTCCATCCTTCGTTACCATTGTCCGAATTGTGATGGCAGTATTTAGCTGACCTTCAAAGTCATAATAGCCATAGGCTCCAGCATAGGTTCCTCGGCGATCGCCTTCCAAGTTATGAATGATATCCATGGCTCGAATCTTTGGCGCACCGCTCACCGTACCCGCTGGGAAGCAAGCCTGAAGCAAGTCCCAAGCGGTCTTTTCAGGACGAATTTCGCCAACGACATTACTGACGATATGCATCACATGGGAATAAAGCTCAATCGACATCAATTCATCGACTTTCACCGTGCCACTTTTACAAACTCGACCAAGATCATTGCGTCCCAAATCCACGAGCATCACATGTTCGGCAACTTCCTTCGGATCGGCGAGTAAATCCTTGGCTAGTTCGGCATCTTCCATAGGTGTTGCACCTCTAGGGCGAGTTCCTGCGATCGGGCGGAGAACTGTGCGCGAGACTCCATCGATTACTTCCGCTTTGACCATGATTTCAGGGCTAGAACCAATTAGCTGCCAATCCTTAAAGTTAAAAAATGCCATATAAGGCGAAGGGTTGACCACGCGCAAAGAGCGATACAAACTGAATGCTTCTCCCTTAAACTCTGTCGTTAAACGTTGTGAAAGGACGACTTGGAAAATATCTCCAGCCTTAATATGCTCTTTGCCCTGTTCGACCGCTTTGCAAAATTTCTCGCGAGTTACATTGCTCGTATAACTTACGGGTGGCTGCAAGCGAGGATTTGTCCAAGTAATCGCTGTTTTTTGGCGATCTAGTGGCGATCGCAATTTATCCACCAACACCGTCAATCGATCGCAAGCCGATTTATAAGCAGTTTCAGGAATCTCACCGTTACTCAAATCCGCATAGGATATCGCCCAAATCTTGCGTTTAACCTGATCGAATACCAGCAAACTATCCACCTGCATCCAGACACCATCAGGTGTGTCACCCTCCTGACAGGGATAAACAGGCACTTTTGGCTCGATCCAATTAATTAATTCGTAGCCCCAATATCCAAACAGTCCTCCCAAACTTGGTGGCAATTCTGGTAAATGCACAGGTTTAATCGACGCAAGGCAATTATTTAAATGCTGAAACGGGTTCCCAACAAACTCTTTTACCTTGCCATCACGAAATGTCTGCGTAGTGCGATCGCCTCTGGCTTCTAATACCCATAGTGGATCGCAACCCAGTAAACTATAGCGCCCAAGCCTCTCGCCGCCATCGACTGACTCTAATAAAAAGCTATAGGGCTGACCTTGACATACTCGATACCAAGCCGACACAGGTGTATCAAGATCCGCAACCAGTTCCATATATACAGGTACAAAGTTGCCCAGCTTAGCAAGTTCAATAAAGTCAGAATACTCGGGGAAAATCATGCGATCGGAATTTTAAAATAAATTGCTGCAACTAAATTAAGATTTTATCTTGATTTTCAGCAATGCTTAACAAAAGCTTCTCAAAACCTAAAAGACAAGAGGCGACGCGTCGCGTCGCCTCTCAATAAAAGAAGAAGGCTCGCTTAGCGAGCCTTCTTCTTTTATTTGCTTAAACTTGGTGCAGCCTGAGCCTGTAGACTTGCCAAACGTTTGTTATCACGTTTATTAGCTAGGGCAGGAACCGCATCACGTAGAGTTGTCGCTAACTGAGTCGTAGTCGAATCATAGATTTGAGTCACAATTTTGGGATAGAAGCCAATCCCAATAATCGGAATCAACAGACAAGTGATGATAAATACTTCGCGAGGTTCTGCATCCACAAGATCTTGATGTGATGTGAGTTCAGTATTTTCTTTACCGTAGAAAATTTCACGCAACATTGATAGTAAATATACGGGAGTTAAAATCACACCCACTGCCATCAGCAATAGAGCAATAACTTTAAATGTACCGCTATAGGCATCGCTAGTGGCAAAACCGACAAAAATCATCACCTCCGCCACAAAACCACTCATCCCTGGCAAAGCCAGAGACGCGAGGGAGCAAGTAGTAAACATCGCAAAGATTTTCGGCATCTGCTGACCAACACCGCCCATCTCATCAAGGATTAAAGTATGGGTGCGATCGTAGGTTGCTCCAACTAAGAAAAATAAGCTCGCGCCGATTAGTCCATGCGAAATCATTTGCAACATTGCACCGCTAGTACCAAGATCGGTAAATGAGGCTAAACCGATCAATACAAATCCCATGTGTGAGATCGATGAATAGGCGATTTTGCGTTTGAGGCTGCGCTGTGCAAAAGATGTAAGCGCAGCATAAATAATATTCACGATCCCTAAGATTACTAAGATTGGGGCAAAGTAAGCATGGGCTTCAGGCAACATCCCTGCATTCATCCGCATCAGGGCATAACCACCCATTTTTAGCAGGATACCTGCAAGGAGCATGTGAACTGGTGCTGTTGCTTCACCGTGAGCATCAGGCAGCCATGTATGCAATGGGAAGATCGGCAGTTTGACTCCATAGGAAATCAAGAATGCACCGTAGGCTAGCAATTGGAAGGTAAGGGGATAGTCTTTATTGGCAAGAGCCTGCATATCAAAGGTGACAGTATCACCATAGAATGCCATGGCAAGTCCAGCGACAAGGATAAACAGCGAGCCGATCGCTGTGTAAAGAATAAACTTCGTAGCGGCATATAGTCGCTTATAGCCTCCCCAGATCGATAGCAATAGGTAGACGGGGATTAGCTCTAATTCCCATGTTAGGAAAAACAGCAGCATATCCTGTACCGCAAATACGGCGATTTGTGCGCCGTACATCGATAGCAACAAAAAGTAAAATAAGCGAGGCTTCAGGGTGACGGGCCAGGATGCCAAGATTGCTAATGTGGTGATAAATCCAGTCAGCAGGACCAAAGGCATCGAGAGTCCATCAACGCCCACTGACCAATTTAGCCCCAGTTGTGGAACCCATGAATAGCTCTCAGCGAGCTGGAGGTTGGGGTTGCTGTAGTCATACTTTGTGCAGAAGGCATAGGCGATCGCCGCAAAGTCAATCAGTCCAACTACAAGTGCAAACCAGCGAATGGTTTTGCCGTCACCTTTGTCTGGCACAAAGGCAATCATGAGGGACATAACTATGGGAAAGGCAATGATAAACGTGAGCCAAGGGAAGTTTTCGAGACTTAACATATTCAAAAGTAACCGTTGTAATTACCCACCCATTTTCTAGACAGTCATTTTACCTATGGTCACTTACCGACTCTGTAGTTGTTTATAGTTACTTAAACCTAGGCGATCGCTACAAACTTCAAAATTACGACTGG
>Ga0315907_10007013_pt1 | contig 11812 bp, 14 predicted proteins | sample LakEriMetagenome_3_FD_203525 | JGI IMG/M metagenome (GOLD analysis project Ga0315907, IMG submission 203525) | Freshwater fungal communities from buoy surface, Lake Erie, Ohio, United States - Buoy 12 MA123 | ecosystem: Environmental > Aquatic > Freshwater > Lake > Lake biofilm | place: USA...
ACAGATGCTCGCAGTTGCAGATGTGACCGCCATGGCGCCAGGTGCACGTGTTGGTCGCACCGGAACATTGTTGTCGGTGAACGACACACAAATCACTTTCGGTTCAGACGCAGCGAATGATGCCATCTACAAGGAGACACTCGGATTCCTTGATGCACGTGAACAAAAGATTTTGAAGTTCTCAACGGACGACCGTGGAGTTCCCGTGTTGCGCAACATGTTGTACGCGTTGGACGGAATCTCCGTGAGAGGTGCAACGTTGGACACTGTTGTTGACGCTCTTGACTCAAAAGGTCAAGTTACACGCGAAGCGACCACAGTGCGATTCTTCAAGTTGGGCTTAATGCCTCGACTCCTACACACAGTTGCTAGTCCGCCATCGGCGTATCTGTTGCTCACCATTGGTGTTGCATTGTTGATCTTTGAGTTCTTCACAGCAGGTATCGGTGTTGCAGGTCTTGTCGGCGCAGTGTGCCTCATCCTGGGTGGTCTGGGGATTGGCGCTTTGCCCATGAGCGGTTTTGGTGTTGCACTGTTCTTGTTGGCCATGGTGGCGTTTGCTATCGACGTGCAAGTTGGTGTTCCGCGATTCTGGACTGGAGTGGGTTTATTTACCTACGTCATCGCGTCGTTCACCATGTTTAGGTCTGTCGATGGTTTGTCCATGCGGCCATCGTGGCTCACGTTGTCGGTGTGCATTATTGGAATCGCACTCACCTTCATTGTGGGTATGCCATCTATGGTGCGAACCCGTTTTGCAACGCCCACTGTTGGTAGAGACAACTTGGTGGGAACTACCGGTGTTGCAGTGGGCGACATTGCACCAGACGGAATTGTTGTTGTTGATGGTGCGCAATGGCGTGCTCGAACAAACCGCGCTACACCATTGACCAGCAATCAAGAAGTCCGTGTCGCATCTATTGATGGCGTCACACTGATTGTGGAACCGTTAGAAGGTGCCGCGCGCGATTATCGCGAGGCGCGTCAGCCAAAGTAACCATGCTTTTCTTATTGACCGCGTTTGTGGTGATCATGCCACTAGTGGAGCTGTACTTCATTGTGCAGGTAGGTCAAGAAGTAGGCGTCATCACCACCGTTGCATTGTTGCTGGTTGTCTCCATGGTGGGAACTGCATTGGTAAAGCGTGAAGGTCTGCGCGTGTATTCGCAGTTCATGACAACAGTTCGTACAGGTCAAGAGCCCACGCGCGAGATTGTGCACGGAGTGTGCATTCTCGCTTCCGGTGTGTTTTTGCTTGCACCGGGGTTTTTCTCCGACGCATTGGGAATTCTGTTGCTGTTACCTCCCACGCGTGCGCTTGTGTCACGAATTGTGATGCGGAGAACACGGCGCATCTCTTCAGTGATTAAGGCAACGCACTCGGGGCGTAGGGTGGAATACAAGGGCTACATGCCAAGCGCGGGGGACGTGATTGATGTAGATCCTTTTGAGGGGGACAATGGCATATGAGCACGCCAACAAAAACAGACGAGCCATTTGATCCGACCACCGTTCCCGTGAAGCCAGCAGCAACCGTGTTGCTCATTCGAGATGCAGACGCGGGTGGCATTGAAGTGTTCATGTTGCGTCGCACCTTCAATGCTGCGTTTGCGAGTGGAATGTTTGTTTTTCCCGGCGGCAAAGTGGACGATGTTGACGGTGTTGAAGAGATTGCCGAGTTGTGTGACGGTTTGACCGACACGCATGCAAGTGCATTGTTAGGAATTCAAACGGGCGGCCTTGCGTACTGGGTGGCGTGCATCCGCGAATGTTTCGAAGAAGCAGGTGTTCTACTGGCACGTCACGAAACAACCGGTGATGTTGTGCGCTTCGACGATGACGCAACAGCTACAAAGTTTTCTGCAGAACGCGAGAACATTCATGACGGCTCTGTGGCATTGCTAGACCTTTGCAAGAAGGAAGGTCTTCGTCTAGCAACCGACGAGATCTTCTATGTGAGTCACTGGATTACCCCTGTGGGTGAGCGTCGCCGATTCGATACCCGCTTCTTTATCGCGCGGGCACCGGCCGCACAAGAACCGTTACACGATGATGGCGAAACCATTGAGAGTTTCTGGATTAGTCCACAAGAAGCAATTGAACGCGCACATGAGAAAGACCTCATGTTGATGCCGCCAACAAAGGCCAACATTGAGTTTTTGCTTCCGCACGCCACTACCGACGAAGTTCTCGCGGCGGCCGCTCAGATAGGAATTCCGCAAGCCATCTTGCCGAAACTGAAGATTGATTCAGACGGCCGCGTAGTGGGAATTGCTATGCCTGGGGATCCTGGGTACGACGCACTGTGACACCCACGGCGGTGTCTTCATCGCGTGCGGAGCATCCGGCCATATCGTCAACGTCTGGTGTGTCTTCAATAATGCGCGCAGCAATTCGCGAGAACACAGCCGCAGCAGCGCCAATGCCAGCAAGGACCACTGGTTCACCTGCGTCGCCGCCAGCAGCAACCGTTGGCTCAATAGGAACTTGACCTAACAACTCCACACCAATTTCATCGGCAAGTGCTTGGCCGCCACCACTTCCGAAGAGTGCATACGACTCACCGTGTTCGCACTCAAACGCACTCATGTTTTCAATCACTCCCGCAACACGCAGGAAACTACGACGCGCCATGTCTGCTGCACGGATGGCAACTTTCTGTGCGGACACTGCTGGGGTGGTGACAATAAGGAGGTCTGTTCGCGGCAACATGCGAGCAAGTCCCATCTGCACATCGCCCGTTCCGGGCGGCATGTCAATAACGAGGTAATCCAGATGACCCCAGTGCACGTCGTTCAAGAATTGTTCAACGGCTTTGGTGAGCATGAGACCACGCCACATAAGTGCCGTGCCTTCGTCTTCCACCAACATTCCTGTTGACACAACTTTCAACAATCCGCTGCCGACACGACGTTCATTCGGAATGATTTTGGGTTTGTCGCTTCCGTCCACTCGTTGTGCTTCAAGACGGTCGGGCATCCCCAACATGCGGGGGATAGAGAACCCCCAAATGTCGGCGTCGAGAACACCAACGGTTTTGCCCGCGGCAGCAAGAGCGGCCGCAAGGTTGACCGTGACTGACGATTTGCCTACTCCGCCTTTTCCGCTGGCAATGGCAAGAACATGCGCACTGTTTGGCACTGCGGTATCGGAGGCGTTCTCGCGAGCGTTCCATCGGGCGCGGGTCATGACGGCCGAGCGTTCGTCGGCGGTCATTTCGCCCCAATCGATCTTCACCTTCTGTACCCACGGGTGCACTTCAAGGCGAGACCGAATGTCTTTTTGAATTTGGGCCCGCAGTGGGCACCCCCGGATGGTGAGTTTGACGCCAATGGTGATGACGCCCTCGACCATGGTGATGTCGCCGGCCATCCCGAGGTCGACAATGTTGTCGCCAAGTTCGGGGTCGATGACGGCTCGCAAAAGGTTGCGTACCTCGTCCTCGGTGGGCGGCTGGGGAACTCGCTGGCTCACGGTGTGAAGTGTAGAGGCGGTGGCGAAAAGCCGTTAGGCACGCCTAGTATGAACCCAACAGGTTCCGTCCCAGGAGGCTCCCATGATTACTCTCACCGACACCGCAGCCCAGAAGGTCGCACAGCTCATCGAAGCAGAAGGCGCAGCCGACGTTGCACTTCGCGTTTCAGTGAAGAGCGGCGGATGCTCAGGCTTTTCCTACGACATGTACTTCGACTCAGACATCGCATCAGACGACGTCACACTCACCTTTGGCAATGTCAAAGTTGTTGTCGATCCCGCATCTGCTCCAATGCTCGAAGGTGCAAGCCTCGACTTCAAAGACTCGCTCACCGAGCAGGGCTTTGCAATCACCAACCCGAACGCAACGCGTTCGTGCGGTTGCGGTAAGTCGTTTAGCTAATTCCATTCGCGGCTAATACGTCGCGAATTTCGTTCACATCGAACACTGCGTCAAGGCGGTCTACAAGGACGCCTTTTGAATCAGTGATGTACAACACGGGTTCGTAACTCAGTTTGTATTCCTGAACTGCAGGTGCTGTCTTGTTTGCAGATTTATCTGCGTACACCTCTGCATGAACAAAAACGGCTGCATTTCCCACTGATTGTGAAACTTCAATAAGTGCATCAAGTCCGGGTGTGCAGGTTCCTGTTGTGCAATACGCCGGCGTACCAATGAGGTACACAACCGGTTTTCCTTGTGCGAGTGCATCAGTCAGTGTGACGGAATGGAACGGACAGTTTTCTTTCGCGCGTGTACAAATTGGATCAACACCACGTGCATTGTCTGTTGTGGGCGTGTCGAACGGCGGCAACGCATCACCAATGAGTGGCATGGGCACCATGTCACGAGCAAGAAGTTGGAACGACACATCCGACTCCGGTGCTTCAGCAACTCTCAGTTCGTAAATGCCCTCGGTATCCAATGTGAAGGTGAATGGCCAATACGGAACCGACAGATTTTCTTGATGACGATCTGCGGTGATTTTCTCGATCACCACATCGCCGTTCTCCGAGTTGATGACTTGAGCACTGAGAGTTTGTGGCAACTCAACCGTGGTGTCGGCGGGCAAGAGGCCAGTTGTGTCGGCCAAGGAAATGGGAAGACGAACCTTCCCGGGGACCAATGCGTCTTGCGGGAACCGCTTCACCACTTGAAGGGTTCCATCGGTCGAAGACGACGACCCACCACCACACGCAGCGAGAACCGCCGTGGCGCCAATACTGGCCGACAGTACGAGGAATTGACGACGGCTGACGGGTGCGGGGATCACAGTGACAATGGTATGTCCTGGGGACTCTGGCGTAAGGTTGGGGTATGGCAGCACCTGCACAACCCCCATATACCCCTGTTGTTCGCGCCGGAGATTGGATCATCGTCTCTGGTCAACTCGGCATGAAAGACGGCGCACTCGTAAAGGGTGGCGTTCCTGCACAGACCGAACAAGCAATTGTGAACTTGAAGGCACAGCTGGCATCTATGGGTGCAACCGTGAACGACATTGCAAAGACATTGTGTTTCCTCACAGACATGGACACCTTTGGATTGTTCAACGAGGTGTACGCGCGAGACTTCGGCAAGGCACGTCCTGCTCGCTCAACCATCGGTGTGAAAGAACTTCCATTCGGCGGTGCAGTAGAGATTGAAGCGTGGGCGTACTTGCCTGCCGGTGCAAAGAAGTCTGCGCCTGCAAAAAAGAAGTCGGCAGCAAAGAAGGCGCCGGCCAAGAAGAAGCCAGCAGCCAAGAAAGCCACTGCAAAGAAGTCGGCTCCGAAGAAGGTGGCTAAGAAGTCACCAGCACGAAAGAAGAAGTAGTTCCATGCCTGGTCCCATCATCCTTGCTGTCATCTTGCTTGTATTCCCCATCGTTGTGGGACTGTCTACTGCAGCACTCGCCGGAGTTATTGGTTACTTCCTCAACAAAGATGCTGAGATTCGTCACGAGGGCAGCGAACTTCTCGAGACAAACGTCTAACAATACGTTGGTGCAGTGTCAGTGACATGACTGCCGATCTACTCGTACATAACGCACTTCTCGTTGCCACTGTTGATACAACACGCCGTGAAATCCCTGGCGGTTGGATAGCAATCACTAACGGGCTTATTTCGGGCGTTGGTGCATCAACCGATGCCATGCCCGAGGCGGGCGAGAAAATTGATGCGTCTGGGTGTTTGGTAACGCCCGGTCTTATCAACACACACCATCACTTGTATCAAAACCTCACACGTGCGTATCCGCCAATGACATCGTCGCCGTTGTTCGGTTGGTTGCAGACGTTGTATCCGTTGTGGCGTGCGTTGAATGAAGAATCGGCTCATGTATCTGCATGGATTGGTTTGGCCGAACTGGCTTTGTCTGGATGTACAACATCGACCGACCATTTGTATTTGCACCCGCGAAATGGCGGCGACTTGTTGTCTGCTGAAATTGCCGCAGCACAAGACCTAGGTATTCGCTTCCATCCCACCCGGGGTTCTATGTCGTTGTCACAGAAAGATGGTGGTTTGCCACCAGACGATGTGGTGCAAGAAGACGACGAGATTCTGGCGCTGTCACAAGCCGCAGTTGAACGTCATCATGACCGTTCATTCGGCGCAATGACACGTGTTGCACTTGCTCCGTGTTCGCCATTTAGCGTTACGAAGGATCTCATGATTCGCTCTGCCGAGTTGGCAGAGAAGCTTGATGTTCGTTTGCATACGCACTTTGCCGAGAATGCTGAAGACGATGATTTTTCCATTGCGACATTTGGTTGCCGTCCCTTTGAGTATTTGAAAGAGGTCGGTTGGCTCAGTAATCGCACATGGGTGGCGCATTGCGTGATGCCAAACGCCGACGAAATAGTGCAACTTGGTGCCGCGGGTATTGGTGCCGCACACTGCCCGTCTTCGAACCTGATTTTGGCGTCTGGAATTTCTCCCATCGTTGACTTGCGTCGTGCGGGCGTGCACATTGGTTTAGGAGTTGATGGTTCATCTAGCGCTGACTCCGCGTCGCTGTGGTTGGAAGCACGTCAAGCCATGTTGTTGGCAAAACTTCGTAACGGAGCCGATGCTGCTGATGCGCGAATGGCATTAGAAGTAGCAACACTGGGTGGTGCCGGATGCTTGGGCCGTATTGGAGAGATTGGTCAAATTGCGGTGGGCCTTGTGGGTGACCTTGCTATTTGGGATCTCACGGGTATTCAGTTCGCTGGCGCAATTGCTGATCCCGTGGAGGGCTGGTTGCGTTGTGGGCCAACATCTGCACGCGACACAATTGTGCACGGTCGTGCTGTTGTGCGCGACGGTCACCTAGTCAGCACCAAAGTGGATGAGATGATGCGGTCACACACTCGTCTTTCTGCAGACATGCAGAAGTTGAACTAACACGTGTTGGCAGCGCTGTTCATAGCGTTTGGTGTGGTGTTTGTTGCCGAATTTGGCGACAAGAGCCAGTTACTGACACTCACTTTGGCAACGAAGTACAGAGCGCTTCCCGTTCTTATCGCCATTACCGCAGCAACCATGGTGTTGCAGGCATTGTCTGTTGGCGTGGGTGGAGCGCTTGGCGCATCGCTTCCCACCACTTTCATTAACTCCCTTGCTGCCGCAGCGTTCTTGGGGTTTGCCATCTGGACGTTGGTCGATTCCGATGACGACGATGATGTGGAGACATCGCCCACTTTCACGCCTCGTCGCGTGGTTGTGTCCGTTGCCAGCATGTTCTTCCTTGCTGAACTGGGTGACAAAACAATGTTGTCGTCGATGACACTTGCAACTGACCGCAATCTGTTTGGCACGTGGTTAGGCGCAACATTGGGCATGGTGGCGGCTGACGGTTTGGCGTTGTTGCTTGGCAAGTATTTAGGTGATCGAATCCCGCGCCGCGCAATTCGCTATGGCTCGGCAGCAGTGTTCTTTGTTTTCGCCGCATTGATGCTGTTCGACGTATTGCGCTAGTTGGCCGACTTCAACTGATCGTGTAGTTGCAAGACTAAATAGGTGCCAAGAATTGCAAGTGCGAATTTTGATGTTTGATTGAGAATCTCACCAAGTGCGCTACCAAACCATTTTTGAATTGGTCCAAGCGTTGTGCACGTAAGAATCGCCACTATGACACCATAAATTCCGAGTCTTGATTCAAATCTCTTTTCAAGGTGACGAGCCAAGAAACCAAATGCAATGATGATTCCAATTGTCAGAATTAATCGGAAGATTGGGCCGGCAATCATTCCAAGTACAAAGCCGGCAACGCATCCGGCTAGGCCCGCTTGGTTTCGAGAAAGACTCTCGAACCACTCCTTGATGGTCGTTTTCTCAGACATGATATTTGCAGCCCGTGTTTATGGTCAGTGGCCCAATTCAGAAGGAACCGCTGACGTTGAAGACACAACTCGAGAAGTCATGATCTTGTCCATCACCCGTTCTCCGTTTTTGTCCCACAGGGGCCAGAGATAATCAACAATCCAAAACACTCCTGCTGTGAATGAACTGAGAAGACTAAAAACAAATTCCCGAAGGAATGCGCGTCCTGCCCCGATTGGTGCTCCGGAACTTGCGTCAACCAAAAAGATATTCATCCGAGCCTTGCCGAACGATTGCCCAGTCCGACCCTCTCTAAAAACTTTGTTCCAGATACTGAGGACAATCCAGCCGATTGATCCGACAAAGATTAAGAGGATTCCTAGCACCGCCGCGGAATCAGCTGCGACCATTGCAATCCCAATAATGAGCAAGGCAACCGGTGGAACAATTGCAAAAAGCCAATCGAAAATGAGTGCAAGAACTCTTTTCCCGTAACTTGCTTTTGTCATAAAACGTTCCTCTTCTGAACGCACCTACTATGTAAGAGATGCTTTGGTCTTTTTGTAAATAGTACTGTGTTGCTGAAGTCGCAATCCTAAGGACCACTAGATGGATATTCGTTTTTGCCCAAACTGTGGCGCCGGCCGACGAGACGGTGCGGTTTATTGCGTTGCATGTGGCAATCGACTCTCGGAAGACATCCCCTCCACTTCAGTTGATTCGGACGACATCTTTGCAATTCCACCAATGCTCGGCGGGAGCGTCCGTATTCCAAGTGGTGGAGGTTCGCCGTCAGCAACGAATGTGGTTTTGTTGGTTGCTCGAATTGTGACCGCCCTCTCGCCACTTCTTGCAGTGCTGTATTTTGACGACCTTTGGCTCATCGGTTCTGAATTACGGGAGATCTGGATTATCAGTGTCTGGATTCCCGCAATGATGACCGTGATTCCTCTTCTCGGATCACGTCGGTTCCTGGGAATTTCGGGCGATGATGCGCGTTTTGTGTTTCTGTCCGCCATTACAGCATTCTTTGTTGCTCTTCGATCTGTAGGTGCAATGCTGGAACCGGCAATGCCAAGCGATGGGCTGTTTGTGTTTTCCCAAGTTCTTGGGCTCGCTGGGTTTGTAGTTGTTGGGGTGTCGTTCCCTTGGAAGAAACCACTTCGTACATGGTTCGCAGTGAACTACAACCCCGTGCATATAACAATTGCGACAGTCGCAGCGATTGTTTTCCTGGTTATGCGAGAAAGAGATGTGCTTCAGTTCTTGTTCTCGCCCGCTTCAATTTCAGGGCCAAGTGTCTTGGAATACATCTTCCTCGCACTGCTCGTAGCGGTTGGTTTCTTGCGGGCTCCCTGGCGACAATTCGCTGCGCTTCCCATAGCGTCTTTCTCTATTCTGAGTTTTATCGCCAACGTTTTATTTGTTGGAGGCCCACTTCGTCCATGGCCAAACCCCGTGACATTCGCTTGCTGCATTGCGTTGTGTTTTCCGTGGGAGTCCGCGGTAGATGACACGAGGGTAAGTTTCTAAGCCCCGGCAATCTTCTTTAACTCTTCAGCCATTGACTTGAGGGCCGTCATAAGTTCTGTGTTGTCGCGTGGTGGAGTTGCGGAGGGAACCATGCTGACCCCAGTTCCTCGGAGACGACTAACACCACTCGTCGGGCTAGGAGGTACGGCTTTTTCTCTCGCAATGATTTGGTCTACCAAAGTCTTGATTATCGCGCCGAGGACTTCAATGTCTGATTCACTCTTTGGTGTTGGTGTTGGTGTTGGTGTTGGTGTTGGTGTTGGTGTTGGTGGAATTGGAGTTCCTCCCGTTGCACCATCACGAATGGCCATGAGGTCGATCTTTAGTTTGAACAGCGTGGGTCGCTCGGCTGCGTTCTTAGAGATCATCTGAGTAATCAATTCAACTAAGCGAGTTTGCCGGTCATCATCTTTTGGAATAGCAGGGATGGTGATTTTCTCACCGGCACGCACGGCCTCTGCAAGGTAATTGTGCTCTCCGGTCCATGAAGGCTTTTTCCCAGTTAAGTATTCACAGAAGACAATTCCAAGCGAGAAAATGTCGGAAGATGTGGTCAACGTGGATGGAGCACCTCGTTCTTGGATGAAATCGAGTAGTTCCGGCGAGTAGTAGGGCGGGTCTCCCAAGATTTCTTCACTAGATGGTGGCGCTCCAACTACATAACTGCTGTCGAAGTCAATAACTTTGGCAAGAAATCCCCCATCGGCACTTTTTTGTAACAGAATGTTGTCGAGTTTTAAGTCGCCGTGAACAATCGAATTGTTGTGCAAAGACTGCAAAGCGCTGCACACATTGATGCAAAGTGTGATTCGATCCTGAATAGCGCGTGTATGAATCTCTTTCTCTGCGCCTGGGGTAACTGTAACTTTTCGAGCAACCTTGTAGTAATAGCCTTCATGCTCAAAGAAGTCGATTGGTGCAACAAGATTTCCGCCAGGTCCAACCAACTTTCTCACGCGTTCCATCAGGTCGCGTTGGTGCCGATCAAATTTTTTGCATCTCTCGCGTTTTTGATTCTTTACCGCTTCGCTTCCCAAACTTGTAGCTGTCGGCAGTCGAGGGTCGAGAAACATCTTGACGAAGAAATCTCCACCATCTTTCGTTGCAAATGTCCACTGGCAGGTTCCGCCACCAACAATTTTGAAATCCTCAAGCAGTTTGTATCCCCGGAGTAGTTCACCTTTCTTAGGTACGGCCATGTCACTCTCCTGAAATCCGCTTTAAATGTTTAAGGAAGAATTCTCCTGAACTAAATGCAATGAAGGGGTTATTCCGCGGAACATTACGGATGTCTTGCAAGTTTCGTAGGTGCTTCTGGAGAGTGGTTTTAGTTATCTCAAAGTCGATACTTGGAGGGAAAGACATTGCCATTGAGCAATCATCTCCAGCTACAACTGATAACGCTTCCGCTAAATGCTTGCTGTATTGCTCTTGATCGACAGAACGGTCGAGTTGTTCGATAAGTGTTGTGAGAAAGAATTGAGTGGATTCATAAGCAAAGCAACCGTCGGTGGCTACAAAAACCATGGCATCTCGCGGTACTTCAATGCTGAGATATTCAAGGTCTACAGAATCTGGGGTGGCACATCGAGTCAATGCAGCATCTCCTCCATCACTTGAGGCGCCAGATTCAGTGTGATCGAGAGTTAATTGTTGAAGCAGAAACTCTTGATCGGGCCAGATTGCATAGACACGAGAATCTCCTGCCCACATCATGTGGACATGCCGACTCTCGCCCTCTTCAATTATCGCGATGGCAACGGTGGTGGGGTAGTCCTTGATCATCTTCCCCCGAAATTTGTTTTCAGGCATCCCACCTTCTCGATTGACAAGTCGTTGGAGGAACTTCTGAATATGTTGACTAATGACTTCAACAATCTCAACTGGCTGCATTTTGGGCGTTACTTGCTTGCATGCCTCGATGACGGCACCGCGTGCGGCACGTGATGCCAAGTACGCCATAGAGACGGTCTTGTCTGGATTATTGATGTCAGGTACTTTGCGTGACCCAGCACCACCCATTCCGTCAAACACCGCAAGAAGTGTTCGCTTTCCAGTCTCGTATTCCCAGATGAACTCAATCGGCTCGCTGTCTTCGCCTTTTCCTTCATTCTTTTCGGTCACGAAACCGCAAAGTGGCAAGCCTTCAATAGAAGGTGCCGGTACTGATTCACTTTCAACCGTGAGAGCATCCTTTGTCTCGGGTCCATCTAAAGGCTGGTCGATGGGAACATCCGAACTGGTGTCTTCGCTTTCGGGCGAATGCGCAGGCGTGATATCTGGCGCAACTTGTTCTTCTGAAGTCGTTCCCTCGGAATGATTGAGGTCATCGGACATGGAAAATCATTTCTCAGACTGAGTTAGCAAGAACTTCGAGGATGGTGTCGTATTCGACTTCTGCGAGTCCTTCGCCGGCTTTGGAGGGAAGGAAGAGTGTTTGTGCCCAGCTGTCCCCGATGGTTGGCCATGGGTACATGTCTGGTGCGAAGAGAACGAGGCGACGAGCGGGTTGTTTGA
>Ga0315907_10007016_pt1 | contig 11810 bp, 11 predicted proteins | sample LakEriMetagenome_3_FD_203525 | JGI IMG/M metagenome (GOLD analysis project Ga0315907, IMG submission 203525) | Freshwater fungal communities from buoy surface, Lake Erie, Ohio, United States - Buoy 12 MA123 | ecosystem: Environmental > Aquatic > Freshwater > Lake > Lake biofilm | place: USA...
CGGCGTCCGCGCGCGCCGCGACGATCGCGCGCGCGACCTGCGGATCGGGCGTCACGCCGAGCAGCAACGGCGGCATGTCGCGCTGGACCTCGCGGAGCTCGTGCGCCGTCTCCGCGACATGGCAGGCACCGCGGAACTCCCACGCGTCGAGCACGCCCTCGTGCGTGTACCAGCAGTTGTTCGCCGTGAAGAGCGGCACGTCGAATCCGCGCTCGCGCGCGAAGCGGACGAGCGCCGCGAAGTACGCCGCGCCGACGTCGGCATCGAGGCAGCGCCAGTCGTCCTCGATCCCGACCGCGACGATCGGCCGCGCCGCGCCGTTTCCATTCCGAGTCGCCTGCAGGTCGACGCACTGCGCCGCGAGCGCGTGCCAGAAGCGGGTGACGCGCTCGAGGAACGCGGGGTTCGCCTCGCGCAGGCGGTCGCCGGCGAAGTCGGAGATCCAGCCGGGCAGGCCGCCGCCGGCGAAGGTGCCGCCGACGCACGGACCGATCCGCAGCAGGACTCGAAGCCCCGCTTCACCCGCCGCGGTGACCGCGGCGCGCAGGTCGCAGGCGCCATCGAAGACGAACCGACCCGGCGTCGGCTCGTGCAGGCACCACGGCACCCGGATCACGACCGCGTTGAAGCCGGCGTGCCGCAGCGCGCGGAGGCCGTCGCGCCAGCGCGCCGGGTCGACGAGGCTCGGATCGAAGGTCGCTGCGACGATCGCGAGGCGCGATGCGCGGTTTCGGGAAGTTCCGAGAAGCAGGCTTCGGGAGTCGATGGAGACGCTGGGCATGGTCGATTCGCCGTCGGGGGCGCCGTGACGACGGCAGGCGGTTCTATTCGCAGGATCGAGGCGCGCGAGTCGATCCGAGAAGGGCGACTCTCGCAGAAACTCGGTGCGATGGCAAAATGGAGGGCATCTCTCCGGGGTTCCTTGGCGAAGGCCGCAGCGTCTCCCCCAACTCTCGGGTACAAACGCCCCCCCGCGGTGGCCCGTGGGCAGAAGTTGTCTTCGTATGTCGAACGAGCACAGAGGTTTCCGTTCCGCGTTCGCGTCCGCTGCCCTCCTTGCGGCTGCCTCGTGGCCGCTCGTCGGGTGCGAGTCGGGCATGGAGCGCGTCGATCGGACGACCACGGCAAAGCTCCGTGAGAGCGCTGCGCAGATCGGTGGAGACTCGATCTATCCGGAAATTGATTCGAAACGCTACGAAAGTGGTTCGATCTTTCCCGATTTCCCGGATGACGTCGACCGGCCTGCGACTTCGAATCCGACGGCTTCGGAGCTCGTGTTCGAGGAGATCCCTTCGACCCAGGAGGATGCCGCGAGCATCACCCAGCGCTTCGAGCGCATGGCTGCCGGGCCGACCGATGCCCGCAAGTTCGGGTTCGACGACGCGCTGAAGCAAGCGATCGCGCACTCGGACGAGTACCAGACCGCCCAGGAGACCTACCTGATCGCGGCGATCCGCCTGCTGATCGAGGAGCACCGCTGGGGCGTCCTGCCGACCAATGTCTCGGCGGCGAGCATGTCCTCGACCGGCGACGGCTCGCGCTTCGACAACGCGCTTCGGCTCGTCAACGAGCTCGGCGTCTCCCAGCGCCTCCCCTACGGCGGCGAGGTCAGCGCGGCGTTCGTGGTGAACGCCACCGAGCAGCTCGACGACTACCTCGGGAACGGCGACGCCCAGTCGGCGAACTTCGTCCTCGCGGCCGAAATCCCCCTGCTGCGCGGCGCCGGCGATGTCGCCCGCGAGGAACTGATCCAGTCGCGCCGCAACCTGATCTACGCGGCGCGGAACTTCGAGCAGTTCCGCCGCGACTTCTACCTCGAGCTCGCGGCCGACTACCTCCAGCTCGTCCTGCAGCTCCAGAACATCGCCAACGGCCAGCGGCAGGTCGATCGCAGCGCGGCCGTCGAGGCGCGCACCAAGGCGCTCGTCGAGAGCGGCCGCACCGAGCCGTTCCAGGCCGACCTCGCGATCCAGAACACGCTGTTCGCCCTCGACCGCCTCGCCGGACTCCGCGAGGCGTACCGGCTGTCCGTCGACCGCTTCAAGGCGCGGCTCGGCATGCCGGTCGAGGAATCGATCGAGATCGACGCGAAGATGTTCGACCTGCCGGTGCCGAAGATCGCGCCCGACGACGCGCTCGCGCTCGCGTTCCGCTACCGGCTCGACCTGCAGACCGACCGCGACCTCGTCGACGACTTCGAGCGCAAGGTCGATGTCGCGCGCAACGCGCTGCTCGGCGACCTCGACCTCGTCCTCACCAACAACCTGCCCACCGACCCGACCCGCTCGAGCGGCGGGCTGCGCCTCGACCCGGGCTACGACCGCTTCGCGGCCACGCTGCGCTACTCGATGCCGCTCGACCGCGTGTCCGAGGACCTCCGCCTCCGTCAGTCGCAGATCGCGCTCGAGCAGGTCAAGCGCGGCTACTTCCAGTCGCGCGACGATGTCGCCGTCGCCGTCCGTCAGGCCGCCCGCGGCATCGAGCGCGCGCAGTTCAGCCTCGTGGTGAACGAGCGCAACGTGCAGGCCGCGATGAACCGCCAGGCTGCGATCGACGCGGCGCCCGACCGCGCCACCGCCCGCGACCGCACCGAGGCCGTCGACGCGCTCCGCCGCGCGCAGGACGACCTCGCCCGCGCGCGCCGCGACCTGCAGCTCGCGATCCTCCGCTACCTCAACACCTCGGGACAGATGCGCGTCTCTCCCGAAGGCCGCCTGATTCCCCTTCCCGGCATGGATCTCGACCAGAACTCCGGTCCCGGCATCGCGATCGACCAGGGCTGACGACCTCCTGCACCAACCGGACACCACGATGCGACGCACCACCACCATCCGTACCGCCCTCTCGACGGCGACCACGCTCACGCTCGCCGCGCTCCTCGCGGGCGTGCCCGCCGGCTGCGGCAACGAGCCGGCCGCCGAGCCCGTGGTCGCCGCGCGCGACACCCACACCGTCGCGCTCGGCAGCTTCGACATGGTGCTGCCGGTCAGCGGCGAGCTCGCGGCGCAGCAGCAGGTCGAGATCCGCAACAAGCTCGAGACCCGCGCCGTCATCACCGAGATCGTCGCCGAGGGCACCCGCGTCTCGAAGGGCGATGTCGTCGTGCGACTCGCGCAGGAAGAGATCCAGGACAAGGTCAAGGACGCGAAGGACAAGGTCAACACCACCAACAGCTCCGCGATCGCCGCGCAGCAGTCGCTCGCGATCAAGCAGGGCGAGCGCCAGAGCGAGCTCGACAAGGCCGGCGTCGCCGTGCGCATCGCCGAGCTCGCCCTGCAGGGCTGGCAGGAGGGCGAGGTCGTCAACAAGCGCCAGCAGCTGCAGCTCGCGGTCGAGACCGCGGGCATCAACTACGACCGCCTCAAGGGCCGCTTCGAGGAGAGCGCGAAGCTGCTCAAGGACCGCTACATCGCGAAGGACGAGTTCGAGAAGGACCGCATCGCGATGATCGAGGCCGAAGCGAAGGTCAAGCAGGCTGCGCTCGACCTCGAGGTCTACGAGAAGTACACCTACTACCAGGACGAGGCGAAGAAGAAGTCCGACCTCGACCAGGCCCGCGCCGAGCGCGCACGCGTCGAGGAGAAGTTCGACGCCGAGCTCGTGAAGGCGCAGGCCGACCTCGAGAGCGCGCAGTTCCAGCTGCAGAGCGCGAAGGACCGGCTCGCGAGCCTCGAGACCCAGCTCGGCTACACCACGATGGTCGCGCCGATCGACGGCCTGATCGTCTACGCGACCAGCATCGACAGCTCGAACGGCGGGCGCGGCGGCGGCGACGCGCAGCCCCCGCAGGTCGGCACCGAGCTCCGTCCGAACGAACTCGTCATCCTCCTGCCCGACACCACGCGCATGGTCGCGAACCTCAAGGTGAGCGAGGCGCTCTCGGGCCGCATCCGTCCGGGCCAGCGCGTCACCGTGTTCAGCGACGCGCTGCCGAACCGCCCGATCGGCGGCTCGGTGACCACGGTCAGCGTCCTCGCCGCGAGCGGCGGCTGGCGCGACCCGAACCGCCGCGAGTACACGGTGAAGACCGCGCTCGAGGCCGATCCCGAGTTCGGGCTCAAGCCCGCGATGCGCTGCAAGGCGGAGATCCTGCTCGGCCGCGTCGACGGCGTGCTCAACATCCCGGTGCAGGCGGTGTTCCGCCAGGGCCCGGTCGCGTTCGTCTATGTCGCCGACGGCGCCGGCTACGCGCAGCGCCAGGTCGATCTCGGCCGCGCGAGCGAGCTGCAGGTCGAGGTGACGAAGGGCCTCGTGGCCGGCGACAAGGTGCTGCTGCGCGAGCCGAAGTCCTTCGAGGTCGCGACCAAGCTCGATCCGAGCATCTTCGAGGCCGCGAACGCCACGCCGCCGAACTTCTCGAACGCGACGCCGCCCACCGGCGCGCCGACGGCCGAAGGTCGTCCCGGCGGTGCGAACGGCGGCGGCGGCATGCCCGCAGGCGCCGGCTCCGGCCGTCCGCGCGGACCGGGCCGCGGCCGTCCCGATGGCGCCGCACCGGCCGGCGCGCCTGCGACGGCGCCCGCGACCGGCGCGACTCCGTGATCGTCTGAACTTCGCGGGCTACTGCGGCGCGAGGGTGTCGCGACCCTTGATGCCGAAGGTCGTGAGGTAGTGGACCGAGGTCTTCACGATGAAGTCGTTCGCGAAGCTCCCGTAGTACCCCGTCGAACCGATCGGCGTGTTCCGCATCCAGAGCTTCGTGCCGCTTCCGGCGCGCTCCTCGGCATCCATTGCTTCCTGTGTGGTGAACACGCGCACCGATCCGTCGAAGAAGAGCGCGAGCGAGCGCGAGCGGATCGAGTGGTTCCAGAAGTAGGGCGTCGTTCCACCGCCGAACGACGGGTTCGCGCCGGGCGAGTTCTCCATCGCGTGTCGCTCGAGCAGCCGGGTCTTGAGCGACGGATAGGTGCACTGCGCGTTGCTCGGCGACTGGTAGCCGAGGCCGCCGGCGGTCAGCGTGCTGTTCGGCGAACGGAAGGTCGGGAACGAGGCGCTCGAGCCGTCGCCCATCACCGCCGGGTGGAACATCGCAGCAGGCGAGTAGTCGTAGGTGCTGTACTGGACAGCATCGGGCTCGTAGTCGCGCCCGAGGTCGATGTTGCGCTGCACGCGCCGGTTCACCGCGGGATCGTCAGGCGCGTAGAACGCCTGATCGAGGAAGCGGCCGCCGACGTACTGGTTGAACTGTCGCACGTTCCCGAGGCGGAACGCGCCGACGCCGGGATTCGACTCGAAGGTGATCGGCACCAGGAACGAACCGCCGCCGCCGCCGCTCGGGCAGCCGGGCCCGCCGGTGTAGGTCTGCCCCGTGGTGGTTGTTCCGAAGATCGCCGGTTGGACGCATCCGAAGGCGTTCTGGTAGGTCGTCCAGCTGCCGCCCGCCGCGCCGAGGTTGTCGGGGCACAGCGTGAACTGGCGGTCGTTGAAGTCGCCCGCGTAGGAGGCGTGCGCCTCGGCGAGCGCCGCGAGCTGCGCAGCCGACTGCGTGCGCATCGCGTTGCAGCCGACCTTGCGGAAGACAGGGACGGCGGAGATCGCGAGGAGAGCGATCGCGCCGGCGGCGACCGCGGTCTCGACGATGGTCAGGCCTCGGCGCGCGAGTCTGGAACCGGTGGCGTGGGTGTGCATGGCGTCGTCCTTTCTCAGTCGTTCGAGAGGAGATCACGGCCGAGCAGGCCGCCGGTGGTCAGCATGTGGAATCCCGTGCGCAGGCCGTCGACCGAGCCGTCGGGCTGCCAGCCGTTGGCGCCGAGCGGCGTGTCGTCGGACCAGAGTCCATCGCCCGACTTGTTGGTGGCGCGGAGGATCGCGTCGTCCGCTTCCGCGCGCGCCATCGTGATCGACGCGACGCTTCCGTCGAAGAAGAGCGTGACCGGCGCGCTCTCGCGACCGGAGCTGAAGGCGAGTCCGGCGCTCGGCGCGCCTCGGAACCAGCCGTACTCGATCATGCGCGTCTTGAGGCTCGGGTAGGTGCACTGCGCCACCGCCGGCGCGCGGTAGCTGTCGGCGAACGACGACGGCGCCTGGAATCCGCCTTCCGCGCGGGCGCGCAGCACGTCGGGATGCAGCATCGCCGCGGGCGACATCGCGTAGCTCGAGTAGGCGATGCCTTCGGGCAGCGCGCTCACCGGATAGGTGAAGTCGCCGGTCGAGTCGAACTGGGTCGAGGCGCCGAGATAGGCCGGATCATCCTCCGCGAACCAGTCGGGCGAGTAGAAGTTCCGCGAGACGTACTCGCGGAAGCCCCAGATGTTCGCGAGCCGGAACGAGCCGATCTCCATGTCGGCGGTCGCGAAGTTCATCGGGCGGTAGAACTTCCAGTTGCTGCACGAGCCCGGCGTGTTGTTGCATCCGAGCCAGAAGCCCCAGAGCGCGTTGGACGCGTCGCGGCCGAGCAACACGTCGGGGCAGCCGTTGGAGGAGATGTAGGTCGAGCAGTTGTCGCCGTAGGCGCCGGCGTTCGGCGGTATGACGCCCCACTGGCGGCCGTTGAAGTCGTTGGCGTAGCAGTCGTGCGCCTGCCCGAGCGCCATCAGCTTGTAGTGCGAGTCGTTCGCGCCGCCGTTGCGCGCGAGCACCGTGGATCCCACGGCGCAGAGCACCACTGCGCTGCCGGTCGCTGCGAGCAGCTCGATGCGGGTGAAGCCGTTCCGACGGGTCGGCTGGATGCAGGTGTCGATGAGGTGAGACATGAGACGAACCTCCTGCGGACCGATGGGTCCTCGGAGTGGGATACGCGATCGCGACGGCGATCTTTTGAAGATCGGCTGAAGATCCGCGCTCAGTGGCCGACCCGGTCGAGGACCGAATCGAGAAGCAGCGGCAGCGGCTCGAGCGAGTCGAGGATCAGGTCGGGCGCCGGGTCGAGCGATTCGACCGGCTGCCCGTGGTTGTAACCGCCGCGCACGACGAGACTTGGCATCCGCGCCGCGCGGGCGGCACCGACGTCGTTCGCGCTGTCGCCGACCATCCACGCGTGGCGCGCGCCGAGGCGTCGCAGCGCCTCGAAGAGCGGCGCCGGGTCGGGCTTGCGCACCGGCATCGAGTCGCCGCCGATCACGACCGAGACATGGGCGCGCCAGCCGAGGGCATCGACGATGCGCTCGGTCGGCGCGAGCGGCTTGTTGGTCACGATCGCGACGCCGAGCCCGCGCCCCTGCGCGTCGGCGAGCGCCGCGGTCGCGCCGGCGAGCGGCACGGTGTGGTCGACGCAGACGCCCTCGTAGATCGCGCGAAAGCGCGGCATCGCCGCGTCGGCGAACGCGTGCCGCTCGATCGCGTCGGGAAGCCCGGCGAAACCCGCGAATCGACCCGCGATCGCGCGCTCGACGAGCATCCGCGCGCCGTTCCCGACCCAGGTCGCGACCTCATCGCGCGTGCGCTGCGGCAGGCCGAGCTCCGCGAGGAGCGCGTTCACCGCGACGAAGATGTCCTGCACGCTGTCGACAAGCGTTCCGTCGAGGTCGAAGAGCACGGCCTCCGGACGCGGATACGCGCGCAGCGCGGTGCGCCACGATGCGAACGAAGACGTGTCAGCCGAGAAGGTTCGTACGTCGGCACCGGCCATGGGCATAGGGCCAAATCAATAGCACCCGAGGCTCTCGCCCGACGGGCGCACGCGTCAGTTCGTGATGCGAAGGTCGAACTGCGACCGCGGGAACCAGCGGCCCGGGCTCGCGACCTCGACAAGGTCCGAATGCATGAAGACCGCGCTGTCGGGGATGCCGCACGCGCGCTGCAGGTCGTTCACAAGCGCCACCAGCGCCTCGACCTGCGCATCGGTGAAGGGGCGGCGCTCGCCGTTCCCGATCAGGCAGATGCCGATCGCGTTCTGGTTGAACCACGCGGCGTCGGGCGTCGCGCCCGGCGCGCGGTCGGCGACATGGGCGCCGCCTTCCTGGGTGCTCCAGCGCGGACCGTGGATCACCACGCCGTCCTGCTCGCCGTTGCCGTTGCCGATGACGAAGTGGTAGCCGAGCGAGGGGAAGCCCCACTCGCGGTGCTGTCGGGAGATGTCCTCCGCGGTTCCGGCCGCCGTGCCCGAGTGGTGCACGACGATCGCCTGCCATCGGCCCGAGGCCGGCATGGTCGCGCGGCCCGACTCGGCGGTCGCCACGTTCACGGCCGGAAGCACGCGCCAGTCGTCGCCGAGAAGAAGCGCGCCGCCCGCGAAGGTCATCGCGCCGAGGAAGACGCTCCAGACGATGCCGGTGCGCTTCGGATGCACCTTGCGCTTGCCCGACCCCGAGTTCTTCGAGGCGGACCGGCCATTCGACGTCTGCGGCGACTTCCTTGCCAAGTTCGACGATCCTTCGTTGGAGGGCGGAACATACTGCAGATCGGCCACGCTGCGGCGAGGCCTGCAGGAATTGATGCGTGTGTGCGGCGAAGACGACGAGCGCCCGCATGGAGCGGTCGTGACGGTCGCGCCGGCTGGCGCGAGAACATCGTCGAAGTCAGCGGAGAATCACTGGCTCGACGCGGGCGCGAGCCGCGCGCGAAGCGCCGGCTGCGGGTTGCCGAACACGTCGGGTTCCTCGAGCGGCACGTAGCGCTGGCGCATGCGGTCGTGGGTCTCGAACTGCGTGCGCGGCTCGTCGGTCGGGAACAGCACGCGCTGGCAGCCGGCCGAGGCGACGACGATGCACGCCGCCGCGAACAGCGCTCCGATCGTCGTCATCCGAAGCTGGGTCCGCGCGATCCGCATGGGCGAGATGGTACCGGGTCGGAGTTGATGGACGAGCCGCGGCGCGAGGCGCCGGTCCTCCGATCGACCGCCACTCCCAGACGCCGACCATCGGCCGACGGCATCGTGCCGAGATCGTTGTATCGGCGACCCATCGTCTTCGAGATGGGCACCCGCCGCCCGAGGGGCGGCGGCGATGGTCGTCGGTCTGGAAGTTCGGCGCATCGACTCGGCTCGTCGACTCCGCCAAAGGCGGCGATGGTCGTCGGCCTAGAAGTTTGCCGGTCGTCTCGGCTCGCCGCCGCCGAAGGCGTTGGTCGTGATCGTGACGGTTCACGGCCGATCCGGTCGTGGTTGAACCCTTACCGCTCCGGCGTCGGACCGGCAGGCACGGTGGCCGACGCGGTGAACGCACACCCGCTCGCGCCATCGGTGAACTCGACGGCGACCGCGAACGCGGTCGCGTCGCCTCCGGTCGCGCGCCACGCCAGCGGCAGCTCGACCGTGTAATGGGTGCCCATGAAGCCCGTGCGATACCGGTCGCGCAGTTCGAGCGGCCGGAGCACGAGACTGCCGGCCGGAACCGGCTCCGAGCCCGGAACGAGCGCCGCCACCGACACCTTCAGCGTGCCGGCGACCTGGATGACGCGGCCAAGACCGTCAGTCGGCACGACGATCAGGGCGAGGTCGGCCTCGGCCGACCCGCGCGTCCGCACCGTGGTGAGGCTCGAGACCGCGATCCGGGCGAGGGCGGGCCGGGCCGCATCGGCTTCGGGATCGCCGCCGCCCGACGCCGCGGCTTCGGCCGCCTTCAGCTTGGTCTCGAGCTCGGACGCCCGGGCGACCGCGGCGTCCCGCTCGGTGGTGCGGGTCGCCAGTTCGGCGCGCAGCGCGTCGTTCGCATTCGGTGCAAGCGCCCTGCCGCGGCATCCGGCGACGGCAGCGGCGGCGACGACGAGGAGGGTGGCGCATGACGCGCTGGTCCGGAGTTCAGCCATCGGTCGGAGACTCGACTTCGTTGGGAGCGCCATCATCGGCTTCTCCATCCGCGCTTCCCGACTCGCCGAAGGCGATCTGGAAGGCCAGTTGCTCGAGCGCGACCGTGAAGTCGACGCTGACGATGCTGATGCCGTCGCGGACCTCGATCCGGCGCGGGGCGAAGTTCAGGATGCCCTCGACACCGGCCGCCACGAGCGCGTCCGCGACCTGCTGGGCGCTGTCGCGGGGAACCGCGACGATGCCGAGCCGGACCTCCTCCTTCGCCACGACATCCGCGAGCTCCGACATCGGCCGGACGCGGAAGCCCGAGACCTCGCGGCCGGCGACCCCCGCCGAGGCGTCGAACACGGCCACGATGCGGAAGCCCTCCTTGCGGAACCGGTCGTAGCTGAGGAGCGCCCGGCCGATGTTGCCGGCGCCGACCACGACCGCCTTCCAGTCGCGGTCGCGGCCCATGATCCGCCGAAGCTGCGCGACGAGCTCGTCGATCCGGTAGCCGCGCCCGGGGTGGCCGAACTGGCCGAAGATGCCGAGATCCTTGCGCACCTGCGCGTCGGTCAGTCCGAGCGAGCGGCCAAGCGCCTTCGAACTCACGGTCTCCTCGCCCTGCTCGAGCCGGCTGGTCAGCTCGCGCAGGTAGAGGCTCAGGCGCCTCGCGGCCGGGCGGGGGATGCTCCGTCGATGGGGCACCGCGTCATAGTACGGCCTCGGAAGGGCGTGTCCGCTACCCTTGGGGAATGCACATCGCGGACATCCTCGCACGCGATCAGCCCTCGCTGAGCTTCGAGTTCTTCCCCCCGCGCAACAACGCCGGGTGGGACGCCCTCTACGGCACCATCGCCGACTTCGCGCCGCTCGCCCCGAGCTTCGTCTCCGTGACCTACGGAGCCGGCGGTTCGACGCGCGACAACACCCACAAGCTCGTCGTGCGGCTGCAGCGCGAGGCCGGACTCGAGGCGGTGCCGCACCTGACCTGCTTCGGCCACACGCGCGACGAGATCCGGATGATCCTCGAGGGCTACGCCGTCGGCGGCGTCGGGAACGTGCTCGCGCTGCGCGGCGACCAGCCGAGCGGCGGGCGGCTGCTCGCGCTCGGCGACTTCCGGCACGCCGCCGATCTCGTCGCCTTCATCCGCCGTGAAGGCGAGCGGCTCGGCGTGAACGGCGGCCGCGGCTTCGGGATCGGCGTCGCCGGCTTCCCCGAAGGCCACCCCGAGACGCCGAACACGCTCGTGCAGCTCGACCACCTCAAGGCGAAGGTCGAGGCCGGCGCCGACTACATCGTCACCCAGCTCTTCTTCGACAACCACCCCTTCCACGACTGGCGCGAGCGCTGCGAGTTCGCCGGGATCCGCGTGCCGATCATCGCCGGCGTGATGCCGATCACGACCGAAGGCGGCCTGCGCCGCATGGCTGACCTCGCCGCCGGCACGCGCTTTCCGGCCGCGCTTCTCAAGGCGATCGCGCGCGAGAAGGGGAACGCGGCGGCCGTCGAGCGCGCCGGCGTCGCGTGGGCGACCGAGCAGTGCCGCGATCTGTTCGACCACGAGGTCGCGGGCATCCACTTCTACACGCTGAACAAGAGCGACGCGACCAAGCGCATCCACCAGGCGCTCGGGGTGCGCACGGCGCGCGGCTGATCCGCCGTCAGGCCTTGATGTCGATGTGCCGTTCGCCGGCGTCGTCGCCGGGCGCGTCCTTCGCCTGCGGACGCGGCGGCCGCCGGCCGTCGCGGGGCCGCTCGTGCTTCCACTCCTCGGCCGCGTCGGGCTTCGACTCGACGCGCTGCGCGGCCGCGGGATCGCTCAGCCGCACCTCGTCGCGCACCTCGCGGCGCGGTCGAGCGGTCTCCTCGGGCCGGCGCGTCTCGCGCGGCCGGGCCGACGGGGTCTGCTGCGCGATGAACGACGCCTGGACCGCGCCAGGCGTGTTGGGGACGATCGGTGATGGGCCGAAGCCACTCACGGTGGAAGAATCGGCCGGACCGATGGTTTCTGCGTGAAAAAAGCGGGAAACAAAGAAAACGGGCGGTCCGTGTGGGCCGCCCGTTCGGGGAAATCGGGATGTCCGGGCGCGGCTACCGCGCCTCAGCCTCGTTCGGGCGCGCGATCTCGACCCGGCGGAC
>Ga0315907_10007021_pt1 | contig 11802 bp, 10 predicted proteins | sample LakEriMetagenome_3_FD_203525 | JGI IMG/M metagenome (GOLD analysis project Ga0315907, IMG submission 203525) | Freshwater fungal communities from buoy surface, Lake Erie, Ohio, United States - Buoy 12 MA123 | ecosystem: Environmental > Aquatic > Freshwater > Lake > Lake biofilm | place: USA...
GCCCCTCGATTCTCTGGATTTGAATCGTCGGCATATTCCACGCGTAGCACGTGATCTCCATCTGTGGCTTCAAAATCGTATTTGGCAGTCTCGTCCTTAGGCGCAACTTCCCACTCCGAGATCAGGGTTTCATCGAGCCACAACTTGGCCTTGCAGTTGTCCTTTTGGTCATCCCCAAAACGGGTGCGTATGCTCACGGTGTACTTGCCGGAAGCAATGTAAAGCGGAATGCTCAGCGACTGGCCGTAAGGGATATACTCCCCTTCGAAACTCTGCTTGCGAAACGACTCGCGATCCAAAGAGATCACTTTTTTGGAGATCAACGCAGCCGATTGAAGATACTTCTCCAATGCGATCGGTGCGAGAGTGAGAACTTCACCTTGGTTGTCGAATCCATTGCCCACATCATCGGACACAAAACCGATCTCTTTGGAAGGCTTGAAATCCACCCCCAAGATATCCCTGATTGTGTTGTCGTACTCGAATTGATTTAACCGCCGCACCGTCACGGCAGGGGTCGCCGGTCGGTGATTGCAGTCAACTTCATGGAGTGACCGCTCGATCCATCGAGATACCAAAGCACGTTCCTCAGAGGTCATCTTCGAGGACTCTGGAGGAGGCATCGCCTCGGCTCGAATGACCCCTCGGATTTGCTCCCAGGTGCTCTCGTGGGAGCGGATCTTTTCGAGGGTCGAGTAGTCTCCCAAATTTACCCCCGCTTCGTTGGCACCGTCCATGTGGCACTCACCGCAGTGAGTTTTCATCACGGGGAGAATTTTCTCGGCCCAAAGACTCGATAACTCTGCGTCCAAGGGGTCTTGGCTCAAAGCCATCGTGCCAGGGAGCAAAAGCCCTAGCCCTAGAGAGAGACGAACGACAAATCGGGTCATGTCAGGTGGGAAATAGGAGGGGGGGATCGGCTCTGTACACACGAAGTGTAGCATTGTCCAAAGAGTTTTACGACAGGAACTCAGCATCAGTCTGTCTTCTATGACTCCATGTGGGGATTGCTAGCTGAGAGATTGGTTCGAATTGGTCTTTCGATTGTTGATTTGGTTTTGCTATGAACCTGGGGTTGGTTGGATCAGGAAAAGGAATTTCGGATCGAGTATTAGATCAGGGGTCATTGGTAGATGTCGCGATATGCATTCATAGCTGCAGCGACCACGTTTACGGGGTTGCTGGTTGTTTTGACAATGGCCATCGCCCAGCGCGATGCTCGTGTCACGAGCACCCTGCCAGATATAGAAAAAGCGCCTTATTCGGCCATCTTGGCTAAGCCCATTGTTGTTGATTCCGATGCGATCGCTTCGGATGGTGGGGCTTTACCGAGTTTGCCTCCGGTTCCAGAACCTGCGAGTATTGGCGATTGGGCCAACGAACTACCGCCTCAAGATATCCCAGAAATTGCATTAGTCTCTGGACAGGCTGCAGTTCCTGTTGTGGGCGAACCGCCGAAATTTGATGCATCGCGGATTGTTGCCCCACGACCCAAGGTCGAAGCGCCACCGAGTTTATTGCCACCGGGGGGGGCCCCAGTGAGTGCTCCACCTGCGGTGTCCCTGCCGTCGCTCCCGGAAGTTGCCCCATTGGCAGCGCCACCTAGCCAACCACCTGTCGTGTCGGTACCCGTCAATCCAGTACCTTCGGCAGTATTGCCCCCTTCGATTCCTGTAGCGGCTGATAACCCCAAATCAGATCCTGTGCTTGCCCCAGCATTTCCAACTGTATCGCCACCAACGCCAGCGGCTTTGCCATCGCCACCTCCGCCGGCAATTCCTCCGGCAATACCCACGGCATCACCACCACCATCACCGAGTGGGCGAAGTATCGCTAGTGATTCCAACGACCCACCGTCTTTGACCTCGCAGGATGCAACAGGCTGGTCCAAGGCAACCTCGACACCCGGTTCGCGTCAATTTGAAGGTTCGCAGAACCCAAGTTTGGAAATTCACAAGCGAGCACCTCAGGAAGTCCAAGTCGGAGTTGCTGCAACGTTCACGGCGGTTGTTCGAAATGTTGGCAATGCGACAGCCTTTGATGTTCAAGTCACCGATGCGATCCCTAAGGGGTCGCGTTTCGTTCGGGCTTTTCCCGAAGCTCAACGCGTTGGAAACGATGGACTTGCATGGAATCTTGGGGAACTTGCTGCCGGCCAGGAAGCCACCATCAGCATGGAAATTGTGCCCGAGACCGAGGGGGAGATCGGATCGGTCGCGAGTGTTAAATTCGCGGCGCAAGCATCGGTACGAACCATCAGCACTCAGCCACGGCTCTCGATCAAGCAAACGGCTGTGGCCGAGATGCTCGGTGGGGACTCTGCGACGATCATCATCGATGTGACCAACAGTGGAACCGGTGTGGCTCGGGATGTAAGGCTCGAAGAGGATGTGCCCAAGGTCTTTCGGCACGTCACTGGTGCCGTTGCATTGCAACAGGATGTCGGAGATCTTGCACCTGGAGAGTCGATGCGTTTTGAAATCGAACTCATGGCATTGAGCGCTGGCAAAGTATCGAATGTCGTTCGTGCCACCTCGGCCAATTGCGCTACGGCCGAATCGGCTTATCCGATCGAGGTCAAAGCACCAAAGTTGCAGTTGCAAATCGTTGGTCCCAAATTGCGACACCTTGAACGACCTGCTCCCTACGAAGCGGTCATTGAGAACATCGGAACGGCGACGGCCAAAGACCTTTACATCACCGCTCGATTGCCGCGAGGCATGAACTTTATCAGCGCCTCGAACGAAGGCACTTACTTACCCGATCAGCACTCCGTGGCCTGGAATCTGTTGGAACTCGCTGCGGGCGCGAAGGCAAAAACCGAAATGGTACTCCTGCCGGTGGAAGAAGGGCGATTTTCAATTGCCATGACCAGCGATGGCGAAGGAGTTCGGGCCGAACCTACGGAACGAGAGGTAATCGTCGAAGGGCAAAGCGAACTGACCTTCGAGATCGATGACGACAACGACCCGATCGAAGTCGCTGGCATGACCACCTACTCGATCCGTATCAACAACATCGGGACACGCCCCGATGCCCAAGTACGCCTGGTGGTTGAAGCCCCCGAGGGAGCATCCATCGAACAAGTCAACTCCCCGATGAAGTATGATGTCAACGGAAGGCAGGTGATCTTTGCTCCAATCCCAAGTCTGGCCTCGAAACAACAGGTCGTCGTCAAGGTTGGAGTCAAGCACACTCGTGAAGGAACGCAGGTTCTGCGAGCTTCGTTGCAGAGTCAGCTTCGAGCAGTCCCTGTCATCAAGGACGAAAGCACGCAAGTCTACCGCGACCAGTAGGAAGAGCTTGGGATGTGGTTTCGAACGCCTAGGCGCAAAACCACTGCAAAAACGCTTGAAAATTCATCGTTGGCTCATCAATCGTTAACAAAACGAGTTCTTCTTAATCATTTCTTAACACAAACCTAACCCTTGCTTCACTCTTTTACTAGCTCTGGCGCATAAAGTGATCGCATCTCATTGAGAGGGGACTTCCAGGTTACCGAATGCAGGCCGCAGTGGACTTGCAAATCTGGAAAAAGTGGGGCTCCGGATGGAGACTCGGACGGTTCGCCTCAAGCATTCATGAGGAAGCGTAAAGAAATGAAGCGAAACAAATTGGTGCGTCGTTCAGGGTTTACATTGGTTGAACTGCTCGTGGTCATCGCGATCATCGGCATTTTGGTGGGATTGCTTTTGCCAGCCGTACAAGCAGCCCGCGAGGCAGCCCGCCGTATGAGTTGCTCGAACAACGCAAGGCAACTCGGGCTGGCTTTGATGAACTACGAGAGTGCTTACAAGCGACTCCCACCAAGCAGAATCAGCTTGACAGCACCTGCTGTGTTTCAAGTATCTTGGCCTGCGATGATCCTTCCAATGATCGAACAAGGCCCGAGCTTCAGCCGATACAACTTCAACATTCCTTGGTATGCTGCGGCCAACGATGTGGTAACCACAACGCAAATTCCAATCATGATTTGCCCATCGGCTCCAACTCCTCGAGATGTCCCACCTCAAAACCTCTACGCAGCGATCTCGAATAATTTGCGTACCGACACTCCGATTTGGGGTTACTCCGACTACGGTTCGATCAATGCCGTTCGAAATGCAGCATTCGTCGCTGCGGGACTGCCGAGCATCGGTACCCGTGAAGTTATGGGCGCGATGGGGCGCGGTCCAGATGGGGTCAAGTTGGCGACCATTATCGACGGGCTCTCCAACACCCTGGTCATCGGAGAAGGTGCCGGTCGTCCTTCGATGTGGGTAAGTGGTCGAAAGGTTCCTAACCCTCGTTCTGGCATTGCTTCAGGAACCAACGTCGTGGTCGACGGATGGGGATGGGCTGATATCAACGGAGGATTTAGCGTTGATGGATCGCGTGCCGATGGTCAGCAAAACAGCACCAACAGCTCGGGCGCTACGACCATTGTCGGTAACTGCTTCATGAATTGCACGAACGATTCGGAGTTCTACGCCTTCCACGGTTCGGGTGCCCACTTCGTCGTCGGTGACGGTTCCGTGCAATTCATCTCAGCAAACATTGCAGGTCCTTCGTTCGTCGCACTTTGCACCAGGGATCGCGGTGACATCGGCAAGTTTGAAGACTAAGCCATGTGGGATCATCGATAGTCGGTCTGTAAAAAAATCGACTTTCTCAATACTTTCAAGAGCTTACACAATCGCTTGTGTAAGCTCTTTTTGATGGTGAATTCAGGAACTGTTGTGGGTGTACCCACTCGCATACGCTAGAAAGTTGTCCTCTTATGAGTTTTGCAAGGATGGATCGATCCCTTTTCGCGATTACGGTTGGATGGTTTTGCCTGTTGGGGATACTGCCGGTTTTTGGCCAAGTTGAGTTTCTAGGTTCGACGAGGCTTTCGGGAGAGTTGACCGATAACAGCGGCCTCAGTGGGATGCTTGAGACCAACACGCCGATCAATGCTTTCGGCGGACTTTCAGCCATCGATTACACGGGCAAGGACAACCGTTATGTGGTTCTTTCCGATCGCGGTGCCGGTGATGGCGCGGCATCGTTTCCATGCCGTTTTCATTTCGTCCAGCTCAAACTCGATCCAGAAAAACGCTCGATCGATTTCCAGCTCGAACGCACCGCGATGCTCAAAGATGCATCCGGAGAATCAATGACCGGTAGTTTGTCGGTTTTGAAAGCTTGGGATAAGCCCCAAAGATGTCCAAGTTATGATCCCGAGGGAATCCGAGTCCTAGGCGACACCGGGGTCTTGATCAGCGATGAATACGGTCCGTATATCGACCTGTTTACCAACGACGGCAAACATATCAAGAACTTTGCACTACCAAAAGCGTTTCAACTTAGCGAAAAGCTCAATCCTGCGTTTACCCAAGGTGCCTTTAGCAATCGAGGACTCGAAGGCATTGCTCTGAGCCCCGATGGCAAGACGATCGTCGGTGTGATGCAAGGCCCTTTGGTGCAAGATGGACGGATCGAAAAAAACAAATGCCTTGGTGTCTGGACTCGGTGGATCGTGATCGATTCAGATTCCGGAAAAAGCAAACAGTGGGCCTACAAACTCGATGACGAATCGACCGGAATCAGCGAGGTTCTTTGGGTCGACGCAGCCCGCTTTTTAGTACTCGAAAGGGATAGCAATGCGGGAGATAAAGCGAAGATAAAACGGATCTACTTGGCCGATGCCTCTGGAGCGACCGACATCACCCAAGCAAGTTCGATGCGTCAAGGGCCACCCGAAGGAACCATAGTGATCCGAAAAACCCTACTGATCGATCTGCTCAATCCCGCCTACGGTTTTGCCGGTAGCAATGCGCCTGAAAAACCCGAAGGGATCACTTGGGGGCCCAAACTCCCCGACGGTAGACGGCTTTTGATGCTTTGCTTCGACAATGACTTCGAACCGGCCAATCCCACGATTTTCGCCGCGTTTGCCGTAGGTCTCTAGGTTCATGGGTCAAAGCCCTGCGTGACGGGAAGTTGCCAAAAGAACCATGCAAGATAAAATTCCATCAACGTGTGCGATGATGCAACTTCTCTTCTACTGCCTAAGGTTCCCGAGCCAACCATGCAAGAGTACCTCCTGGAGTCGCCTTGGATCATCGGTTTACTAGGCTCGTTTCTATCGGGCGTACTGGTCTATGCTTGGCTTGAGTCTGGAAGGGGCGCATTTTGGAAGTGGAGTCTGGGCATTGCCCTGGCTACATTGCTGAGCTTGATAGTCAACATCGGCATTCAAACCGATCGAGAGATTTTGAGCCAGTTCATGACCAAAATCGCTGCAGACCTCGAAGCAAACCGCTTCCAAGACGTCACTGCTTGCGTCCATCCAGATGCCAGCGAGAGCCTCAGGAGCCTCAAAACCCAACTCGAGACCGTGCAATTTGAATCCGTGAGGATCAAAAAAATCCATGGAATCGACCTCGGCAGAATGAAAAACCCAAGAACCGCAGCCATCCGCATGAATGTTTTTGTCCGTGCATCGCGAGATGGAAACTCCGGTTCGGTCCCCAGATGGGTCAAAATCCATCTCGAACAAGAGAAAGGCAAATGGATGGTAGTCGACTACGAGCACCGGGATCCTCAGTACGAAATGCTCAATCGCGACGCTCAGGATCGCATGGATTCTAATTATCGAAGATAATTTTCTAATTCTCGGTTGACATTGGGGCACCTGGACCGAATCATGGAACCAATCCGGGAATGATATTCTCTGATTCTCGTCCCTTTTCCAATCCCCTCTAAATCCACCGAAATTGCGGTCGGTTGCGATGTCCCATCCTCGGTCATCAAATCGAAAACTGGCGGCCCCCTCGATATGGGGGGTGTTTGGTTTTTTGGGTTCTTGGTCTCAATGCTCCCTCGCAAAGCTCATTCATCTGGCATTAATGATCAGCATTTGCCTTGGGATGTCGACCGATGCGTTTGCCAAGTGTGGTTCCTCGACGCGTCAAATGGTATGGCGAAATGCGACCAACGCCGAGCTGATCAAGCTCGAACGCTCCTTCTTTTCTCCTGAAGTTGGATCAAAGACTGGAGCTGAGACTCCTTTGGTTCCCCAGATGACTCACGAGACGGACCGGCCCTGTTCTTCCTGCCATTGCAAGGATGACAAGCAACCAAGTATCCCACTGCAATCGCCCGTCATCAAGACAAACTCAAACCCTATATGCCGCTTTTGCGAAATGCCAGAGGCTGTTCTTTTGCCACTTCTGGACAGTTCGATTGCAAACCTCTGTGATGCGTTTCTAAGCCCAACGCTTGGGCTCTTGGAAAGACCACCTCGGTCGATGTGCCTCTAAAGCACCGCCTTGGATCCAACCTATTTGATCTGTCTTGAACCTCTTCGGTGAAAGGCTTGTAGGTTGGAAGGATCTCGCAAGTGCTTTCATGCTCAATGCGTGAAAGCACTCGAAGACACGCCTTGATCGATTGTTTTTCCAAACCTCTTTTTCTACAAGAAACGAAATTATTATCATGCATAAGCATATTTCTATGTCTTCTAGCGGTCGTCGTTCGTCAGGGTTTACTTTGGTAGAACTTCTGGTTGTCATCGCCATTATCGGTATCCTCGTTGGATTGCTTTTGCCAGCTGTTCAGGCGGCGCGAGAAGCTGCCCGCCGCATGTCATGCAGCAACAACATGCGTCAGATTTCTTTGGCTGCCTTGAACTATGAGTCGGCTTACAAGCGTCTCCCGGCATCGAGAATCTCTCGAACGGCCGATCGTTTGGGACCTGCCAGCGGCATTTCTGTCCATGCACGGCTGCTACCTTTTATGGAAGCAACTTCGACCTATGCACTGATTAACTTTGGGGTCGATTGGAACGATCCGCTCAATGATGTTGCACGACTCACGAGCGTCGCCACGTTCCGTTGCCCATCGGATCCTGCCACGGGTATCCCAGGCACCGCCGGCGGTGCAAATAACTACTATGTCAATTCTGGCACCATACCTCTTTGGAACCGAACGATCGCTGCCCCCCTGCCCCAGGTTCCCGATTGCAACGGGGTCTTCTTTCGCGACTCGCTTCTGAAGCTTGCCTCGATCACTGACGGATTGAGCACCACGGCAGCCATCAGCGAACGTTTGACTGGGGATTTTGCGCAAAACAGATCCACACCTAAGACCGATACGTTCCAACCTGGCACCAACGCGATGACGGCAGACGAAGCTCTCCGCGATTGCCTAGCAGTCAACGTCGATGACTTGAGCAAACAAGGTTTTTCGGACATTGGAGCTCCATGGATCCGAGGTTACCATTCGACGACCGAGTACTACCACATCAATAACCCGAACGGTCGTTCATGCATGTTTCCTCCTGGACGCATCATGACGACTGCCAACTCACAGCATGCGAACTTGGTGAATATGGCTCTGTGCGATGGTTCGACTCAGAATGTCTCTGCCAATATTGATCTGGTGATCTATCGAGCTTTGGGTACCCGAAACGGTGGCGAAGTTGTAAATCTCTCCGAAGTTGCCCCCTAACCCATTGCTGAGGACTCATCATGAAAAGAACTTTTCAAAGCATCGTTTTGATCTTTGTGCTTGGGGTATCGACTGTCTATGCCGAGGACGGTGCAAACATGCAGTCTAAAGCGATCCCCAAGACCCGTTCGGAGACAAAGAAAGTGCTCGGGGCGCTCAAAGAGCGAACCCCAAGACTCCCAGTTCCCGAGACGGTTCCAGGTGGCACGAACCCCGCAAGCTCGAATGTCATCAATGGAAGGGCAAGGCGTTACTACTTGCCCGAATCTTGGTTGCAAGCCGAACGATGGGGCAACGAAGCGCAATCAAAAGTATCCTACGAACTTAAGACTCAGTGTTTTTGGGTCGTATCTCGTGGAAACAATTGCCACTACTGTCTCGGCCATCAGGAGCATAAACTCAAGGTGGCAGGACTGACTGATGATCAGATCGGGGCCTTAGACCGCAACTGGGATATACTCGATCTGCGGACTCGCAGAGGGGTCGAGTTGGCTCGCAAGATGACAGTCTTGCCCTTTGCGATCAGTGATCGAGACATTGCGGCCATGAAGTCCGAGTATTCGGATGCGGAGATTGTCGAGTTGGTTTACAGCATCGCACGATTCAATTCGATGAATCGCTGGACCGACTCGATGGGACTTCCGCAAGACTCCCAAATGCGAGGAGAGAGTGTCGAGTTTGATTCGCCGACGGATTCCAAATGGGATCAAGGTGAATCGATCGTCGTTGCTGGTTCGGATGTCGTTCGCCCTTTGCCATGGACTTGGGAGGAATGCCAAAAGCAGTTCCAAGTTGCAGCTACCAGAAGCCCCCGCGTCGTGCTGGCTTCAAAAGAGTTTGCAGCAGAGACGCTCAAGCAAGAGGTAGCGACGATCAACGATTGGCATCGAGCCATTGCGTCGTTGCCTGCTGCGGGTCCCGAAATGGTTCAGGCTTGGACAGAGATGCTCAGCGATACCGAACTGGATCCAAAGATCAAGGCGGCGATTTGCTGGACGACGGCACGTTGCAACCGGTCAGCGGGTTCATTAAGCATGGCCGCTCAGTTTGCAAAGCGGCTGGGCGTCTCTGAGCAGGAGCTGAAACTTTGGGATTCCAGGGGCCAAGCTAACTTGCCAGAAGGCCTAGCCAAGGCGATTCGTTTTGCCGACAAGCTGACTTGTCAGCCGACGAAGATTACGGATGCCGATATTGCGGAACTGAGAAAAGAGTTCAATGACCGTCAAACGGCTCACGTGATCTACACGGCTGCGACCGCCAATGCCTTGGATCGACTCACGGAGACCCTCAGTTTGTCGGTGCCAAGTCAAGCAGCGAAGTGATTAGGACCGATGGCCTGAAAAGTAGCAGGCACACTCCGCTGTGCAGTCCGCCACATAGTAGCAGGCACACTCCGCTGTGCAGTCCGCCTCATAGTAGCAGGCACACTCCGCTGTGCCGTCCGCCTCATAGTAGCAGGCACACTCCGCTGTGCCGTCCGCCGGGGATCGATGGGTAACTGATTTAATTTTTAGAACGGCACAGCGGAGTGTGCCTACTACCTTGGGCTGCTGCTCGATACTGCGGAGCGGCAACCAAGAAATTGATAATGGAGAATTGAGAATGGCGAATTACCAAGAACGCGCCGTTTTGCATGGATTTCAATTCTCAATTCTCAATTCTTAACTCATTTCCCAATCGATGTCTTCCCAACGCAGCGACAGCGTTTCCGAGGGTGTCCGAAGCCCACCGTAGCGACTCAGCCCTAGGATCACTTTCGAGATGTAGGGCCTTGTCGGCCCGAGCGACCGCTCAAACCGGTGCGACCGCCCTTTGCTTCTAAGGACTAGAAATTCTCGACTAATGGGATTATCTCTGGTAAACTGATCCAGGAGGGTTCATCTATGTCGGTTGAAACGTTGATTGGCAGTTTAACTCAGGACGAAAAGCGTTTCGCATTGGAATTGCTTTGGTCTTCGCTTCGGGCTGATGCCCAAGGGTACACGCCACCTGAGTGGCACGCTGATGTATTGGCAGAACGTTTGCGGAATCCCTCATCGGAACCTTCGAAACCGCTGGGCGAAGCGATGGAAGACATTCGTCGGAGGGTCAATGAACGTCGCTCTTCGTCCTGAAGCTTCGTCAGACCTTGTTTCGGCAGCGGCGTACTTCAATAATATCAGTGATGGCTGGGGCGAACATTTCCTCAATACGATTGAAGTCGACCTTGCTGATCTTCGAGAGGAAGCCGGAATCCATGCGATTCACCAGGGATTACCGTGCAAGTTCGCCAAAGTATTTCCGTTTGCAATCTACTATCGTGTCGAGACAGAGTCAGCGATCGTATACGCAATCTTAAGTTGCCGAATGTCCCCGGATGCCCACAGATAAATGCTGGCGCTACGTGTTTAGTCCTTCGAGGGTCTAACCGACTCCTCATGCAATCAGTGACGAAAGGAGTCGTTTCCGAAGAGACCAATTTTGTACCTTTCGAACTCTGAAAAAACACGGGTAAAACATCGAAAAGTTCGGTTCCTGTCCTCTCCGCTCAAAAACCCTGGTTTTCCCAGGGTTTTTCGCATTTCGGCGAAGTTCCTTTGGCCGTCTGTAGCGCCCATGCAACTCGGTGCATGGCGCCTGCGGCGTTGCATTTCGCGTCGCGCACCCCAAATCGAGTCGTTTTTCGAGTCGCGAAAGTCGTCAAAACGCTGGGGTTTTGAATGTGCCTGTCTGGCCCCGATCCACGCCGGTGGAGGCGGTAGGATTCGAACTATCTGTGTGACCACCTGCAACCCAGGAACGGTGACTACCACTCAATCCATTGATTGATCGGCTCGCACATCCGGATATCATTGAATCTCGGGTCATGGCCACCTTGCGTGATAGGCTGCACTTGGTTCGGTCTACAGGGTTTAGGCGGATCAGGTTAAAAACAAGTTCGTCGATGGAAATTACATGACTGCAGACCGAGATACATTAGCTGCGATCTTGAAAGAGCATCTCGCGTCGTATCGTAACATGCCACACCATGAGCTCGCCGCACGAATCGAATCGCCGAACCACGGTCTCGACGTAATTGAAGGTGCGGCACCCGATGGCACGCCCTACACAATTGAAATGAACATTCTCTGGGACGATCGCACCAAACGCCACATCCGTGTCATTGCTGACTTATCGACCGGCACACGTGGTTGCCTGCTCGGCTTCATTCCGGCCTTCTCGCCGGATGTCTCAGACGAATTCATCCTCGTACCGGATGGCATGTTCCTTGGCGAGTAATGCAAAGTGATTACTTGTTTGCTATACTGGCGACAACGCGTTGCATGTACGAGAGCAGGCCTTAATTTC
>Ga0315907_10007022_pt1 | contig 11801 bp, 3 predicted proteins | sample LakEriMetagenome_3_FD_203525 | JGI IMG/M metagenome (GOLD analysis project Ga0315907, IMG submission 203525) | Freshwater fungal communities from buoy surface, Lake Erie, Ohio, United States - Buoy 12 MA123 | ecosystem: Environmental > Aquatic > Freshwater > Lake > Lake biofilm | place: USA...
CGGCCAGTTCACCAACCTCCTCGAGCAGGCCAAGGCCCTCGGCCTCGGCGACCGCTGGGAGGAGGTCTGCAAGGCCTACGCCGACTGCAACCAGCTGCTCGGCGACATCGTCAAGGTCACGCCCACGAGCAAGTCGGTGGGCGACCTGGCGCTGCTTCTGGTCACCAACGGCATGCACGCGTCCGACCTGCTTTCCGACTCCCGCGAGCTCTCGTTCCCCGAGTCGGTGGTCGATCTCCTCGCCGGCCGCATGGGCCAGCCGCCGGGCGGCTTCCCCGCGGCGGTCGTCAACCGCATCGTCCGCAGCGGCGACGTGGTGACGGGCCGCCCGGGCGAGTCGCTGCCGCCGGCCGACTTCACCGCCGCCGCGAAGAAGGTGGCGGAACTGGTGGGCCGCACCGCGTCGCCCAAGGAGGTCCTCTCCTGGCTCCTCTACCCGCGGGTGTTCCAGGATTACGCGCAGCACCGGGCGAAGCACGGCGACGTGAGCGTGCTCCCCACGCCGGCTTTCCTCGAGGGCCCGAAGCCGGGCGAGGAGCTCGCCATCGACATCGAGCCGGGCAAGACGCTCGTGGTCCGGCTGCTCACGGTGGGCGAGCCGCACGCCGACGGCACGCGGACCGTGTTCTTCGAGCTCAACGGCCAGCCACGGAGCGTGTCGGTCGCCGACAAGAGCCTGGAGGCGAAGGTGCAGCGGCGGCCGAAGGCCGTGATCGGCGACGCCCGCGAGGTGGGCGCGCCGATGCCGGGTCTGATCGTCACGGTGGCGGTGAAGCCGGGCGACACGGTCGCCAAGGGGCAGAAGCTCCTGTCACTCGAAGCCATGAAGATGGAGACGACGGTCTACGCCGAGCGCGACGGCCGGATCGGCGAGGTGCTCGTGGCGCCGGGCACGCCGGTGGAGGCGGGAGAGCTTGTCGCCCGCTACGCCGACGCGCTGTCGTGATCGCTGAGCGAGCCATCCATGGCCTCGCTCAGCTCGAGCACCCAGGCCCGGAGCCGCGGCCAATCGTGCAACCGCGGGCCCGCGGATCCCGAGATCACCGCGTGGCGGGGGGCGGGTTCGCGCCAGTGCGGCCCGCCTGAGCGTAGATCGACGTGCGGCCCACCGTCGACGCGACCGGCCCCCGCGCCGGCGCCGCGGCGGCGGGCAGCGGATCCGGACTTTGGCCCCGGGCGGTGCCGTCCCTGGCCGCCGGCGGGGGCACCGACGCCGCGAGTGCGGCCGGCGGCGCCGGGCAGCCCTGTTTGACCCAGTCGAGCCACACCGTCTGCATCTGGGCCACGCCCGGCACGCCGTAGTGCTTCCGCAGGGCACCGGCCCAGTCGTCCCCGGCCAGGCCATCGGCGACGAAGTTGACGTACTTGTGCCGACCACCGCGTTCGATGAGGTAGCGGGCCAGCGAATAGCCCTGCGAGTAGAGGGGAAGCACGTCGGCCGGATACTCGCGCATCGCGAACATGTCCGGAAACGCGATGCCGCGGCCGGTGGTCAGGAACTCGATCAGCATGCGGTGCTGGCGGGCCCGCTCCACCGGGTGCTCGACCGTCGTGCAGGCGCCTTCGTCGGCCCAGCGCGGCAGCGGCCGGCGGAAGTGGCTGGCGAAGATCGTGTGCGTGATCTCATGGGGCAGCACGGAATCGATGATCCGCTCCTCGCTCCCCTGAATCGTCATCGTCCAGTTGAAGACTTCCCCCTTGTCGAACACGAAACTCGTGGCGCCCCCTGCCCCGAGGTGCGGGGCGACCTGGGCCTTGATCGGACAGGGCCGGCTCCATCGCGGCAGCGGCCGGCCGAGCCATTCGACGGCCAGCGTGTGGCGGTAGTGCTCGGAGGCGTCGCCGATCTTGCGGGCGAGCTCTTCGGTCGGGGCATCGACGAGGAAATTGGCCGTTCGGTACCCCGCGGCGTCGGCGGTTCCGGCACTCCAGCAGCTGGACAGCGCCGCCATCAGGCACGCCAGCCGCATTCCTGCCCGGCGCAGGGCGATTCCTCGTCCGCGATTCATGCCGTCGTGCCTCCATGCATTCAAACCAGGCCGTGACGGAATCCTTTCCGTCGTCACGAACCGCACGCAGCCGGGCCCGCGAAGGCCACTCCGTGCGGCCGCCGTTCGGCCCAAGAGGGTGCGGACGGTAGCGGCCGACCCCAGGCCGGGCCAGATCGCTTTTCACTTGCCCGCTTCGCCCCGTTTTCCAACGCGCGGGCGGAACCGGCCTCAGCCGTCCCGCAGCGAATGCGTCGAGGGATAGCCGCTCCACTCGTCATGGGCTGCGGCCGCGCGCCGCGACCTGTACCAGACCGCCAGCCCCGTCGCGCCAGCCCCCAGCATGAGCCATCCGGGCAGAGTCGGGACGAGACCCGCCGCCCAGCCGCCACCGCCGACGATGAACAGCACGGGAACGGACCATGCGGCCACGGCGCGCAGCGACTCCCATGTCAGCCCGTGGCGACGCGCCGCCAGCCAGCCCCACGCGACGATGACCGCCAGACCGATGGTGGCCGCCGCCCGCCCCGCGGTGGAGACGTCCAACTCCCGCACGACCCGCACCGTCACACGGCCATCGGCGGCGGCCGCCATCCGCATGGGCATCACGCCCGGCGGCGAATCGATCGCATGTTCCCATGCCCGTTCGAGATGCGCGGCCTCGCCGGCGGCACGGGCGGCGGCGAAGACGCGCAGGCGATCAGCGTCGGGGCCGGCTCCTGCAAGAGCCCGAGAGAAGGCGGCATCGATGCGCTCGCGAGCGGCATTCAACGCAGCCTGCCAGCTCACCTCGTCGAGAAGCCGTGCGGGGGCCGCGACGCGCAGCGTGCGGCCAGGGGGGGCGTCGATCGTCCAGAGCACCTCGCCACCGGGGACGTTCTCGATCAGCGGCGGCTGCAACTGAATGGGCCGTCCCGCCCCGAGGGCGGCATCAAGGTCGCCCGAGAACACCACCATGATGGATCGCGGCCAGGCCGCGTCGTGCAACTGCACTTCCCAGGCATCCGCGGCGACCGGCCGAGCATCCACGTCCTGCCCGTCGACGAGCACATCGAACAGCCTGATCCGCGGGGGCAACCGGAGGCGGAGCGTGGAGCGTGCCGCCACGACATCGTAGCGGGCGAGCCCGCGCAACCGGCCACGATCATCGATCGCCGCCGTGACCAAGACCCGCGCGACACGAGCCTCCTGCGGATCGGCCGTTGCGGTCGAAGGCGTCACGGGCTCCTTGACGGCGTCCACATCGGCCGCCGGCGCGGGCTCCGCGGCCAGATCATAGAGCGGACCGGCGGCGCCGGGCGGCACTTCGGCCTGTTTCGCCACCACCAGCGGGCCGCCACCGCGGCTCCATGAGAGGCTCAGCGGGCTGCTCCCGGCCAGATCCGCTCGCAGCAACGGAACGCGGCCGCGCGACGCGGGACGGATCGACAGCCGGCCATCGATGTCGAGCCGATACCGACCCGCCCGCGGCTGCTGCATGACGATGGTCAGCCGATTGGCCTCGGTCATGGACCACTGGAGATCGAGCGGTGGGCGGGCGCCGGCGTCGGGCGCCGCCAGATCGTCCTCCCGTAACGTGACCCGGCCGATGTCGCAGCCAGGTGGCAGCTCCACCGGAATCGCGACCAGGGGCGTCGACGTGGCGTCGATCCGTGCCTGCAGCCGCAGGTCGATGCCATCGGGCTCCAGGCTCACAGCCAGCGCCTGCGAACCGCGCACCTCCTGCGGCCGCCGGCCGACCACAAGCCGCGCACGAGTGTGCGCCGCCCCTCCACCTCCGGCCTCGTACCGCCACACGTCGCCGCCGGCCCCGAGGAACTCGTCGCGTTGGTCGCCCGACTGGGCAGCGGGCAACTCCAGGGTGGCGATCAGATCGGGTGATGCCGTCAGCCGCACGGTACGGGCGTCCGTGTCCACGCCTTCCAGCCAGACGGCAGGCACGTCAAACGAGCCGACCGGATCGACCAGCGGCATGCGGAAGGCGAGGCGAACTCGCGTCGGACCAGGTTCCGGCGACGTGCGCTCGACGAGAAAGCGGCCGCGGCCGAGCGGCCGCACGACCTGGCCTTCAGCCGTCGGATCCTCGAGCGGCTCGAGCAACGCGTCGGCGGCGACGACGACCGCGCGAACGATGGCTTCACCGGCGATGTCGAATCGAGCCCGCACCCGACAGGCGTCGAGGTCCCACGCGACGTCATTCTCACTCGTCGCGGCCAGGCCTCCCGCGGAGAGTTTGTCGCGGCGGTCGATCGGCCGCACGAGCCGCACCCGGGCCGCACCCGCGAGATCGAAGCCTGGCTCGCCGGGCTTGGCTTCGGCAGCCCGCATGAAGGGCCCGTCCGGCGCGGCGCGATCGCACTGCACCGCATCGCCGGCCGCCGGAATCGCCGTCCCATTGCCGTCGACGAGTTCCAGCCGCGTCACGGCCGCTGGGGGCAGGCGGATCGCAGCCGCCTCCAGGCGGCCGCGGCGATCGACAGCCGGCTGGACCTTGACCTCGAGCCGGTGGCTCCCGGCGACGGGAGCGACCAGGCGGACGAACCGGCCTTCCTGGCGAACCTGAATGGTGGTCTGCCCGGCGGTGGGCGGTTCCCATCGGGCCTCGCCGGGACCTTGATCGAGCACGAGCGTGCCGCCGGCATCGGCGTCGATATCGAGGACCAGGCGCCACGGCGTTGGCACGGGACCGTCCTCGACCAGCACGCGGCAGCGCATGATCCGCAGCGCCGTGGACGCCACCGGCTGCCCTCCCCGGAGCAGCGCGCGAAACAGCGGCTCTGGCACGAGTGCCAGGTCGCCGTCATCACCCGGAGTGAGCAGCACCTTGAGCGGCTGAGCATCGCCGGGCGGATCCGCGGCGTGGCCCTGCGGCAGGGCACACGCCCAGGCCGCGAGCAGGCATGCCGCCACGGTCCGGGGCGGGGCCCCGAGACCACCCAGCAGGCGACACCCGCAGCCCGCGAGACAGCTCCACCAGGCGGCCCGCGCCACCGTGGCGAACGGGGGCTCGATCCATACGGCGAGCGCGGCGGTGACTGCCGTGAGCAACAACGCCGCGACGGGACCGCGTCGCGCCAGCGCCAGCACCGACAGGAATGACACGAAGCCCAGGACGAGCGCCGCCGCCGCCATGAACCGGCCGCGCACGACCACGATGCCGGCCCCCTTGCGGCCCGAGACAGGGACGAAACGCCGGGCCGTGAAGCCGGCAGCGGCCGGTGAGGCGGTCGCCTCGCGGTCTTGTTCCGTGGCGGCGACATGGGCCGCGGGAACGCGGGCGGCAAACAGCCGCTCCACGAGCCGTGCCTGTGGCGGCCCGACTTCACGATACCGACCGAGCACCGGCGCCACCGCGAGGTCAGGCGGGAGGAACACAAGCAGTCGCTGATCGAGGACCGGCACGTCGATCGCGCTGCCGACCGGCTCCACCCGCCACCATCCCGGCTCCGGCGCGCCCTCCGCCAGCGTCCGCACCACGAGCCGCAGCCGCCGCCGACCGGGTGGGAGTGGCACCTTGGCCGTGCCGCCGCCGTCCAGCGACTCGAGCGGCATGACGGCCCCGTCCAGCAAAACCGCCTCCACGCGGCGCCCCATCGGCACGGTCAGCGACACATGATCGCGGCCTTGGTTCTCGATGTCGTAGACCGCCTCGCACTCCACCCGACCGGAATCGTGGCACCAGCAGGAAATCGCTTCGCTCCACGCCCAGGCGCGAGCCTCGGCCCCGGCTGTCGGCACCAGTTCAGCGGCGGCCGTCGGCTCTGTGCCTGGCTGTGGCGCGGTGAACGCGAACTCGACCAGCGTCGCAGGCTGGCCTGCGACGGTCGGCACCGGCGGCAGTTCCCGGAGCCGGCGGTTGACGACCTGCGGCCGCTCCGGTCCCGTGTCGCGGACGAGCACGGTGCCGCGGGCCGTCGTGGCCCCCTCGACCCAGGCGAGCGTTACCGGCTGCGGCCCGTGAAACGGCACCTCGCGGGAGCCGCGGATCGTCACAGCGTCGCTGAAAGCGGGCGTGATCTCGACGAGCCACGATTCGACGCACGCCGGATTCCGTGCGCCGTCTCCACGGGCACTGTCGGCAGTATCGAGCCGCCGGGCCACGAGCACGCCGCCGGCCGGCTCGACGAGGGACCACTCGAGTTCATCCCCCATCGGCTCGGAGAAGTGCACCACGATGGAATCCACGGCGGCCGCCTCCGGCCTGCAGGTGAGCGTGAAGGATTCGGCGATGCGCTCGTCACGCGCCGCAAGCCGCACGTCGACCCGCACGTCGAGGGGCGGCCGGCGCTGCACGAGTCGGGCGCGACGGTCGGCCGCCCGTTCACCACCTGGAATGCGGCCGCGGAGCGTCCCGGGCTCGACGAGCCGCTCCAGCCGCGGGGGCACGGCAAAGATGCCGACCGGCGCCGCGGCGATCTCGACGATAGCCTCGGGGCCGACGTTGAAGTCAATGACGGCCGAATCGGCGGCCTCGCCGTCGAACCGCACCATGTCCATGTCGGACGTGCGGAACTCGCCGCCGAGGGGCACACCCCGCCGATGTCCGACGACCCGCAGGCCCAGGCTGCGCCGCGGCGTCGCCGCCAGCGCCAGCCCGATTCGCAACTCCTCGCCACCGTCACGGCTGCGGGTGGTCCGCCAGTCGACGTCTGCGTTGGTGGCCCGGCGCCGCTCCTCCACATCCGCGGCGAGATCGAACGGCTCCACCATCTCCACCGCATCGATGATCCAGCCCGGCGCGACGCGGGCCGTGACCTCAAACGCCTCGCCGGTCACCACCCGCAAGTCACAGGCAGCCCGGCCCACCACCTGTCCCGGGGAGAGTTCCACCGTCGTCACACGGGCCACGTCCAATTGCGGCCTGCGCGATCGCAGGCTGATCGCCTGCGTCGCGTCTTTCGCCTGATGCTCGAAGTGGATGATCGCCGGGAGCACGGCGCCGGCCGTGGCCGGCCCGTTCGCAGGGCGGGACGGAAGCGGCCAGCGGGCGGCGATCTCGGGCGTGACCACCCGGCTCTCCTCCATGGCCACGCCCACCACGCCGAGCGAGGGATCGATCTCGACCCGGCTGCCACCCCCGAAGCAGGCGTCGGCCGCGGGCCGCACCAGCGGCACCGTCCAGGCCGTCCGCGTGTCGACCGGCGCCACCGCATGCACGACCAGCGTCGCGGCCTGGCCCACCACGTCCCGTGGCAGGGCGATGCGAGCCGTCCGGCCGTCACGGTCCGCGATCCACTCGAGCATCCGCTCGTCCGCGGCGAGCCGCACGGCGGTGATCCGCAGGGCAGACGGCTTCGCCACGCTCACGACGTCATGCTTCCAGCCGCCCCGGGGCACCAGCGCCGTCGCCACCTCGACCCGCCCGCCGCGCACGATCACGTCGCTCCACGCCGCCACGCCTGCCGGCCCCGCGTCGTCCTTGGCGAAGAACAGATCCATGGAAGTGATCGGCCCACACTCGATCCGCCACTCCCCGTCCCCGGTGCGGCTGACGACCGCCTGACCGAGCGGGACGCCGGAGACCGTCGGCCGCATTCCCGTCGGCGGCCGCACGACGACCGAAGTCGCCAGCGCCGGCACGAGCGGCAACCTGAAGGCGTCGTCCGTCGACGTCGCCGGGGCCACGCTCAGCTCGCACTCATACGTGCCCGCCTCGGGAGTCTTCACGGCGGCCGTGCCATCGGGTCGACCAAACACGACGGCGTCGCCGGTGCCGGCGGCCGTGCGCTGCGAACAGCGGCCCGGCCGCACGGCGCCGAGGGCCACTTCGCGCAGGGACGGGGCCGCCGCATCACCGACGTCGAACACCACCCGCCCGGCGAGGCGGCCCGTCTCGTCGATGGCCAGCACATAGCGGGCACGATCGGCGAGCAGCCGCGGGGCCGCCAGGCCGGCGACGGGCCGCGGTCCGAAACGGGCGACGGCCTGCTCGAACTCCGCCGCCGACATGGGCACGTAGCGGCCGTCACCGAACGGCACGTCCTGCAGTCGCCCGCGCGGCACGTGCACGCGCAGGAAATCGAGCGTCCGCGGCTCCTCCTCGGCGGCGTCGACCCCGGCCGTCACCGCGACGAACAGGACCACGCCGATCGCAGCCGCAACTCGGCATGGCATGGCAGCACGACGGCTCATGGCGCTGACCGCCCCGGCGCCGTCGCACTCTCGCCGTCGAACGCCGATCCGGTGATCACCAGCGACGGCGCGGCCGCCCGCGTCAAGGAACTGGCGGCTCTCCCGAGAGCGGCGGACGACGGGCGGCGACCGGTGGTCTCGCCGTTCATCCGCTGCAACGCCCATGCCATGAGAACCAGCAAAACCCCGGGCAAGGCTGCGATCGCGGCGAGCACCGCGACGTCGGGTGCCGCGGCCGCCGCCAGCACCGCGGAGCCCGCCAGGGCCAGCGGTGGTGCCGGACGCCGAAGGGCGTGATACCGCAGGCCCGCGAGGCCGACCGTCAGCACCATCCCGGAGCAGATCAAAACCAGAAACCACAACGGCAACAGCCACGGCGCGGCCGCCCCGGGCCGACCGACACCCGAGTAGACGACCCGCCGGCCCACCGCTTCGGGTTCGAAGCCGCCGAGTGGCGGGCCGTCCGCGGTGCCGGCGGCCTGTAGCCACGAGGCGAGGGCCTGCCGCGACACCGCCGGTTCCCGATCGGGCACGAGGCCGGTCCATCGCCAGCGCTGCTGCGACGTCCACGACGACGGCGCACCGAAGATCCACTCGTCGGCCCGACAGACCACTTCCCAGTAGAACCGCCGCTCGACGACGTTGGCCGAGAACCGCGGCGGATCGAGCGGCACACGCACGGGCAGGCCGAACCGTGCCGCGAGGGCCTCCCACTCGGCCTCCCGGGACACCAACCGGCGGACCTCCAGCGACCACCGTCCGCTGCCAGTCCGGGGCAGGTCGATCGTCAGCGCCCCATCGGCCCGCGCCGTGCCTTCCACGGCGCGGCCGTCGAGCCTGATCTCGACGGCGCCGGCCGGGAGCGTCAACTCGAGCCGCTCCGCCGCCCCGGACAGGGCGTAGGTGAAGACGTCCTCCCGCCGATCCGCGAGCACGGTGGTCCGCAGCAGCGCCGCGTCGACCACCGCCCCCCCGGACGCCGCACGGCGCCGGACGGCGAGGGCCAGCGGCACGACGTCCTGTTGGCGAATCGTGGACCAGATTCGCGAGACGGCGGCGGGCTGCGGGCTCGCGTCACGGCGCCAGGCGTCGCCGCGCACCTCCGCGGACCAACGCTCCGGCGCATCGAGCGCGACCGTCTGTCGCGTGATCCGCGCCGCCAACGGCAACACGAGCGGCAGGTCGTGGGCGACGGTCGTCTCGGGCGGCACGGCCGGCGTCGGCAGCGTGTACTTCACGACGATCTCGCCTTCGCCGAGAAGCTGGCCCCGCAGGATCGCCCGCAGCCTGCGCATGCCGACCGGCAGCTCTGCGGCGCCGGCCTCGGGCACCTCGACCGGATCGAGCACCCAATCGCCCTGCCGCACCTCGAGCGCCCCGCCGGCCGCGACCTCCAGCGGCACGTGCAGCACGCGAAGCCGGATGGTCTCGGTGACCACCGTGGCGGCCTCGTCCATGACCGCCTGCACGGCGACCGTGGCATCGACACGCCGCGGCAGGTACCGCCGCGTCGCAGCGAACTCGCCCTGACGGGCGTCGAGCCGATATGCGAGCACCACCTCGTCGGTGTCGGTCCGCGACAGCGCCGCCGCCGTCTGGCGGACCAGCCCCTTGATCCGCTCGTTGTCGGGCAGCAGCTCGATGTCGCTGTCGGCGCCCACCACGACGGTCGCCGGCCCGACGAGCCCGGATGCGAGCACGGGGAGCCGCCAGGTGAGTCGTTCGGCGTCGCGTTCGATCGCCCGGCCGCCTCGAATCTCGACGACGGCGTTCCCGACGAGCGGCTGGGCGAACGGGATCCGCACCCTTCCCCCTTCCGCCGTGATGCCCGCGGAGTCGACGACGCCGGGCGGCCCAACTTCATCGATCGTCCAGGTGGGATCGACGTCGACCGTGATCTCGGTCGCCGGGGCGCCCGAGGCCGTGACTCCCAGCCGCGCCTGCAGCGCCAGCCGCTCGGCCGAGACTTCGTAGCGGTATTCGGGCTCGATCACCACGCGGCTGCGTCGCGGCACCACCCGCACCTGGAGCGACGCGGGCTGCGCGTCATAGGCGAACGCCGCGATGAGGCCCGGCCGGCGGCCGGCGGCCGGCGGATCGACCCGGCGCAGCCCCTCTTTCCACACCGCCTGCAATTCGCCTTCAACGACGAGGCTGATCCGCCCCCACTGCCGCCAGGACTCGATGCCGTCGATGACAAATCCGGCCAGCTCGAACGGCCCTGCCTCCTTCGCACCGGCGATGCGATCGAGGGGCCGCTGGCACTCCAGTTCGACGACGGCGTTGCCATCGGGTCCACGAACCACCGCCACGTCGATGCTCGGCGCGTCGGCCGTGCCGCCGCGACCGACCTCTGCGGCCGGCGCGCGAACGCTCCGCAGCGTCGCGGATGGCGGCAGGGTGATCCGCACCGTCGGAGCCGCCTCCGCCAGGCCGCGGAGTTTGATCCGCGCCTGCGTCACGGCATCACGGCCGTCGATCCGCACGACGCTCTCCACCATGGCCTCGGCCACCGGCATGCGGCTGGCGTCGGCCGCGAATCGTTCTCCGACGCTGATGGTGGTGGTCCCGACGATGCCCGACAGCGTGACGTCCGTGCCCCCCGCCTCCCGGGGCCGCGCCTTCCGGGCGGCCGGCGGCGGCTGGACCACGACCTCTGGATCCGTGCGGGCCGAGCGGAGTTCCACCGCCGAGGCGGTGGCCGCCGGCAGGTGGAGGACGATCGCTTCGCGGCCGACGGGCGCATCGACGGCAATCCGGCCCTCGAGCGTGACCGTGTGTCGCGGCTCGGCACCGGCCTCGGGCGGAGCCTCGAGCCATGCACGATAGCCGCGCCCCTCCGGCGCCCCATCGACGAGCAGTCGCCCCGGCCCCTCATGCCGCGGTGGTTGCGTGAGAATGAGCCCCGCGCATCCGAGCGGCACCTCGACCCACCCGCGTCGCGACTGGCGAATCGTGCACACCACGGTGGCCGGACAGGTGCCCGCGGCGACCGCGGTGAGATCGGCCTGCACGCGGATCTCCTCGAGCACGGCTGCAGGCGGCAGGGCGGGGCCAGGCAGTCCCTCCTTGAGCCGCAACAGTTCGACGAAGTCCCGATAGCGGAACCCCGGCACCGGGACGAGGCCGCCGGAATCATCCTCCAGATAAAAAATCTCGGGCTTCCGCTCCTCGACCCGCACCGAATCACCGGTCGGCTGGGGCGGCGCTTGCCCCGGCACCATCCCCGCCATGCAGGCAACGGCGACCAGACCGCGGACTGCCGCGATCAGGAGGCGGAGTCTGACGTTGGCCTGCGCGGGCTTCATGGACGGAGTCGAAAGGGAGGCGGAGCCAGACGCGTCGTGCGTGAGAACCACCCTAAGCCTACCCCGCAACTCCCCGCAAAGCGGCCATTCTCTTCATTTTCCGCAGCCGTCATGACCGTCATGACCGGAACATGCGGCAGCCGGCATGGCGGCCTGACGCCCAGCCCCCAGCGTCGCCCGGAGTTCGGCCATCAGGGGCGGCGTGCTCGTCACGATGAAGGCCGGATCATCGAGGGGCACCTCGATTCCCGGGGCGGCGAAGGGCTCGACCGTGGCCCCCGCCTCGCGGGCGATCAACAGGCCCGCCGCCGCATCCCAACAGGCGATCCGCCGCGCCCAGAAGGCGTGCAGCCGGCCGCAGGCGACATAGGCG
>Ga0315907_10007024_pt1 | contig 11798 bp, 14 predicted proteins | sample LakEriMetagenome_3_FD_203525 | JGI IMG/M metagenome (GOLD analysis project Ga0315907, IMG submission 203525) | Freshwater fungal communities from buoy surface, Lake Erie, Ohio, United States - Buoy 12 MA123 | ecosystem: Environmental > Aquatic > Freshwater > Lake > Lake biofilm | place: USA...
TGCAACGACAACCAGGACAGCGACCACACCCGCAGCCCAAAGCAGACCCTTTGATCGCACGACGGCTGTCCCCCTCGGCAGACAGGCAGCCGGACGGGCGCCCCCATCATTCTTGGGCATCTCGGAAACATGCGGACGTCATGACACACGGGGGGCATGCGCGACTTCCCGTCCCCCACAAGCAGTTGGCCCGGCCCCCAAGGGGGCCGGGCCAACCGAGGTGCTTTGTGCAACTTACGGGACGGGGACCTCGACGGGTCCGACGACCTCGATGCTCTCGAACTTGGTGTTCGTGAGGTACTGCACCACGTCGATGGTGGCTGACTTGGGATCGCCGAACTCATTGAAGTCCAGCGGGCCGGTCACACCGTCGTAGTTGGGCTGGCCGCCCGCCTGGATGATCGCGACGCAGTCGGCGTACGTGCCACAAGCCTCGCCACCCGCATCGGCGTTCGCCACCATCGGCATAGCCGCAGCGATCGCGGTGCCGTCGGCGCAACCGGCGTACTCAGCCGCGATCGCGACGAGCATCGTCGCGTCGTAGGCCTGTGCGCCGTAGGCGAAGTCGGTGAGGGCCGGATCCTGCTCGAGGAGCTTGGCGTTGAAGGCCTCAACGTCGACCGAAGGATCACCGGTGGGCACGGTGCCGATCACGCCGGTCATCGTGTCCTTGGGGAAGTCCTTGAACGCCGTCGTGGAGAGGTTGCCGTCAGCCAGGTAGATCTGCACGTCCTGCGGGCCGATGCCCTGCTTGATCATTTCCTGGATGAGCTTGACGCTCTCATCGAAGCCGACAACCTGGACGAACTCGGGGTTGCCCGCCGCGATCTCGGCGACCTCAGCCTCGAAGGAAGCTGCGGTGGGATCGTAGGTCAGAGCGGTGGTGATGGTGCCGCCGCCGGCCTCGAAGTCCGCGATGAAGGCGTTCTGCAGGCCCTCGCCGTAGGGATCCTTGCGAGCGATGGTCGCACCGGAGGTGAAGCCGGCATCGATCGCGAAGGACGCCTGAACCGCGCCCTGGAGGGCATCGGAGGGAGCCGTGCGGAAGTACAGGCCGTTGTCCGGGTAGTCGGTCAGCGACGGAGCGGTGTTGGCCGGCGAGATCTGGAGAACGCCATTGCTCGTGATCTTGTCGATGACGGTGAAGGTCACACCGGACGAGGCAGCGCCAATGATCGCCTGCACGCCCTTCTGGAGGTGCGAGTCAACGGTCTGCGAGGCGATGTCGGTCTCGGTGTCGCCGGAGTCGCCGTACTCGTTGACCACGGGCTGGCCGAGAACGCCACCAGCCGCGTCGATCTCCTTGACCGCGAGGTCAACGCCTGCGAACTCGGGCGGGCCGAGGTAAGCGAGGCTGCCCGTCGCCGGCAGAAGTGTGCCGATCTTGAGCTGGGTGTTCTGGCAGTCAGTCGAGGGTGCGGGCTCGGCGGACGACGATGACGGAGCAGCGGAGGACGAGGCCGGTGCGGCGCTCGAGGACTCCGAAGTGCTGCTGCTGCCACCGCACGCTGCGAGCACAAGGCTCGCGGCGCCGAGGACCACGACTGCCCCCGCAATCGGGCTGCGTCGGATCATCAATTTCTCCTTAAGGGGTAGCGGGCCACGCGGATGCGTAACCACGCCGTGATGGTGACCTGAAACTACCCTGTGGATGACATGGCCGAGTACCCGCCCGGGGGATCGTCACACGATGGTTAGGAAACCGTGACTCGAGCCGTTATCGTTTCGTGACCTTGCTACTCCCCATCGGCTGGCGAGGCCAGCACCTGCCGGGCCAGATCCCCCAGGGGCAATCGAGCGTCCATGGCGGACTGGCGCAGCCACCGATAGGCCTCTTCCTCGCCTAGGCCCAGTCGCGCGGAGACGATCGACTTGGCGCGCTCCACATCTCGACGATCCACCAGACGCTGCTCGGCCCGCTCGGCCGCGGCAGCGGACTCGATGGCCTGCCCACGAAGATCGCGCAGCGTGAGCCAGCCCGACCAGGCCATCTCGATCGCGGGCACGAGGTCGTCACGGCCGACGGGCTTGACGAGATAGGCCATGGCGCCCGCATCGCGCGCCTGCGCTACGCGCTCCCTCTGACCGAAGGCCGTCACAACGACGACGGCCGTCGTCTCACTGACGCGCCGGGTGACCTCGATCCCGTCCATGCCCGGCATCGCGATGTCCACGAGTGCGACGTCCGGCCCGAGTGCCTGAATCTGCTCGATAGCCGACTGTCCGTCGGCCACCTGGGCTACGACGTCGTAGCCCTCCTCGCGCAGGGTCTCGACGAGGTCCATGCGGATCACGGCCTCGTCTTCGGCCACGACGATGCGCGTCTGTGCCTGCGTCACGTGAGGAGCCTAGGCGAGCGCGGGTACCCTGGCGCCCTGGCCCCGGTATCCCAACCGGCAGAGGAAGCGGTCTCAAACACCGTCCAGTGTGGGTTCGAATCCCACCCGGGGCACTTCGCCGCCACAGGCTCCTAGTGGCGCGTCACTGGAGGGTGAGCGCGCCGACCTTGACGGCGTTCAGCGTGCCGCTGGCCCGCACCGAACCCGCCTGGCCCTTCACGCACTCCACCGTCACCTCTCCCCCGGACTCGGGGATCTCCACGCTGGACGCGAGCGGGAAGGTGACCTGACCAAAGGCTGTCAGAGTCGCGAAGTTCTCCCCCGGTGCGTCCAGGCCGCACGACACGGTGTCGAAGGGTCCGCCGCTCTGCTCCAGGGAGATGTACGCCGCAGCGTCAACGAGGTAGGTGCCGGCCGGCAATGTGAGACGCGCAAGCACCACGGGCGCATCAGCGAAGGTGTCATCCGACAGGGCTACCGAGAAGCCATCGCTCGGACCGATGGGGCCCTGCGGCCCCTCCGGACCGGGGTTGCCGACATTGCCCGGCAGCCCCTGCGGACCCTGGGGGCCGGTCGGACCCGATATCCCGGCGGGTCCCTGCAAACCCTGTGGGCCCTGTGGACCCTGCGGACCGGAGGCGCCACGCGGGCCCTGCTTGCCGCGTGGACCCGGGATGCCTCGCTGGTTCCAGGCGAGACGTTCTTCCCCGACCGCGCACGTGTCATCCGCGTTGATGATCCTGAGCTCACCCGTGTCGACTGTCACGCAGGAGAAAATGCGCTGCGCCACCTGGGGGGTTGCATCGTCGCGCGCAGCGATGGCCGGGGCGACGAGAGCGGCTCCCAAGACCACCCCCGACAGCACTCCGGCGCCGACCCCGAGCGGCACCCACCTCATCGCCTTGCCTCCTCTACGCCCCTGCCAGCCAGGGGGCGCCTGACCGACTCCGTCTCAGGCCTCGAGGTCCAGTGTGGACCTTTGCCCCGCAATTCTCGCGAGCAGGCCGTTGACGAAGGCGGGCGAGTCGTCCGTGGACAGCTCCCGGGCGAGGGTCACGGCCTCATCCAGGGCCACAGCCTCCGGCACATCTCCCCACAGCACTTCATAGGCGCCGAGCCGCAGAATTGACCGGTCAACGCCGGGCATCCGCTCCAGGGTCCAGCCCAGCGAGTAGGTCGTGAGCAACTCGTCGATGCGCTCCTGATGCGAGGCCACGCCCGAGACGAGCTCGACAACGTAGGGATTCAGAGGAGAGTCACCCTCCTCGGAACGAAGGCGCTCAGCATCTGCGAGTACGACGAGGGGGTCGACCCCACGCAGGTCCGCCTGGAAGAGGACGTCGAGAGCGCGCTTACGGGCTTTATGGCGAGCGGCCACGTCAGGTGACGCGGCCGAGGTAGGAACCGTCGCGCGTGTCCACCTTCACTCGGGTGTCGGCCTCGATGAAGAGCGGCACCTGGATCTCGGTGCCGGTCTCGAGAGTCGCGGGCTTGGTGCCACCCGTGGAGCGATCACCCTGCACACCGGGCTCGGTGTAGGTGATGGTGAGCTCCACGGCAGCGGGCAACTCGACGTACAGGGCGTTGCCCTCGTGCATCGCGACGATGCACTCCTGGTTCTCCAGCATCCACCTCGCGTTGTCGCTCACCACCGCGTTGGGGATCATCACCTGTTCGTAGGTGGAGGTGTCCATGAAGACCCAGTCGTCGCCGTCACGGTAGAGGTACTGCATGTCGCGCTTGTCGACATTGGCCGTCTCCACCTTGACCCCCGCGTTGAAGGTCTTGTCGACAACCTTGCCCGAGAGGACGTTCTTGAGCTTGGTTCGCACGAAGGCACCGCCCTTGCCGGGCTTGACGTGCTGGAACTCCACGACGGTCCACAACTGGCCGTCGAGGTTGAGCACCAGACCGTTCTTGAGATCGTTGGTCGAAGCCACGTGCTGTCGTCCTCCCGTATCAGCCCAGCGCCACGAGGTCGCGGGGCGACGACGTGAGGGATCTGCTGGGACCCTCGCCCACCAGGATGGTGTCCTCGATGCGCACTCCGCCCCGTCCGGGGAGGTAGATGCCGGGTTCGATGGTCACCGGTGAGTCGGCGGGGAGCCTACCCGTGGCCCGCGAACTCAGGAACGGCGCCTCGTGGATTTCGAGCCCCACGCCGTGCCCGAGACCGTGATCGAAGTGAGCGCCGAATCCCGCGTCGGCCACTACCGCACGGGCAGCGGTGTCGACGTCGAGCAAGGGGGCGCCGGCCCGAGCCGCGGCCCTGCCAGCCTCCTGGGCCTGCGCCACCACCGCATGAATCTTCCGCTGCCAATCTGCCGCTCCACCCAAGACGAACGTCCGCGTCTCATCGGCGTGATAGCCGCCCACGGCTGCGCCGAAGTCGATGAGGAGCAGGTCGCCGCGCTCGAGCGGCCGCGTGGAGGGCTCATGGTGCGGCTTCGCCGAGTTCGGACCGCCGGCGACGATGGTCTCGAAGGAAAGTTCGTCGGCTCCGTGGGCGAACATCTCTGCCTCGAGCCAGCGGGCAATCTCCCGCTCGGTGATGCCCTCACGGACGCGGGGAAGGATGGCCTGGAGGGCGGCATCGCTGACGGCGCACGCACGCTCGATGAGCGCGATCTCCTCGGCATCCTTTTGGACCCGACAGGCCTCGACGACCCCCGACGACTCGAGGGGAGACTCGCCGAGGACCGCTTCCAGGGTCCTCAGGTCCCCCACGCTCAGATGCGCCGCCTCCACGGCGAGGGCACCGCGCCCCCAGATCTCGGCCATTGCCGGCAGCGTCGCCCTGTCGAGGTGGACGCGCAGGTCAGGACACTGCTCTGCTGCCTGCACGGCGTAGCGACCATCAGTGCCCAGGAGTGCCGCAGACTCCTGCAGGAGGAGCACCGCGTTGCTCCCGGTGAATCCGGTCAGGTAGCGCACATTGGCCAGCGAGGTGACGAGCAGTGCGGACGCGGTCGGTGCCTGAGCGATCAACTGCTCCCACGCACGCTCACGACGCAGTGCGTGAGCGTCAGTCACGGTGACCCGCTCGCGATGGCCCGCAGGGCGAGGGCGTAGGACTCGATGCCGAAGCCGCTGATCGAACCGGTCACAACCGAGGCGATCACCGACGTGTGGCGGAACGACTCACGTGCCGAGGGATTGGATAGGTGCACCTCAACGGTGATGACCGGTACCTGCGCAAGGGCGTCCCTCAGCGCGTACGAATAGTGCGTGAAGGCGCCAGCGTTGAGGACGACGGGTACGCGACCATCCGCCGCCTCGTGGAGCCAGGACACGAGCTCGGACTCCGAGTCCGTCTGGCGCACTTCGACGTCAAGCCCGAGATCGGCACCCCAAGCCCGACACGCACCCGCGAGCTCCTCATGGGTCGTGTGCCCATAGATCTCCGGCTCACGCACGCCCAGACGGCCCAGATTCGGGCCATTGAGCACGAGCACGCGACGTCCGCTCATGGGGTCACCTCCGCGTAAGCCGCCGCGAGTAGGGCGGGATCGGGTCCCTCGAGGATCGCCGGGCGGGCGAGACCGTCGAGCACGACAAAACGCAGCATGTCACCGCGGGTCTTCTTATCGACGCGCATCGCCGCGAGGAGGCGCTCCCACCGTCCCCCGGCGTACGTCGTCGGGAGCCCTAGCGCTCCGAGTGCCTCGCGGTGCAGATCGACGGTCGCATCATCAAGGCGGCCCGCGAGACGTGCGAGCTCGGCAACGTAGACCATTCCCACGCTGATCGCGGCGCCATGCCGCCATCGATAGTCCTCGACACGCTCGATCGCGTGCCCCAGGGTGTGCCCGTAGTTGAGGACCTCGCGCCCGAGGGGACCACCGAGTGACTCGCGCAGGTCGCCGGCGACCACGTCGGCCTTGACGCGAATGGAGCGCTCGATAATCTCGCGCAGCCTCGCCGACTCGGGGCGCACCGCGTCATCAGGATCCTGCAGGACTAGGTCGAGGATCACCGGATCGCTCACCAGCCCGCACTTCACCGACTCCGCGAGCCCGGCCACCAGGTCATGACGGGGCAGCGTCTCCAGCGCGGTGAGATCGCATAGGACCCCGGCCGGCTCGTGGAAGGAACCCACGAGGTTCTTGCCCGCGTCGGTGTTGATCCCCGTCTTGCCGCCAACCGCGGCATCCACCATGCCCAGCACAGTGGTGGGGATGTGGATGACGCGTACCCCGCGTAGCCATGTGGCGGCGACGAACCCGGCGAGATCGGTCGTGGACCCGCCTCCGATGCCCACGATCGCATCGGTCCGGGTGAATCCGGCCTGGCCCAGGACCGACCAGCAGAAGGCCGCGACCTCCGGGGTCTTCGCTGCCTCACCGTCGGGAATCTCCAGCGCGATGGCCTCGAGGCCTTCAGAGATGAGGTCCTCGCGGATGGCCTCGGCGGTCGTCGACAACGCCGCCGGGGAGATCACAGCGACCCGTCGGCATGACTCACCGAGAAGAGGTCGCAGCTCGCCCAGGAGGCCATGGCCCACGATCACGTCGTAGGGATGCTCGGCGCGGACGGGGATAGTGGTCAGGTCACGGTCCGTCATGTTGTCTCCACGGCAGAGACCACTGCTGCGACCACATCGTCCACGGCGAGCCCGTCGGTATCCACGACCCACGTGGCGACTTCTTCATACAAGGGCGTGCGTTCGTCGAGAAGGGTCATGAGCGTCCCCCGCACATTGCCCAGCAGGAGCGGTCGACTGGCGTTGAGACCGACGCGCTTCGCTGCCTCAGGGACGCCCACGCGAAGCCACACACAGGGGACGTCGGCAAGCCGTCCGCGCGTGGATGCGTCGAGCACGGCACCACCACCGAGTGCGAGGACACCCTCATGTGCATCGAGGGCACGGGCAATGACCTCACGCTCCATGACCCGGAAGGCCGGCTCGCCCTCGTCGACGAAGATCTCCGCCACGGTCTTGCCGGCTTCGGACTCGATCATCTGGTCACTGTCACGAAAGGGCACTCCCCAGCGCCGAGCGAGTCGTCGGCCCACGGTGGACTTGCCGGCCCCCGGTGCCCCCACGAGCACGACAGTGGTCACGAGAAGGCCAGGTTGTCGAGGTAGGACCTCAGGTTGCGGCGCGTCTCCTCGACAGAGTCCCCCCCGAACTTCTCCATGAGCGCATCGGTAAGGACCAGGGCGACCATGGCCTCGGCGACGACCCCGGCCGCGGGTACCGCGCACACGTCCGAGCGCTGGTTAATCGCCTTGGCCGCCTCGCCCGTGGCGACGTCGACGGTCTGGAGGGCCCGCGGAATGGTCGAGATCGGCTTCATCGCTGCGCGGACACGCAGGGTCTCTCCCGTGGTCATGCCTCCCTCGGTGCCGCCCGACATGCCCGAGGTGCGCGTGAGGCGGTCTCCCTCACTCACGATCTCGTCCTGCGCGAGAGAACCGCGTCGTGCCGCAAGGTCGAATCCATCGCCGACCTCAACACCCTTGATGGCCTGGATGCCCATGAGGGCCGCGGCAAGTTTGGCGTCGATGCGTCGATCCCAGTGGACGTGGCTTCCCAAGCCCGGCGGAAGGCTATGCACGACGACCTCCACGACTCCTCCGAGAGTGTCGCCCTCGCGGTGCGCCGCGGAGATCTCCGCCTGCATCCGCTCGCTTGCTCCGGCGTCAAGCGCTCGGACCGGGTCGTCATCGATACGGTCGCGATCCTCCGCGCGAGGCAGTGAGTCGGGCTCGGCGACAGCGCCACCGATGCGCACGACGTGGCTGATGACTTCAATCCCGCCCACCTGACGCAGGAATGCTCGTGCCACAGCGCCGAGTGCGACGCGGGCAGCCGTCTCGCGAGCGCTCGCGCGCTCGAGCACCGGACGGGCATCGTCGAATCCGTACTTCTGCATGCCCACAAGGTCGGCATGTCCGGGCCTCGGCCGAGTGAGCGGTGCATTACGCGCGAGAGCGGCGAGTTCCTCGGGATCGACGGGATCGGCGGACATCACGGTCTGCCACTTGGGCCACTCGCTGTTGCCAACCTCGATCGCGATGGGAGATCCCATCGTCAGGCCGTGCCGCACACCGCCGAGAACGCGAACCTCGTCCTGCTCGAAGGCCATGCGCGCGCCTCGGCCCGCCCCCAGCCGACGGCGACGTAGGTCATCCCCGATGTCCGCCGTGGTGACCTGGACGCCTGCGGGCAGACCCTCCATGATGGCCACGAGAGCCGGGCCGTGGGATTCCCCTGCCGTGAGCCATCTGACCATGGGCGAATCCTCTCAGACCTCAGGTGGAGAGCAGCCCCACGAGGGTCCCGAGCAGCAGAAAGGGGCCGAAGGGCAGGGCCCGGCGGAGGGCACCCCCAATGGGTCGCCGCGCCACGACGTCGCGCACGAGGATTGCGATCGCTGCCAGCGCGCCCAGCACGAACCCCGCGAGGATCCCCACGAGCACGGCCTCCCAGCCCAGGTAGCCGAGGTAGAGGCCCAGGGCGGGCGCGAGCTTCACGTCGCCCATGCCCAGCCCGCTCGGCCCCACGAGCGCGAGGGCTAGGAGGACACCCGTCACCGCAAGCGCCGCGAGCCAGGCTCGCCCGTAGGCGGAGAGGTCTCCGGGCACGAGAAGCAAGAGCGCCCCGGCGGCCGCGGCAGCGACGTTGAGCGTGTCGGGGATCCGATGGCGGGCCAGGTCCGTGCGCACGATGGGCGCAGCAATCCACGCCAGCGCGACCCAGGCTGGGATGAGCGCCGACGTCGGCACGAGGAGCACCGCCGCTGCTCCACCCCATCCGGCAATCAGGCCCGAGAACCAGGGGCGACTCACCCAGTCGCCGCCTTCGGGATCACGCAGTGACCATCGAGCGAGCCGATCCCACACGGGACCGAGCGCGATGCCGACGACCAGGACGGCCGTAGACGTGGCGATGAGGAGGAGCGTCATGGACGCGCCGTCTCGGATGCACCTCGCAACGCCATCCGCATGGCGGCCACGGGAGCATCCAGCCCGGTCATGAGCGTCACCTGGTCGACCGCCTGCCACAGGAGGAGGTCGAGACCATCGGCGGTGGCGCCGCCAGCACGTCGCCAGGCGGCGGTGAGAGGCGTGACCCCCTCGCCGTAGGCGACGTCGAGCAGTACGCCGGGAGAGCCCGTCACTCGGTGGACCAAGCCATCAGCCGCCCCGGGCGGGACGGTCGCAATCACGACGTCTTCCGCAAGAGGTGCACTGCCGTCCCAGGGAGACAGCGCTACGTCGACTCCCAGGTCACGCCCCAGCGCCACGAGGTCCGCGGCTCGCTCAGGATTGCGTGCCCACACAACGACTTCATCCACCCCGAGGCGCTGCAGTGCCACCAGTGCGCTGCGCGCAGTCGCGCCCGATCCGAGGATGGCGCCGGTGCGGGCCACCAGATCTCCTCCGTGGGCCTCCTGCAGCGCCCGCTGCATCCCGGCGACATCGGTGTTGTGCCCCGCGCGTCGGCCGTCGGTGAAGACGACGGTGTTCACGGCGCGGACGAGCGCGGCAGTCTCCGAGATCTCATCCAGCATCGGCAGCACGTCGGTCTTGAGGGGCATGGTGAGCGAGAGTCCCGCCCACTCCGGCTGCTCGCAGGAGTCCAGGAAGTCCGCGAGCGACGCCGTGGTCACCTCGATGGCGTCGTAGGTCCAGTCCAGTCCCAGGGCGGCGTAGGCAGCGCGATGGAGGTCAGGCGATCGACTGTGCGAGATGGGCGAGCCGAGGACGGCGGCGCGACGCGTGGCCATGACGGATCAGGGTGCCTGGGGGGCTGCGGTCGCGGCGTAGTTGTCCCGGAACTTCTGCTTCCACACGAGGAACTGGTCGTAGTCCGCGGTGAAGCGTGTTGTCAAGGTCTCCGGGTCGACGGTGACGAAGTACAGCCAGTCACCACTGGCCGGATTCAATGCCGCCTCGATCGCTTCCTGGCCCGGGGAGTTGATGGGCCCGGGAGGCAGCCCGTCGATGACGAAGGTGTTGTACGGCGACGATGTGGTGAGCATGTCCTCGGTGAGGAAGAACGTGTCCTGGCGCAGGGCGTAGTTGACGGTGGAGTCGAATTGCAGCTTCATCCCCTGCTCGAGCCGGTTGTAGACAACACGAGCGACCTTGCGGAAGTCCTGAGGGGCCGCCTCAGCCTGCACGAGGCTCGCGACAATCATGACCTCGTACGGCGAGATCCCCAGCCGCTTCGCGCGCTTCTCCAGGCTCACCTCGTCTGCCGCGATGTCGAATCGGCGCACCATGGCACCCAGGACCTCCGAAGCCGTGCGCCCCGGGATGACGTCGTAGGACGCGGGGAAGAGGAAGCCCTCAGCGCGCCCACCCGACCAGTCGGGCAGCCCCAGGTCCGCGGAGTCGACCGTGGCTGCCTCGAGGTCCGCGAAGGGAAGTCCCGTGCGCTCGGCTGTGATCCGCAGTGTCTCGTCGAGCCGGAGGCCCTCGGGAAGCACGAGCGGTGCCGCGCGACTTGCCGGATCAAGCATCGCCTCGATGACCTGCGCGGGGTCCATGCCTGTCTGGAGGGCGTAGACGCCGGGACCGATGCGCGAGGCTCTCTCATCGAGCTCGGCCGTGGCGAGGAAGCTCGATGCCGAGGACACCACGCCCGCCTCCGCCAGTTTGGTGGCCAAGGTGCCGAGGGAGTCTCCGCTGTCGACCACGACATCCACCGCTTGGCCAGCGGCCACCGCTGCTTGCTCTTCGGGTGCAAGCCCGCGCACCGTGGACACGGCCCACACCCCGGCGATGATGAGGGCGATGACGCCCAGCGCCGCCACGGTCCAGCGCACGGGACTGCGCCTATTGCGCGAAGGGGGCAGGGGATCCTCGGTGAGGAAGGGCACGAGCTGGCTCATGTCCTCACCTCTCAATCTGGGCCACGACAGCGAAGCCAACCCTCAAACGGTAACCGCTCGGCCCGCACGAGTCCCGTCGGCGCGCTCGCGCGCGAGGGCAGACTCCAAGATGACGACTGCTGCCGCCTGGTCGACGTAGGCACGAGACTCCCGCGTGCTGCGCCCCGCTTCTTGGATGGCACGCTGCGCGGTGACGGTGGAGAGCCTCTCGTCCACGAGATGCACGGGCACGTCGAGATCACCCGCCAATTGCTCGGCGAAGGCTTCCGCCGCAACGCCAGCGGCCCCGACAGCCCCGTCGAGTCCGAGGGGCAGACCCACGTAGACGATGACGGCGTCGTACTCCACCACGAGAGTCCGGATCTCGTCGAGGGTGCGTGCGTTGCGCGGGAGGGTCACTTCGGGCACCGCGAGGATGCCCTCGGGATCACTGCGCGCGACGCCGACGCGCACGGAGCCGACGTCGATGGCGAGGCGGGTGCCGCGCTCCAGGTCAGGACTCCCCTGCCAACACAGCGACCGCGGCCTGCACAGCGGCAAAGGCATCGTCGAGCCCCTCGGGTCGCGTGCCACCACCCTGCGCGATGTCGTCTTTGCCGCCGCCTCGTCCGTC
>Ga0315907_10007028_pt1 | contig 11795 bp, 7 predicted proteins | sample LakEriMetagenome_3_FD_203525 | JGI IMG/M metagenome (GOLD analysis project Ga0315907, IMG submission 203525) | Freshwater fungal communities from buoy surface, Lake Erie, Ohio, United States - Buoy 12 MA123 | ecosystem: Environmental > Aquatic > Freshwater > Lake > Lake biofilm | place: USA...
CTAGGGGACGACCGGTTTTATCGGCGACTCTTTCGGCAATATAGTCATGAATTTCCCGGAATTTCGGCATCGCGCGCATTTCTAAACGACTTCTATCCTTGAGAGTTACGACAATATCCCCCCAAAGACCAATTCCTCTCGGCATTTTTGCCACTTTTGCCACTTCTGAATAGATAATATCTGTGCGATCGCGTCCCATCCAACCCCCAGTGATCGAAATCCGCCGATCGGTTATCTTATATCTTAACCAGATTGCCCGTACTACTGCCCCAACGGTTAAAGGTAAACAAATCACTGTGAATCCTAGCAGGATATTGATGATTAGGTCGCCGATGTGCGGACCGCCTTCGTAAAAAGTTTCTTCTTTAATGCCCATGAATTATATTAGCCTTCACTAACAACTGCTTTAATTCTCGCAAAAAATGTTCATAATTGCACTCGATCGCCCCTGGACGGATAATGATTATCCCTCGCCATCCTGCCGCTATTTCTGGCAATAACTGCCGAATTACCGCTCGTATTTGCCTTTTTAGTCGATTACGAACCACCGCTTTTTTACTAACTTTCTTGCTAATCGAGATACCAAAACGACTCGGTTCGGGGGTATCTAGGCAAGAATCCTCTAAACTAATTAAGGTTAAGTGGGAACCGTGATAACGCTTCCCTGTTCCATAGACAGCTTGAAAATCCTGTCGATGTTTTAAGCGATGAATTTGGGGTAGTCCCACGAAAATTAGTCGGTTCCCAGAATAACCTAAACACTTAAACGATAGCGCCCTCTTTTCCGACGAGCTTTAATGACTTTACGTCCGTTGACGCTACGCATTCTCGCTCTAAATCCGGAGGTGCGCTTCTGTTTGCGCGTGGTTCCTTCTAAAGTACGTTTACTCACTGCTGATTTTTCTCCTTAAGATAGAGTTAGTCTATAGATATAAAGACACAATTTTTGATTATAACAAAATTACTAGGAATTGGGAAGCTCATGGTCAAGCTCCGTTTCGGTCGGGATATCTGTAATTATCTGCCGGTGGCTGAAAAGCGCGAATGGTTAGTCACTAATGGTATTGGTGGTTTTGCTGCGGGAACCGTGGCTGGATTACTAACTCGCTGTTATCATGGCCTCTTGATCGCTGCTTTGGCTCCACCGACGCAAAGAACGCTTCTAGTGACTAAAATCGATGAATCGGTACAATATAACCAAAAACTCTATCATCTGGCCAGCAATCGCTGGTTAGGTGCTACGATCGAACCACAAGGCTATATTAATATCGAAAGTTTTCATCTGGAAGGGACAATTCCCGTCTGGACTTTTATCTGTGGGGATGCCTTACTAGAAAAGCGTATCTGGATGGAACCGGGAGAAAATACCACCTATACTCGCTATACCTACCTTCGCGGCAATTCTCCTTTAACCCTGAATCTCACTGCTTTTGTCAATTATCGTGATTTTCACGGCAATACCCAGAGTTTTAACTGGCAAATGGATATTAGTCCTCTGGAAAAAGGAGTAAGAGTGATTGCATATAACAATGCTGTACCTTTTTATCTATTAATCAGTCAAGGAGAGGTTTTTCCTGCTCATATCTGGTATTATCGCTTTGATTTGGCCGTGGAACGTTATCGTGGTTTAATCGATCGGGAAAATCATCTTCATGCCGCCAGTTTTTCGGCTACTCTTAAAGTGGGAGAATCGGTGACAATTGCCGCTAGTACCCGTCCCGATCCCAGTTTAGACGGTCAATCTTCTCTAGAGTCTCGCTATCGCTACGAGAATAGTCTGATTAATCCCCAGCAGCCAGCATGGATTCAACAACTTACCCTTGCTGCTGACCAGTTTATCGTTAGTCGTCCTCTCCGGGATCAACCGGACGGCAAAACGATAATCGCAGGTTATCCTTGGTTTGGTGATTGGGGTCGCGATACGATGATCTCCCTAAGAGGATTAACTTTGACTACAGGCAGACCTGCGATCGCGCGTCAGATTTTACTAACTTTTTCCCGTTATCTAGACTGGGGTTTATTGCCGAATTTGCTACCCGATGGCGGAGAAATCCCCGAATATAACGCTGTCGATGCTATTCTTTGGTATTTTGAAGCCATTCGTTCCTATTTTAACCAAAGCCAAGATTTTGAGTTTCTCAGAACTATTTATCCCGCTTTAACGGAAGTGATCGCTTGGTTTCGTCGCGGTACTCGCTACAATATTCACCTAGATGACGATGGTTTGATCTATGCCGGCGAAACGGGAGTACAGTTAACTTGGATGGATGCCAAAGTTGATGATCTGGTGATTACTCCCCGCATCGGCAAACCCGTAGAAATTAATGCTCTTTGGTTCAATGCCCTAAAAATTATGGTTCAATTTGCCCATTATTTGGGCATGGATGCCACTGATTACGAAAAAATGATAAAAATGACCTTACAAGGGTTTTCTCGCTTTTGGGACGATTCTCTGGGGTATTGTTATGATGTTTTGGATACGGACAAGGGCAATGATGCCAGTTTACGACCGAATCAACTTTTTGCCGTGTCCTTGTCGGTGGAGGAGTTATTAAATTCCCCACAGAAAAAGGCCATTGTCGATATTTGTGCTTTAAAATTGTTGACTTCTCGCGGTTTGCGATCGCTAGATGTGGATCATCCCGATTACCGTGGCGTTTACAGTGGCGATCGCTTAAAAAGAGATAGTGCCTACCATCAGGGGACAGTCTGGGGATGGTTATTAGGGGCATTTATCGAAGCCCATCTAAAAGTCTATCGCGATCCCATCCTAGCCGAGAGTTTTTTAACACCGATGATTGACCATCTTCGGGATAGCTGTATCGGTAATTTAAGCGAAATTTTTGATGGTAATGCTCCTTTTACCCCTAGGGGAGCTTTTGCCCAAGCATGGACGGTGGCAGAGGTATTAAGGGTTTGGCAAGTGATCCGAGAATTTCGGCCATAATCCTTTAAAATAAGCAATTGTTAGGTTTTTTAGGTCACCTAGAGGGCTGACCCTAAAAACCTCAGTTCGATGGTAATCACCGGTCGTCAGTCAAGAAAACCTTTATAAACAAAACTCTTATGCAGAAACCGCAAGTTATTTTTCTCGATGCTGTGGGTACCCTTTTTGGGGTAAAAGACAGTGTAGGAGCAATTTATAGTCAAATAGCGGCAGATTTTGGGGTAGAGGTGTCGGCCGAGAGCTTAGAACAGTCTTTCTCGGCTATTTTCCCCACTTCTCCCCCCCTAGCTTTTCCTGACGTTGAAACGGCACAAATTCCTGAGTTAGAGTATCGCTGGTGGCGATCGCTGACTGGGGCAGTTTTTAATAATTTAGGTTATCTGGAAAGATTTCCCGATTTTGAGGCTTTTTTTAGCGAACTTTACCATCATTTTGCCACGGCCGAGCCTTGGGTGTTGTACGAGGATGTCATTCCCGCTTTAAGACTCTGGCAGATTCAGGGGATCGAGTTGGGCATTATTTCTAATTTTGATAGTCGTATCTATCAAGTTTTGGCCGAATTAGGCTTAGAATATTTTTTTCGATCGATCACGATTTCTTCCCAGACAGGAGCAGCTAAACCAGATGCTGAAATTTTTCAAATTGCCCTGCAAAAACATGATTGTCCCCCCGCGCAAGCTTGGCATATTGGCGATAGTAAAAAAGAAGATTACCAAGGGGCAAAAGCCTTGGGTATAGAAGCATTTTTAATTAAAAGATAAATCGGTCAAGAGAGAAAAAGTCTCTGAGCGGGGATGAGGGATAGGTGATAGGGAGGGAATACAGACCCTACTGGCTAATACCTAACCCTCAAACCAGTTTAATCCCCATCGGAATTTTAGACTGATTCCTGGGATGGAATGGAAGGAGATTCTGACTGATCAGCGTTAGGATCCGCCTCTTTGGGGGCGGCCACTTTTACCAAAGCATGACGCAAAACCTGTTCTCCGAGAGTGTATCCCCGCACTAACTGCTCCACCACTGTGCCTTCGGGATGTTCATCGGTGTACTCCCGCATCATCGCTTCGTGGTAGCTGGGATCAAAGGGTTGACCTTCCGGACGCATGGGGGAAACGCCTAAACGCTTGAGACTGTCCACTAAGGTTTTATAGACCCCTTGGTAGCTTTTGTGAATACCCATCTCGCCATCATCGGCCGGTTTAATTTGAGTCCTGGCGCGCTCAAAATTATCCACCACACCAAGAATTTCCATCAGGGTTTTGCCCTTGATTTTTGTTTCCAGTTCCTCTTTTTCTTTCTCTGTGCGTTTGCGAAAATTGTCGAACTCGGCTGCTAGAGTGATATAGCGTTTCTTGTAGGTATCAACCTGTTGGGTTTGTTCCTCTAACTGCTGTTTGAGAGTGTCGATTTCCTCTTTTAGAAAATCGATAGTCATTCCGTCTAGAAGGGAAAATCCCTCGCTAGAGGCGGCCTGGTCCGTCACCGTTTTGGCTTCATCGGTGACACTGGTTTCTGATTCGGTGGCAAGAGATTCAGGGGAATTAGAAAAGGATTCTTGGTTTTCGTCGAAAATTGCTGAGGTATTTGGTTCTGCACTCATGGTATAGGATTTTAGTTGGGAATTTGGCAATATATGACCATTTAATGCTGATTTTGGTCTTTAAGTACCAGCTAATAATCAGGGTTTAACCATTAATGTAACATTTTGTGGACAAGATCCGTAACTAGATATAATCGCCCCCGATAGATAATCAGTGATCTAGAAAAATTTTTGCTAGAATGCAGTTTTCTAAGTAAAATTGGGAAGATTAAAGGGTAGTGGAGAGGTTAGGAATCGTCTATGACATTTTCTTCCAAGAAAACCCGTGCTGTTGCCCTACGCAATTACTTTTCCCCCTTTGGTAACAAGTTGGTGCAGTCGGGCTATATCGGTGCCGAGCAAATGCAACAGGCCCTGGTGGAAACACGGAAATCGGGACGATCGCTAGTAGAAATATTACAAAAACTAACCGGGCGGCCTTTGCCCCCGGATTTACAGCGACAGTATAAGAAAAACCAGTTATTTGAACTAAAAATTCTCTACGGAGTCGAATCCCTCGACCCCGAGTTGAGCGATGTGGATGGACTAGAAATAGCCAGGCTGATCGATTCTTTGATTCCGATCGATCTTTGTCGTCGCTATCGTCTCATCCCTCTGCGTCGAATCGAAGGAGAGCCGGCTTCAATTTTGATAGCCATGGTCGATCCCGACAACCTAGAGGCTACGGACGATATTAATCGTATTCTCCGCCCCAGGGAGTTAGGTTTACAGCGTTTAGTGATTACCAGCGAAGATTATGAAAGATTACTGGAAAAATTCCACTGGGCCCAACCGGAACTAGAAAAGGAAAAAGCCAGACTCGAAAAAGAAAAAGAACTGGAAAAACTCTCGGATCTCACCGATATTGTCGCCAGTATTGAGGTGGTCTCTGGTGCTGACGATGAAGTGGCCGATGATCTCGGAGAAGGAGACGCTAATCAAGCCCCCGTCATCAACCTGGTCAATAAAATTCTAGCTAAAGCCCTACAGGAAGGGACTTCCGATATTCACATCGAACCCCAGGACGAATTCCTGAAAATTCGCTTTCGCAAAGATGGAGTTCTTCATCAAGCTTTTGACCCACTGCCGAAAAGAATTACCCCGGCGGTCACTGCCCGTTTTAAAATCATGGCCGATCTCGATATCGCCGAACGTCGTCTTCCCCAAGATGGTAAAATTCGGCGGATGTATCAAGGGCGGAAAGTGGATTTTCGGGTTAATACCCTGCCCAGTCGCTACGGGGAAAAAGTCTGTTTACGGATTCTCGATAACTCCTCTACCCAGTTGGGTTTAGATAAACTAATCACCGATCAAAAGACCCTGCAAATCGTCCGAGACTTGGCCAGTTATCCTTTTGGTCTGTTGCTGGTGACAGGCCCCACTGGTTCGGGGAAATCCACCACTTTATACTCGGTGTTAGCGGAAAGAAATGACCCTGGGGTCAATATCAGTACCGTCGAAGATCCGATCGAATATTCTCTACCAGGCATCACCCAGGTGCAGGTAATTCGCGAAAAAGGCATGGATTTCGCCTCGATTCTGCGGGCCTTCATGCGACAAGACCCGGATGTGATTCTGGTGGGAGAAACTAGGGACAAGGAAACGGCTAAAACAGCGATCGAGGCCGCCTTAACTGGTCACTTGGTCTTAACTACCCTACACACCAACGATGCCGCAGGTGCGATCGCTCGTCTCGATGAGATGGGGGTTGAAACGTTTATGATTTCTGGTTCTCTGTTGGGAGTTTTGGCCCAGCGTCTGGTGCGGCGCGTCTGTACCGAGTGTCGAGTCGCCTATCACCCCACCCAAGAGGAATTGGCCCGTTTTGGTCTTTCCGCTGCCAATGAACAGGAAGTGACCTTTTATAAGGCTAATACCCTGACCATAGCGGAAATTCAACAGGCGCGAAGACAGGGTAATCTCTGCGTCAAGTGTAACGGCAGCGGTTATAAAGGTCGCATCGGTGTGTATGAGGTGATGCAGAATAGTGAACGACTACAGCAATTAATTAACCAAGGGGCAACCACCGATCGCATTAAGGAGGCGGCCGTCGATGAGGGTATGATGACACTCCTAGCCTACAGTTTAAATCTGGTGCGCGAGGGTTACACCACCCTCGAAGAGGTGGAACGGGTGACATTTAGCGATTCTGGTCTGGAAGCGGAATTAAAAGCTAAACGGAAAAGCGGTTTAATCTGTAGTGGTTGTCGCGCCGAACTACAACCAGAATGGCTCGATTGTCCCTATTGTATGAAACCACGATTTAGTTATTAAGATAGTTTTTCAGTGATCAGTGATCGGGGAACTCTGGAACAGGCAAAAGTATTATGAATTTGTCTCCTGACTCCTATCCCCTTTTCAGTTTTTACTTTATACGATAAATGGAGTTTAACTTATGGAATTAATGATCGAAGATTTAATGGAACAATTGGTCGAGATGGGCGGTTCCGATATGCACATTCAGTCCCGTGCGCCGGTCTATTTTCGCATTAGTGGCAAACTCATCCCGGTTAATGAAGAATCTTTAACCCCGCAAGATTGTCAGAAATTGATTTTTAGTATGCTCAATAATACTCAAATAAAAGAGTTAGAGCAGAATTGGGAATTAGACTGTTCATACGGGGTGAAAGGATTAGCAAGATTTAGGATCAATGTGTATAAAGAAAGGGGAGCTTATGCAGCTTGTTTACGCGCTTTGTCATCTAAAATTCCTAACTTTGAAAAATTAAATTTACCAGAAGTGATCCGAGAATTATCGGAAAGACCGAGGGGATTAATTCTCGTAACTGGACAAACAGGTTCAGGTAAAACTACCACTTTAGCATCAATTTTAGACTTAATTAATCGGACTAGGTCTGAACACATTTTGACTGTAGAAGACCCAATCGAATACGTTTTTCCTAATATAAAAAGCCTGTTTCACCAACGACAAAAAGGAGAAGATACCAAGAGTTTTGCTAACGCATTAAGAGCTGCTTTACGAGAAGATCCTGATATTATCCTTGTGGGAGAAATGCGGGATTTAGAAACAATTAGTTTGGCAATTACGGCGGCGGAAACCGGTCACTTAGTCTTCGGAACCCTACACACTAGCTCGGCAGCGGGAACAGTGGATCGGATCATTGACGTTTTCCCCTCTAACCAACAGTCACAAATTCGCGCCATGTTATCCAATTCTTTACTAGCAGTTTTTAGTCAAAACCTAGTCAAGAAAAAAAATCCTAAACCGGGGGAATTTGGCCGGGCAATGGTACAGGAAATCATGGTGGTAACTCCAGCGATCGCTAACCTAATTCGCGAAGGAAAAGCCCCCCAAGTTTACTCAGCAATTCAAACGGGGATGAAGTTAGGAATGCAAACTATGGAACAGGGATTAGCTAATTTAGTTGTTAGCGGTGTTATATCCTTTGAAGAGGCAATTTCTAAAAGTAGTAAACCCGATGAATTACAACGTCTTGTCGCCGGATCTGGTGCTAACGCCAAAACTAAAGCCTGGATTTAATAACAAATCCTCTGTAAAAGGGATAGGAGAGTGGGAAGTTTTTTCAGTGAACTGATAACTGATAACTGATAACTGATAACTGATAACTGATAACTGATTTGTACTATGCCTACTTTTGTCGCACAAGTTAAAAGCAGCTCTGGAAAAGTTTTCCAAAAGAAAGTTGAAGCTATGTCTCCCGATCATGCCCGAATGATGCTGAAGGCGAAATATGCTGCCGTCGGTAAAGTCAAAAAAGCGGGAGGAGAGATCGATCTTTCTAGTTTAGAGTTGATATTTGCCAGCATTTCCATCAAAGATAAAGCGGTTTTTTCCCGTCAATTTTCGGTAATGATTAATGCTGGTGTGCCGATTGTGAGATGTTTAGGAGTTTTGGCGGATCAATCCAGTAATCCCAAGATGAGAAAAGCACTACAAGCGATTAGTGCCGACGTACAGCAAGGGAGTCCGTTATCGCAAGCGATGGCCAAACATACTGAATGTTTTGATGAACTTTATGTCAGTATGATCGAAGCTGGAGAGACGGGGGGGGTACTCGATGAAGTGCTGCTCCGTCTCTCGAAACTTTTGGAAGATATGGCCCGCTTGAAAAACCAGATTAAATCAGCGATGACCTATCCAGTAGCAGTGGGAATTTTGGCGGTAATTGTGTTTTTCGGGATGACAATCTTTTTAATTCCCGTGTTTGCGAAAATTTTCACCGATTTGAAGGTGCCACTACCAGCTTTAACGCAATTTATGCTCTTTTTAAGTGGTGTGATGCGTAGTTGGTTAATTTTAATTCCGATTGTCACCATTGCTGCCACAGTTTTTTTACTGCGTCGCTATTACAAAACCCCGATGGGTCGTCTGCAAATTGACTGGTTTTTCCTTAAAATGCCCCTTTTTGGCGATTTGAATGAAAAATCGGCTGTGGCTAGATTTTGCCGGGTTTTTGGGACTCTGATGCGTTCTGGTGTCCCGATTTTGAGTTCCCTTGATATAGTTTGTAATACGGTGGGTAATCAGGTAATTGCTAATACGATCGCTGGTGCTAAGGAGGAAATTCAGCAGGGGGGAATGATGAGTTTGGCCCTACAAAAAGCCAATGTTTTCCCAGCTTTGGCCATTCAAATGATTAGTATTGGTGAGGAAACGGGAGAATTAGATGCCATGATGATGAAAGTGGCGGATTTCTACGAAGATGAGGTGGAACAGGCCGTTAAAGCTTTAACCAGTATCATTGAACCCTTGATGATGGTTGCTGTTGCGGGAATGGTGGGAATTATTCTTCTGTCTATGTACCTGCCTATGTTTAAAATCTTCGATGCCTTGGGATAAGTTTATCAGTGATCAGTTATCAGTGACTATTGCCGGTAGCTTGAAATCAGCCAGATTTTAATTTTCATCTCCTTTTATTTGATTAGGTGAATCTGTGTCTTAGGAAACTTTTGGTTGTTCAAAATTACCGGCCAGCTTTGGTTGATGATTCCTTGGAATTAGTCGATCAAGATTAGCTGACTCTCTGGGGTTAGAGCATAAAGGGAACAATTTACGATGGTTAAGCTCCTAAAATCAAACGCTGACGATGAAAATTAAGCAGCGAAATCTCTTGGCCAGAAACCCTTTCTAACATCTCGACGATATGATCGGGCTGCAGTAAAGTGCCATCATTGCGACAACTGCCCACATAGCACAAAACGGCTTGTTTGTCAACAGTTTTTAACTCTAATTCATATAATTGTTCTCGCAGATTAATCGTGACTTTTTTGCCGGATTTGGTGGTTTTTTCCCGTTCCATCACCGTTGCTTGCTTAATTGCCTCGATCCAATTTTGCCACTGTTGACAGTCAATACCCTCACTATTAAAAGTGAGCAAATACTCAGCTTTTTCCAACAAACGGGTGGCAGCAGGGGCATTTAAGGGAATTTCTTCCACCTGATAAACTGGTAAATCTGCGGGCAATTGTGCGCTTAATTGCTGTTTAAACCTCTCTAAATCGATCACTTTTGTCAATTCAAAATCGACAATCTCACCGCTACTGGTTGCTCCCAAGGATAAAGCATTGGCGATCGAAATGCGCGGACCAGGGTGAAATCCACCGGTAAAGGAAATGGGAATGGCAGCGCGACGGACGACGCGATCAAATAAACGCACGAGATCCAAGTGGCTAACTAGGGCTATTTCGCCAATTTTGCCAAACCAAACCCGAATTCTTTGGGCGCGTTCTTGATTGGGTTGAAAATGTCCGGCAAAAGCGGGAATCGGAGGCGCTTCAATGACGATATTATGGCCAAAATCGACGCTACAAACGCCACAATGGGAACAACCCTCAAAAGAACAATCGGGGACAGTTGCCGCGTCTAGAGCGCGTTTTAAGTCCTCCTCTAGCCATTTTTTATCGATACCAGTATCCAGATGATCCCAGGGCAAAGGACGCTCTAAAATATCTTTGTCTGTATCGGCAAAAATATTCCATTCTCCCTGTTCTACCTGACGATATTTCCAAGTTAAACCGGATTCTTCGATCGCCTGTGACCATGCTTGATAGGCTTTTTCCGTATTATCCCACCAAGCATCCATCCCGGCTCCCAATTGCCAAGCGCGCAGCACCACTTTCCCTAAACTTCTGTCACCGCGACCGATAAAATCTTCCATGGCCGAGATACGGACATCGGTATAATTGACTTTTACCCCTCTCATGCCTTGGAATTCCTGTCTTAATAACTCCTGTTTGCGGATAAATTCGGCCGTCGAGACGGAATGCCACTGGAAGGGGGTGTGGGGTTTAGGGGTAAAATTCGAGATAGTTAGGGTAAAATCGAGGGGTTTCCGCTTTGGTAAACGACATTCCCGACGCAGCCAGCGCACCGTTTCCGCGATACCAATCACATCCACATCGGTTTCCCCTGGCAAACCGATCATAAAATAGAGTTTGACCTTATCCCAACCCTGTTCGACAGCAGTTTTTATCCCTCTGAGTAATTCTTCGTTGGTTAACCCTTTGTTAATCACATCGCGCATTCGTTGGGTTCCCGCTTCCGGTGCAAAGGTTAAACCTGATTGACGATTGCCCCCAATTATGTTAGCAATATTTTCGTCAAAGCGATCGACTCTTTGACTGGGTAACGATAGAGATATATTCTCATTCTGGAGACGGTTTTTAATCTCCATACCCACGGCAGGTAAAGCTAGATAATCGGAGCAACTGAGAGATAATAAGGAAAATTCGTTATATCCTGTCGCTCGCATTCCTTTTTCAATCGATTCGATTACTGCTTCCGGTTGCACATCCCGCGCGGGACGGGTTAACATCCCCGGTTGACAAAAACGACATCCCCTAGTGCAACCGCGACGAATTTCCACCACCAGGCGATCGTGAACCGTTTCCACGAAGGGAACTAAACCGATAGAATAGGCTGGGATAGGAGTCGCTACCCGGCGTAAAATTCTTTGCGGTACATCGTCACGATTGGGGATAACTGCACCGATTGGGGTGACATCGTAGAAACGCGGCACATATACCCCCGGAATTTGGGCTAAATCTAGTAATAGTTCTTCTTTGCTTAGATTAGCTAGTTTACCTTCTTCTAAAATTAAACCGATTTCTGGCAATAATTCTTCGCCATCACCGAGGGCGATAAAATCAAAAAAGTCGGCGTAGGGTTCGGGGTTAGAGGTGGCAGTTTGTCCCCCAGCAAAAATTAGCGGATAGTTACCCGAGTCTCTTGCTCTCCAAGTCAAGGGAATTGCCGCTAGGTCGAGCATTTCTAAAATATTGGTGGCT
>Ga0315907_10007029_pt1 | contig 11794 bp, 11 predicted proteins | sample LakEriMetagenome_3_FD_203525 | JGI IMG/M metagenome (GOLD analysis project Ga0315907, IMG submission 203525) | Freshwater fungal communities from buoy surface, Lake Erie, Ohio, United States - Buoy 12 MA123 | ecosystem: Environmental > Aquatic > Freshwater > Lake > Lake biofilm | place: USA...
GTGCTTAACGATGCTTTCCATATCGTTATTTAAATTAGTACTACGCCCTTTTTTTCACATCTCTCGTCTTTTTGCAACCCCTTTTTAGAATGGTGCAAGATCTCAGATAAATATTTTGATTCCTGAGCATATGTTGCCTAATAAAACAGCATTTGAAGATCTGTGTTATACATTATCTTCTATAGTAGATTTTTAACCTCATATTATAATCACAATCGTTTCTTTTTAGTTTAACAAAGGAAATACAAAATATTAAACAAAGAAAAAGGAGGTAATTACTTAAGTAGTTACCTCCTTTTTGTTGTGAAGTCCTAAATCTTGCTAGTCAACGTAGTTAGTAATTGATTAGAACGCTGCAAGAAGCCCTTCATGCTGTCAGCATCAAAGCTCTTTTGCGCCATCAAGGCTAAGTCGTAGACATGATTACAAATCAAATTCGCGAGATTTGCCGATTCTGATTTACCATCAACAAGAATTTGACTGGCATCTAAACTGATCAACTTTTCCATCAAAGGATGAGAAGTATTTACCAACAAGATATGGTCTTCTGGGAAACTAACTGAACCCTGTTGAAGCACAGCAGTCATCTCCTGCATCCGACGGGCAAATTCAGGCAAGAGAATAATCGCAGGTGGCGCTGAAGCCGCATCTTCAGCCTTGATTGCCTCAGTACGGATCGTGAGTTTGGGCTTATTCAGAGCCGCACGGAAGATATCTTGGAGGTGATCGCTCTTGGTTTTATTGGTTTTTGGATCGACGATTTCCGTTTTAGATTCCTTATCAACGAGGCGATCGTCGATTTCTGCATCCACACGCGCAAACTTAATATCCTTAAATTCGCGTTCAAGGAAGTTAATGAAGTGACTATCAATAAATGAATCAAAGGTGAGTACTTCAATACCTTGATTTTTATGCAGTTCTACATAAGTTCCTTGGGCAACGGGATCGGAAGTATAGAACACTTGATTTTCATGTTCGGCTCTATTGCGTTCTAGATACTCTTGGAGAGTTGTGTAGTTGCCACTTTCACTCTTGACTTTCTCATCTTCGCTAGTGGTGGGATACACCAAGATTTCCTTGACCTGTTGGTAGAACTTGTCACTATTCATCGAGCCAAACTTCATGAAGATGCTGATATCTTGCCAACATTTCAAGAACTCTTCGCGAGAGTCACTATATAGAGAAGTCAAGCGATCGCCTACTTTCTTGGCAATGAAGTCTTGAATTTTGCGAACCTTGGGATCACCTTGCAAGAAACTACGCGATACATTCAAAGGAATATCGGTACTATCGATCGCCCCACGTAAAGGCATCAAGAACTTAGGAATTACATCATCGCAGTTATCGCTGACAAAAACGTGGTTGCAAAATAGTTTGATTTGTCCACGATTGGGGTCTATATCCGCCTTCATCTTGGGGAAATAGAGAATACCCTTAATTACAAAGGGATAATCCGTATTCAAATGAATCCAGAACAGAGGATCATCTTGGTAAGGATAAAGATAACGATAGAATTCTAGATATTCTTCATTGGTAACTGACTTGGGTGATTTGTCCCACAAAGCAGTTTGTTTATTAATGACTTCATCATTGAGCTTGATCGGTACGGGCATGAAGTCGCAATAGTTGCGAATCATCCGCTTAATTTCAAATTCGTTTAAATACTCTTCCGCATCTTCTTGCAAAGTCAGGGTGATCGTTGTACCCACATTAGCGCGATCGCTACTATCAAGGGTAAAGGTCGTGGAGCCATCGCAAGACCAATGTACAGCCTCAGCACCTTCTTTGTATGATCTCGTATCGATCTCCACATTGCTCGCCACCATAAATGACGAATAGAAACCTAAACCAAAATTACCAATAATTTGTTGATCGCCAGCACCGCTATTAGCGTACTTTGTGGCAAATTCTTGTGCACTGGAAAAAGCAACTTGGTTAATATATTTTTTAACTTCATCTGCCGTCATCCCGATGCCTGTATCGGCGATCGCGATCGTCTTTTTGTCTTTATCAATTGTGACAACAATTTCAGGATCAGCAGAATGCGTAGTCTCGCCCGCATAGGACACCATCTTGAGTTTGCTAATTGCATCAACTGCATTAGAAATCAACTCCCGCAAGAAGATATCACGTTCTGAATATAAAGCCTTCTTGATAATGGGAAAGATATTCTCGGTATGAATGCTGATCGTTCCCTGCTCGTGCATATCTTGCAAAGCTCCTGAATATTACTAAATGTTACTAAGTATTAACTAAACCTGATGATTCTGATTATATCGAATCCAACGTCCAGCCAATCTCAAGATGTTGTCGCGTTCACCGTACCTATAAACATCTAAGAAAGGCGAAGTACCTTTTATTTAGATGTTTATTATTTTTTTAGAAGGGCATTATGTGAAGCTTTGCAAAGCAAATCTATACATTTTTAGAACTCTTATTGAAAAACCTAACTCCCTCATCTATTGTGATATCAATATTTTTAGTTAAACGTATAGATATGGCGAGCGCAGCAATCATCTACATATCGATATCTGTAATTTTAGTAATTAGTGCAGGTATATTCTTTGTTAAAGCTATCCAGTCTTTAATATCAAAGAAATCAGTATCTGATCATAATGATCAAGTCATGTTTTTACGCCCTAATGACAAAGATCCTTTAGCTATTTCTAGCCAACGAGAAGAAATCATTGCTATGCTGGAACGGCAATTTGCTAGTAGCCCATCATCTGACTCCTAGCGGCACAAGTAGGTAAGGGCAAAGATGACGCTTGAATTCCCGATCTCCAGTGGAGAGGCAGACTATGTGGCTCGCCGCAAACAACTGCGAAAACAACGCCGCCTTCGCATTTTTCAACGTGTGTGGCAATTAGTATTTATCACAGGGCTGACAGGTGGAATGTTGTGGGTTGCCGTACTGCCAGAATGGCAATTGCGTAGCTCAAATCAGGTTGAAATTGAGGGTAATAAATTACTCTCTAAAGAAACTATTAAGAAATCCCTGTCGATTCAATACCCACAATCAATTTTTCAGATTCAGCCACAGGTAATAGCCGCTCAGCTAGAAACGTCAGCACCCGTTTCCAAAGTTTCAGTATCTCGTACTATTTTCCCATCAAAGTTAACTATCCAAGTCCAAGAGCGTCTGCCAATCGCTAACTCCACACGCAACAATCAGCAAGGCTTTCTCGATGCTGAGGGAGTTTGGATGCCCGCTAAGGTATATCCATCTAATATTACTAAGCCAAATCTTACAGTTCTAGAGTCAACTAATCGGAGATTTGAACAATGGTCAACTTTGTATCGACAAGTTAGCCAAAGTCAGGTCAAAATATCACATGTGGATATTAGGGATGAATCAAATCTAATTTTAAATACTGAGCTAGGCTTAGTATATTTTGGCACATACAAACCCTCACTATTTAGCACACAGTTAGATACACTTGATCGACTTAGAATCTTACCTGAACAGTTGAAATCTAAAAGTTTCAACTATATTGATTTAAGCCAACCTGGTAACCCAATTTTAGAAATGCATATCCAACCCAAGGATAAATTTTCGGAAACAAGATATTAAATAGCCATTTTAAGGCTATTATTGTTTTTTCTGTTAGATTTAAATTATAAATCGGATTTCTAACTCGAAAGGGGTTTAAGCTTAGCGAAATCTAAAGAGTATCAGTACAAACGATTCAATTTATGACATCCCTCGATAAATGATATCTCAAAACAACTGGTCAGATTTGGACTCAAATGGTTCAGGAAACGGAGAAGTAGACGTGGAAATAGATGAACTTTCTGAGTTTTCAAATAACTCTAGATCAAATCTAAGTCACTCTCACAATCGTATGAAGCAGCAGTTAGGCGTTGATGCAAGAGCGGATAATATCATGTTGGGCAGTGTTGCAAAAATTAAAGTAATTGGTGTTGGTGGTGGCGGCGGCAACGCTGTAAATCGCATGATTGCGAGTGATGTAGTTGGCGTAGAGTTTTGGTCATTTAATACCGATGCCCAAGCTCTTCTCCAATCCTCTGCATCTAAACGCTTTCAAATGGGGCAAAAGCTGACCAGAGGTTTAGGTGCTGGCGGCAACCCTGCGATCGGTCAAAAAGCTGCCGAAGAGTCCCGTGATGACATCGCTGCTGCCGTTGAAGGAGCCGACTTAGTATTTATTACCGCAGGTATGGGTGGTGGCACAGGCACTGGAGCCGCACCAATTATTGCCGAAGTAGCTAAAGAAGCAGGTGCATTGACCGTAGGGATTGTCACTCGCCCATTTACCTTTGAAGGTAGAAGACGCGGACAACAAGCTGAAGAAGGGATTGCTGGTTTACAGAGTCGAGTCGATACGCTCATTGTGATCCCCAATGATAAATTGTTATCGGTGATCTCTGAACAAACCCCCGTCCAAGAGGCTTTTCGAGTTGCCGATGACATTCTGCGTCAAGGTGTACAGGGAATTTCTGACATCATCATGATTCCTGGATTAGTTAACGTGGACTTTGCCGATATTCGCGCAGTAATGGCAGATGCAGGCTCAGCGATGATGGGTATTGGCATTGGTTCAGGCAAATCTAGAGCCAGAGAAGCTGCGATGACGGCAATTTCATCGCCATTATTAGAAACATCAGTTGAAGGAGCTAGTGGCGTTGTCTTTAACATCACAGGTGGCGAAGATATGACCCTTCATGAAGTCAATGCAGCAGCGGAAACTATCTATGAAGTTGTTGACCCAAATGCCAATATTATTTTTGGTGCAGTGATTGATCCTAAGCTAGATGGTGAAATTAGGATTACTGTAATTGCAACGGGGTTTGCTCCAAAGACACACCCTGCGATCCCACCTCAAATTTCTAAGCGATCGCCTCAGTCTCTAACATCCTCTTCAAAGTCAACTTTAGCTCCTCCGACTAGTACCTCACAAAGTACTTCGCAATCAGAAATTAAGATCAGTAAGCCTGGATTAGATATTCCCGACTTTTTACAGCGTCGTCGCCCACCAAAATAACAATCTAACAATCTAATAATCACAGAAAACTTTTGAAAGCTTCTCTTTGCTAAGCTTTCAAAAGTTTTCTGTGATTTCAATTCATTGCCAATCCCTGTAACTTAGCAATCCTAATCATGAACAGATGATGCTTGACATAGTTTTTTATCCGAATAAGCGATCTCAACCCGCAAAAAATAATCTAATTTAATCGTAAACAGATGCTGAGAATAGCGGATTAGGCGTGACAATAGTAAGTAGATGGCTATGTTACCTCCCAATAAATTGCAGTGACACACTTAACGACTACTAGGCACGGACTTCACAGATTACCATCTCTTAATAGTGGTGAAGATCGACTGAGGCTGTTTGCTGGCTCGGCAAACTTACCACTTGCCCAAGAGATTTCCCGTTATTTAGGTATAGAACTCGGTCCTATGGTGCGAAAAAATTTCGCCGATGGGGAAGTCTATGTGCAAGTACAGGAATCGATTCGGGGTTGTGATGTTTATTTGCTCCAACCTACCTGTCGCCCTGTTAATGACAATTTGACTGAATTGTTAATTATGATTGATGCTTGCCGTCGTGCATCGGCAAGGCAAATTACCGCCGTGATGCCCTATTACGGTTATGCTCGCGCTGATCGCAAAACCGCAGGACGTGAATCGATCACCGCAAAACTAGTGGCTAACTTGATTGTGCAATCTGGAGCTGATCGCGTTATTGCTATGGATTTGCACTCAGCACAGATTCAGGGATATTTTGATATTCCCTGTGACCACGTCTATGGCGCTCCCGTTTTGTTAGACTATCTCAGCGAAAAGAGACTCCCCGATTTAGTGGTGGTTTCTCCCGATGTGGGAGGCGTAGCTCGTGCTCGCGCCTTTGCGAAAAAGCTCAATGATGCTCCCCTAGCCATCATTGATAAGCGTCGCCAAACTCACAACGTGGCTGAAGTGATGAATGTAATTGGGGATGTTTCGGGTAAAACTGCTGTACTTGTCGATGACATGATCGATACCGCAGGCACTATTTATGAGGCCGCCAAGCTGCTTAGAAAAGAGGGGGCTAGACAAGTTTATGCCTGTGCTACCCATGCGATTTTTTCACCACCAGCAATCGAGCGACTTTCCAGTGGAGTATTTGAAGAAGTCATCGTGACTAACTCCACTCCTGTAAGACAGGAGAACTATTTTACTCAACTGCGGGTTTTATCAGTTGCTGACCTATTGGGTGAAACGATTTGGCGTGTGCATGAAGATACTTCTGTAAGTAGTATGTTTCGGTAGAGATCCCCAAAAATTACCTCTGGTATGGTTCTAACTGGAAAGCTTGCATTTCGGAATTATATTTAATTAAAAAAAATGTGCATCACGATACAAACTACAATGATGTAGTAAGTTTAAGTGGAAATAATCGCTTATTATTTTAGATACTTTATCTAGGTTGAATCTATATATTGATGAATTCTAAATAAGTTAAGAATAGCTCTAACCGTTTATTTTTAACTTTTACAGAATTTTTTTAAGATATAGACATTTACGCTATATGTACAGATTAGCTTTTTGCTAATGCTTACTTTCAAAGTATATGAAAGCTAACATAAACAAATTAAGTTGATTGTGTGCTGGCATACTTTCCTAACAAACCATACCAAATCTTTCAATGTGGCTGGTGAGGTATAAAGATGGTAGTTATTTAGCCTCAAGGCAATGCCTACCATTATTTTGGTAAACTCTCCAACGATTAGTTGTACTCTGCTTTAGTTCATTTTTTATTTCTTATTTTTGGTTAAAGAGGGTGTATAAGATTGGCTGACCGTGCTCTTGTTGAAGTCTTTCGCGAAATGAATGGGGGAATGTTTCCACCCATGACAGAAACGTTTGAACGCGGTAAGACAATTTTCTTTCCTGGTGATCCTGCGGAGCGTTTTTACTTTTTGGTTAAAGGCGCAGTTAAACTGTCGAGAGTTTACGAAGCAGGTGAAGAAATCACCGTTGCTCTATTGCGTGAAAATAGTGTTTTTGGCGTTTTGTCCTTAATTACAGGTAATCGTTCCGATCGCTTTTATCATGCGGTTGCCTTTACGCCTGTGGAGTTGCTTTCTGTACCGATTGATCAAGTCGAGAAAGCGCTCAAAGAAGATCCTGAGTTACCGATGGTGCTATTGCGCGGTTTATCATCACGGATTTTGCAGACGGAGATGATGATCGAGACACTGGCTCATCGTGATATGGGATCAAGGCTAGTGAGCTTTTTATTAATTCTCTGTCGTGACTTTGGTACGCCTTCCTCAGATGGTGTGACGATTGACTTAAAGCTTTCGCATCAGGCGATCGCGGAGGCGATCGGCTCAACACGGGTAACTGTTACTAGACTACTTGGAGATCTTCGCAAACAAAAGATGATTGCTATTTCTAAAAAACGCATCACTGTGCACAACCCCATCGAATTAGGTCAACAGTTTGCATAAGTTCAATATATATCTATCTACTTAGTGAAAATTATTGTGTCTCAATGGTTTGAGGGATAACACCTTCTGAAACCATCTAACACTGCTTTATAGTAATCCTAAATGGTTTGAGGAAACGCACCCATTAGGGCTAAGCTTCCTCAAACCAAAAAATCTATAAATGATTTAGGAATGCTATGTATTTCTAAATGTAATTGCTAATGCGTTAAGCTGTTTATAGACAAATACTTTAAGAAACATATCTAAAATGTACGGAACCTTAAAAGCAGTTTGGGCAGTGGTTGCAGTATGCCTAGTAGTTTTAATTTTATTGCATAGCCCTAAAAGTGATGGTCTAGGTGGCTTTAGTGGTCAGGCACAACTATTTTCAAGTACCAAGAGTGCAGAAACAACTCTCAATCGAGTGACTTGGTTCCTGACAGCAGCATTTTTAGGCTTAACCGTTGTCCTTAGTGGTGGTTGGTTCACAGCCCCAACAGCCGTAACAGCCCCAGTCCCTCAGGTTGCTCCATCAACCAAGAATATTCCTGATGCTAAGCCCATTCCCCTGAATTTACCTGCGACAACTCCTGAAAAGCCTGAGTAATAACATGAAGGTGTCATGACGTTAACTTTAACTAAATCCAGCGATCGCAACAGTCATCAGATATTGTTGCCATCTATTCCATTCGATGGGAAACATATTAGGCGATCGCTGTGATTTGGATAAAAATGCGTTAATTTTTCATGTGTTAATTTGTCAAGCGTGACAATGAGCTAATGAAAACTGTACTTCAAGTGGAGAATTAAACAATGCCTGATCAACTTGAAAGAATAATTCTTGGGTATTGTCAGAGTTAACAATCACCACATCTGCAAGTTCGATTTTTTCCGATTGAGACATTTGACTAGAAATTCTTTGTTTTGCTTCGGATTCTAATAAATGATTACGTTTCATGAGTCTTTGGAGTTGTTCTTTGGGATCGCAGGTGATTGTCCAAATTTCAGTGACTAAGTTCTCCATTTTTGCCTCAAATAGTAAAGGGATCACCATGATGACAGTTGCTGGGGCAAGGCGATGCGACTCATTTAATAGGCATTCTTGAACATATGGATGAATTAAGGATTCGAGCCATTTACGTTCGCTCACACTCTCAAAAACAATTGTTCCTAATTTACGGCGATCAAGGTTGCCTTGTTGATCTAGGATTAACCTGCCGTAACGATCGCTAAGTTTTGCGAGGCGATCGCCAGTTAGAGCTTGTCTAGCGTAAATATCTGCATCCAGAATCGGTAAACCATAGGTATCGTGCAGATAATCAGAAACCGTAGTTTTACCTGTGGCAATTCCTCCTGTGATGCCGATAATGCGTTGGGTCATGTGTTTAAATAGGCTAATTTGAGAATCTTTGACAAAGCTAAACATTCTCAAATTAGCCTATTTAAGTGACTTATGAACTTTATTAATATTCTTGGATTTACGGCTGCGACTTTAACAACCCTTGCATTTTTACCTCAGGTAATCCAAGTCTGGCGATCGCGATCGACTAAGGATATTTCTTTACCAATGTTAATTACTTTCATTGCGGGGATCACTCTTTGGCTAGTTTATGGGCTCTTGGTCAAGGCTGAGCCGATTTACATTGCAAATGGAGTGACACTTGTTTTGAATCTCACAATTTTACGCTTCAAACTAAAGTATGGCTAGCTGCAATAAAAGTTAAAATTTATTACGCAGGACTTGTTTTTTATAATTTTCAACTCAGTTAACATGACCTCTTTTAGCACTTTCTTTTCTAGCTATGCCACTCATTTTGTGATGTTGAGTTTGATTTTGACTTTTGCGATCGCCCATAGTGGGCTTGCCGCATTACGGATTTGGGCGGAGTCAAAGATTGGAGAGAGGCTATACCGAGTTTTGTTTGCCTTAGTAAGTATTCCCCTTGCGGTTGTCCTATTTATTTTTTACTTCAACCACCGCTATGACGGTGTGCAATTGTGGAATGTGCAAGGGATTTCAGGAATTCATGAGTTTGTTTTAGGCGTATCGGCGATCGCCTTTTTATTTCTCTATCCAGCGACATTCAATCTAGGAGAAGTTGCGGCGATCCAAAAGCCACAGGTGCATTTATTTGAGACGGGGATCACGCGCATCAGTCGCCATCCCCAGCTAATTGGGATGACTCTTTGGTGCTTTGCCCATACGCTCTGGCTCGGTACATCTTTTGCTCTGACCACAGCGATCGCTCTAGTTAGTTACCATTCATTTGCAGTTTGGCATGGGGATCATCGTTTATTTAAGCGTCATGGGGATGCATTTCTAGCGCTCAAGGAACGGACTTCTGTTGTGCCATTTTTGGCGATCGCCCAAGGTCGTCAACAGTTAGTTTTAAAAGAATTTATCCGTCCTGCTTATATTGGTGTTGCCATAACCGTTGTGTTATTTCGCTGGTTGCATCCCATTGTTATTACAGCTTCCGCAAATATAAACTGGTAGCTGACGACTTTAAGTTCTTTTATATTGGGTAAAATAGCAATACAAATGAATTTTTGGTTGCTATATGGCAATAAGATTTTCCCTAAAGCAAGCTCTAGGTATCAGTCCTAAACTAGTTTCTCTTTTAATTTTCTTAAGTGGGATCAGTTGGTGCTTGCCTATGGCAGTGCAATCAAGAGCTAGTAGTTTTTATGGTTTAGGTATTCCTCAATTAGGAGCAGGCGGAATATCAAGATGTGGAGATTATGGCAATCTAGTTGCAGTTGATCTTCTTGCTCCCAATGATGGAGCGAGAACGCTTGCATCTCGCCCAACTTTTTATTGGTATATTGACCACAAGTCGGGGTTGAATAATAGTCCAGAAACCAAGCAAAAATCTAAAAAATATAAGGTGAAATTCTTCTTGCGAGATGGCTTTAAGAGGAGTGCTAAATCAATTTTTCGATTTGAATCCCAAGCCACACAAATTAATCAACAGGGTACACTCTACAAATTAACTTTGCCTTCTAATGCTCCTTTGATTGATATTGACAAAATTTACTCTTGGCGAATTAGCTATTTAGAGATTAGTGATAGTGGTCAAAGTAATAGCCAAATAGATGTAAGAACATTTATAAAAAGAGAAAGCAATCAATCTGTAATGGATGAAATAAATACTGCTTCTACAGATTTGTTAAAAGCCAGAATATATGCTCGCAATGCCTATTGGTATGACGCACTTGACGCTTACTCTAAGTGGATCGATGCAAATCCTCGCGATCAGCAAGCTTTAAATGAACGGATGCAAATGTTAGATCAAATTATTGATCGCCAGCAAAAACTTAAATGTGCGAGTAAATTTAATGCAATTGACTCAAGACTTAATATGATGCAGGCAACTCCGCTTAAGTAAGTTGTTGGAATTAAATGGATATTTTGACTCAATTTCCCTACTGGATAAAGCGATCTACCTCTGTTGCCTAGAGGCAAACCCTGCTGACAATGTCCGATTTGCCTAGTGAAGATCCAGAGGAGTCTGCAAATTTTAGTAGACAGGTAGCGTAAAGCGGAAACAACTGCCTTTTTTACCGATCGCATCATCAACCCAAATATGACCATAGTGAGCAGTAATAATCCGCCGACAGAGAGATAAACCAATACCATAACCATCTGCATCATCATCGCGTTCTAGGCGATAACGCTCCTCGAAAACGCGATCGCGCAATTCCGCAGGAATTCCGGGTCCATTATCAGTAATACTAACTTCAATTTTTTGAGCCGTACGATGCATCACAGTGATCTCAATTTTGCCGCCCTCAGGTGTGTACTTGGTGGCATTACCTAAAAGATTAATTAAAACTTGTCGAATTTTTTCCTGATCGATATAGACAGGTGGAAGATCGGTGGGGATATCCTTGATAAGCTTTTGCATTTTCCCCTCTAAACATTTGTTGAAATAAAAATCACTAATGACACTATGACAAAGCTGATCAAACTGAATTTTTTGGCGTTGAGTCCGAAATTGTGCATTAGCTCCCCTTCCTGCCTCGAGAATATCGGTAATCATATTGTCTGCATCTCGCGCTTTATTACGGGCATGTTTGAGTAAACGCGACACCATTTGCGGATCAATCTTTTCCCCACTTTTTTCGATCGTATCGATCGCTAATAAAATAGCTGTTAAAGGATTGCGTAAATCATGCGCCAACATGCCAAGGACGCGATCCTTAAAGCGCAATTGCTCCTCGATTTCGGCTTTTTCCTGTGACAAACGAAAAACATCATCCGCTAAATGTGCTAGCTCAGTCATATATTCAATATTTTGGGATAGCTCAGGTGGATAATTATGGGCAGATTGTTCTAGTACCTGTTGTTCCCATG